>Ga0268266_10003469_pt1 | contig 15733 bp, 12 predicted proteins | sample KBSS13metaG_FD_190356 | JGI IMG/M metagenome (GOLD analysis project Ga0268266, IMG submission 190356) | Switchgrass rhizosphere microbial communities from Kellogg Biological Station, Michigan, USA - KBS S1-3 metaG (SPAdes) (version 2) | ecosystem: Host-associated > Plants > Roots > Rhizosphere...
ACGATCAGCAGAGCCACGGCATTCAGAATCCAGTGCAGCAACCAGCGCATGCTTCCTCCTTACCTTTAAGACGAACTCATCTTTTCCATTCGTCACAGAAGCATACCCGACCCCTTGCTCAACCTCCATTTAAACTTTGCACCTGCGTAATCGGGCTTAAACTATCTGTATGGGCAAACTGTTCACCGCCATCGAACCTGTCCACCGCGAGTTCATCGAGCGCCAGCATATATTCTTCAATGCTTCAGCCGCGTCCGAAGGACGGGTCAACGTCTCGCCTCGCGATGTGGCTTCGCTCCGCGTGCTCGATTCACATACAGTCGTCTACCTCGATCTGACCGGCAGCGGTAATGAGACCGCAGCGCATCTGCTGGCCGACGGTCGCTTGACCCTTATGTTCTGCGCCTTCGAAGGTGCCCCACTCATTCTTCGCCTCTATGGCCACGGTCGCATTCTTCCGCGCCACACCCCGGAGTACACCAGAATTCTGCACACACACTATAACGACAATGAGCCGCCGGGAGCTCGCCAGATCGTACATCTCACCGTCGAATCCGTTCAGACCTCCTGCGGGATGAACGTGCCTTTCTACGACTATGTAAGCGAGCGCGATCAGCTCATTCGCTGGGCCCAGGTCAAAGGCGAAGCCACGCTCGAAGACTATCGGCGGCAGAAAAATACGCTCAGTATTGATGGACTTCCCACGGGCCTGTCTGAAGAAAAATCTCTCGTCTAGGGAGTGCGCCCAATGGCCGAACGTTCCGGTTCCGACCCGTTACTGGAGGAGATCGTCGAAGGCCGTACCGATCGAGTCTTCGACTATCTTGCTGCGGGACACTCCGCTGCCGACGCTGATCGAAACGGGGTGACACTATTGCAGTGGTGCGCCTACTACGGCGACGTCAGTGCCCTTCGCTTTCTTCTCGCAAATGGAGCCTCACTCGAAGTCCTTGGCAGCAACCTCGGTCTCGACGGTGCCTGTTTCCACGGTCACTGGAAGCTGGTCAGCTTCCTCATCGAGCATGGTGCCGACGTGAACCATCCTTCTCCCGATACCGGCGAGACGCCCTTGCACGCTGCGGTCTCCCAAGGGGATCGCGTTCGCTACAACCTCGTACTCAAAGTTCTTCTCGCACACGGAGCCGATCCCAATGCCAAGACCAGGCCGTCGGTCGAAACGGAAGCGTTCATGCGTGATTGCCGCACGAAAGGGGAGACGCCATTGCATCGTGCCGCTGCCTTCGGTGATGAGGAGGCCATTCAGCTGCTGATCGACGCCGGAGCCTCACTCGAAGCCAGAGACATGAACGGCGATACACCTCTCTCGTGGGCGAGCTGGTATGGCCGTTCTGTTCCTATCCTCAGGAAGCTGCTGTATGGAAACTTCCGCATCCATCCAAACTACGGCGGCGGCATGCAGGCAAATCTCCTCGGCAAACCTCGCTAGCAGCCTGTGAACCAGAGAGCTACTTCCTCGCGCCCTCCTCCAGCTTCGGTAGCCTTCGATTGTGGGTCGCCTGCTCATATGCATAGGCGTATCCCATCAGATCTCCATCCTTCCACCGAACTCCAGAGATCTCCAGTCCGAACGGAAGCCCATTGGCATAGAACCCTCCCGGCACCGAAACCGCCGGAACGCCAATCCGATTGACCCAGCCTGTCTCGCTATAAGGCCCAGCCTTCGATGCTCCGGGCACGGTCTCATCGTAAGTAGGGATCTGCAACGCGGGATACACAAAACCATCCAGCTTCCACTTCTTCCGTGCCTCTTCATACAGCTCGAGCGCCTTGCGTTGCGGTCCATAGTAGTTCGCATCCGCCTCCGGATCGCTCTCCAGTAATTTCTGCGGCATCACCTCGCTACTCGTCCTCAAACCGCCGATCATGTAAGCAGGAAACCTGTCTCCAGTGGCTTTTTCATACTCTGCAACGGAGTGATACTGCGGCGGGCCGAAGTCGCGAAGAAAGTTGTCTACGCCCTCTCGGCGATACGGTCGCGTGTTCACCGAGCGGACCACCACGAAGAAACTCTCCGGCAGAATCTCCTTGTCGATGAGGACTGTCGCTCCCGCAGCCTTCAACTGCCCTACAGCCTTCATGAAGGCCGCTCTCGTCTCCGGTGAAACCGCGCCATGATTCGGTGGATCATCCGGTCCCGCACCGTACACACTTGGCGAACCCTCCAGCACAAACCACGGCACGGCGAACCGTTTGCCCTTCAGTGAATTTTTCTTCAGGTATTGCGTATAGGGCCGCGCCTGCGCCTTCTTCGCCGCGCCGTCGGTCCACTTGTCCAAAGGATCCTCCGCCTGCATCACGTCGAGCGTAATGGCCGCGCTCGTAACATCACGCGCCAGAGGACCCGTGTTGTCGCGCAACCAGTCCAGCGGATGAATCCCGGCGATGCTGGTTACCCCACGCGTCGGCATAAATCCCACCAGACTGTTATTCGCTGCCGGCTGTCGGATCGAGTTTGCCGTGTCCGTTCCTGTTCCCACTACGGCAAAGTTCGCCGCCAATCCTGTCGCTGTGCCTCCCGAAGATCCTCCCGGGGAGTACCGCACATCGTAGGCGTCGCCTGTCCTGCCTCCAGCCGTGCTGACGTTCGTGTCACTTGCCGCGAAGTCGGGCATATTCGTCTGCCCCAGAATCACAGCGCCCGCCTCCTTCAGCCGCGCGACGACGACGGCATCGCGAGGAGCCACCAGTTCCTCGCCGGGCTTCAAATATCCCTCCCAGCCTGCGCTGGTCACCATGCCCTTCACACTGGTGTTTGCCTTAATCAGGATCGGTACGCCCCATAGCTCGCCATGCTTCGTTCCCTTGGGCTCGGCATCTTCCTCCGCCGCACGCCGCAACGCTCCTTCGCGATCCACAGACAGCATGGCTTTATAGGTGCCGTCATAACGGTCAATCCGGTCCAGACACCACTGGGTAACCTGCGCAACGGTGTATTTATGAGCGGCATAGAGCCGTTCCAGCCCAGGCACCGAAATCTCCATCAGATCGCGATCGATCTTGGAAGCAGCCTGTGCCCTCACCGTGCTTCCATCCCCAAGCGAGACCACCAAACACACCACACCGATCCATCGGAATCGCCTCATCCGCATGCCCCCAGAGAACTGTATCTTTGTGCACAACCCTACCAAATCCATCGCCACGCAGCGATAGCGTTGCCGTGCGGGCACCCCTGCACGGCCGGCATCACTTCGCGACGTGTATGCCGGCTTCGCCACGAGCCTCCTGCCGGTCGGCTCAACGTCCTCGCGCCGACCAGCGGGAGGCCCACGCCGAAGGCCAACTCGCCGTCCGCGAAGGACCATTTAGACTGGAGGCTGTTCATCATGAAAGTTCTTACACGCTGGCTGCGCCACTACCTTCCTACCCTCACCGTCACCGACCGGCAACTCGCCGACGACCTCACCCTGCGCGGCATCGCTGTCGAAGGCGTGCACCCCCTGGGTGAAGGCAACGGCCACGGCAGTACAGCAAACGGCCACGGCAGTGGAACAAACGGCCACCTCTTCGAGATGGACATCACCACCAACCGCGTCGACGCCATGAACCACTACGGCATCGCCCGCGAGGCCGCTACGATCTACGGCCTTGAGCTTGAGCCCCTGCGGCCAAAGCTCCCCATCGGCACCCTCGTCGACCAGCCTTTCTCCGTGCGCATCGACCCTTCGGCCCGCGGCCGCTGCGGACGCTTCACCGCCCAGGTTCTGCACAATGTGACCATCGGCCCCAGCTCCGGACAGGTCGCCGAACTCTTCACTCTCCTCGGACAGAAGCAGATCTCGAACGCCGTCGATGCCTCCAACTTCGTCCTGCTCGGTATGGGCCACCCGACCCACGCCTTCGACCTCGACAAGATTGAAGGCGGCATCGTCGTTCGCCTTGCTCGTAAGGGCGAAAAACTCCGCCTCCTCGATGGATCCGAGCGCACGCTCGAGGCCGACGATCTCGTCGTCGCCGACGAGAAGAAGGCCCTGGGACTCGCCGGTGTCATGGGTGGATGGGACTCCATGATTACGCCAGAGACGAAGAACATCCTCGTCGAAGCCGCATGGTTCGATCCCGCCAGTGTTCGTCGCAGCTCGCGCCGTCATCTGCTTCACACCGACGCCAGCCATCGTTTTGAGCGGGGAGCCGACTTCAACGCCGCTCCTGTGGCCAACGCTCTCGTCTCTGAGTTGATCCTCCAAAGCGGAGGCTCCATCGAAGGCGAGCTCATCGATGTCGTCGATCCGGAGGTCGCCCAGCGCACATCCGACCGGCCCTCAATCGAGCTTTCTGTCGGGCAGGTCCAACGGCACCTCGGAACCACCATCGACTCCGAAGGAATCACCGGCGAGATCATCTCCCGGTTCCTCTCATCCCTCGGTTGCGGCCTTCTCCTTCACGGACTCGACGTCTATTCGGTCAAGCTGCCTTCCTGGCGTCTCGACCTCGAGCGCGAGATCGATCTCGTAGAGGAAGTCGCCCGCGTCTACGGCTACAACCGCTTCGCCAACACCCTTCCTACCGCGCTTCCCGTTACCGACTCTCCCTCTGCGGCAGCAGAAAGGGCTGTGCGCCGCCGCCTCCTCGAACTAGGCTTCAGCGAAGCCGTCTCCAGTACCTTCTCCGGCCAACAGGACGCTGCGCTCTTCTACGAAGCAAACACAGTGAACCCCGAGAAGAAGACCGTCGCCCTGGAGAACCCCCTCTCTGAAGAGGCTTCGCTCCTGCGTCCCTCCCTCTTGCCCGGCATGGTCAATATGCTGGCGCATAACCTCAATCGCGACGTCCGCGACGCACGCCTCTTTGAGCAGGGCCAGATCTTCACCGGAACCTCCGCACCCGACGCAGGCTTTATCTCTGAGGTGCACGAACACCCCCAGCTCTCCCTCGGCATTACCACGGCCACGCCCTCCGAGAGCCGCCTCTATCCCGTCGCAGATGCTCCTATCTTCGAGCTCAAAGGCACGATCGAATCTCTCGTCTCGCTCTTCACGCCACCCGGCGGTAGCGCGGCCCTCACTTTCGCTACCTCTGGCATCCCCGCCTGGCTTGAGCCCGGACGTGGTGCAGTCGCTCTGCTCGACGGTCAGCCTCTCGGCTTCTTTGGCGAACTCTCCGCCTCCGAGCGCGAATCCCGCAAGCTGCGCCAGCCCGTGTATCTCGCCCAGCTCGAGCTCGTCCGCCTCTACGATCTTCCTCTGCGACGCATCACCTCGCACGATCTCTCACGCTTCCAGGCCGTCGAGCGCGACTTCTCCTTCGTGCTTCCCGATACCGTGCAATGGCACACAGTCGCCGCGGCCGTCGATGCTCTCGTCATCAGCGACCTGCAGAGCCGCAAGCCCGTGGAGATATGGCGTGACCAGAAGAAGTATCCCGGTGTCTACTCGCTTCTCCTCCGCACCGTCTTCCAGTCGCACGACCGCACCCTGCGCGACGAAGATCTCTCCGCCTGGTCACAGCGAATCATCGATGCGCTCACCGCGTTAGGAGGAACCCTCCGCGCCTAGACCGTCATCGAGCCCAGAACCACCATCGAGCCCAGACAGCCATCGCGGCAAGGTCGTCATTCCGAGCGAAGCGCAACGCGCGCAGTCGAGGAATCCCCGTATTCTTTGCAGGATCTATGGGCTTGTACAAGATCGGAGAACGAAAAATTCACGTGTCATTTCGATCGGAGTGGCGAAGCCTACGCAGTGGAGAAATCCGCTTCCCTCCACCGCTCATCGGGTCAAAATCCAACCACGTTGTTGAAGAGAATGAACAAAAGCAGCCACTGAAGAGGTCATCTACATGGTGACTTTCGGAACCTTTGCAAATCAGATGCATCCATCTGGATTCCCCCTGTGAAAATCCACGTTTTCGGCATCTATACTCACAAGAAGAAACTTTGAAGCAGGGAGTAGATGTTCATGAGCACAGCAACGGTCAGCGTCGATGAATTCCAGGCCCTAGAACAGAAGGTGCTTCGCGCCGTCGAGATCATCAAGCAGGAGCGCGAGGCTCGCGCCAAAGCCGAGACCGAGATCGCCAACCTCCGCGAACAGCTGGAGTTCCAGACTCTCGTCGCCCAAGAGGCACAGACCGCCGTCAACACGCTCAACAAGGATCGTGACAACGTCCGCCAGCGTGTGGAGAAGATGCTGCATCAGATGGATGAACTGCTCTAGTCATCCGAGGAGACACGATGAAAGCTACCCAAACCCAGGTTGCCTCACCCTCTCAGCCAGCAAACTTGCCAGAGAGCAAGGCCGTGGCTGTTGAAATCTACGACCAGATCTACCATCTTCGTGGAACCGATCCGGCTTACATCGAGCAGCTCGCCCGTATCGTCGACGCCAAGATGCGTGCCGTCTCGGCGCTGGGCAATACCGTCGATTCGCTCCGTGTCGCCGTCCTCGCCGCACTCAACATCGCCGATGAGCTCGAAACCCTGCGCCAGCGTCACGAGAATCTTGCCGGCAGTCTCACCGTCTCCCAGGTAACTCTGCGTTCCCGCGCCGGTGCTCTCGGTGGCATGCTCGATGAGATCCTCGACGACCGCAAGGTCGGCTGACCCGCTCCCCTGTCGCTCGAGACAGATTTTCTCTTGCCTTCCACGCCATTTCCGTGAATCATCGTGCAGTCTCAGCACAACTTCACGGGAGCTTCTCTCATGCGCCGCTTGGCCTTTCTGTCCTTTGCCTTCGTCATTTCCATCGCACTGCACGCGCAGTCACCCGACGCCTATAAATCCGATCCTAAGTTCCAGAAGGCGCTCGCCGAGGCCAAGCAACTCGAGCGAACCCACAGATATGCCTTCGCGGTCGACGCCTACAAAAAAGCCAGCAAGATCGCTGGAGGCAAAGACATCGTCTGCCTCAACGATCTCTATTCTTTGCAATTCAAGATCGGCAGTTACAAGGACGCGGCTCAGACCGCCGCCTCCATGCTGGCCATCGCCGCTAACCCCAGCGATCGCTCCATCAGCGAGAGCAATCGTGGCGTCGCGCTCCTCCTGCAGGCCGGAGATAAAGGTAAGGCGGAGCTCCTCCAGTCGGCACATGAATCCTTCCAGGCCGCCATCGCGGACAATCCTAAAAACGCGACGGCGCACTTCTACGACGGAAAGGCGCTGGCGCGTCTCAACCAGCTCGAGGCCGCCGGTGAGCAATTCAAGGCATGCCTAAGTTGCCTCTCGCCCAACGACTCCTTCTACGTGCGTGCCCAGCACTTCGCCGCCAACCCCTCGCTCTCTTTATCCAGGATGGCGCCTGCCTTCAACGTCACCGCTCTCGACGGCTCGCACTTCAACCTCGACGAGATGGGAGGCCGTGTCGTTCTCATCGACTTCTGGGCTACCTGGTGCGGTCCCTGTAACCGAGAACTCCCCCACATGAAGAAGATTGCCCAGGAGTTCGCCAACGAGCCCTTCGTCATCATCAGCGTCTCCTGGGACTCAGACGAGGCCAAGTGGAAGGACTTCATCGCCAAAAACGGCATGACCTGGGTCCAGTACCGCGACGTCGACCACTCCCTCTCCAATGCCTTCGGAATTAATGCCATCCCTCACTACTTCACCATCGATTCCGACGGTGTCCTCACCGCCGAGATGATGGGCGAGGGTTCCAGCGTGGAAGGCAAGTTGAAGAAGCTGATCGCAAAAGCCAAAGCCGACCGCGAAAAGGTCCAGACCGCTACTGCCGGCAACTGGGGAGCCGTTCCATAAGTCAAAAAACCGGTTTTCGTTCGACTCGAGGATCCCGAAGAAAGACCTAAAGTGCCCCGGACAAGGAAGCCTGCCATCTTCCGTTCAGGGCAGCCTCTACGGCGATTGCTACGCCGTCCTCGGCGTGATGTGCCCCTACGGCCCACCCCTGCTTCTGCCCGGCGATCTTCAGCTCTTCCGGAGCGTTTGCCATCAGCACCGCACTGCCTGCAGCCTCCAGCATTGAGACGTCGTTCCAGTTGTCGCCAATGGCCAGGATCTCCTCTCGCGCAATCCCCCGGCTCTGGGCAAAGTCCATCATCGCGCGACCTTTGCTGCAGCCCGCGGGAAGCACGTCCACGATGCTCAGATTCCGCTCCGGATACTCCGTCCGATGCAGTGCGGCTTCCGCTCCCATCGGTATGCCTGTCCCCTCGCGCCTCACTTCGCTTTTTCTCAGGGGTTGCAATCCTACTCCCAGCACCTTCGGATCGGATAGCAGTCTGGTCTCCGCCTCTCTCATGCGATCGATCGTTCCGCACAGCATCATCTGGATGAGTCCCTCGCGTCCCAGCGCGGCCTCCATCGGAACCACACGCTCGATGTAGGGCTCGTTCGCGGCCATCCATCTCCCGATGCTCTCCGTCAGCTCATCCAGCTCTTCGACCACGAGAGCGCCACGCGTGTCCTCGCCATTGGCCTGTACCCTGTCGAAGGTAATCAGCAGGGAGCGCCGGAACTCCCCCATGTGCTTCACCAGCCACTCCGCAATTCCACCCGTCAGCAGAGTCCGTTCTAGGAGTCGTGCTCCCATGGTCCTCACCACCGCTCCGTTCGAGCTGATCAGCGCGCTCTCCTCGTTCAGCTCCAGGCCGCGCAATACCCGCATCGCATAGCTGTGTCGCCGGCCCGTTGCGATCACGACTTCCACCCCGGCTCTCTCCGCTGCCTTCAGGGCTGCCACGTTTCTCGCGCTCACCTGTCCGTCTGTACCCAGCAGTGTGCCGTCGACATCCACTGCAACCATGCGCATTCGTTGACTGATCATCACTCTCTCCATTCTCGCATCGGTCGACATGGGAGCCCTGTTTTCCACTCAGATCGCAAAATCTGGGTGCCCGATCTTCGCCGCGGAACGGCTACGGTGGTTTCCAGGATTTCAGCTGAGCCCGCAAAGGCCCGATTCTCTCTAGTAGCATCAAGTTATGCCAGGTATCGCCTTTCTCGAGTGCTCCCGCTGCCACAATCATGTCTCCGCCGAAACCCCCCAGACCCTCTGCCCTAAATGCGCCGGGTCTCTTTACGTCCGTTATGACATGGACTCCCTCAAGCGCACTGCCCGCCGCGAAGACATACAGGCGAAGGCTTCCGCAAGCCCCGCGTCCTTAGGCATGTGGCGCTACTCCGCCGTCCTTCCCGATGTCACCCCCGTCACCCTCGCCGAGGGCTGGACACCCATGATCCACAGCAAGCGTTATCCGGGCCTCTATATCAAGGAAGAAGGAGCCAATCCCACCGGAACCTTCAAAGCTCGCGGCCTCGGTCTCGCCGTGACCATGGCGAAGCACTACGGACTCCAGCACCTCGCCGTGCCCTCCGCAGGCAATGCCGCCGGAGCCCTCGCAGCCTATGCCGCCGCCGCTGGAATCAAAGCTCACATCTTTATGCCCCAGGACGTTCCCTTCGCCAACTACGTCGAAGGCGTCGTCTACGGAGCCGACGTCAATCTCATCGACGGCCTCATCTCCGACTGCGCCCGTATCGTCGGCGAAAAGATCAAGCAGCAAAAAGAAGCCAACACGCCCGCGAATGAAATCTGGTTCGACATCTCCACCCTCAAGGAGCCCTATCGCGTCGAAGGCAAGAAGACCATGGGCTACGAGCTCGTCGAGCAACTTGGCTGGACCTACCCCGACGCCGTCTTCTATCCCACCGGCGGCGGCGTTGGCCTCATCGGCATGTGGAAGGCTTTCGAAGAGATGGAGCAGCTCGGTTGGGTCACCGGCAAGCGCCCGAAGATGTATGCTCTGCAAGCCGCAGGCTGCGAGCCCATCGTGAAGGCCTTCGAAGAACACAAGCCCACCAGCGAGTTCTTCCAGAACGCCGACACCTTCGCCGCCGGTCTCCGCGTCCCCAAGCCCTACGGCGACTACATCATCCTCGACATCCTCCAGCAATCCGGAGGCAAGGCCATCGCCAGCGATGACGCGACCATTCTCCAAAGCATCCTCGATTACGGTAGCAACGAGGGCATCTTCCTCTCGCCCGAAGGCGCCGCTGCCACCGCGGCCTACGATCAGCTCCTTAAGTTGGGCGAGCTGAAACCCACCGACAAAGTCGTCCTCTTCAACACCGGAGCCGGCCTAAAATACACCGACATGACCGCCGAGGCCATGCACCTCCGCCGCCCCGGCACTCTTCCGACCAGCCTCCCCGTAGGAGGAATCATCACTCCGCAATAACAACCTCGTCCTCGAAGGTCGTCCTTCCGAGCGAAGTCGAGGAATCCCTGTATTTTTTCCAAGGGAGGCTCGATACGCCCGTAGAGTCCAATCCACCAGGTCCTTCAAAATGATTTGAGAAAGAGTGTCATCCTGAGCGAAGCCTCTCGCAGTTTCATCGCGAGGGGCGAAGTCGAAGGACCTGCGTTTCGTTTGAGCTCTGCCACCAATCCAACCACCAACTCTCATTTCGACCGAAGCCGCGATCAAGGGGGGCGAAGCGGAGAGATCCGCGTCTCTACCACCGCTGCCGAAAAAGGCCTCGTCTCCCAAAAATGACCATGTCCGAAAACCGCTATCTTCTCATCTTCCCGGTGAGAAGATAACTCCATGGAACTGCCCAGCAAAGAGGTCTGCTATCGCGCTCTCCAGAGCCGGGACACCCGGTTTGACGGGCTGATCTTCGTCGGGGTCAAATCCACCGGCATCTACTGCCGCCCCGTCTGCCCCGCCCGCACCGCGATGTTTTCAAACTGCACTTTTTACGGCTCCGCCGCAGCCGCGCAGGACGCAGGCTATCGCCCCTGCCTGCGCTGCCGTCCCGAGACCGCACCCGATCTCGCCTCCTGGCGCGGCACCTCCAATACCGTCTCCCGGGCTCTCGCCCTCATTGCTGAAGGTGCCCTCGATGGCAAAAACGCCAGCGTCGAAAAGCTCGCAGAGCGCCTCGGCCTTGGCGAGCGTCAGCTCCGTCGTCTCTTCCTCCAGCATCTCGGAGCCTCTCCCATCTCCGTCGCGCAGACCCGCCGCGTCCTCTTCGCCAAGCAGCTGTTGCACGAGACCACCATGCCCATCGCCGACGTCGCTCTCTCCTCCGGCTTCGGTAGCATCCGCCGCTTCAACGAGGTCTTCCAGAATCTCTTCCATCGCCCTCCCGGAGCCATCCGCCGCAAGTCCTCCTCCGCCTCCACCGAACAAGGCGTAAGCCTCCTCCTCCGCTATCGTCCACCCTACGATTGGGACTCCATTCTGCGCTTCCTCACCGATCGCGCCATTCCCGGTGTCGAGGTCATCGCCAAAAACAAGTACCTCCGCACCGTCGAGGTCGATGGAAAGACCGGCTCTATCGAGGTCTCTCACGAGCCCAAAAAACAGAGTCTGCACGTAAGAATTCTCTTTCCCAACGTCCGCTCCTTTCCCGCCATCGTCGCACGGGTGCGACGTCTGTTCGACATCGGCGCCGACATCGAAACCATCGACGCGCATCTCGCCAACGACCCCATGCTCGCCCCTCTGGTCACCCGTCGGCCCGGCCTCCGAGCGCCCGGCGGCTGGGACGGCTTCGAGCTCGCTGTGAGAGCCGTACTCGGCCAGCAGATCAGCGTCATCGCGGCCCGTACCCATGCCGGAAGACTCGTTGCACTTCACCGCAGACCCGTTCCCGGCGCATACGCTCTCCACCCTGAACTCACGCATGTCTTCCCCACGGCGCGCCAACTCGCCGACGCAGACTCGATAGGCCTCGGCATGCCCGCAGCCCGACTCGCCACCCTCCAAGCCGTCGCTCAGGCCGCCGTCGCAGATCCCAATCTCTTCCGACCCATGGGCAACATCGATCAGACCATCCAGCGGCTCAAAGACATTCGTGGAGTCGGCGAATGGACCGCTCAGTACATCGCCATTCGAGCCATCCGCGAGATGGATGCCTTCCCCGCAACCGACATCGGCCTCCTTCGCGGCGCGGCAGCAATAGACCAAACAATCGCCAGAGACTCCAAGCTTCTTATCAACCGCGCTGAAACCTGGCGTCCCTGGCGCGCATACGCCGCCCAACACCTCTGGGCCGTCGATCCGTCGTTCTTCCAGAATCCAACCCAGTTCCCGATTGACCAATCGCAGTTGCTGAATGAATAAATCCTTCACGAACTCAATAAGGTAACCATGATTGAGATGTTGTTATCCGTGATGTGGTGAGTCCGAAGCTCACATAACAAATGTGTCATCCCGACCGAAGCGTAGCAAAGTGGAGGGATCTGCGGTTTGTATCGATGAGCACGAGGCCTGGCGCCTCTCCAATTCTGTTCACCGACTTTGCCCAGCCAGAAGGAAAAAACCCATGAGCCTCTTCTACAAATTCATAGACTCCCCCGTCGGCCAGCTCAAGCTCGTAGCCAGCGACAAAGGCCTCGTCGCCATCCTCTGGCACAACGACAAACCCACCCGGGTTCCCCTCGCCGACCTCGTTGAAGCCCCCACGCACTCGGTCCTTGCGAAGACAGAACAGCAACTTCAGGAATACTTCGCCGGCAAGCGCAAAGCCTTCAACCTCCCGCTCGACATGCGTGGCACACAGTTCCAGAAGAATGTCTGGGAGGCTCTCCTCGCCATTCCCTTCGGCCAGACCAGAAGCTACGGTGAACTCGCAAAGCAGCTCGGAACACCCCTAGCAAGCCGAGCCGTCGGCGCAGCCAACGGACGCAACCCCATCTCCATCGTCGTGCCCTGCCATCGGGTCATCGGTGCCTCCGGAAAACTAACCGGCTTCGCCGGAGGCCTCGAGACCAAAGCCCGCCTCCTCAGCCTCGAAAACGGCGACCAGACGCTATTTCAGTAGTCCGCGGCTGGCGCATCAACTCAACCGTAGCCTCATCCGCCGTCATCTCGACCCAAGTCTTACCCCACCGTCATCTCGACCGAACCCTGAGCAAGCGAAGCGCGTCGAAGGGGAGTGGAGAGATCCCTGTATCTCCTCAAGGAAGGCAATCCAGCAAGCGCAGCCCTCCTCAATTCCCGGTCAACTCCGTCGCCACTCCACTCAAATACTCCGCCTCCGCATTCACCGCATCCGTCACGATCACCAGCTGCTGCTTCGCCTCATCGAACCGGCCATCCTCAATCGCCTCGCGCACACCAGGCACCGTCTTCACCCCATACCCGGTGTACCAACCCGGCGCATACAGCACATGCTCCACCCAGGGGCGCTTCGGCAGTCCTGCCGGGTTCAGAAACTTCCGCTCCGCCAGCGCCAGCCGGGCATTAATCTTCTCCGCCTTCTCCGCAGAAAGCTCACCCGCCCCATCTTCCGCAGCCTTCAACTGGGCCGCCGACGCGCTCAGCTTCGCAATGGCATTGTCGAAAGGCGCAAAGTCCATATCCGGAGGATTCGGCAATGGCTGCGGCATCTTCAGCGACTTCTCAGGATCAGCCGCCAGCTTGTAGTACCCCGCGTCGATGTTTCGTTGCCGAGTCCGCGCGTCGTTCTGCATCTGCTTCACCAACGCCTTCAGTTCTGTCGAGTAGCCTGCAATCGTCGTCGCCAGATTGCGGAAGTCATACGGCAGCACATCCGCATCCGCAACCCGCATCACAATCGTCCCCGCCGTATCCGCCAGCGCCTTCCCATACAGAGACTTCTTGTCGCCATAGTGCTCGATAAACCACGGCGTGTCATATGCCGAGTGATAAGTTCCTCCGCGGTCTTCGCCGCCAAACCCCAGGCTCACCGTCGTGATTCCCATGTGGTCGACGAACGCCGCGAAGTCCGAGCCGCTACCCAGCGCTCCGATCGGAATGATGTCGGATTCCTTCCCATTACTTCCCCTGCCACCGCCCCCGCGAGCCCCGGCTGGCCGAGTCGCGCGTGCTGCCCTCTGCCGATCCCACACCGACCCCTTCGTCTCCGGATCAGTAACATCTCGCGCAACATCGTTGATCAACCGCTCCAGCTGGTAGCTTCCGCTCGCATTCAAAAATCCGCGGTTGCTCTCATCGCTGTTCACGTAGAGCGCAGCATGCTTGTCCAGATCCGCCGCATGCGTCTCTGCCCACTCCGTTGAGCCCAGCAGTCCCGGCTCCTCGCCATCCCACGCCGCATAGATCAGCGTCCGCTTCGGCGACCATCCCTGCTTATGCAGCTCACCAAGAGCCCGTGCCTCCTCCAGCAATCCTGACTGGCCAGAGATAGGATCGTCCGCGCCGTTCACCCAGCCGTCGTAGTGATTCCCGCGAATGATCCACTGGTCCGGCTCCGTAGATCCCTTCATCGTCGCAATCACATCCAGCACCGGCTTCGTATCCCAGTTGAACTTCAGGTCCATATGGACCTTCGTCGTCCCCGAACCGAAGTGATACGTAAAGGGGAGCGCACCGCGCCACGACGCCGGAACCACCTCGCCATCGAGCGCCGCCAGCAGAGGTTGCGCATCGCCGTAGCCGATCGGCAGCACTGGAATCTTCATAATCGCCGGAGCATCCTTGATCTCCAGCCGCTTCGCTCCCGGCACCGAACCCACCCCAGGAGTCAGCGGATCGCCCGCATACAGCGGCGTATCCGATACACTTCCGCGCTGCACTCCCTGCGGCGGACGCATCGGTCCCTTCGGCAGCACGTCATCCTGGCCATACCCATCATCCGCCGGGTCGGAGTAGATGATGCATCCGATCGCTCCATGCTCATACGCCAGCTTCGGCTTCAGCCCGCGCCATCCTCCGCCATAGCGCGTAATCACAATCGCGCCCTTCACCGAGATGCCTCGGCGCTCCAGCTCCGCATAGTCGTCCAGCATCCCGTAGTTAGCGTAGATCAGCGGCCCCGTCACATCCCCATCGGCCGAGTAGATGTTGTACCCCGGCAGCTGCGTCTTCGTCTCATGCGTGTACGGGTCCTCCGCCAGAGGAGTCTCCTCCAGCTTCAGCTTGTACTTCGTCGGAGCAACCATCTCCACCAGCTGCGACTTCGGCGTCGGATACAGGACGTCGAACTGCTCGATCTTCGCATCCCATCCCCACTCCTTATACTTCGCCACCAGCCACTCGGCATTCTTCCGTTGCGCCTCCGACCCCACATTATGCGGATGCGCCGCCAGGAACTTCATATTCTCGTGCGCACGCGCTGCCTCGGGAATCGCGCGGAACTTCTTCTCCAGCTCCAACTCTTTCGCCGAGCTGGCGGCAGTGTAGCCCGGTAGAGATTTGGTTGCGTTCTCCTGGGCAAGGGAGGCTATGGAGCTCTGAAACGGAAAGCTGATTAAGAGAGAAAGAGCGGCAATCTGTCGCAATTGGAGTCTCCTGAAAATGCCGGATAGAAAAATGGTGTAGCTCAGTTCTAACAAAACTAAGCGCGTGCGATGGAGGATTTCGGGATCTGTTTCAGAAGACGAACAGGCGGCCGTCTATGACGCAGACGCGGTCCACAAAAATTTACTCTCTTCACTAGAGTCGTCATCCGCTCTCTCACCCACCATCCAATGCTCCCCCTCGCGTCATCTCGACCGAAGCGGCGCAGCCGCGGCAGTGGAGAGATCCCTGTATTTCCCCATTCGCGCCACAGAAAAAAATGGCTAAACCCTGCCACCTGTGCGATTAGCGTTAGATCGTACAGACTCCGAACTATCTTTGACAGTCATATTGTCTGACTGGTAGGGTTACCAGCGCTGGCGAAAAATATCTAACTCCCCATACCTGAACCAAACCTCCGGAGGTCGTGTTTTGCGACGTAATTTTTGCTGTTGGAGTATTGTTCTGCTGTTACTGGCCTGCTCAAGCACAGGCTTTGGACAAGCAGTGAATGCAAACCTTGTGGGCACCGTTACCGATCCAACCA
>Ga0268266_10003470_pt1 | contig 15727 bp, 6 predicted proteins | sample KBSS13metaG_FD_190356 | JGI IMG/M metagenome (GOLD analysis project Ga0268266, IMG submission 190356) | Switchgrass rhizosphere microbial communities from Kellogg Biological Station, Michigan, USA - KBS S1-3 metaG (SPAdes) (version 2) | ecosystem: Host-associated > Plants > Roots > Rhizosphere >...
GATCGGCTTTGTGTCTTGCGCCGGATCGACACCGCGCCCGTCCAGGTTCTGGTGCGCGAAGGCACGGTGGAAGTCTTCAAACCGGCGCAAGACACAAAGCCGATCCGCATTTCCGCCAACAGCATGGCGGTGGCCCCGGCCGACAGTATGCAGGCGATCGCGGCCATGCCGATCCCCGCCGCGCAGCTGCATCGCCAAATGGCCTGGCAGAACGGCCAGATCGCTTTTGAGGGGGAAACGCTCGCCCGGGCGGCGGAGGAATTCTCCCGTTACAGCGATACCAGGATCGTGATTGAGGATTCCGGGCTGGCCAAGGAAGAAATCGCCGGCCTGTTCAAGGCCACCGATCCCGTCGGTTTTGCCCAGACCATCGCCATCAGCCTGAACGCCCATGCCAAGATCGAGGAAGGGGAAGTCCGTATCACACGCTGAGGGTTCGGGGCCTCGCGTAAAATATCTGACATAGCCTTGCGCGGCGGGAAACGTGCTTGGGCCTTGACCCGCAAAAGCCTTGACCCATAAGAGCCTTCAGACAGGAAGGCCGTAAAAGCAGGCGCCACAGGGGGATTATGGCATCGCAACGCAAGGACCGGCTTGCCTGTGCGCTCGCCCTTGCGGTGCTGCCTGCCAATACCGCTCTAGCCGAGCCGCGCAGCCTCGACATCCCCTCCGAGGAAGCCGCGAAATCCATTCCGGAGTTCGCGCGCCAGGAAAATATCCAGATCATTGCGCCCGTCAGCCAGCTTCATGGCATCAAGACGCAAGCCGTATCGGGCCGGATGGAGCTGGGGGACGCGCTGAAGGCGCTCCTGGTCGGCACCGGATTGGAAGTGGCGAGCAACGATGGCGGCACCGTTGTGCTGCGGCGTGCGATTGCCGCCGCGCCCGTGGTCGATGCGCCTGACGGGGCCGATGCCGGACCGCTGCTTCCCGAAATTATCATCGTCACCGGTTCGCGGGTGATCTTGGACGCCGAAAATTCCCCGACGCCAGTGACCATGGTTTCCGCAAAGCAATTGCGCGACACCACGCCTGGCAATCTCGCCGATGGGCTGAACAAGCTTCCGATTTTCCAGGGGTCCCAGACCATCGGGCGTCCTGGAGACGGCAGCCAGAACTTTTCTAGCAACGTGTTGAACCTGCGCAATTTCGGCGCCCAGCGCACCCTGGTGCTGTTCGATGGCCACCGTGCCGCGCCCTCCAACGCCGACGGCACGGTCGATGTGGATGCCCTGCCGCAGATGCTGGTTTCACGCGTGGATGTCGTCACCGGCGGCGCCAGTGCCGTTTATGGCTCCGACGCGGTGACCGGCGTGGTGAACTTCGTCCTCGACAGAAAGTTCGACGGTCTGAAGATCGACGCCAATGCCGGTCTTTCCACCTATGCCGATGCCATGAGCTATAATTTCGGCGCCGCGGCGGGCGCCGGTCTGTTTGGCGGCCGCGGCCATTTCGAAGCCGCCCTGGAATATCGTCATCGCGATCCGGTCAACCAGTCCGCCCGCCCCTATGGTCCCCCATCCGCCTATGCGGCCGAAGTGGGCACCGGCACGGCTGCCAACCCGTTCAATAGTATCCCCAATGGCCGGCGGCCCAATTCCAGCTTCGGCGGTGTTGTCCAGGGTTGCGTGCCGGCCTGCCCGCTGGCGCAGGGCACGCAGTTTGCGGCCAATGGCGTGCTCAGCCCCTTCTATCCGGGTATCGAGGGCGCAACAGATGCCAACGGCAATCCGACCGCGGGCACCAGCAATCTGAACTCGGGTGGCGATGGCGCCTACAGCCCCTATGGCCAGATGTTCGACGGCTATCACCAGGCCTCGCTGTTCGGCCGTTTCAGCTATGACCTCGCCAGCAACATTGCGCTCTACGTTCAGGGACAGGGCTCGGAAGTCTACAGCTTCGGCTGGTACTTCCCGCAGAAGATCCAGCCGGGCGCTGGCCAGGCCGACCTGTTCTACAAGAACAATCCGTTCCTGACGGCGGCCGTGCAGGCGCAGCTGGGTAATAACGGCACCAATCCGCTGCAGACCGTCGTGGGCGGCGCAGCGGTGCAGCCTTCCAACACCTTTCAGCTCGGCGAATTCCTCACCGGGCTGGGCCAGACCGGGACCAACGCCACGGGCAGCGTCAATCGTGTGCTGAGCGTGCAGGCCGGCTTGGACGGCGCCCTCATGAACGGCCGCTTCAACTGGGGCGTTTTCTATACCCATGCCGAGAACCGTCTGGCGGTGGACCTGATCAACAACCAAAATCTTCAGCACATGTATGCGGCGCAGGATTCGGTTCTGCTGCCCAACGGCACTGTCGCCTGCTACGCCGCCACCCAGGCGGCAACCGCGGCAGCCTATGCCAAATGCGTGCCGATCAATCCCTTCGGTCCCAACGCGGCGAGCTGGGACGCTTTCCACTACATCTTCCAGACGACGGATTTTCATCAGACCAATTCGCTGGATGATTTCGGCGGCAGCATCTCGGGCAAGGTAGCGGATGCCTGGGCCGGTCCCATCACCGCGGCTCTTTCGGCGGAGATGCGCTTTAATGCTTATGACGTGACTTCGAATGTGCCGAGCAGCACCTTCGTGGACTGTACGGGCCTGCGCCTCTGCAGCCCGTTGCTGCCGAGTTTCTCCCAGGCGGTGGTGCAGCCGGTCCATGCCAGCCAGAATGTGTGGGAAGTGGCGCTTGAAGCCGAAGCGCCAGTGCTCAAGAATATCCCGCTGATCCAGGCGTTCGACCTCAACCTGGCGGGCCGCTATACGGACTATTCGGTCGCCGGTTCGGTGCAGACCTGGAAGGTCGGCTTCAACTGGAATGTGGTGGACAGCTTCCGCTTTCGCGGCACCACTTCGATCGACATCCGCGCGCCCACCCTGGACGATTTGTTCCGTCCGGCAACGCTGCTGCAGAACGTGTTTACCGATCTGCATATTCCCGACCCGGCCAAATCGCAGGTCCCCAACCCCCAATATTTTGCCGGCACGACCACCTTCAGCAGCCAGGGCAATCCCAAACTGGTACCGGAAGTGTCGCGCACCTATACGATGGGTGCAGTGTGGACACCGGGCTTCGTTCCGGGCCTGACCATGTCGCTGGACTATTACCGTCTCCATCTGGCCAACGCGATCGGGTCCATTGCGCCCAGCACCACGATCCAGACCATCTGTGAGCAGTCAGGCGGTACCTCGATCTATTGCGCGAACTATCAGCGTCCGCTGCCGTTCAGCGACCACACGCTCGCGAATTTTGCGACCAGGCTTTTCACCTTCAATCTCAATACCGCCTCCACCCAGACCGAGGGCTGGGACTTCGAGACCAATTACGGCTGGCAGATGTCCGACCTGGTGGATGGCTGGAAGGGCTCCTGGGCGGCACGGCTGCTGGCGACCTATCAACCGGTCATCAACAAATCAGGGCTCTTTCCGGGCTCGCCCTGGACTCGTGTGCCCGATCCAAGCACCCGCATCACCGCGTTCCTGAACTATTCGCTGAACGACTGGGCCTTCGGTCTTCAGGATAGCTGGGTGTCGGGCTTCAGCCAGGTGGCGGGTCCCATCACGCCCGCCATCAACAACTGGGTCAATCCTCACGTGAATGCCTGGAATCAGGTGGACACGAACATCACCCGCAACTTCACGATGGATGGCGCCGCCATGTCGGCCTATTTCGTGGTCCAGAATCTGTTCAACGCCCAGCCCGCCTATGTGCCCAACGGCACTATCGGCCAGTGGTATCCCACCTATACCAATGGCTACAGCGTCCAGAGCGCCATGGGCCGCTACTTCACCCTGGGCCTGCGCGCCAACCTTTGATCGTGGGCGGGACGCCGCGGGGACAGCGACCGTCTGTGACTAATAAGCCATAGCCGCCCACTCATTCCGCACACGGGCTCTGACAATGCTCAAAACGCATCGCCGGAGATGGCGGATTTGTGACTCCCACCCCGTCTAGACCCTCGAAGAGCCCTCCTTAGAGCGGCTCGTGACATGTTCAGGGGGAAATCATGGCTTTGAAGATCAGACACTGGCTTGCCTGCGGCGTTGCCTTGGCGGCACTTCCGACCGCGGCCTTTGCCCAGGCCACCAATGTGGAAACAGTCACCGTCACCGGCAGCCGCGTCATCTCCGACGCCGCCAATTCGCCGACGCCGCTGACCGTGGTCTCGACCGACGACCTGAAAGCCCTCACCCCCACCAGCCTTCCCGACGGCTTGAACAAGCTGCCGGTCTTCCAGGGCTCGGGAATGGTCGGCCGCCCCGGCGACGGCAGCCACAACTATTCCAGCAGCACACTGAACCTGCGCAATTTCGGCGCCCAGCGAACCCTGGTGCTGATGGATGGCCACCGCCTCACGCCGTCGAATGACGACGGCACGGTGGACGTCGACACCATTCCGCAGATGCTGATTTCGCGGGTGGATGTGGTCACCGGCGGCGCCTCCGCCGTCTATGGCTCCGATGCGGTGACCGGCGTGGTCAACTTCGTGCTCGACAAGAAGTTCACCGGCGTGAAGGCCGACATCAACACCGGTATCTCCAACTATGCCGACGCGATGAGCTACAATCTCAGCGCGGCGGCCGGCACTGACCTGTTTGGCGGCCGCGGCCATTTCGAGACGGCGGTGGAATGGCGTCATCGCGACCCGGTCAACCAGTCGGCCCGGCCCTATGGCCCGACGATTCTTCAGGCCTCGGATGGCGAAGCGGGCACCGGCACGGCGGCCAACCCCTTCAACCGGATCGCCAATGCCCGGCGTCCCAACTCCACCTTTGGCGGCCTTGTCCAGGCGTGCGTGCCGGCCTGCCCGCTGGCCAACCAGATGCAGTTCAATACGGCGGGTGCGCTCGCGCCCTTCTTCCCGGGTATCAGTGGCGCCACGGACGCCAAGGGCAATCCGACTGCCGGCACCGGCAATTTCAACTCGGGCGGCGACGGCGCCTACAACCCCTACGGCCAGGTGTTCAACGGCTATCATCAGGGCGCGCTGTTCAGCCGCTTCAGCTATGACCTGGCCGACAACATCACCTGGTACGTCCAGGGCACGGCTTCGGAAGCCTTCAGCCTTGGCTGGTACTTCCCGCAGAAGATCCAGCCCGGCGTCAACCAGGCGGCCATCTTCTACAAGAACAACCCCTTCCTGAGCCCCGCGGTGCAGGCACAGCTGGGCAACAACGGCACCAATCCGACGCAGCTCAGCGCGACGGTGCAGGCCGGCAACACCTTCCAGCTCGGCGAGTTCCTGGTCGGCAATGGACAGACCGAGATCAATGCCACCGGCAGCGTCAACCGCGTGCTCAGCATGCGCACCGGCTTTGACGGCACGCTCATGGATGGCCGCTTCGCCTGGAACCTGTTCTACACCCATGGCGAGAACCGGTTGGCGGTGGATCTGGTCAACAACCACACACTTCAGCACATGTACGCATCGCAGGACGCGGTGCTGACGCCCAGCGGCACTGTCGCCTGTTATGCCGCCACCCAGGTGGCGACTGCGGCCAGATATGCCGACTGCGTGCCGATCAATCCCTTCGGCGCCAACTCCGTGACCCAACAGGCTTTCAAATACGACTTCCAGACCACGAACTTCCACGAGACCAACGTCCTGGACAATGTGGGTGGTGGCATCTCGGGTAAGGTGCTGGACGGCTGGGCCGGTCCGATCACCGCGGCCTTGTCTGGCGAAGCGCGGTTCAATTCCTATGACATCAATAGCAGCACGCCCAGCAGCACCTTCGTGGATTGCACGGGCTTGCGCATCTGCAATCCGGCACTGCCCAGCTGGTCACAGCCCATCATTCAGGGGGTCCATGCCAGCCAGAATGTGTGGGAATTTGCGGCCGAAGCCGAAGTGCCGGTGATCAGGGACGTTCCCATGATCAAGGCCTTCGACCTCAACCTGGCCGGCCGCTACACCGATTATTCGGTGTCGGGCTCGGTGCAGACCTGGAAGGTCGGCTTCAACTGGAATGTCGTCGACAGCCTGCGCTTCCGCGGCACCACCTCGATCGACATTCGTGCGCCCACTCTGGACGATCTGTATCGTCCGCCCACGCTGGTGCAGAACGTGTTCAATGGCGACTTGCACATCCCCGACCCGAACAAGCCCGGCCAGTTCCTGAGCTACACCACCACCTTCAGCAGCCAGGGCAATCCCAACCTGGTGCCGGAAGTGGCGCGTACCTATACGGTGGGCGCGGTCTGGACGCCGGACTTCATTCCGGGACTGACCGTGTCACTGGATTATTTCCGCATCCATCTGGCCAACGCCATCGGGTCGATCGGACCCAGCAGCACTATCCAAACGCTGTGCGAGTCTTCGGGTGGCACTTCGATCTATTGCGCCAACTACCAGCGCCCGCTGCCGTTCAGCGATCACACCCCCGCCAACCAGACGTCGAAAATCTTTACCTTCAATCTCAACACAGCCTCCGTGAAGACCGAAGGTTGGGACTTCGAGGCCAATTATGGTTGGGACATGGCCGACCTCGTCCAGGGCTGGAGCGGTTCCTGGACCGGACGCTTGCTGGCGACCTACCAGCCGGTGATCAACAACCAGACGCTGATCCCGGGCCAGCCTTTCACCCGTTCGGTTGACTCCAGCACCCGCATCACCTGGATGCTGAACTACAGCCTGAACGACTGGAGCTTCGGCGTTCAGGACGAGTGGCAATCGGGCTTCAGCCAGGCGAGCGGCCCGGTCCTGCCGGCCGGCACCACTCTGTACAACAACGCTGCTCCGAATGGCCTCAACAACTGGGTCAACCCGCATGTCAATTCCTGGAATCAGGTGGACCTGAACATCACCCGCAACTTCACCATGGCCGGCTCCGACATGGCCGCCTATTTCGTGGTGCAGAACGCGCTCAACGCCATGCCCATGTATGTGCCCAACGGGACCATCGGTCAGATCTATCCGACCGCCCAGACCGGCCTCAGCGGCTACAGCGTCCAAAGCCCGATGGGCCGTTACTTCACCATCGGCCTGCGCGCCAGTCTCTGATCCCAAGTCGCGGCGCCGTCAGGGCGCGGCGTTGGCCGGCTCCTTCCCCTGGGAGCCGGCCATTTTTTTGCCGCTGGTGTCGTGGTTTCGAAGTTCGCAAATCATCTATATCGGTCTCAAGGCGAACTTCGAAACCGAACGACACTAGAAATCCCAAGCTGCTAGTGCCCCGATTCCGAAATTCGCTCACTGCTCGATATGAAGCGCATGCGAATTTCGGAACCGGGGCACTAGCGCCGATTTCCATCCTTAGCGCGCCGCTAACGCTGCTGGCCCGGCTCTTGCGTATGGTTAGATCGAAAGCTGCAATTTTCTGCAAAATGTGGGGATTTCGCGCTTGGAGTGGAAGAATTTGCCGGCCTGGACCGGCAGATATTGCCGGGTCATGGGCAAATCTTTCCCTGTTCGCGGCGCCCCCGGGTTGACAGGCGCAACCTGATTTTTCGCTGGGGCGGAAAATCGATGTTTAAACTTTTCTGAACAACGCCGCGGCACGCGGCTTGCCTCACCTTTTGTGGGCCAAAAGGCCCCCGGACCGAAATCCGGTAACCAGAAAAGGTGGGACCACATGACTTTCAGTGTCAATACGAACAACGGCGCGATGGTCGCGCTGCAATATCTGTCTGCCACCCAAGGCCAGTTGAACCAGACCCAGTCCGCCATCAACAGCGGTATGAAGGTCGCCACTGCCCGCGACGACGGCGCCATCTACGCCATCGCCCAGAACCAGCGCGGCGCCGTGGCCGGTTATACCTCGGTCATCAACTCCATCAACAACGCCACCTCCTCGGTCGACGTCGCTTTGTCTGCGGGCCAGTCGATCTCGGATCTGCTGATCCAGCTCAAGGCCAAGGCGCTGGCGGCTTCTGACTCTTCGCTCGATACCGCGAGCCGTCAGGCGCTCAATGCCAACTTCACGGCCCTGCGCGACCAGATCACCACGATCGTCAGCAACGCGGTGTTCAATGGCTTCAACCTGGTGGACGGTTCGACCAACCAAATTACGGCCCTGGCCTCGGCTGACGGCAGCCGCCGCATCACCACCGCTGCCCAAAACATGAAACTGTCAGGGACGATCGTGACAATGAAATCGACTGCCACCATCTCGACCCAGGCCAAGGCCTCGTCTCTGGTTGCCACGATCCAGACCTCGCTCACCAACGTCAATGCGGCGCTCGCCAAGCTGTCGTCCGGTGCGGCGAAGTTCTCGATCCAGGGTACCTTCGTCCAGAAGTTGTCCGACACCCTGACCACTGGTATCGGCCACCTGGTGGATGCCAACATGGCGCAGGAAAGCGCGATGCTGCAGTCCTTGCAGGTCAAGCAGCAGCTGGGCGTGCAGGCGCTTGCGATCGCCAATCAGGGACCGCAGACCATTCTGTCTCTGTTCCGCTAAACCAAAACAAGAACCCAAAAAAACAAAAAGCCAAAAACAAACCAAGGCTAAAGGGCTGGTGGGCGAAGGGCGGGAGGCGAAAGCTTCCCGCCCTTTGCATTTTGCTTTCACTGTCACGGGTTCCGCGGCGATCCGTTCCGGGTTCGCGGCCGCAACGCGCATTCATGAATGTTCGGTCATCTGGTCACGACAAGACGAGACGAGACCAGCACATTCAGAACACGCCATTTTTTTATAGCGGAGCCACAAGGGCCCGATGGCGTTACACGAAACTTTCCGCATCTCGGATGCGGCTCCGCAAAGAATGGCTGGCCAGCGGCAGGGGCTGCGGGGTCGCGGCCGCATTGTCCTTTACGGCCTGGGCGTCCTGGCCTTGCTGCTGCTGGCCTGGCATTTCCTGGATCCGCTGTTCGCGCCCAGGCGCAAAGCCCCGCCACCGCCGCCGGTGAAGGTCGCTGTGGCCCAGCGCCGCGATGTGACCGTCGCCCAGAAGACCATCGGCACCGTGGTGTCGCCGGCGACCGTGCAGGTCACGGCCCAGGTGACGGGCAAGCTGCTGGCGGCCAATTTCCACGAAGGGGACATCGTTCACAAAGGCCAGCTTCTCTTCCAGATCGATCCGGCGCCCTATCAGGCGGTCGAGGCACAGGCTGAAGGACAGCAGGCGCGCGACACTGCAACCCTGACCAATGACCAGCTGGACCTGCAGCGCTATCAGACCCTGGCGCAGCAGAACGCCATCTCCAACCAGCAGTTGGCGACGCAGGCCGCCAAGGTCAAATCGGACGAGGGCGTGGTGGAGACCGACAGGGCGGCTGTCCAGTCCGCCCGCATCAACCTGAATTTCACCCGCATCGTCTCGCCGATCGATGGCAAGACCGGTCCCATCCTGATCCAGCCGGGCAATGTGATCCCCGCCGCCAGCGCCAGCACCCAGCCCCTGGTCAGCATCACCCAGGTCCAGCCCATCAAGGTTTCTTTCATGCTGCCGCAGAACGGGCTGGCGCAGATCCAGAACCAGTTCGACCAGCACCGGCTGATGGCGACGGTGCCGGTTGCGGGTGCGGAGGGCGGAGCCGAAAAAGCGCCGGTCGATTTTGTCAGCAATGCCGTCAGCGCCGCGACCGGCACCATCGAACTTCGGGCCGACTTTCCCAACACCGACATGCGGCTGGTGCCGGGACAGACCGTGACGGTTGCCGTCACCATCAATCAGATTCCGGGCGCCACCGTGGTGTCGCGCGATGCGGTCAATCTGGGACCGGAAAACAATTTCGTGCTGGTGGTGGGCAAGGATGGCAAGGCCTATTCCAGAACCGTCAAAGTGCTGAACGACGACGGCGTCAATGACGCCATCCAGGGCGATGTGAAGCCCGGCGACAAGGTTGTGACCGATGGTCAGTTGCGAGTCACACCCGGTCAGCCTGTACGGGTCATGAAAGACCGGGGCGGCAGGAAGAGCGGCGCCCCGCCATGAAGATTTCCACCCCCTTCATCCAGCGGCCGGTGATGACGGTGCTGCTGATGGTGGCGCTGGTGGCCTTCGGTCTGTTCGGCTACGCGGATTTGCCGGTCAGCGAATTGCCGGCGGTGGATTTCCCGACCATCTCGGTTTCGGCCAGCCTGCCGGGCGCCGATCCCCAGACCATGGCCAGCGCTGTGGCGACGCCGCTGGAATCGCAATTTTCCACCATTGCTGGCGTCTCTTCGATGACGTCGCAAAGCTCATCGGGCACGACCTCGGTCACGATCCAATTCGATCTGGATCGTGAAATAGACGGGGCGGCGGAAGATGTGCAGGCCGCCATCCAGGCGGCATCGCGGCAATTGCCGGTCAACATGCCGTCGCCGCCCACCTTGCGCAAAGTCAATCCGGCGGACGCGCCCATCATGTTCCTGGCGATGCAGTCCGATTCCATGCCGCTTTATGAATTGGACAAATATGCCGAGAATCTTCTGGCGCGGCAGCTTTCCACCCTGTCGGGCGTCGCCCAGGTCAATGTCCAGGGCTCGCAGATCTTCGCCGTGCGCCTGCAGGTGGATCCGGCGCAGCTTGCCGCCCGCAGCATCGGCATAGACCAGGTGGCCTCGGCGGTGCAGCAGGCCAATGTCAATGTCGCCACCGGCACATTGAACGGCCCCAATCAGGCCACGCTGGTCCATGTCAACGGCCAGCTGATGACTGCCGAGGCGTGGAAGCATCAGATCATCGCCTGGCGCAATGGGGCGCCGGTGCGCTTTGCCGATATCGGTACCGCCATAGACAGCGTGGAGAACAACCGCACCGCCACCTGGCTCAACGGCAAGCGCGCTATCGTGCTCTCGATCCAGCGCCAGCCCGGCTCCAACACCATCCAGATCGTGGATGAAATCAACCGCATCATCCCGCGCTTCCAGCAGAGCTTACCCAGCTCGGTGAAGCTTTCGACCATATACGACCGCAGCCAGTCCATTCGCGCTTCGGTGGCGGATGTGCAGGTGACGCTCCTGATCGCCGCGGTGCTGGTGGTGATGGTGATCTTTGTCTTCCTGCGCACTTTGTCGGCCACGTTGATCCCCTCCATCGCCCTGCCGATCACTATCTTGGGCTCTTTCGCGGGCATGAGCCTGTTAGGCTACAGCCTCGACAATCTATCCCTCATGGCGCTGACCCTGTCGGTGGGCTTTGTGGTGGATGACGCCATCGTGATGCTGGAGAACATCGTCCGCCATGTGGAGGAGGGCGAAGAGCCATATGCCGCCGCCGCGAAAGGCGCGTCGGAGATCGGCTTCACGATTCTTTCCATGACCGTCAGCCTGGCGGCGGTGTTCATTCCCATAGTCTTCATGGGCGGCATTGTCGGGCGGCTGCTGCACGAATTCGCCGTCACCATCGTACTGACCATCCTGATCTCCGGCTTCGTCTCGGTGACCCTGACACCCATGCTTTGCAGCCGCTTCCTGAAGGCGGGCAATGCCCAAGAGCATGGCCGCTTCTATCATTGGAGCGAAAAGAGTTTCGACCGGATCCAATCGGGCTATGAGCGTTCGCTCCATTGGAGCATGACCCATCGCGCCTTGATCATGCTGCTGTTCGCCGCAAGTCTGGTGGCCACCATCGGCATGTTTTACGTTTCGAAGGAGGATTTTATCCCCTCGGTGGATACCGGCCAGATCCAGGTGGCGACGGAAGCGGCTGACCGCGTCTCTTTCGATGCGATGGGCCGGATGCAGCGCCAGCTCGCGATCATCGCCCAGCGCGATCCCAATGTCGCGTCGGTGGTGTCGTCGGTGGGGTCGGGCGGCGGTCCGCGCACCGGCACCAATACCGGCAATATGCTGCTGAAGCTCAAGCCCCTGGGCGACCGGTCACTCTCGGCCGACGAGATCATCCAGGAACTGCGGCCCAAGCTGCAAAGCGTGCCGGGCATCAACGCCTATATGCAGAATCCGCCATCGATCCGGGTAGGTGGCATGCTCTCGAAATCCGCCTACCAGTACGTCCTGCAGGACACCAATCAGGAGGAACTGGATTCCAGCGCGCTGGCCTTGATGAAAGTGCTGTCCCGCACACGCGGGTTCGCTGATGTCACCACCGACATGGACCTGAACAGTCCGGCGGTGAATGTGGACATCAACCGTGACCAGGCCGCGGCGCAGGGCGTGTCGGTCCAGTCGATCGAGACGGCACTGGGCGCCTCATTCGGTGGCGAGCAGATCTCCACGCTTTATGCCAGCGATGCCGAATACTGGGTGATGCTGGAATTGGAGCCGCAGTATCAGAACGATTCCTCCACCATCAATCTCCTCTATGTCTCGTCCAGCAACACGGCGGGCGGCGCCACCACGGCCACGGGTGCGCCCAGCACCGGCGGCGGCGCCCCCAGCACGGTCATCAACCCCACCAATGCGCCGGGCCAGCCCGTGCCACCGATCGTGCCGTTGAACGCGGTGACGACGTTGCGCATGGGCACCATGCCGCTCAGCATCAATCATCTGGGCCAGCTGCCGTCGGTGACTATCTCCTTCAATCTGCTGCCGGGCTATGCCCTGTCCGATGCGGCGAGCGCGATTGAGCAAGCCCGCACCGAGGCCGATGTTCCGGCCAACTTGCAGGGTCAATTCCAGGGCACGGCGCAGGCTTTCCAGAGCTCGCTATCCAATATGGGCATCCTGCTCACCATCGCCATCATGACCGTCTACATCATCCTGGGCATTCTGTATGAGAGCTTCATCCATCCTCTGACCATTCTGTCGGGTCTGCCCAGTGCGGCGGTGGGCGCGCTGATTACCTTGGCGCTTTTCGGGGTGCCGCTCAGCCTCTATGCCTTTGTCGGCATGATCATGCTGATCGGCATCGTGAAGAAGAACGCGATCATGATGATCGACTTTGCGCTTAGCCGGGAGCGCGGGGAAAATGTCAGCCCGGATCGGGCGATCGTTGAGGCGGCGCTGGTGCGCTTCCGCCCGATCATGATGACCACCATGGCGGCGCTGCTGGGCACGTTACCGGTCGCCGTCGGCTTCGGCGCCGGTTCGGAAGCACGCCGGCCGCTGGGCCTGGCGGTGGTGGGCGGGCTTATGGTCTCCCAGCTGCTGACGCTCTACATCACGCCCGTGATCTATGTGTATCTCGACCGGATGGGCGAGAAGGCCAGCCACTGGGGTTGGCTGGGCGCCGGAAAAACCGGTTCGGCGCCGGCACCGGCCGAATAGCCGTCAGTTCGCCGGCTCGCCGGTGGCTTCGACCAGCAGACGCACGAACTCCTTCATTTGGTTGCTGTCGATCCACCGCACCACCGCGACGATGTCGTGCTGATAGTCCACGAAGATGATGTTGGAGCCGTCGCCGATGAAGGCGACGCTGTCGGCCCGCGCCGCCGGATACATCTTCTTGCCGGTGTTGAGATACCAGTTGCAGAAGCCATAGCCGGGATTGGGAACGGTCGGCGTGGTGGCCATCGTCACCCACTTGTCCGAGAGGACAGTCTTGCCATCCCACTTGCCGCGGTTGAGACCCAGCAGACCCATGCGCGCCTGGTCGCGGGCGGAGATGTACATGCCGCCGCCCCAGTGGCCGCCGCCCGAGACCACATGAATGCGCTTGCCGTCCACCTCGGTCCAGGAATTGTCATAGCCTTCCCAATGCCAGGCATCCGACATGCCGATGGGATCGGCGACATACTGCTTGAGCACTTCGGGCAGCGGCCGTTTCCACAGATGGGTCAGGGCGAGCGCCAGGGCATTGACCCGCACATCGTTATATTTCCAGGCCGTGCCCACCGGCGGCGGGCCCTTGGCCAGCTCGCTCCAGGGCTTGCCGGCCTCGGGCCGGTCCGCCCACCAGGGCTTTCCCCATAGGGTGCCGATCCAGCCCGATTGCTGGCGCAGCATGTCGTTCCAGGTGATGGGCTGATTGTGCGGCAGCATGTAGTCGGGCGTGGGCCGCACATAATCGATCACGCGGTCGTTGATGTTCTTGATCATGCCCTTGTCGAAGGCGACGCCCGCGGTCGAGGACAGGAAGGTCTTGGTGACCGAAAAGGTCATGTCCACGTCTTTGGTGCGGCCCCATTCGGCCACGATATAGCCGTGGCGGATGATGATGCCGTTGGCTGGCGCGTGGGGCTTCAGCGGCCCGATGGGGGTGGAAAATGCCTCGCCCGCATATTTCAGCGGCACGGAAATGCGCAGGTCGCGAATGTCCGCAACCTTGGCCAGTTCGGGCGGATATTTGTTTTCGGCGGAGACCGCGAAATCGATCGCCGTCTTCAGCTTGGCGGCATCCAGATGTTCCTGCTCAGGCGTGTGGGTGGTCCAGGCATCGCCCTTGGCCGGAAAATAATCGGCGGCATAGGCGGGCGAGATCAGTGCTACGCTCGCCAGCGCCAGGACAAGTCTTTTCATGGCCATCCCCTTCTTTTAGGGCGAAGCTTCTTGGCGGGTGGAAGCTTTGTCAATTTCACGTCTTGTGCGGAGCGTCACCACGGGATTACCGTTCTGGTAACGCTACCAACAGCAAGCGGGGGACGCGATGGGTGCGATCAAGACGGCGGGGCTCCTGGCGGCGTGGCTGGCGCTTCCGCTCTGTGCCGCGGCACAGGACCAGCAGCCCTGGTTCAATCCGGACCTGCCGGCAGAGAGCCGCGTCAACGCCCTGATCGCGCGGATGACGTTGACCGAGAAAGCCTCGCAGATGGTCAACCAGGCCCGCGCCATCCCGCGCCTGGGCATCCCTGCCTATAACTGGTGGAGCGAGGCGCTGCATGGCGTGGCGCGCAACGGCTATGCCACCGTCTTTCCCGAGCCGGTCGGCCTGGCCGCGACCTTTGACACGGCGCGCATCAGGCAGATGGGCGTGGCCATTGGCACCGAGGCGCGGGTCAAGTTCAACATGGCGGGCGGCCCGCGCCAGGATCACGGCATCTCGCAGGGCCTCGATTTCTGGTCGCCGAACATCAACATCTTCCGTGACCCGCGCTGGGGCCGCGGCCAGGAGACCTATGGCGAGGATCCGTTCCTGACCGGGAAGATCGGCAGCGCCTTCGTCCAGGGTGTGCAGGGCGATGATCCCAAATATTTCCGCGCCATCGCCACTGCCAAGCATTATGCGGTGCATTCCGGTCCCGAGCCGACCCGCCACGAAGTGGACGTGAAGGTCAGCAAGCACGACCAGATGGACACCTATCTGCCGGCCTTCCGCGAACTGGTGACGGTGGCCAAGGTGGATTCGGTGATGTGCGCCTATAACCGCGTCAACGGCCAGCCTGCCTGCGCCAGCGATTTCCTGCTGGCCGATCAGCTCAAGAGCAAATGGGGCTTTCAGGGCTATGTGGTGTCGGACTGTGATGCCATCGCCGACATCCAGCGCGGCCATCACTATACCAAGACCTATGCCGAGGCCGCGGCGGTTTCGATGAAGCTGGGCGTGGACAATGACTGCGCCGACTTCCGCGTGCCGACCATGAACAGCTCCGATTATGACCGCTATGCCGATGCGGTGAAGCAGGGCTTGGTTAGCGAAAGCGTGCTGGACGATTCCCTGCGCCGCCTGTTCACGGCGCGCATCAAGCTGGGCTTGTTCGATCCGCCCACGATGGTGCCGTATGCGCGGGTCGCCGAAGCCGAACTCATGTCGCCGGTCCACCGCGCACTTGCCCTGAACCTGGCGCGGGAATCCATGGTGTTGCTGAAGAACAATGGCGTGCTGCCGCTGAAGCGCCCAAGGCGGATTGCGGTGGTGGGGCCGCTCGCCGACCAGGTTGATGTTCTGTCGGGCAATTACAACGGCACGCCCAGAAATCCCGTTACGGTGCTGGATGGCCTGCGCAGGGAATTTCCGGATGCCCAGATCG
>Ga0268266_10003473_pt1 | contig 15714 bp, 14 predicted proteins | sample KBSS13metaG_FD_190356 | JGI IMG/M metagenome (GOLD analysis project Ga0268266, IMG submission 190356) | Switchgrass rhizosphere microbial communities from Kellogg Biological Station, Michigan, USA - KBS S1-3 metaG (SPAdes) (version 2) | ecosystem: Host-associated > Plants > Roots > Rhizosphere...
CGACGTGGCGATGTATGAGGCCAAGCGAGCGGGGCGCGGTTGTTCGGTTGTATTCGACGCGGGCATGCACGCGCGGCTGGCGCGTCATGTTGCTATCGAGACGAGCTTGCGCAAGGCCATCGGCAACGGGGAGCTTTATCTCGAGTTTCAACCCATCGTGGACCTGTACTCGGGTCGCCGGTTCGCGGTAGAGGCGCTGGTGCGTTGGCGCCATCCGACCATGGGACAGATCTCCCCCAGCGAGTTCATTCCGATCGCGGAGGAGTCCGGCCTGATCGTGGCGGTCGGGAAATGGGTGCTGGAGGAGGCCTGTCGCGCCATGGTGCGCTGGCGCACCCTCGACCCGCGGCGCGCCCCGGAGCGGGTGAGCGTCAACTTGTCGCGTGCCGAGATCGCCCTCGGCAACCAACTGTTCGAGCGGGTGCGCGATACGCTGGCGGCTGTCGGATTGCCGCCGCAGTGCGTGGCTTTCGAGGTCACCGAGCGGGAAGTCATGCGCAATCCGCAGGCCGCGCTCGAGTTGTTGCTCCAACTGCGGAATTTCGGTGTCCGGCTGGCGATGGACGATTTCGGCACGGGGACCTCGTCGCTCGCGCTGTTGCGCGCCTACCCGTTCGACACCATCAAGATCGACCGCTCGTTTCTCCAGGATGTCGACACCAGTCGCGAGGTGTTGGCTGTCATTCAAGCGACGGTGAGTCTCATCGAGAACCTCGAGATGGCGAGTCTCGCCGAAGGCGTCGAGGAGGCCGGCCAGGTCGACATCCTGAAGTCGCTCGGCTGCCGTTATGCGCAGGGTATTTTCTTCAGTCGCCCGGTGCGCGCGGAGCGGCTCCTCGATGTCATGGAGTCGAGCCGCGGCAAGTCGCAGCCGCTGGTGTTGGTCAGGCAAGCCAACTAAATAGCACTCCTGAAGATATTTCGGCGCGATGTTTGTTGCGTGGATCAAGCATCCGTGCAAGCATCGCATTCGAGTTTCTTCGCTATTCCGCAAAAGATGAACAATGAAGGGAGTGCACGGCGCGGGGTCACGCTCTGTGCGGTCTGTGAAGTTCACTCGCGTGTCGTCGAGGCGTTGACCGTAACGCTGGCCGACTGGGGGTTGGCAGACGAGCCGCGGACAGTTTTGGCACCGCGTCATGAGTGCGGCGCCAGCCCACCCCGTCGGGCGGATTGTCCCTTTGTCGATGGTTGGATGGACGAGGTGGCCTACCTGCTGCTCAACTCGTGCGCTGCAACCGGGAGCGGGCTGCCGCCGGGCATGCAAGCTGACTTCGACAGCCAACAGCGGGCGTTGCTCGAAACCGCGATCGCGATGGTGCGGCTCGCGCGGCAGAAGGCGGCCGACACGCGTCACCCGCTGCGGGCGCAGTGGGAGTTGGGAGCTGAGACCGCGAGGATATTGCGGCGCTTCTACGAATGTTGTGCCCCGGAGGAGCAGGAGGCGACCCGCCAACGGGTCGCGCTCGCCCAACTCGTGGGCTTGACGTACCGGATCCTGGGAACGCCTACGACGCCCGCCGGACTGCGGCGGATCGTCAACAGTTGTCTGCTGGCCGGCCAGTGCGGAGTGACCTTCATGCGGATCCCCGAGAGGGCGGAGTTGCTGCGCCTGCTGACGCAGCCCATTGTCGATGTCGCCAAGTGGGTCGGGCGACTGGAGTCGCTATGGCGCACGTTTCCAATATGACTCTCGAGTTGTCCGATAAGACCCGCGTGTTGCAGGCGGCGCTGCAGTTACCGACGTTCACCATCGAGCAGCTCGCCGAGTTCAGTGGGGTCAAGGGGACGATCGTTGCAGCCACCGTGGCCCGCCTGAGAGACCTCATCGAGGAGATCGGCTCGAGCGCCGGTCAGCGACCGTTCCGTCCCACGCGTTATCGCTTGCGGGAGTCGGCTCGAGCCAAGGTCGTTCGCGAGGCTGTGGAGCTCGCGGAGCGACTGCGTGGCCCACCCCGTTCGTCGATGGAGGATATAGCGCACGGCGCCTCCGTCGCGTTGGACGCCGTTGATTCCTCTATCGAGCTGGGCGCGCAGGCCGACAGCGCGGGTGAGAATTGGGAGGCCCGCGCGCGCGAGCAGTTGGACCTGGCCCGCCGGCTGCTCGTGTTGGTCAAGGACCCGCTGCATCGCACGCCGTTGCAGAGGCGCCTGGTGCAACTCGCCAGCCGGATGGAGGGCTCCGATCAGCACCCGCCCGACGAGACCGACCAGTTCGGACCGCCGGTCATGCCCACTGCGATGGAAGCCCCACCGGCGCAGCCGGTGCGTGTTCCCATGGCTTCGCAGGGGCCGCGCACGATCTGGAAGTATCCCAACAGGCGGCTCTACGACGCCCTTGAGCGTCGCTACATCACTCTCATCGACATTTTCAACCTGGTCGTCAACAACGTCGAGTTCGTGGTGATCGAAAAGCGCGGCCGGGTGGACATCACCCGCGCGATCCTGCTGCAGATCGTGGCTGAACGCGAGGGAGCGATGCCCGGAACCGCCACGGATCCGGTGTTGAGGCGCGACTTCCTGGCGGAGATCATCCGCTCTTGCGATGGGGCGCCGCGCGGGATGATCGTGAGGTATCTCGAGCAGAGTCTCTATGCGTTCGCGGCCGGTCAGAAGAAATGAGACAGGCGGCGGGGGAGCAGGGGGCTGCCCGCGCTGAGCGTTCGCTTACTCCACCGTGACTGACTTTGCCAGGTTGCGCGGCTGATCGATCTCCGTGCCGCAGGCCAGGGCGACGCGGTAGGCGAGCAGCTGCAGCGGAATGGTCATCAGGATCGGATCCAGCTCCGGCTCCGAGCGCGGCACTTCCAGAACGCCCTCCACGGTCAGCGGCAGTGGGGGTCCCGGTTGGGTGATGACGTAGGTCGGGCCGCGGCGGGCGCGGATCTCTTCAATAGTCGAGATGTTTTTAGCGAACAGCTCATCTCGCGGCAGCACCGCCAGCGTCGGCGTTTGCGGGTCGATCAGGGCGAGGGGGCCATGCTTGAGCTCAGAGGCCGGATAGGCTTCCGCGTGTTGGTAGCTCACTTCCTTGAGCTTCAAAGCGCCCTCCATTGCTATCGGGTGCCCGGCGGCGCGGCCGACGAAGTACAGGTTGCGATACCGGGCGAGGGCGCTCGCGATGGGCTGTACGGCCGCCTCGTTGGCCAGGATTTCGGCCACCTGCTGGGGCAGGGCCTCCAGGGCCGCCAGTAGACGGTCTCCCTTGGCGGTGGAGAGATCGCGCAAGCGGCCCAGATGAATGGCCAACAGCGCGAAGGCCACGGCCGTGCAGACGAAGGTTTTGGTCGATACGACGGCGATCTCAGGGCCGGCGTGCAGATAGATTCCTCGGCCGCAGGCGCGCGCGATGGCGCTTCCAACTGCGTTCACGATGCCCAGGACACGGCCACCTTTGCGCATGACTTCCTGGATCGCGGCCAGCGTGTCAAAGGTCTCGCCAGATTGGCTCACCGCGATGTAGAGCGTGTCGGATTCGATGACGGGGTTGCGGTAACGGAACTCGGAGGCGGGCTCGGCGTGCGCGGGAATGCGCGCCAGCTGCTCGATGAGCTGAGCTCCAACACAACCGGCGATGTAGGCCGATCCGCAGCCGAGAATCTTGACTCGCTTGATCTCCAGGAGCTCGCGCGCGGCCATTTCCAGGCCGCCCAGGTGAGTGGTGTGGAAGCGCTTATCGAGACGTCCGCTCAGGGTGCGCTTGATCGCTTCCGGCTGCTCCATGATCTCCTTGTGCATGTAGTGCGCGGAGTTGCCCTTGCTGAGGGCTTCGTTCTTCCAATCGAGGGCCAGGGGTACCTTGACGGTGACGCTGCCGTCGAGTGTCGCGGTCTCGTAGCCGTCCGCGCGAACGACGGCGATTTCGCCGTCATCCAACGGGACGATGCTTTGAGTGTGGCGCACGAGCGCGGCCGCATCGGATGCTATGAACATCTCGCGGTCACCGACGCCCAGGATCACCGGGCTGCCGTTGCGAGCAACGACCAGGGAGTTGGGCCGCTCGGCATCCAACACGGCGAGGCCATATGCACCGGTGATGAGTTGCAGTGCCCCGCGAACCGCTTCCTCCAGCGTGTCGCCACGCATTGCCGCGATCAGGTGGGCGAGGACTTCCGAATCGGTTTCAGAGCGGAACTCGACACCCTTCGCGGTGAGTTGCGCGCGCAGAGCAGCAGCATTCTCGATGATGCCGTTGTGGATGATCGCGAAGCGATTATGGGTGTCGGTGTGCGGATGGGCGTTACGGTCGCTGGGCTCGCCGTGGGTCGCCCAGCGCGTGTGCCCGATGCCCGGCGTGCCTTTGAGGTTTTCGGGCAGGAGGCGTTCCAACTCGCGCACCTTGCCCTTGCTCTTGTATACCCGGAGCGCTCCGTTGCGCACGATGGCCAGGCCGGCGGAGTCATAGCCGCGGTATTCCAGGCGGTGCAATCCTTCCATGAGAATGGGTGCCGCATCCTGCCGCCCGATATAACCCACGATTCCGCACATACCGCGACCCTCTCCAAAGCGTCAGCCATAGATCATTCGGCGGATCTGTCGCTCGGTGTAGGGCGGCGCACGAAAGCGCCAGGCCGACAACTCTTCCGCCAGGCGCATGTAGATCGAGGTGTTGGGCAACCCCTCCGCCTGCAGCGCCCGATGGCGGCGCCGGACGAATTCCTCGGGGGTTTCCTGCAGGAAGCTCAGTACTTCGGCCACGACCCGTTGTGCCTCTGCCGAGGACAGCCGGCTGGTGCGCGTGAGGTAGCTGATCAGCTCCTGGAACTCTCCCAGATCGGACATGCCGGGGCAGTCTGCCGTGTGGCGGAGTGGAATAGGGAGCATTTTGCCCGAAGTCGGGCAGAAAGCCAGCGCGGGAAAGCCTTGAGGTGGGCCCGGCGGCTCACCTAGGGTAGCCCTCGCCGGGGTCAGCGCGGGGAAGCCCCCCGGGCCGGCGCGGGGGCCCCCATGGCAAGCTACTCCACTTCGATCGCCTCGCCGTCAATGGCTTCGCCCCCCAGCAGGCGCTTGTTCAGCAGGCCGCCGGAGAACAGCATTTCGTGCAGGGCCGAGTCCGCCGTGGCGCGCGACACCTCGGCGCGTGGGTCGCCGGCTTCCAGGTGGTGCTGCGCGATGCGCCGAAGGAGCTCCTTGATGAACGCAGGGCTTGCACCCTCCGTACGGGTCGCAAGGTGCTGCTTCAGGGGCTCCGCCAGCGACAGTCCACAGGCGTACAACGCGATGAGCCGCTGTCGGAGGCGCTGGTCGGGCAGAGGGAACTCGATCGCCTGGTCGATTCGGCCAGGACGACTGACGAGGGCGGCCTCGAGCATCGCCGGACGGTTGGTCGTGAGGACGAAGAACACATCCGCGCGCTCCCGCAAGCCATCGAGCTCGTTCAGGAGCCGGTTGAGCATGACTTCCTCACACACGCTGTCCATTTCCGCTCGCTCGCGCGCAATCAGGTCGGCATCCTCGATCACGACGAGCGCCGGCTGCAGGAGCCTCGCGAGTGCCATGTATTCCGGCAACAGCCCGACCTGCTCAGCTGTGATCAGCAGCGTCGTGTGATCCGTGAGTTGACCTGACAGGTAACGGATGCAGTGGGTTTTGCCGGTTCCGGGCGGCCCGTGGAATAAGAGGCCCTTCTGGGTCGACAGTCCAAGCTTGCGCAATGCGGCGCGTTGGCTGGCAAACCCGAGGACATTGCGCTCGATGGCGTTGATGGTTTTGTCGGGGAGGATCAGGTCGGCTCGCTCGACAGGGGCGAGATCGTGGATCTGGATGCGCTGTGCATGTCCCGACCAGGCATAACTCTGCTCCAGGGAAAGCACGCGCCCCTTGTAGCAACTCTGGGCGGACAGTCTGTGCTCGATGGCACCGAAAACCCGGGCGCACAGACCGATGCCCGACTCGGTAGGAGGTGTTACGACCTCCAGCGAGATACTCTGTTCGCGTCCGTAGTCAGTGACCTGCGAGAGTACGACGGCGTAAGGCTGCTCATTCTCGCTCAACAGCCACAGGCCATTCTTGAGACAGCGCACCGTCTCGCCCCGGCCGATGTTGATTTCTTCGAACGCCGGGGGTGCGATCTGGACGGCGCTGCGGGTGTGCTCGAGCAGCTTGGCGAAGCTGATCGCTTCGTGGCGCGAGGAGTGGTTGACGCCGATGAAATTGTCCGGCACCCGTGGTGCACCGAACAGCGTGTCGAGGGCGCGTTGCAGGTCTGCCTGCTGTCGGATTGGAAAACTGCGGGTGGTGGCCTGCATCTCATGCGCTCGCGCGGGCGCGAAGTGGCGCGCGAGACGTTGGAACGCGTAGCGATCCGAGTTTTGCGGTTTCTCCGCGGCACCGTCGGCGCGTTTCGTGAGCAACGCCGCGCAGGAGCGGATGCACTCGTCGCAAATGAATCCGGAATCGCCGGCGACGATTACCGTCACGTCGCTCTCTATCCGATGGCAGAACTGGCACCGGCCCTCGGAAACCGTACTGAGGCTCATCGCATCTTCCCTGATCCCCTGAATGTACTTCAGGGTACACAGGTCATGTTGGGCTTTGCGACGCCAAGTGCGGTAATTGTGATCGGACCCACGGTGCGCCGCACGGCAGTTGCCGCGCGGCGCACCTTTGTCTTATGTCGATCGACGAACGGCCGAGTGGTGTTAAGTCGACTTATTTCGCCGCCGTTTCAGGCTTCCAGGTGAAGCCGTCGCCGGCGGCCTGCACGTGACCCACGCCGGGGAAAGGGAAGTGGGGCGAGAAGACCAACTCCTGATCGCTCGCCAGCTTCTTGAGCTCTTCGGCCCGTGTAGCCTGCGCCGTCGCAGCGTCGGTGTCGAATTGCACCGTCCACTGCGGCTTCTGGAGCGACACGATCGAGCTGTGTGCGAGGTCGCCGATGTCCAGCAGATGCTCACTGCCGGAAGTGATCTCGTAGCCAACATGTCCGGGTGTGTGACCTTTGAGTGCCACCGCGACGACGCCGGGGGCAATCGTTGCGCCGGGCTCGAAAGTATGGACCTGCTTCGACACCGCCTTCACCAGCTCCGGGGGCGCTTTCTGTTGCATCCAATCCCATTCGGCGCTCGACATCCGGACGGTCGCCTTCGGGAAGGCGGGTTTGCCCGCCACATCGACCAACCCGCCGATGTGATCGCCATGGGAGTGCGTGATCAACACGTCGGTGATGGCGGTCGGCTTCACTCCCGCTTCTTTGAGACTGTCGAGCAAGGTGCCGTGCGCCTTCGGACCCAGCCCCGTATCGATGAGCAGCACCCGATGCCCGGTGCGGACGAGGAGCTCATTTACGCTGAGGGTAATTCGATCCGTCGACGCACCGGCGGCTCGCAGGAGCTCTCCCGTCGTTCCCGGATCAACTCCCACGGCGAATGTCTTGCCGTCGTTGGGCACCACAAACTGCGCATCGTGCAATGCTGTGAGTTTCAGCTTACCCACGTTGAAGGTGTGTGCCGCCGGCGGCCCGCCGCTCGGCCCGAAGCCGGTCGCCGCATTCACACTCGCCGCCAGTCCCAGGCTCCCGATCGCCGCCATCCAGGTCATCGTTCCGCGCATTGCTCGCTCCGCTGTTTGAGGATGCGGGAGTATAACGGGCGACCAGGCGAACGGCCGCTGTCATTTATGCGAAGATCGTCTGGTACCATGGATTCGGGGCCGTATTCTGGCGCTAAAACGAATAACAGTAGGGTAGGGAGCCTATGCGCTCGATTTCCTTGATTGCCGTGGCAGTCGCCAGTTGCGTGTTGCTGTCCGGGCCGGCGTGGTCGGCACATAAAACGACACCACCAGGCCTGCCGGGCGGATGGGGTAATGCGGTGACGTCAGGGAATGACAACGTCGATCCCGGGACGCCACAGTGGAGGGTCGGTGCCGCGCTGGTGGAGGCCTTGAACAAGGGCGATTTAATGGGTCTGACTGGCCTGGTCGACGTGCATGCCGTGGCAGGGCGGCTGGTGCCCGGGCTGCGCCAGGATCCGAAGGTCGAGCGTTACGTCGAAGCCGGCTTTCTCAGGGACACTGTGCGGGGAATATTGGAGTCGTATTGCAAGGGCATCCACGGCGCCCATGGCACCGCGAAAATCCTGCAGATCAAAATGCACGCCGGACAAGCGCACGTACGGATTCGGCTCGACCAGGGCGCGCTGGGTTTCACCTACCTGGAATTCATAGCAGAGCAGGCGCCGGAGGGCCAGTTCCGGGTGGTCACCTGGTTGGATCTCAATGACAACCGGCAGTTGGATGAGGAGTTAGGCCCTGTCGCCAGACTGGCGGCTGACCTGGATGCCCGGGCTGCGCAAGACAAGCTTTTTTCGATGCGACGGTTCGAATCCGGGGTGGCCGATCGGCTCAGGCAAGTCGGCGTATTGCGCAGTCAGGGTGCTTATTCCAAGTCACTCGAGGCCATGAACCAACTGCCCGGCCTGTTGGCTGACACCCTGGCGATGCAAGAGATGCGGGCCAAGGATGCGCGGCGCGCCAATGATATGAAAGAGTACTACCGCGTACTGGGCGCGATCGAGCTCAGGTATGGCAGCGATCGGGCGGTGTGGCTGACGCTGGCTGACTACTACATCCGGAACGATGAAGTCAGCAAGGCGCTCGCGGGACTCGCGAGCCTGGAGAGTCGGATTGGCGTCGATGCCGGGATCTACCTGATGCGCGCCCGCATGTTGCTCGAGGCGAAAAACTACAGCGAGTCCGTCGTCAATGCCCGCAGGGCGGTTGATCTCGAGCCCGGATTGCAAGGGACGTGGTACTGCCTGGCCAGGAGTTACGTGCAGTTGAAGAATTACCCGGAAGCGGTGGCCACTTATCAGGCCATGCAGGGGCGATTCCACACGACCTTCACGCGGGAGACCTTTATCCGCGATCCGGAGTTCGCGGACTTCGGACAATCGGCAGCCTTCCAGAAGTGGCTGCCACGGTGAAAGGGCAGGTGGGACTTACGGGCACGCTGACCGGCTGGAACGCCACATGAAAGCCAGCGACTATGATCTGGAGCTCGAAGAGCTGGAGCGGAAGTCCGTTTCCCGGCTCTTGCAGGCGGATGTTTTAGATCGCGCCGCCTTCGATGCTCTGTATGCCTACCTGTGCAAGAAGACCGTACTCATAAAGCACGAGCACGTCGTCTCGAAACAGGTCCTTGCCGTGCTCGTCAATACGCCGGAGATCATCCGTAGCCGCGCGGAATACCTCCCTGAGGTCCGCGAGCACAAGGATCTCATCTCGAAGTTTGCGGAGCTGCTCGGCTTGATCGTGCGGGGCGAGGATTGCGGCGATCGTCAGCCTGGAGTTCCGCGAATACTCTAGACCACGCCCCGGCGGCCACTTCAAAATCCCCCGCTCGCCTATGCCGACGTATCGTTTCCGATACCGGTCCCAAAACCGCGTCCGCAACTTTCGGGGCCTGAAGCATTCCTGTACCTGCTTCTATTCACCACCTGTACTCAGGCGGTGGCCACTTATCGGTCCATGCAGCGCGATTCCACACGACCTTTACGCCGACTGGCGGCTGAGAAGGGGCAGGTGGGGCTTGCAATGGACCACCCTGCGTTTTCGGGGTGGACGCACGCTGCTTTCGCGTGAGTCGCAGGACGTCAGTGCAAGCATCAACGATGTCGCGCGTCACGACTCGCCGGCACCGACGAGGCCCCAACCGACGGCGGCAGCGCGGAAAGATACACGCGCAGCTCCGGACGCTAAAATGTGACGTGCTCTAACGTGTTGCTTCTATATTAACTTCGATAAAAAGATCACCAGCCTGGTTCGAAATAGTTCGGCGCGGTATTACAATGCAAGCGGATGATTGTGACTCAACTCCTCTGGAAGGTAGATAGGGAGAAGTTATGACTGGCGCCGCGCCTCAAAATGTTGACATGCCGAAATGGACTTGGAGTGACCCCAAGAGCAAGGCGACAACTGGGGAATGCGTGTTTGCGTGGGCGCCTGCGTCTCGTAAGCGAGAGAGCGAAGTACTGGTAAGTGGGTTGCATATGCACCTACGTCGACTTGCGCTACCTGTGCCCGGTGGCTACGCTGACCTCATGAAGCGCGTGGAAATAGATCTGCCTGACGAGACGCTCGCCGGACTAGACCGAGAACCCGCCGAACTCGCCGCCGAAATACGCGCTGCCGCGGCCGCGAAGTTGTACGAGGTAGGACGCGTGAGCCAAGAGGTCGCGGCTCAGATCGCTGGCGTGAGTCGCAGCGAGTTCCTCACGGTCTTGTCACGGTATAAGGTTTCTCCCATGCAAGAAACCGTTTCGGAAGCTCTCGCTGGCGCGGACGTGCTGCTGCGCTCGTGAATCCGGCGGTGCTTAATGCATCGCCGCTAATCGTGCTCGCGCGAGCCGGCTATATCGATCTGGTTCCCAAGCTCGCTGCTGGGGTTGTCGTTCCGCGTGCGGTCGCTCGAGAGGTTTCTTTGGGGCCGGTGGATGACCCCGCTGTGCGATTTCTCGCTCAATCCTAATGGCTTTATCCCCGCAAGGGATATGCCCGGAGCCGGACTCGAACCGGCACGGCCTTGCGGCCGAGGGATTTTCGTACTCGCTACAGCTTTCGCTGCTGAGTCAGTGACTCATTTGGAGTCTGGACTTTATCTTTGCCATAGTTCAGCGCGTTGCGCCGCTGATCAGTAGGCAGGGGCCGTCAAGTCTCTACACTTTCCCCATGGGCCACGCGATGCGACAACCAAGGTACTCGACCGAACAACTGCAAGAGGCGGTGCAAACATCGACCTCAATGCGGCAAGTCCTGGCCAAACTCAGCCTCGCGCCGTACGGCGGCAATTACGACGTGCTTCGAGGCAAGCTCAAAAGGCTCGGACTCGATACGTCGCATTTTCTCGGTCGAGCATGGAGCCGCGATCGGTGCCTGTCACCCAAGATACCGTTAGAACGGTATCTGCAGGGCGTTCGACCCATTCAGTCCTACAAGCTCAAGAATCGCCTTGTCAAACACGGCGTTCTGACACCGGTTTGCGTCGGCTGCGGCTTGCAGAATTGGCTGGGTCAGCCGATCCCATTCGAACTCGACCACGTCAACGGAAACAACAAGGACAACCGGCTCGAAAACCTGCGCTTGTTATGTCCGAATTGCCACGCTCTCACCCCCACGTACCGGAGTAAGAGACGCTCCAGGGGGCTTAGCTCGGGATTGCAGGCACCGCGGCGGGCGGTGGGGCTGGTTCCCCGAATTTGACCCCATTCACGCCGGCCGTTTCCGAGCCGGGTGCTCAAATTGATTTAAGTCCCTTGCGTCTACCTATTTCGCCACCCGGGCATCGGGCGTGTCGGGGGCGGAGTGTAAAGCATGTTGCCGGGGCGCGGGGCGACCAGCTTCGTCATACGCGCTCGCGCGGATGGCGCTAAGCCACTGAATTTGCGAGACTCGCGCGCCAAAGTGACCACCCACCGCGAGCCGCGGGCCGTTGCCGCATCCAAGATGACGCTAAAAGCCGAGAATCTGCACCTATGGAGAGGGGATCGGCACGTTCTCCAGGGCGTGAGCTTTACGGCGAGCGAGGGGGAGTGTCTGCAGATCACGGGGTCCAATGGAGCCGGGAAGACGAGCCTGCTGCGGACCCTGAGCGGGCTGATGTACCCGGAGGAAGGGACCCTGACATGGCGGGGGCAGGGGATCCGGAGCGATCTGCTGGCATATCACAGCGAACTGGCCTATATCGGGCACGAACCGCCGCTAAAAGCCGATCTGACGCCACGTGAGAATCTGCACTACTGGATCGGGATCCGGTGGCCGGTCTCGCGAGAGGAGACTGAAGAGGCGCTGGAGCGGGTGGGGGCGCGCGGCTGGAGTGACAGGCCGGTGCGCACGTTGTCGGCAGGGCAGAAACGCCGAGTGGCGTTGGCCGGTCTAACGCTCATGATGGATGTGCCGCTGTGGCTGCTCGATGAGCCCACCACGAACCTGGACAAGCAGGGTCAGCACCTGGTGGGGACGCTTATAGAAGAGCATCTGGGGCGTGGAGGGCTGGTGGTCGCGGCCATCCACCACGAGCTTTCAGTGCGGACGACCGCCATGCGGAGGCTCGAACTCGCGCGTGAGTGATCAAATAGCACACACCAGTGACGCCGTAGCTGGACCCGCTTTGAACGCGGGAGGGACTCGCCGGCCACGTACAAGGGCGGGTACCTCGATGTGGGCGGCGGCTGGTCTGACGCTCGCGCGTGACTTGCGACTGGCGTTCCGGAAGCGCGGTCAGCTGGTGCAGCCCCTGGTGTTTTTTGCGATCGTTACGACCTTGTTTCCGCTAGCTATTTCGCCTGAGCTGTCGCGCCTTCGAGACGTCGCACCGGGTGTGTTGTGGGTGGCAGCCTTGTTATCCTCGCAGCTAGCGCTCGAGTTCCTGTTTCGGGACGACGCCCAGGACGGCACGCTCGAGCAGTATGCGTTGTCGGGGCAGCCGCTGAGCTGGTTGCTGTTTGCAAAGACGGGCGCACATTGGCTCCTGACGGGGTTGCCGCTCGCCTTGATGGCGCCGCTCGCGGGACTTTCCCTGGGGGTTCCCGTGGCGGCGGTGCCGGGAATCGTGGCGTCGGTCGCCGTCGGGAGCGTGGCGTTGAGCTTGATCGGCTCGATGGGAGCCGCGATTACGCTGGGTGTGAAGCGCAGCGGCGCCCTGTTGTCGTTGTTGACTCTGCCGCTGGCGATGCCTGTGTTGATTTTCGGCGCGCGTGCCACGCAGCTGGCGATCAAGGGCGAGAGTTATGGCCCGCCCCTGGAGCTTCTCGGTGCTCTCGCGGTTCTCGGTATTACGCTCGCGCCGCTGGCCACTGCGGCCGCCGTGCGAGTCAACCTGGAGTGAAGTGATTGGCCTGGACCTGGTTTCACCGCCTCGGCTCACCGCCGTACATCTATAACCTGGCTGCCCGGCTGACGCCGTGGTTTGCCTGGCCGGCGGCGCTGTTGATGCTGGGCGGGCTCTACGACGGGCTGGTGCTGTCGCCGCCCGATTACCAGCAGGGCGACGGCTTCCGCATGATGTACGTGCACGTGCCGACTGCGTACCTGTCGGTCATGATTTATACGACAATGGCCATCTCCGCCGCCGTGGGGCTGATCTGGCGGATCAAGGTCGCCCACGCGGTGGCGGCGAGTTGCGCGCCGGTCGGAGCGTCGATCACGCTCTGCGCGCTGGTGACAGGCTCTCTGTGGGGCGCGCCGATGTGGGGAACCTACTGGGAATGGGATCCCCGGCTGACGTCCGAGCTCATCCTCCTGTTTCTGTATCTCGGCTACATGGGATTGCGCTCGGCGACTGAGGACGTGCAGCGCGCGGATCGCATCAGTGCCGTGTTGGCTATCGTAGGTGTCGTGAACGTACCGATCATTCACTTCTCAGTCGTCTGGTGGAACTCTCTGCATCAGGGGTCGACGCTGTTGAGGGCCGATGGGCCTGCCATAGCCACTTCGATGCTGATTCCACTGCTGATGATGCTCTTGGGCTTCACGCTCTTTTTTGTCGCGGTGCTGCTGGTGCGGTTGCGCGCCGAGATTCTCAGCCGCGAGCGCTCGGCGAGCTGGATCCGTGAGGCGGTGACGCCATGAAGGCGCTGAGCGACTTTTTCGATATGGGTGGCTACGCGGGGTATGTCTGGCCCTCGTACGTCCTGACCTTCGCTGTCGTTGTGTTGAATGTTGTCTGGGCCCGACGGCTGCTCGCGCGCTCGCGTGAGGAAGCGCGCCGCCGCCTGGCGATGCGCACCGGGAACGGAACGAGCGGCGGCACGGGCACGGCGCCCACACAGGCGGGAGAAGCGACATGACGCCCCGGCAGAGGCGAATGAGTTTGGTATTTGGGATCATCGCGGGCGTTGGCATTGCCGGCGCGCTGGCGTTGAGCGCGTTCAGGTCGAACGTGACGTTTTTCTTTGACCCGACCGCAGTGGCGGAGGGGCATGTGAAGAACGGCGAGCATTTCCGGCTTGGAGGGATGGTCACGCAGGGCAGCGTGAAGCGCACGCCGGGCAGTCTCGAAGTGCACTTCATGGTCACGGACTTCAAGCATGACGTGCCGGTGAGTTATAGCGGTGTGCTGCCTGACCTGTTCCGAGAGGGAACGGGAGTGGTGGCGCACGGCCACATGGACGGCAGTGGCACCTTCGTAGCGGATGAGGTGCTCGCCAAGCACGATGAGAAGTACATGCCGCCCGAGGTGGCGAAGTCGCTGAAGCGGCGGCACGGTGAGGCGCGCGAGGACGCGCTGTCGGCCGCGCCTGGCGCAGGTGGCGAGGCGCCACCGACCGCGAACGCAGGAGTCCACTAATGCTCCCCGAACTGGGCCAATTCGCCCTGATCCTGGCGCTCCTGCTCTCCGGCCTGCAGGCCTTCTTCGGCATCTTCGGTCCCATGTGGGCCAAGGACCGCTGGGTCGCGGCGGTGACCCCAGCCGTGGCCGGGCAATTTGTGATGCTCTCCACCGCCGTGGGGTGCCTCATCTACTCCTTCATCTCGAACGACTTCTCGGTGTTGTACATCGCCGAGAATTCGAACTCGGCGTTGCCGCTGTTCTACCGTGTAACCGCGATGTGGGGCGCGCACGAGGGCTCCCTGCTGCTGTGGATCTTCATCCTGAGCTGTTGGACCGTGGCGGTGTCGATCGGCGTGAGCCGGATGCCGGCCCGTTTCGGAGCCCGTGTGTTAGGCGTGCTCGGCGTCGTCAGCTTCGGGTTCCTGCTCTTTACGTTGGCCACCTCCAACCCGTTCACCCGCCTGGACCCGCCGGCGCCGGACGGACGCGACCTCAACCCGGTCCTGCAAGACCCGGCGCTCGCCATCCACCCGCCGATCCTCTACACGGGCTATGTCGGCTTCGCCGTCGCTTTCGCGTTCGCCTGCGCGGCGATGCTCGAAGGCCGCCTCGACCAACAATGGGCCCGCTGGACACGCCCATGGACCACGGCCGCCTGGGCCTTCCTGAGCTGTGGTATCGCGCTCGGTAGCTGGTGGGCGTACTACGAATTGGGGTGGGGCGGCTATTGGTTCTGGGACCCGGTGGAGAACGCCTCGTTCATGCCGTGGCTCGTCGGTACCGCGCTCATCCATTCCCTGGCGGTAACCGATAAACGCGGGCTCTTCAAAAGCTGGACGCTGCTGTTGGCCGTGCTGGCGTTCTCATTGAGCTTGCTCGGCACCTTCCTCGTGCGCTCGGGCGTTCTGGTCTCCGTGCATTCCTTCGCGGCTGACCCGCGACGCGGCATCTTCATTCTCGCCTTCCTCATCATCATGATCGGCGGAGCACTGACGCTGTACGCCTGGCGGGCCCCGAAACTGAAATCGCAAGCCGGTTTCGATCTCAGCGCCCGCGAGTCCTTCCTGCTCTTCAACAACATCCTGCTGGTCATCGCCGCCGCGACGGTCTTCGCCGGCACCATGGCGCCGCTCATTTCCGACGCGCTCGGGCTCGGCACGCTCTCGGTCGGCGCCCCGTACTTCAACCCGACCTTCCTGCTGTCGATGTTGCCGCTGACGGCCTTGGTGGCGTTGGGTGTGCACGCGAACTGGAAACGCGGGCGCCTGAGCGAAAAGAAGCGAATGCTGCTTCTCTCACTCGTCGCCTCCGTCGCTCTGGCGTGCATCACGGTGTTTGCCATCTACTCGCACGGCAAGATCCTGACTCCCGTGGCCGCCACGCTCGGAATCTGGATCATAGTGACCTCGCTGGTGGACCCGATCGACCGGATCCGTCGCAACATG
>Ga0268266_10003474_pt1 | contig 15713 bp, 8 predicted proteins | sample KBSS13metaG_FD_190356 | JGI IMG/M metagenome (GOLD analysis project Ga0268266, IMG submission 190356) | Switchgrass rhizosphere microbial communities from Kellogg Biological Station, Michigan, USA - KBS S1-3 metaG (SPAdes) (version 2) | ecosystem: Host-associated > Plants > Roots > Rhizosphere >...
GTGACACCAACCTGGGCGTGTTGACCGTCAGCGCTCAGGGCGACATCAAGAGCCAGAAACTCAACTTCGACCTGACTGGGCCGAAGCTGAAACTGGCCCTCGGTCTGGATGGCAATCTGGACAAGGGTAACTGGCGCGGTCGCCTGGCCAGCGGTGACATTCAGGCCGGTGGCCAGGACTGGAAACTGCAGAATCCGGCAAAACTCGAACGCTTGGCTGACGGCAAAATCAACTTCGGCGCGCATTGCTGGATGTCCGGCAATGCCAGCCTGTGCGGTGAAGATCAACGGCTGATGCCGGAGCCGAAACTGCGCTATCACCTCAAGCAATTCCCGATTGAAAGCCTCGCGCAGTGGTTGCCAAAAGATTTCGCCTGGAAGGGTAAGCTCAACGCCGATCTGCAACTGGATCTGCCAGCCAGCGGCCCGAACGGTGTGGTCAGCGTTGACGCCAGCGGCGGCACCTTGCGCATGAAGGAAAAGGACCAGTGGCTGGATTTCCCGTATCAGACCCTGAAACTCACCAGCAAACTCACGCCCAAGCGCGTCGACACCGAACTCAATTTCGTTGGCGGCAAACTCGGCGAATTGATGGTGCAGGCGCAGCTCAATCCACTGCCGAAAAACAAGCCGTTGAGCGGCTCGTTCCGCCTCAGCGGGCTGGATCTGTCGGTGGCGCGGCCGTTTGTGCCGATGGTTGAAAAACTCACCGGCCGCCTGAATGGCAGCGGCACGATTTCCGGCGGACTGCTGGCGCCGCTGGTCAACGGCACCGTGCAGCTCAGCGACGGCGAAGTGTCCGGCGCCGAGTTGCCGATGGAGCTGCAGAACCTGCAACTCACCGCCCTGATTGCCGGCGAATCGGTACGCCTCGACGGCGGCTGGAAAAGCGGCAAGAGCGGGCAGGGCAGCCTCAACGGTAACGTTGCCTGGGGTCAGGCGCTGGTGGTCGATCTGGCGTTGAAAGGCACGCAGTTGCCGGTCACCGTCGAGCCTTATGCCAAGCTGGAAGTGGCGCCGGACCTGAAGATTTCCATGGCCGGCGACGAGCTGAAAATCGCCGGCAAAGTGCAGGTGCCCAAAGGCGAAATCACCGTGCGCGAATTGCCGCCATCAACGGTGAAAGTCTCCGATGACACGATCATCGTCGGTGCGCAGACCGAAGAGGGCAAACCGCCGGTGGCGATGAAAATGGACATCGACGTGGTGGTCGGTGAAGAAAAACTGGCCTTCGCCGGTTTTGGTCTGACCGCCAACGTGCAAGGTCATGTGCACATCGGCGACAACATGGATACCCGTGGCGAACTGTGGCTCAACGACGGCCGCTACAGTGCCTACGGCCAGCGCCTGCAAGTGCGCCGTGCGCGTCTGTTGTTCGCCGGTCCCCTCGATCAGCCATATCTGGACATCGAAGCGATTCGCCAGACCGACGACGTGATCGCCGGTATTCGCCTGAGCGGCAGCGCCGAGCAGCCGACCACGCAGATCTTCTCGGAACCGGCGATGAGTCAGGAACAGGCGTTGTCCTATCTGGTCCTCGGTCGTCCGCTGAGTACCAATGGCGAAGACAACAACATGCTCGCGCAAGCGGCGTTGGGTCTGGGCTTGATGGGCAGCTCCGGGGTCACCAGCAGTCTGGCCAAGGATCTGGGGATTCAGGATTTCCAGCTCGACACTGCAGGCAGCGGCGATGCCACCAGTGTTGTGGCCAGCGGCAATATTACCGAGAAGCTCAGTTTGCGTTATGGCGTTGGCGTGTTTGAACCGGCCAGCACCATCGCGCTGCGCTACAAGCTGAGCAAGAAGGTCTATGTCGAGGCGGCCAGTGGCGTCGCGAGTTCGCTGGATATCTTCTACAAGCGCGATTTCTAGACCGTAACTGGTTATTTGAACCGAGGCGCGGCCTTCGCGAGCAGGCTCGCTCCCAAAGGATCTCCGGCTGACATGAATGTGTGCCTGCCGCAGATCAAATGTGGGAGCGAGCCTGCTCGCGAAGGCGGCTTTCCAGCCAACAGAGAGGGTGCGGCTGACAGCTCTTCGCGAGCAATCTCGCTGCTAGTTTTGATCCGGGCGACATACCAAGGATGCGCGCTCGTAATTCAACGCCTTGTCACGTTCGGGCAGTGCATACGACGCCTCGCAGCGCTGGCCTTGCCAGTTGATGGTCAGGGTGCCGGCGTCGTCCTCGACCAGCGCCAGTGCCTTGCCGCTCGGGTCGGAGATTGCCAGTTGCTTACCCGCGCCATCTTCAAGCGACGCGCCGAAGGGAATCGGCTGGTGCTGCGCATCGAACAAGGCAAATTGCACACGGCGACCGGTCTTGCTCGCATAGCGCGCGAGCACCACCGCACCACGGCGCGGTACCACTTGCTGGGTGGCGTTTTCAATTTCAAAGTCGCCGCCCAGGTCGCGGGTGTCGAGGCTGATCCAGTTGACCCGATACGGCTGCGCATTGGACACCACAGCGAATCCATTACCGGCGGTTTTCGCGCCCGAGAAACTGGCAATCTTCACGTCTTTGACACCGTCGACCTGCGCCAGCGCAAAAGTCTCACCGACGGTCTGCCCCAGGTTGATCCCGCCCGCGTGGCCGACAATCGATCCGGCCACGTTGAGACTCTGCGAGTTGTAGCCACGGCCCTGACTGTAGCCGGCGCTGATGTCCATCACTGGGGTTCGCGTGCTGAGGTTGGCCGACCCCGTACTGCCGCCGGTGCGACTGTTGCCTCCCTGCACTGAGTAATAGGTGTCGCTGTCTTCGGACAGGTAACCGTTGATGCCGACCTGGGTGCTGCTGTCATCTTTCTGCGTGCTGGCCGAAACGAACGCTCGCGGCGCGCGGGGCTTTGAGCCCAGCGGAAACGACACTGAGAGATTGAACAAAGTGTCGTTGTTCGCCGGGCCGTAGTTGCCGACATCCTTGGTGTAAGTCGCGCTGAGGTTGTAGCTGACGTCAGCCCAATAATTGCTGTAACCGGCCGACAGGCTCTGCGAACCGCCGCGGCCCCAATAGCGCTGATCACTGGCGTTGAGGTAGATGCTGCCGAACTGCTGATTGCGCCCCAGGCTCTGGTTGACAGTGAGGTCGGTGCGGGTTTTCGAGTTGCCGCTACGCTGCTCACCCTCACGGCTTAGCTCTTCGACGTGTTCGCTCAAGGTGCGATAGCCCTCGGTCGAATAGCGATAAGCGGCGAGGGTGAAGTTGGTGTCAGTACCGGTAAAGGTCTTGGCGTACAACGCGCGCAGGCTGTTGCCCTTGAGCGTCTGGCCGAAGGTGCGACTGCTGGAGTGGGTCAGATCGAGCGAGATCGCCCCGATGGCAGTGTTGCGACCGGCGCCGATCGACAGTGCCTGAAAATCCTCGGTGGCCTGAGTGCCGACAATCGCCGACAGGTTACTGCTGACGCCATAAGCCACGGTGCTGCTGATAAATTCCGGCGTTTGCTGGTCATCGCTGTTGCTGTTGTAGCGGCCCGCCGAAACGCTGTACTTCAACTGGCCTTCGCGCACCATGATCGGCAGGCTTGAAAAAGCCTGCACCGTGACCCGGCGCCGGCCATCGGCTTCGATTACGGTGATTTCCAGATCGCCGTTGGAGCCGCTGGGGTAAATGTCGCTGATCTCGAACGGCCCGGGCGGTACGTTGGCGGTGTACAGAATGTAATTGTTCTGGCGAATCTCTACCGTGGCGCTGGATTGCGCAATGCCGCGAATCACCGGCGCATAGCCGCGCTCACTGTCGGCGCGCATGCCGTCGTCGGAGGCCAGTTTCAGGCCGCGATAACGCACGCTGTCGAACAGGTCGGCGTCGGAGAAAATATCCCCGGCACTGAACTGGCCCTTCAGCGCGGTGACGTCATGTTGCAGGTAGCTGCGGTTGCTCTTGAACGTACTTGGCTGGCCGGTGCTGCTGTTGAAGTTCGACTCGTTACGCAGGCGCCAGCCGCCAAGGTTTATGCCGTTGCGCAGGCCGACGTTATTGGCAATCGTGGTCTGGGCATCGGTGCTGTTGCGGTTGCTGCTCACCTGATAATTGATGAACGCTGCGGGTACGCCTTCGTCCCACAGCGCCGGATCGACATAACCACGGCGGCCACGCTCCATGGCACTTTGCGGCACGCTGACCAGCAAACGCAGGCGCGGCACGTCATAGCGCACGGTGGCATGATCGATCAGCGCGGGCAGGTCGAGGCAGGCATCCGCATCGGCGACGTCGAGTTTGCCGCTGGCTTGCAGCTTGCCAATATCCACGCCCAGTTGCTTGAGCATGTCCAGAGTCAGACAGGCTTGGACCTTGTGACTGTCGGGGAGACGCCGAAAGGCGATATCGCGGCGGCCCACCAGCATATCGTTGCCATACAGATCGACCCGGTAAGTGCCGGGGAGCACGCGGCTGCCGGCGAGCAGCGATTGCAGGTCGATGGCAGACGTCGCGCCTTGCAGAAACGAGGTATTGAATTGCTCTTCGGCGTCAGCCAGACAGGTTGTGCTGAAGACCAGAGCAACCGAAAACGGTGCCAGGCCATCGCGCTTGAATAAAAACATGCAGGAACCCTATATCACCTCCGATACGAACTAACGGAGCGAAGAGAAATACAGTGAAAGTGCGGCTGTTAAAGCAGCACGCGAGTCATGGCGATTCTTTATCCAGGCTGGCGCTTACTGCGGCGCTGCCGGAAAGTTGCGCGACATAACGGTCTCTGGCGCCGTAGTCGTTGATGCTGCTGAACAACAGGCGCGGGGAACCTGCCGTGTGAAGTTGTTTGAGAACAAACTCTTTTTCTTCGCCAGGGGCGATCATCATCGAGTCGAACGGATGCTCGCGTGTGGCGCCGGATTGCACAGTGATGTCGGCAATCGAGACGTGATAAACCCCGGGGTTACTCACCACCAGTACGCTCTTGCCGGCGCGCTCGGTCAGTCGCCAGGTCAGCTCGGTCGGGGCCTGATAAGCGTTGTTGTTCAGGCCGCCAGGGCGGAAGAACACCTTGATCCGTTGGCGCACCGCCAGTTGCAGGGTGTTCGCGGTTTTCGCCGACTGCGGGATCTCCTGCACGTTCAACCACACCACCGACTCGCGGTCTTTGGGCATACCGGTGCCTTCGTAGATGACCCGCAGAATCTGTTGTTCTCCGTCGCTGACGCGCACCAGCGGTGGAGTGACGGCAAAGGGCACAGAGGCTTCGTCGCTGTCGGTATCGACCCAGGACTGAATCAACACGTCTGCACCGCTGTTGCGCACGGTGATGCCGGCTTCTTTGTGCTTGCCGTCGAATATCAGTCGAGTGCTGCTCAGGGAAATGCCAGCCATGGCCTGATTGACGGCGAGCAGGCCCAGAAGGCCGACGCAAAGGGACAGGGAAGGACGTAAAAACATGAAGAATTACCGCGCAGAGTGAAAGAAAGTGCGGGACCGTTCGGCCCCGCACAGTGCTCGATGAATCGCGCGATTTATTCGTATTGCAGGGTGAACGGCAGGGTCGCGTCGCCACGGCCGGCAACGGCCAGTTTCGGATCGACGGTGGTCACGTAGGCGGCCGAGAATTTCAGCGTGGTGTTGCTGTCCTGCAGGGTGTTTTCGATGCGCGCGGTAGTCGGCGAAGTCAGGTCGATTACTGCACCGTTGGCATCAAGCAAGGCGATACCGATACCTTTTGCCGAGCCCAGGCCGTCGATCAGTTTCAAGACCTTGGTGCCGGTTTCGATACCCGAGCCTGCGCCCTTGGTTGGTTCGAAGATCATTGCCACTTTGGTGCCAGCGTTGCAGTTGATCTTCATGTCGAAGTTCTCGACGCTCAGCGTGCCGTTGCCTTTTGGCGCGGTGGCGGTGCCCATGTCCTTGATCGACACTTCGCCCATGTTCACCGAAATGGTCTTGTCCTTGCCGGCGCCTTCGACCGAGCAGGCATCGTTGTTGATGGTGCCGGTGAAGTTGATGGTGCCGCTGCCAGCCTTGGTAGGCACAACCGGATCGGCCGCCAGGACATTAGCGGCAGCGAAGATCGACAGGGCGAGAAGCGTGCGAGACAGCTTTTTCATGTTGCTTTTCCATTGGTGGGGTAAAGACAACACGATAAAACCCGGTTGGGCGCTGCAACATCAGACAATCCCTAGAAACCAGCAAGTTGCGAGGGGCAACAGTCTGTCAATTGAACAAGTTGCGTTCGATGCAGTAAGTCAGCAGCTCCTGATCACTGCTGACATCCAGTTTGCGCATGGCCGAAATCTTCTGCGTGCTGATTGTCTTTGCACTTCGATTCAGACCTCGGGCGATTTCATTGACGCCTTGCCCCTGAACAAACAAGCGCAGGATTTCATGTTCCTTGGGCGATAGACGGGAGAAACGTTCATCGAGATCGGCGCCATCGTCCAGCACCGAAGTCGGCGTCGTTCGATGGCCGCTTATGCGCTTGCCCTTGGCGATGGCTTTGAGCGCCACTTCTATTTCAACGTGCAACTGGCTTTTCTGAATGACTGCAAGTACGCCGAGTTCTTGCAGGCGGGTCAGGATCAACGGGTTGGAAATCATGGTCAGCACCAGCACCCGCACTGCGGGAAAGTGTCGGGTCACGTACTCCACCAGTTTCAGGCCATCACCGTAGGGCGAGTCACCGGGCATGTTGAAGTCGGTGATCAGCAGATCCACCGGTTGTGACCTCAGCAGCTTGATCAAACCATCGGAACACACGGCCTCGCCGACTACGCTGAAGCGCCGGTCGCGCTCGACCAGTTCCCGCACCCCCAGCAGGACGATGGGATGATCATCGGCGATGACAACGTTGAAGGTTTCCATGAGTGCTTTATCCAGAGTGAAATTATTCAAGGGCGTCGAGCAGGTCAGTCAGGCGCGCCAGTTGTTGACGAACCTCTACGGCCAGCGCGGGAGTCACCGACATGCCGGTCAGGCGGCATTCCAGTGCAACGAAAGCTTGGGCCAGCGCCTCGACCTGCACCGCACCCAACGCACCGGCCATGCTGTGCAGTTGCTGCGCGACGCTGTTGGCGTCGGCGGCATCCAGCGCGCTGAGGGTGGTCTGAATATCCTTGTGCAGTGTCGAGACAAACAGCTCGCGCATCTTCGGCGATAGCGCTGGCGGGATGTCAGCGACCTGCGCGATCGGAATCTGGCAGTGGCTTTGCAGTTGCGCGCGCAGCGTCGCCAGGTTCAGCGGTTTGACCAACCATGCGTTCATACCCACAGCGGCGCAGCGTTCGCCTTCTTCGCGCAAGGCGTTGGCGGTAACACCGATGATCGGCAGCGTTGCATCCTGTTCGCGCAAGGCTGTGGTCAGCTCATAGCCGTTCATGATCGGCATGTTGACGTCGGTCAGCAGCATATCGAAGCGCCCCGGCGCCCATCGCTCCAGCGCCTGTTCGCCGTTGGTAGTGACAACCACCGAGCAGCCTAGTGCCTCCAGTTGTTCCTGGATGACCGCTGCGTTGATCACATTATCCTCGGCCACCAGCACGCGCAGGTTCAGTGCTCGGGTATTTTCCTGCTGCTCGGGTACGCGCCGCTGATGGGCGTCGTGCCTTGCCAGCGCGATCGCCCAGCCAATCGCGCGCACATCGTCGGCATCGACCTGCCAGCCGCTGCCGCTGATCTGTGCCGGGTTGGGGCCGCCCGGTATTGCGACGATTCGCTGGCCATCGAAAACCGTGGCGTGGGTCAGCGGCGCAAGATCCACCAGCAGCGCGGAAGACGACGGCAACTCGTGCGTCACCAGACGGCAATCCAGACCAAAGCGGTGCAGCCAGCCGAGCAGATGCTGCGCCAGTTCGGCGACCGGTGCGCGCACGTAAACGGCGGCGCTGCCGGCCTCGAAGGCCGGGCAATCGGCGAGCCTGCCCGGCGCGCAATCCAGCGCCAGTTGCAGGTTGAAGCGACTGCCCAGGCCCGGTTCGCTGACCACATTCAACTCGCCATGCATCAACTCGCACAGCCATTTGCAAATGGCCAGACCGAGACCCGCACCGGCATGACTATCGGCTTCATTGACTTGATAGAAAGGGTCGAACAATTGCTCTTGCTGTGCCTGGGAAATACCCACGCCGGAATCGCTGACCTGCCACTGCACCTCGGCGCGGCCGCCAGTGCTTTGCAGCACCACAACGCGCACCACAACGTGCCCGTTATCGGTGAACTTGATCGCGTTGCTCAGCAGGTTGTTGAGGATCTGGCGAATGCGTTGCGCATCACCGAGCATTTGATCCGGCAATGCCGCATCAATGCAGGCGTACAGTTGCAGACCTTTGCCTCGGGCAAACGCGCCGTAGCTGCGCACCACGTCTTCGGTCAGCTCCAGCGGGCAGAACGGCTGAAGCTCAAGGTTCATCTGCCCGGCCTCGATTTTCGACACATCCAGCACGTCGCTGATCAGTTTGAACAGGCTGGCGGACGAGCGCTGAATGGTTTCCAGATAGGCCTGCTGACGCGGCGCGAGATCGGTCAGGCCAAGCAGTTCCAGGGTGCCGAGCACGCCATACAGCGGCGTGCGGATTTCATGGCTCATGGTTGCCAGAAAACGGCTTTTTGCCTGATTGGCCGAATCGGCCGCCTGACGGGCGACTTCCAGTGCCGCTGCATCTTCGACATGGCGGGTGACATCGTGCAGCGCACACAGCCACGCGTCCTGACCCTGATAACGGGTGGCGATGAAGGCCACGTGCAAATGCCGGCCGTCGATCTCAAGCTCCGCGTGGCCATGGCCGGTCGCGCCTTGTTGTTCGAGCAGGCTGATCAATTCCTGGGTGTCGTGCCATTGCTGGGCGCGCTGGTTTTCCAGCAAGACCTGATGATCACGACGGCTGATCACGCACAGGCCGGTCGGTGCGGTATCGATGACCGCACGGCTGAACGCTTCACTTTCGGCGATGCTTGCGTGGGCACTTTGTGCGGGCAAAATCACCCGTTGCGCGTACCAGCGATTCAGCGCTCGGCCACTGCCGAGCACTACCAGCACCAAGCCCAGCAGACACAGCAATGGCCATAATGCGTAATCGAGAAAACTCTGCACGCTGATCACATAGATCGCCGTCCAGTGCCGTTCACCGGGGCTGCTCAGCTTGAACACCAGACCGTCGCGGGTCAGGTTTGCGCCTTCATTGAGCACCCGATCAGGCTTGAGTTCGCCGATCAACACTGTGCCGCTGGGCGTGATCAGGGTGAAGTCATCGTAGATCGACCATTTCATCAAACGCTCGATATTGTTGACTTGCGAGAGCTTCAGCAGCGAGCCGAGCACTACCCAGGAATTCGCCCCTTCAATGGTCAGCGTCGGTTTGCTCAGGTTGATCCGTACATAAGCGAGCAGGCTCGGCGTCACGTTGTCGTCCGCAGCGAACGGGTAGGGCGCCCACTGCACTTGCGCTGAAGTCTGCGCGCGCCGTTGCAGATTCTTCTGGGTCATGATCTCGACGAAGGTGCTGATTTGCGTTGGCCCCGCACCTCGCAGACGACCGGCGGCGGGCACGGCGATATCGAAATTGTCCGGGCCGTTGAGCAGGATCACCTGCGGCGACTGGTAATGCGAGGCCGCCCAGAAGGCGCCGTAATACGCTGCCAGATAGCTGCCGAGGGCAAACACCTTGGGGTGTTGGCTGGGAGCGATTCGCTCGGGATCGATCTTGACGCTGAATGGCAGCGAGAACGGCAGCCCACGGCCTTCATAAATGTTCGGCCCTTCTTCGGGCAAACGCTTTTGCACCACCGGCGGCGCCACGGTTTCCGGGAAGTACTCGCCCTTGTCGCTGGCCCGTGAGATATCGCCGAGAAACGCTTCCTGCTCGCGAATGTTTTCCATCAGCCGGGCGAAGTGGAACTGCATGGTATCGCGCTGTTCTTCGACCATGCGCTGCACGCCGAGATAGCTGATGCCCAGCAACAGCAAAACCAGCGCGCCGAGGATCAGCAAGCCCTTGTTCAGGCGCAGTGAACTGCTGGCGAGTTTTTCCAGCAAGGCATTGGGATGCGGCATCAACACGCCCGGTCAAAGAAAGTGATTACGCGAGTGAACATGGATGGCCTCGATGGCAAGTGGTGATTGTCCACTGCATTGTGCCGGTCACCAGACATTCGCCGGGCCGTCGTGGCTGAGCAACTGCTGGAACTGCTCCGAAGACACTGCGTGGGAAATCAGGAAACCCTGAACCTGAGTGCAGTCGATCTTACGCAACAGAGCAAGTTCTTGCGCGGTTTCCACGCCTTCGGCCACCACCGTCAGGCCCAGTTGCCGACCCAGGGTGACGATGCTGGTCAGCGCTTGCGCCAGTTCGGCGTTGCTGTTGCAACCCTGGACCAGTGCACGGTCGATTTTCAGCTCGGTAAACGGCGCCGACACCAGGTTCATGTAGGCGCTGTAGCCTTTGCCGAAATCATCCTGAGACAAGCCGAAACCCTTGATCCGCAAGCGACAGGCTCCGGCGTAGAAATTGCTGATGTCGTCGGGCACCGAGCATTCCATCAGCTCGAAACAGATCCGCGCCGGCAGACCGTTGTGTTGCAGGACAAAGGCGAGGATGCGATCGGGCAGGTCGTGGCTGTTGAGCAAGTGCGTGGGCAGATTGATCGACACCGGAATGTCATAGCCTTGCTGGCGCCATATTGCCTGGGCGGCAATCGCCTGTTCCAGCATGCGCCAGAGCAGATGTTCTTCAAGGTCGTGGGCGATCAGCACCGGCAGAAATAACCCCGGTAACAACATGCCATGTTCGGGGTGCACCCAGCGCACCAGTGCTTCGGCGGCGACGATGCGGCCATTGTCCAGCGCCTTCTTGGGTTGAAACCAGGCTTGCAGCTCACCGTTGTCCAGCGCGCGCAAAATGCTCTGCCGATCAATACCGGTATGCGCGGCAACAGGCGCGTCCTGACGCAACGCCTGCAACTGCTCGATCAGGCAGTGCAATGCCGCGCTGTTGACCGGTTTGGAAATCAGCCCGATGACCTTCACCTGCAGATTGCTCGCCACCAGGCTCGCACCCATCAGCATGCGCCGCGAGGCGGCGCTCATGATCGCCAGTGCCGGGCGCGATTTCTGCATCGCGAGGCCCTGAATGAACTGCACGCCGTCCATGCCCGGCATCAACAGATCGGTAAGCACCAGATCGAATTCGCGATTTTGCAGGCGGTGCAGGGCTTCTTCGCCGTCCCGGGCAAATTCCAGATCGAACACGCCCAGCGCATTGAACAGGTTCTGCAAGTACAGATGCTGAAATGGGTGATCTTCGACAATCAGTAGGCTAGAGGACTTCATCGGCGACTCGTTGGTAGGGAGCCAGTGCGGTCGACAAGGCTCGCAACGTGAAAGGTTTGATCAGGCAGTGATTCATGCCGGCGGCCAGGCACAACGCCTCTTCACCGCGCAGGGCGTTGGCGGTGGCGCCGATGATCGGCGTGGTGCAGCCCAGGTGTCGCAGGGCCTTGGCCAGTTCGTAGCCGTTGAGATGTGGCATGTTCACGTCAGTCAGGACGACATCGAAGCTGTCGTCCTGCCAGAGTGACAAGGCTTCTTCGCCATCGCTGGCCAACGTCACCGTGCAGCCCAGTTCCTGCAATTGGTCACGCAGGATCAGTTGGTTGATCGCATTGTCTTCGGCGACGAGGATGTGCAGGTGTAACGCCGCCAGCACCTGGGTTTGAGCGGGGTGTTGATGCTCGATGACGGGACCGCCCTGCGCTTGGCACACCGCCTGGCGGATCGCGGCCAGATCGTTCAGGTTGACGAGCCAGCCGTCGCCTTTGCTCAGCGACTCCCACGCGCCATCGCCGCTCGCCAGAATACGTGGCCCTGCCCAGCGCAGTTCTCGGCGCTGTTCCATCGGCGCAGGCCACAACTCAAGCAACACGCCATCGTCGGCACCGTCGTGGCTGGCCGGTGCGCCGATATGCGGCAGAGCGCCCCAGCGGCGCAACCAGCCAGCGAGGCTTTCGGCCAGCTCGCGCACTGGCGACACCACGTAAACGGTATCGGCCGCGAGCTTCGCCTTGCCCTCAGGCTGCGCATTACCCGAGCGCTGCTCCAGCGGCAAGGTCAGGGAAAAACTGCTGCCCAGCCCCGGCTCGCTGACCATGCGCAGGGTGCCATCCATCAGATGGGTCAGGCGCAGGCAAATCGGCAGGCCCAGCCCGGTACCGGCAACCTCATGGCTGTTGCCTTGGGTCTGGTAGAACGGTTCGAAGATGAAGGCCTGATCCGCGTGGGCAATCCCGCGCCCGGTGTCCGAGACCTGCCATTGCACGCAAACGCGTTCGCCTTCGCGGGTCAGCACTTTGACCCGCAACACCACGCGCCCGGAATCGGTGAATTTGACCGCGTTACTCAACAGATTATTGAGGATCTGCCGTAAGCGACTGACATCGCCGATCAAGCTGTCGGGCAATTGCGGGTCAAAGCAGGCGTACAGCTGCAAGCCTTTGCTCTGTGCCGCCGCCGCGTATCCTTGAACGGCTTCTTGGGCGAGCGCCACGACGGAAAAATCACTCAGTTCCAGCGCCAATTGCCCGGCCTCGATTTTCGACACATCGAGCACGTCGCAGATCAATTGCAGCAGGGTCGCCGACGATCCTTCGATCGCTCGCAAGTAACCTTTCTGCTGAGCGTCGAGCCGGGTCCGAGCGAGCAACTCCAGAGTGCCGAGCACGCCATACAGCGGCGTGCGGATTTCGTGGCTCATGGTCGCCAGAAACAGGGTTTTCGCTTCGTTGGCGGCATCGGCCGACTGGCGCGCCTGCTCCAGCGCCGCTTCGATCTGTCGGCGTGCGCTGATGTCGCTGAAGGCGCAAAGCAACACGTCTTCGCCCTTGTAGCGGGTCGGCGCGCAGCTCAGGTACAGGTGGCGACCGTCGGCGGTCTCGAAGTAGTCGGTCAGGCATGGCGCGTTTTCCGCGAATGCAGCCCGGATCCAGCCGGGGCCGAGTTGTTCGCTGCAGGCGCCCAGCCATTGCTGCGCGAGGGTATTTTCCAGCACCACTTGAGCATCGCTGCGGCGTAATACGCAGAGCGCCACTGGCGCGGTCTGGATCACGTCGCGGCTGAACAGCTCACTTTCGACCAACGCTTGAATGCGTTGCAGGGTCGGCATGATGAAGCGATGTTCCAGACGCCGGATCAGCAGCCAGACCAAGCTGATACTGGCCACGCAGAAGGCCAGCGCGCCAAGCATCTGTGGCCACAACGCCCACAACACTGCGAGCAAGTCGATGGAATAGGTCAACTGCCAGTCCGACGATTTCAGCTGTTTGCGCAACACCAATTGCTCGGGCAGCCAGCCGTCTCCGACGAAGCCGAAGAAATCCTGTTGGCGCAACAGCGGCAGATCCTGCCCGGGCGGCGGCTTGTGGCTGTTGCTGAAGAGTGGCATGCCTTGCGAGTTGAACATGGTGAACTCGCCGGCGCTATGGTCGCTCAATGCGCTGGAGACTTCGCGGTCGTCCATTTCCAGACCGAGCCAGCCGGAATCGAGGTCGCGATCATCCAGACGAATAAAAATGTACAGCTGCGAGTGCCCTTGCGAATTGTGGGTCAGCCAGATTTCTTTGAGGGCGCTGGTGTTGTCACGCTTGAGGGTTTCCAGGCGATCAAGCATCGCACGCGGAAAATCGCCGGCCATGGGCGTCGTGTTGTACAGACGCCAGACCTGCACCTTGGCGCCGCTGCTGACGTAGAGCAGGTTCAGTTTGCGCGCCTGCAGGTAGTCGCGCATGCGCTGGGTCAGCCAGATGCTCCATTGCTTGCCCGGGGGTTGTCCGAGCAACAGTCGAATTTCCTCTTCGGACAGCGGCGCGCTTAACGCAGTCTGCCGAGTCGCCGACAAACTCAGGCTTTCCAGCAGCGCCTCGCGCGTAGTGAAAAACGTATGCGCCTCGGCAATGGCGCTGCTCATGTAGCTGCGCCGCTGGGAGATCTCATTGTTGAAGGTGAACAGCAGAAAGCTGTACACGCCACCGAGGATGCCCACCAGCAACACCCACGCAAAAATGCGCAACAAACGTCGCGCAGCATGGGGCGTGGACAGGACCGGGCTGATCTGGTGGAGGTAATTCTTCAATCGCATGCCGGCACAGTAGGGGTGGCCGGGGGCGGCGAAAATCAGACGATTCTTAAAGACTTCACAAGTAATTGACGATGAAAGTCACTTCGGTATTGGCGCTGCCCGCGCTGAGTTCTTCATTGCCCAGGCGGTAATAAGCGGCTGACAACGGGATCTTGAAGTTGAGCCCGGTGGTGTTGAAAGCATCGAACGGGTAGGTCGTGTCGAAAGCGATCGGCTGGCCCGCTTCATTCATCACTTGCAGGCCGATGCCTTTGGCGGTGGACCCGGCATTCAGTGCGACGATGCCCTTGGTCGCGTCGATCACTGGCGTGTTGGCCTTGAGCGAATAGGTGACTTTCTTGATGCCGGTCTGGCATTGGTTCAGGGCGATATCGAAGCGCACCGTGCGCGGCTTGGCGCCGGCTTCGCGAAATTCATGAAGTTGATAATCGTCGCCCATGGCCACCGGGACGGAAGGTGTCTCGCAGGAGGCGGCGTTCAGTACGATGGGGTTCATCAGGTTGAGTTTTTTCAGGATCAGATCATCGTCCTGCAGGCTGCCCAGATACCCCGCATCGATGTTGACTTTCGACGCCAGCTCGCCGGTCTTGACGATTTCCAGGCGCACCGAGTTTGCACCGAAGCCATAGCTGGTGTTGGGCGCGATGGCCTGCGGCGCTGATTGGTAGCGGTCTAGCGCGGCAAACCAGACCCGGTAGGAAAGCCCGCTTTTGCCTAACGGAAAAAGAGTTTCCGTACCGCTGGCGGTGCCTAACTTCGGATTCATCAGAATGCCGAACATGGACGTCTTTGAGCAGCTCCAGATGTGAGCGGTCGACTGCACGGTGTCCTGATAAACCACGGTGCCATTGGGTGTGTCGGCAGGAATGGTCAGGGTTGAACTGGCCAGGCTGGCGCCGAAGTTGAGCGTGTCGAGTTTTGAGTCGACTACCACACAACTGCCGGCCATCGCGTTCGAAGCGCAGGCAAACAGAGTGACTGCGATAGAGAGCAGGAGCGGGCGGTGGAGTTTGAAACGCTTCATTAGTAGGGCTTTACGTGTCGGCCGATGAGCGGCGTACGTTAGCCACGGCACTCGAGCCTGGACATCAGGCGATTCCTAGAATGCGGTCGCCCATGCAACACAAAAACCCACTCCACTGGTCAACTAACTACCAAGCCTCCTAACTATTGCGTTGACATTCGCTGCCTAGGCAGTAACATCTCGACATACATTCACTGCCTAGGCAGTTATTAGGTGAGCAAATGAAGCATTTCACCCCGGACGAATTCAAACATTGCCATCTCGGCCTGTTGCTGGGCCGTGCGGCGCTGCTCAAGGACCGGATCATCGACACCCACATGGAACCCCACGGCATCACCGCCGCGCAGTTCAAGGTGTTGATCATCATGGCCCAGTTCGGCGTCGATACCCCGGCCGAGCTGTGCCGGCATCTGTCGCTGGACAGCGGTTCGATGACACGCATGCTCGATCGTCTGGAGCAGAAAGGCTTTCTCGCTCGCCAGCGCAGCGAAGGCGATCGCCGTCAGGTGCAACTCAAGCTGACCGAACAAGGCCAGCAACTGGCCGATCGCCTGCCGCACATCGGCGCCGACGCGATGAATGAACTGGCCGGCGCCGTCACTCCGGACGAGTTGAAGACCCTGGAATACATCCTCAAG
>Ga0268266_10003475_pt1 | contig 15709 bp, 5 predicted proteins | sample KBSS13metaG_FD_190356 | JGI IMG/M metagenome (GOLD analysis project Ga0268266, IMG submission 190356) | Switchgrass rhizosphere microbial communities from Kellogg Biological Station, Michigan, USA - KBS S1-3 metaG (SPAdes) (version 2) | ecosystem: Host-associated > Plants > Roots > Rhizosphere >...
CACGATCGGTATCTGCCGGATGCGGAACCAACCCAGCGGATAATCCAACTGCACGCGGCTGCGCGAGGGCAGATCGTATGGATAGCTCATCTGTGTGACGCTGCGCCAGGCACCCGGGAGTGGGCTGAACTCCAATCCCGCCATCCGCCCGGACAGGTAGATGGACACCTCGCCAGGAGGGGCCGCGCCGAGTCGGCTCACGTCCCCGGAGCGGAGCCAGAGCACAGCCACATCGCCCGAGCGGAGCCTGCCCAACGCGGCAGCGAGCTCGCCGGCTCCGCCCTGTCGGCTCAGCACCTGCGAGTCCAACACCTTGCGGGGGCCCTCGCCGGGGTTTTCCGACAAACGGCTGGCAAGCCGCGCAGCGGCATCCGCACCTACGTCGCCGTCCCGATAAATCTGCACAATGCGCCCGGACGCACCGGCGGGCATATGGGTAGTCAATGAGCCGGCGATCAGATCCGCTTCGAGCAATACGCCGCGAGAAAAGTACAGGCTGTCGAAGTCGTGTTCCGATACCACCGGCAAATCGACATTGGGAAACAAACAGGGCAGGGCAGCCGCTTCACAGAAACGATGGACGGGCGCCCAGTTGCGTCCCCCGGCACCGGATATCACCGCAAAGACTGGTTCGGCGGCGAGCCTGGCCCGCAACTGTGCCTCCCACGTGTCGGAGGCGCCGTGCAGGTCCCAGACATGCAGCACCCAACGCCTGTTGGCCTTGAACATCATGCGGTGCGCCGAGCGCAGGTGCCCGCTCTGCCCGCGCGTGTAGTGATTCTTGTCCGCGAAGAATTCATTCAACACAGCAAGAACGCCGCGGCGCGTGTTCGCATCGGCCTCAGGGGTCACAATAGTCGCAAAATGCAGTGTGGCCGGATCCACTCCCGGCACGGTCGCGGGCGACAGGCTGCGCAGGTAGTCGATCAGCGCGGCCATTGCCGCATCGTCGAGCTGGAAGCGGGGCATCAACATGCTGAGCGGCTTGCCGTTCGCACCGATCCCACTGCGAATGGCACGTGCCAATGTCTCGGCAGTGTACGGCTCCCGGTCAGCGCGCATGCCCTCGACGAACGGCAGGTTCTGGTCATCACCGTTGCGGCTGCGCGGGTTGAAAAGGTAGATGCCCGCGATGGGTGGAATGGTGCTCGCGCCCTCTGTCATCCCGAGCCCGCTGCGCCGGTGGCAGGCTACACAGGCCACCGTGGCCCCTGACAGATGCATTCCCTGTTCCCGATCGGCCTGCAGTTCCGCGCCGGAAGGCAGAATACCGTCTCGATAAATGCGCTCACCCCCGAGGTTGACAGGACTGGCCCAGGCGGTCACGACGTCCATCGCGCCCAGCAGCGCGATACAAACCAACCTCCCGGCTGTGCGCGCGCGGATCATTTCGGGGCCATCATCCCGCGATACCGTTGCATCAACTCGGCGGGTGTCGCGAAACCATCGAGCCGGACCCAATCCGCACCCGGGGCCGGGCGCATCAGCGTGACCGCCGCGTGACTCATTTTGTCGCCACGGTACACATCAAACGCTCGTTGCGCGGCAACGCTGGCGCGCAGGGTCCCGGTATAGTGTTGCCAACCCGCCTGTGCACCGAACTTGAGGGCATACTCGCGCAAGCGCGCCGGCGTATCCGCCTCGGGATCGATCGATATCGACATCAGGTGGACATCGCGGCTGGCGGCACCGAGCTCGTGCTGGAACCGGCCGAACACCTGGCTCATCAGCGGACAGACCGAGCCGCAACTCGTGTAGATGAAATTCAACACGACCGGACGGCCGTCATTCATTTCCTCCGTGAGGCGCACGCGGCGGCCGTCGTCGCGGACCAGTTCGACGTCGGGGATATTGTAGTGAATCGTGGCGACCTTGATCGACTGCGCACCGCTATCGGCCGTCGCCAACCGGGCCAGCGCGAGCAGCAGCACCGCCGCCGAAATCAGTCGTGCCTTCATTGCACAATCAACCCGTCAGCGCGGAAGGTGCCGATCGTGACACTGACTTCGTCACCCTGCTTGACGGGAAACCCTTTGTTGGAGAACGCAATCCAGTAGGCCTTGCCCGCCTCTGCGCCCATCGCCTGACGCAGGGGCCCGACCTTCTCCATGGTGGGGACCTGCAACGCAACATGCACGCGGCCGTCGAGCATGGCCGGCGCGGCGCTGCGATCCTGCAACTGGGCGGCCTTCTTCGGATCAATCACCCGGTAGCTGAAGCGGACCAACTGCCCCGACTCAGTCAATTTCGCCGACAAGTTGTCGACACCCCATTTGATTGCATAGTAGCCGCGGGCGCTGGGTGGCATGCCGCCGCTGGGGAAGCGTGACTTTTTGCCGTGCGTCCCCGCGGTCTGGCCCGGCCACGCCGTGGCCGTCTTGTTGCCCTTGGCGGAGTTTGCTGTCGGCGCCGCGTTTGCAGTTGACACGACTGCGGCACATGCGAGCAGCGCACCGATGCTGACGTGTGGGATCTGACATCGATTCATCTCATTGAGCTCCTGCAGCCTGGATCCAATCCTCGATGCTGTGCCCGTCTTTCATGTAGCTGCGAGGGTCGCGACCCGGCGGGTTGTAGAGTTTGCGCTGGTGCTCGGTGAGCACCGCCCGGATCAGATCGCCGGTTTCCCTGTTGAGTTGCTGCGTAGTGTTGACCCGATCGGCGGCCGGCACGGTGGACTCGCTCCAGACACGCTCGATCCGCAGGTGTTGCTTCCAGAGGATCGCTCGCACCCGGCTCTGTTGCGCGGGAGTGAGATTCAGTCCAATGGCGAGTCGCTGTACGCCGGCCTCCAGGCCGGACAGCGAGTGCCGACTGTGGGCCGACGAGTGGCGCGGGGCGGGAGTCGAGGCGCCGCTCGTGCCGGCTGCGCAGATCAGGAGGGCGAGGCCCACTGCGATGCTGATGGGACTACGGTGAGCTGACATGGAGCACAGTGTAACTGTTTCCTTCGAGCCTGTGCCGGAGATTCAACATCTTGTCGAACATCCGGCACGGGCCGTCGGTGTTAGTTCACCGTGAATGTCTTGTTGCCTGTCTGACCTCCGGTTGTGGTGACCGAGACGTTGTGTGCACCAGTGCCGGCAAATCGGCCGATCGTGCACCTGGCCGTCAACGATGTATCAGTCGTGGTCGTTACATTGCAGGTCACTCCCGTGCCCGATACTCCAATCGAGGGGTTGTAGCCCAGGTTTGTACCGGTCAACGTCATCGTTATCGTCGAGTTACGCGCACCTGTGGTCGGTGATATGCCTGTCAAGGTCGGGGCCGGCGGGCTGGTGACGGTAAACGACACACCGTTACTCGTTCCACCTGCAGTTGTCACTGTTACCGTGCGCGCCGTTGCGGCTGCGCTGGTTGCGATGGCGCAACTGGCATTGACAGTTGTGGCCGTCGGGGTGCTGGTGATTGTGCAGGTCACTCCATTACCGGAAGCAGTCACCGCAGAGGCGCCGGCGAGATTGGTCCCCGTGAGTGTTACGGGAACCGTCGTGCCACGCAGGCCCGAGTTCGGTGCGATGCTCGTCAACGCCGGCGGCAGAGGCACCGTTACGGTGAATGTAACTGCGTTGCTGGTACCGCCTCCGGTCGTAACAGTCATCGTGCGTGCGGTTGTTAGCGCGGTTGCACTGATGAGGCAATTCGCGTTGACGGTTGTCGCAGTGGGAGACCCAGTGATCGTGCAATTCACACCGGTGCCGGAAACGTTCACCGAAGTGGCGCTGGCGAGGTAGTTGCCGGTCAAGGTCACAGGTACGGTCGTTCCCCGTGGGCCGCTGTTAGGCGATACGGACGTCAGTGTCGGGGCCGGAGGATCGACCTGCACCGCACCGATTGTGATTGCGTGACCCGTACGGGATACACCGAAGAAATCGCTCGATGGCGCACCCGTGGTCGTTCCGGCGCCGACAGCGGGCGAAGTGGCCGGGACAGAGTACGCGGCTCCCGGGGTGGCAACCGAAGCGCTGGCCACGAGCAACTCACCCGCGGTGGCGGTAGTGGAGTTGGGCTTACCCAAAGTCAGCGGACCGTAGCTGAGGTTCAGCCAGTTGTGTCCCTCATCAACCGTCGCAGTCGGCTGGATTCCCTCAAACACGAACACGGTCGTGACACCTGTCGTCTCCGACGCTCCGGGCGGAGCGTTGTAGCCTGTGCCGCCGTTCTCCGGCGGAACCCGCGCGCCATTGCAGTACGGGGCGATCAGCGGCGATGCGTTCGGTACCGAATCGGTTGCCATCGAGGCAACCACGTTCTGCACGTCTCCCGTGAGGTGATCACCGCCGGTAAGACCCGTGAGAATTGAGTTGTTGAGAGTCAGCTTGGTCGTCGCAGGAACTGCGTGGTCCTGAATGTCATCGGTACGGATGCCCAGGTCCCAGTAGTCCGCCCCCGAGACGCACTCGCCGGTGGACTTCTGCATCAGCCCGGGGAACAAGGCGACGAGGTTCTGCTGCGACTGCAGCCCCGTACCGGTGGGATTCGTATTGTTGGCAGGGAGCACGTTGCCGTGAGCATCGACGATCTCGACACTGAATGCGCGGTTCTGCCAGAACAGATCGTTGGCCAGGGCGGGCTTGGACAGCACGCGGCAGTCGCCGTTGTTGGTAGCCGAGTAGCCGTAGCCGCTCGGGCAGCTCAGGGTCAGCCCACCGATTGCGGCCAACAGATTCTGTGTGTGACCTTGCACGACCAGGCCGGCCGGCTCGGGGCTGTGCGGCGCATTCGGGTTCGTGCAGGACGGGTTCTGAGGTAGCGAGGGGTCGGTCTGCGGAACACAGCCCGGCGGATTGGACGCCGAGTCGATTGCACCCAGTGTCTTGAACAGCACGCCTGCGGTAGCCGTGGTGTCGTTCGAGGCGATCGTGTTGTTCACGAAGGAGACCTTCAACGAATCCTGCAGGGAGACGCCGGCACCGTCCCATCCCGCCACGTTGTTGGCGATGATGTTGTTGGTCACCGACACCCCGTACCACTGAGCCGAGCCCGGTCCGCGGTTGTTGGTGTTCGGGAAGGCGATCAGGTCGCTACCGTTGATCTGCTGCAGGCGCAGGCCGCCGCCGCTGCCGCTTTCCGCGCTGTTACCCACAATCAGGTTGCCGTCGACGGTGGTGCTGGCGCCCGCGCCCTCACCGAGTCCCGGCGGACAATCCTGGTCGTTCGTGCTGCCGCACTCATTGCCCGCCAGCATCCGGTCGAGGTTGGCGCCTTCGATGACTATTCCGCCGCCGTTGGTCGGCAGCGTCGGGTTGGTGCTCTGATTGAACAATACGAAGTTGTGGCTGAGCGTGCCGTTGAACGACAGGCCCAGGTGCTGTACTCCGCCGCCGTCACCCGTGCTCAGATTGCCGGCGATCCAGTTGTGATCGATCAGGTAGTTGTCACCGCCCGCACTGATGGTGATGCCGCCCGCACCGGATGGGGTGCCGGAGAACAAGGCATCGCCGATCGAGGCATTGTTATAGAGCATGTTGTGATGGATGTGGACGTGGGTATTGAACTGGAACGGGATCGCCGCGCCGCTCGCCGTGCCTGCGGGAATGGGCGGGCAGACCATGCCCGAGGTCGCGCCGAGTCCGCATTCCACACCGTCGTTGACGAAGGAGTCCGGAGTCTCCCCGTTGCCGAGATTGATCGCTCCGGCGAGCGTGCCGTGGTTGCCGAACACCCGGGTGTTGCCCACCTGCATGTTGTGGACCCAGCCGTGGATGAAGATACCGCCGCCACCCTGCGAGCTGTTGGTGACCGACAGGCCATCGATGCCGGAGGGGTTGCACAGGTAGTTGCCGGTGCCGTAGTCGGTGCCGTCGACCTTGGTGGTACTGGCAGCGCAGTCGGCGCTACTCGCGGTCAGATAGACGCTTCCGTCGGTGAACGCTCCGGCGCCGCCGGTGGCGTTCTGGCCCCAGAAGTCGTGGCAGTTTGCACCGTAGGTCGGGTTGTTGCAGGCCGGCGCCCGCACGCCGCGACCCAGCACGGTGATGCCGGCCCCCTCGTAAGCACCCATGAGCGTGGGCTCCTGCAGCACCTGAGCCAGGTTGCCGTTACCGCCCGAGTCCCAACCGATGATCGCCTCGAATGGAATTCGATCGACCCGCTGATGCATCGCTGCGGGGCACGAGTAGGTCTGATCCGGGTCGTACTTCGTGTCATTGAGGTTAGGCACCCCTTCGATCGTCAATCCGAAGGCGCAGGTCATCTGCCGACGCCACTGATCCATCTTTCCGGCAGGATGAGCGTCGGCGTTGATCGTCACGGATGCGGCGCCCACGCCCTGGAGGCGAACGGGCTTCCACATGATCAGGTTCTCGCGATAGGTGCCCGGGGTAACGATGACTAGGTCACCGGGTGAGGCGCTGTCCAGCGCGACCTGAATCGGGCTCGGACCCATGCGACCGAACATCGAGCCGTAGTCCTGGACGCTCTTGCCGGCAGGCGCCGTGACTCCGCTCGGAGCAACCACCCAAGGATAGCTGCCGCCGACTGTGACTGTAATCGCGTCAATTGAGCGCTTCCCGTTGTCAGCGCGCGTGATAACCAGCTGACCGCACTTTGCCGTCTGACCCGCCTGCTGCTTCGGGCAGCTCGGCAGGTCTGCCGGTACGGTCCCGGTGATCGTCGAATCCGTCCACACGACGTTCTGAAGCGCATGTGAAACATTGTCGCTGCCGATCAGCTCCACGGTGCCCGCGGCCGTACCGAAGGTGTAGTGGCGGGTGATCGTCTTCTGGTTGTACGGCGCGTTGGTTGCATTCGGTCCCGAGAAGTTCGGGTTCTGAACGACCTTGTTGCCCAGCGCGGTGATCGTGATGTTCATCGCGGCGCTCGCGCCGGCGGTGCCGCCGTTGAAGGTGAGATTCCCGGCGACGGTAATTCCCGACTGTGTGACGACCAGCACGGTGTTGTTGGCCGCAGTTCCGGCGGGCGCGGTGATAGTCACCACGTTGGAGCCGAACGACGTGCTCGCCGAGTAGCCGGTAGTCCCAGTCCGGGAATTGATGCTCAACGTGACCAACCCGGCCATCAGAGCGTTGCGACCGTTTTGATTCAACAGGTTGGTGCACAGGCTGAGCAGGTTGCAGGTGATCGGGCCGGCGGTCAGGGTCGTGGCACCCACCTTGACCGCGCTCACCGAGTCGCCCACCGAGACGTCCGAAAAAGTGATGGTCGCAGTGGCCGCGGTGCCGTTGCCGCCCGGCCGGACCCACGGACCCTGGGGCAGAGTGGCATCGGCGTTCACCACACTCTTGATGGCCGGCGTGCCCTCCGGGTACTCGCTGTCGGGCAAGTTGTAATTGTCAGCGAACGACTGCGTCGGAATGACCGGCGTGTCCATGTAGGTCGTGAAGCCGGGCATGAACGGCTGTTCGTAGCAGAAGTTGCTGTAGGCGGAGTTGTATTGCGGATCTGTGACCTGCTGGCCCGAGGTGGGATCCAGGATCGGGCCCGGATCGTTCATGCAGGCGATCGACATCTGCGGCGCATAGCCGGTCGGATTCGGCGGATTCACCGTCCAGGTGGAGAAGTACAGACCGTTGTAGATGCCCCACTGGTCGGAGTAGACCCGGGCAACCTCGTTGCCATTGAAGTCGCGCAGGCCGACCGGCAGGTTGGGCGGACCGAACTTCTCGCCGAACTGTGGTGAGAAAGGGTCGAACTCGGACGCGAAGTCGTTGGTGATCGTCCCCGTGAAGTGACCCGCGATGTGCGTCGAGCTGAACACGTAGAACTTCGCGAGCGTGGACGCTTCATCTTTGACCGTGACTTCCTTGCGATCGCACAGGTGGCGAGTGGCGCCGGCGAACGGCGCGGCCTGGCCGGCCCCCGGGAACAGGCTGTTCAGATCCGGTACCGTGCGCTCGGCTCCGACGCACGGCCAGTACTGCTCGACGCTGCCCGTGTCGCCTTCGCCGCGCGGAAACGTCTCCGACCCCAGATTTGAAGTCAGATTGAGGCTGCCCGGATTGTTGGCATTGTAGGTCGTGCCGACGGCCGCCTGGTCCGGCATGATGAAGATGTTGCCGAAGCCGGCGAACTGTTGGGTGACCGGCGCGATGAAGACATCGCCCAGCAGAATGTTCTTGTCTTCTTCCTTCACCAGCTCGTACCCGGGCGGCACGATGACTTCCACCACGTAGGTGCCGGCGGGCAGCATCGGCGAACCGTCATCGGGGTTCGCGACACAGACGCTGCAGTTGGTCTTGGCGGACTTGCCGGTCGCCGGGTCGACGGTGACGACACTCGGGAAGGTGTAGAGACCGTCATACGGTGCCGGCTGGACCTGATTCAACTGCGACCAGCCGTCATAACACTTGAAGCGTGACTGGTACGCGAGGGGCTTCTTGTTGCCGCTGCCGTCGGCGGCGTCGAGCCACTCCTTGCTGTTCTTCAGGGTGGCGAAGAACGGGCTGTCACTGGCCTGGCCCGGGCAGTTCATGTTGGAGATGTAGCCGGCATCGGTACTGGAGCCTCCACCGCCCGACTGCATGAGATTGCCGTTGGCGTCGCGCCGGAATCCCTGCGCCCAGTCATCCCAGCTCGCGGTCGTCGTGGTGTCGACCAACTGCAGGTGTTCGTTGCCGGAAGCATCGAGCGTCTTGCTGTACAAGTTGACCTGGACACGCGGTACGCCTGGCTCCCACTGCAGTTGCAGCGACAGGGACGGATCATCGAACGGACGGGTCGAGGCGTAGACCACCATGCCGTGGATACCGCCGTTTTCCGCAGGATGACCGTTGGCGGCCTCCTTGAACGGCTGCATTGCGAATTCAATAAAGCTGTCCTGGCCGAGCAGGCCTTGCCAGCCTTGCGTCACACCCCAGGGCATGGCGGGAAAGAGTGTTCCGCTCGAAGCGCCGTTGCCGGTGTCGCCGGGCAGGCAATCCGCATTGGTGCAGTACTTGGCACCGGGGATGCGCAGATCCGCCGGCAGCGGTGCGCGCGCCACGGTGTTCGCGAGGTGCGCTGCGGTAGCAGACTGTCCGTCCACACCCAGCGCCGCCGCCTGAGCGGAGCCGTCAACCGGGCCACCTGCGTCATAGATTGCGTGCACGCCGGTCGGCTTGAAGCGGGTCGAGGTCGTCTCGACGACCAACCAGTTCATGAACGGGAAGACTTCGTTGAAAGTCGCGTAGCCGTTCAAGTCCGTGCTGTTGTAGAACCCGACGCTGCCGTCGCGATAGTGAATATTCGTGTTTACGAGGGCGAGGCCCGGATCGGTATCCTCGGAGATGCCGTCGTGATCCTGGTCGATGAATGTGCGGGTATAAAGGTTGGTACGCCACTGCGTGACCGGGAAGACCTTGTCGGTGGTCGCGCCCTGGCTCGAGGAGGCGATCGTGACCGTGCCGACCAGGCCGTCGAGCATGATGTCGTTCCACTGGTCGAAGACCGCGATCTTGAAGTCGCCGCCCGGCATGTTGTTGAAGGTTACGTAGGCGTCGGTACTGCCGTCGGGATTGGTCTTGGTCTGGCACTTCTGGAACGCAAAGTCGGCAGCGTCGGCGGGGCCGACTGACACATAGCAGTTCGTGAACGAATAATGGTCGTAGCTTTCGCTGCTGTACGTACGCTGGTCCGGTGTGCGACTCATGTGCGTGTTGGTGACATGCACGGTCAACGTGTTGTTGCACGGTGTCGTGTTGGCCGCCGAGCTGCAGTAACCCTTGAGTCGGGCGTTGATGACCGCGGGATTGGCAAAGCCGATCGAGACGTGGAACCCGCCGGGTCCGAACTCCTGGAAGTAGCCGGGCTCGTCCGGTTTGATGAACGCCTCGTGCGGCTTGCCGCCGTCCAGCGTGTTGGTCTGCAGCCATTCCTCGCCGCGTGCTTCCCGATCCGCGCCGGGAACGGCCGAAACTTCATAAATGCCCGGATACAGGTTGGCGATGACGACCTGTCCCTGGAGGGGCGATTCCGTCTTGCCGTCCGACTCGTATTTCGGGCAGGTGGGAATTTGACCGACGAGCCGATCCGTCCGCGCGGTGATCGGACAAGCGTCCAGGCCGGTGATCGGGTCTATTTGGCCGGCCAGGGAGTTGCTCACCGGCTGGTTGAACTCGTCGTAGGTAATCTGCCCGGTGGCATCGCCGAGGCCACCACCCTGGTCGAACAGCGTGACTTCGAATCCGCCCAGGCCGGGCTCGTTGGGCGCCAAGACATCAACTCCGCCACCGGCGTCGTTCTCGCCATTGAGCGGGTAGTCGTCCTCGAACACGAATGCCGAGATCTTCGCGGTCGGAAGCGGTAACTCCTGGAGAGCGATGTTGACCGTGCGCTGGCCGGCCGCAATCTGGGCGCCGCCCATTTCGTGGCCGCACATCGCCGCTTGACCACCGGGTTCCCAGGCCCCGGTCGGGCCTGAGTAGCGGCCGCAGGCATTCACGATACTGAAGGGTTTGCCGTTCGCATCCGGGCCGCCGGCACCGCCGATGACGGGATTCGCGCTGTCGCCCGGCAGCACGGACAGGAAGTACCGCTTGGTCGGATCGAGGTAAACAGAGCCCGGGGTCGTCTGTGTGAACTGATTCGCGTCGGTGCGGCAACTGCCGTTACCGATATCGCAGACCGCTGCGGTCCCGCCGACCGTCTGGCCGGATTCGCACGATACCGTGCCGAAGCATCCGGAGGCCACCACGGGCATGTTGGATGTATGGAAGTTGTAGCCGATACTCTCGACCGGCAACGGGGGGCAACTGCTCGGACGGACGTTCGGGTCGGTTGAATTGACCTGACACTTCGGATCGACCCAGAAGGTCTTGTCCTCCTCCAGGATCCAGCGATAGTCGGAGATGGCTACGCCCGTCAGTGCGTCCGTGATATTCACGTTCAGATTGGAGGCGGGGAGGAAGACTACCGTCGCATTGGCCGTATTGCTGGATGTACCCTGGGCATTCTTCACCAGGTACGGGAAGGCTCGGCAGCTCGCACCAGCGGGCAGCGATAACTGACTGACCAGACCTGCGGCGCAGGCAGTGGCTCCCTGGCTCGTCGCGCTGAAAGAGCCATCCGCATTCAACACGACGCCGCTGCCTGCGGGCACTGTGGTCGAAGCGCTCAGGTCGAAGCCTCCGTCGTTAGAGGTGACGCCCTTCATCACGCCCGGCGGTGCTGAGACATAGCGGCTCGCAACGGAGCTGGTGAATGTGATGTCGCTGACAACCGGAGCGTGGGCGACCGTGCAGCCCTGATCGCTTTGACTGCTGTCGCACTGGCGGATGGTTGCGGTGTGCGTTGCGCTGTTGTTTACCTGGTAGGTGAACGAGCCGGCGCAGGTACCAGCGCTGGGCGGAGCGTAGGTGAAGGTGCCATCGGCATTGACTGTCAGTGAGTTGCCCGCGGGAAGCGCATTGCTTGCCACAACAACGCCATTGGCGCCCGTCGCTCCGCCCAACAGGCCTTTGGATGGATCAGTTACGGAAAGGGTGGTGCCACTGATGCAGTAATAAGTCTTGTCGGAGGCATGGAGGGTTACCGCAGGCGAAACGGCTGCGCCACCGGCAACCTGCAATAGAACCTGCATGCCGCCGTCCCGCTGTCCGCTGGTCGAAAGGTTCAAAGCGCGATCAAACACTGCGTAAGTCGCAGCGTCATACGTCCCCGAAACGGTCTGCGCGGGCTGAGTGGCCACATCGTAGGTCTTGCCGGCCATCAACGGCACTTCGGACTGGATGTGTGGATTGCCCGGAACCTTGTTGCCATCTTCCGCGAGCAGCGTCATCGTCCCACCGACCATCGTGGGTACGTGCATGCGCAGGCCGGCATTCACGAAACGCAGCAGGATGTTGGCCTGAGGCCCCGCCGCGGCAATCGAGACCGAGCTGTTGGCCGGATTGCTGCGATCGAACGCGCTGCCGTTGACGAGATAGTACAGCGGGCTGTAGTTGACCGCCGGCGGATAGCACGTGTGTTGAGTCGAGGGCTTTGCTATATCCCCGCACCCTCCGGCAAGTCCGCTCCACACGCTCGTCTCGTTGAATCCCGAGTTCTGCACGACCTGGGCTACTTCGCGGTTCTGCACCGGGTCGATTTCAGACAGCAGCAGCGGCACCGACGCATCAAAGCGGGTGCCGAAAGCCACGTGGGCGCTGGTGGCCGGGTCGTCGGGCTCGGTGACGACTACGACACCATACAGGCCCATTGGGCCCTGGATCGAGGGCTCCGTGCCGGATTCGAGAAGATAGGTGCCGGGACGCAGTGCCTGCCAGCTGAGGGTTACCGGCGTGGTACCGGGCAGCACCTCGGTGGCGAAGGAACGCACCCGATCGAGCTGTTTCGGAGGAGTGAAGATCGCATCTCCGTTGGCCGCATTCGTTCCCCCCAACGTGCCGGGCCAGGTGGTGCCTTGCGGCCCGTGTACAGGACTCGGCATGCGCTTGGGGGCGCTACCGAGACCGCCGCCGAGCTGGCCCACGATCACCAGCGAGGTTGGAATCGAGTTACCGTTGAAGGACAGGCTGTTGATCAGGTTGATGTTGAGAACCTGACCCTGCGGCACGGTGATCAGGGGCGGCTGCCAGCCGGTGCCGGTCTGCGCGGCCCCGCTCAACGCCGTGCACGCGGCGCTGGCGGCGGGTCCCGTTCCGCACATCAGTCCCCACATGGGAACGCTCTGCCCGTCGGGCAGTTGAGTCGTAGTGGCAGTGGCCGTCAATGTCACGCTGACATCGGCCTGCGCCGTCGCCTGCACGAGCAGCAGGGCACACGCTGCTATACCGGTATGGATCAGACTGGGCTTGAATCTGCTGGAGCTCATTGGCTGTTCCTCGCCTCAATTCGCTTCATTGATGGGGTAGACCCAGGGGTCGACCAACATCATCATCATCATTCCGCCGGGGAAGATGTTGTTTGTTGTTATTTCGCGTTCGTTGTGGGAGTGCCACATATAGGCATAGCCGGCTTCGGAACCGGGGTCGTTACCGACGGTGCCGGCAGGCGGAATCGGTGTTGGACCCACGGCGCGGGTGGTGGCGTCCGGTCCGAGATACGGGCTGCCGCCGTACCAGGTGCCGTTCACCACAATGTTGGCATCTGGAAGGGTGACCGGGCCGCCTTCACCGACCTGCCCGAAGGGCTTGCTCTCCAACGGCTTCAGGTGATCGCCGCACCACTCGTAGTAGTTGTCGGCGGTGGTGGCTGCCGGTGTGCTGCTGGCCGTGGTGTAGTACCCGTTCGCATCCGGGTAGCAGTTAGCGGAGTCGACGCGCTGACCGTTCTTGACCCCATGGCCGTAGACATCCCAGTTCAGACCCTTGGCGGTGAACTGGAAAATACCGTCCATCGCCTGCCCGGGGGTGGTCGTCGTCGTAAACAGCAGCGGGCCCGCCAGTTTGCTGTCGCCACTCTGGGTCAGCAACAGATTGCCGTCCCGCGCGAGCAGACGTACATGATTGGCATGCTCATGCAATGGATGTTGCAGGTGGCCCTGGCCGATGATGCGCAGGAGAGTGAGCTCGCCCGGGTGCATGTGCGGATTGCCGTTGTACGGTTGGTGCGGATAAGTCGACACGTAGTTGGGGTCCATGTCGTCCGGCATGGAGCGGCCGTTCACGACGTAGTAGACCGGGTGGTACGGTTGGGTCTTGACGACCATGCAGCCGGTCGATGACGTGCAGGCCTGATCCTTCTGTGCTTCCACCTGCTGGTGGATCGCCGGGTCGACCTCACTCAACTGAAACAGGTATTCGCGGTCGTAGCAGGCTCCCGGGTTGTCATAGGCGGCCGCTGCCAGGCGGTAGTCCGTTTCCGGTTGCGCCGGGTTCGAGGCGCGGGCCGGTTTCTTGTTCAGCGCAGTGCAGGTGTCCGGTTGATTCGCGCCCTGGGCCAGGTGCCAGGCCGAATAGCCGGTGGGCAGACCGCCGCTGAGAGTCGGCAGGACGATGATGGCCCCATACAGGCCCATCTCGACCTGCACGTCGCCCTGTGTGCCGCTGTAGTACGCGTGCGTACCGACACTGTTCGCCACGAAGGTGTAGGTGACAGTACCCCCAACCTGAGCTTCTTTTGTCAGCAGTCCGTTCGCGCCGCCGCTGGCGGTGACATTGAATCCCGGGAACAGGATCGATGTGTTACCTGCCGCGGCCGGCAGGTTGTTGGTCAATGTGACTGTGACCGTATCGCCCTGGTTGACGATCAGGGTCGGCCCCGGAACCTGCATGGTCGGGCACTTGGCGCCCGCGGCGTTGGCGTTGATGCCGGCTGGGGCAAAACTGGCGGCGGAGTTGGCAGTACAACCATATCCCCAGGAGTAGATGCTCATCCCATCGGGCTGCGTGGTGTAGCTCGGCGCGGCGCTCAGATTGAAAGTGCTGGTGCTGCCGGACAGCGTTGCCGCCGTGATTCCCGGTGCCGCCGCCTCGACCGGCGGTGCTGCCACGAGTCCGAATGCCAGGGACAGGCTGCACACGGCCGACCCGAGCGGAAAGTGTGGAAAGCGCATGTCAATCTCCATGATCACGAGCACTGTTTGGTGGTCGGGTCGACGCTGTTGCAGATGTTGACTTCAGTCATCATGCCGCCGAAGTTCTCGGCATCGTTCGACAGGTGATCGAGCTGGGGCGTGTACAGATAGAATTTGCTGCCCACCGGGTACAATGGCGCGCCCAACGAGTCGTGCGGCGATGCATCCAGGATCACATCGACGGATTCTCCGCCGCCGAGGCTGATCGAGTTCGTGTAGTAGTCGGTGTTGTTGCCGTCCTGGTCACGCAGCAGGCGGGCGTTGTAACCGATGACGTGCATCGGGATGCCCAGCGAGGCGAGTGTGTGATATTCGGTGACGTTCAGATCGGAGAAGCGCAACAGGGCTTTGCCGCCGACCGGAATGTTCACAACCGTCGGCATGGGTTGCGAGAAGTGCGCCGTTCCATCCGAGGCCTGCGTGCTCATCGGGCCTGCAACCACGGCTCCCGCAGGCAGCGCACCAGCAACCGGATTGCAGGCGGCGACCGGGTCGTCGGCGCCCGAGCACTCGTGCCCGCCTACGGTGTCCGGATAGCTGCGACCGTTCAATAGGAAATATTTGTCCTTGGTGTCGGTGAACGATTCGGGGTTGAATGTCATTCCGACGAAGTGGAAGTTGGGATCGAACCCCATCATCTGGATGGGATACTCGACGTCGTAGGCGGTGCTGCCATCGCCGTCGTCGTAGGCGTAATTGCGGCCATTGGCCTGCACGCCGTTGTCTACCGGGGGGACCTGCGTTGAGCACAGCATGTCAGTGCCGGAACACTTGGTGGCGGGGTCCGTCTGCAATGCAGCCAGCGCGCTATGCAGATTGCCGACAACCGAGTTCTGGCGTGGGCGCACGTACAACTGACCCACCATGCCCATCTGCAGATGCTCGGGCGGCGAAATGTGGCAGTGCCACATGTACGTCCCCGCTTCGGGCGCCAGGTAGTAGTAGGTGAAGCTGCCGCCGATATTGATGGCCACGGATGCATCCGGCACTCCATCGTAGAAGGCCGATGCGTTGGGATAGCCGTGGAAGTGGACTGTGTGCTGCTCAAACAGGTCGGGACGCATGATCATGCCGACGTTGGTGAGGGTGAGGAACAGCTCATCTCCCTCGTCGATCACGATCAGCGGTGCCGGTTGGTTACCGTTCATCACCCCGACGTCCATCACGAGCCGCGGGTCGACATGACCGTCGAGGGGCGCCCCGGCCGGGCCTGAGCCGGCATTGACCTCGACATCCGGAACCAGGCCGATCGCG
>Ga0268266_10003478_pt1 | contig 15698 bp, 12 predicted proteins | sample KBSS13metaG_FD_190356 | JGI IMG/M metagenome (GOLD analysis project Ga0268266, IMG submission 190356) | Switchgrass rhizosphere microbial communities from Kellogg Biological Station, Michigan, USA - KBS S1-3 metaG (SPAdes) (version 2) | ecosystem: Host-associated > Plants > Roots > Rhizosphere...
TGCCCATTCGCTACGCCGTTGAGCGCGGCCACTGGAGTGAAGCTGCTGCCATGCTGCCACCAACTTCCGCTCCGCCCAACGTCATCGCCAGCACCGTCTGGGCTCGTGGCATCGGACTCGCACGCACCAACCATCCCGCTGAAGCACGCGAGCAGGCCGCCCGTCTGCGTCAACTCGAAGCCCAGCTCCGCGCCTCCGGAGACACCTACTGGTCCACCCAGCTCGCTATCCTCAACCGCGAGGTCGAAGCCTGGTGCCTCCAGGCCGAAGACAAGACCGCCCAGGCTGCCGCCCTCCTCCGTTCCGCCGCCGACGACGAAGACGCCGTCGAAAAGCTTCCCGTCACTCCTGGCCCCATCCTCCCCGCACGCGAACAGCTCGGCGATCTCCTCCTCGTTCAGAAGCAGCCCGCACTCGCCCTCACCGCATTCCAGATGTCCCTTAAGAACGCACCCGGCCGCCGCAACTCCACGTTGGGAGTCGACAGAGCCACCCAACTCTCGGCCAAAAGGTGACTGCACTAAAACTGGAACAGTCGCAGTCAACCATAAAAGACACACCCCAAACGTAGGATTGCCGCCAACAGTTACGGCGAGCGAAAGTGAGATAGCTCCACTCCATCCCATTGCAGGCCTTATGTAGTCTGCCCCAAGGGCATCAAGCTTTATGGAAATTGAAGTACCCGAACATCCAATCATGACCTGGAAGCAGTTCTTTATCCACATGGGCACCATTGTGCTCGGACTGCTGATCGCGATCTCTTTGGAACAAACAGTCGAGTGGCTGCACCACCGCCATCAGCGTCATCAGCTCATTGAAGACATGCAGGACGAGGCTGAAGAGAATATCAAGGTTATCGACGAGGACACTCGCCTGCTCAACCAGGAACTCGTCGCATTACGCTCTGTCGCCGATCGTCTCAACAGCGCTCCAGTTCAGAAGAGTACCCTCTCCATCGATCTCTCCAAAGACTTCGTCCCGCAGTCACAGGTCGAGAACATGACCTCCCCATCGCGCGGCACCTGGACCGTGGCGCGCGATGCCGGACTGGTGCCCTTGCTGCGACACGAGCAGGCTCGCATCTACACGCGCCTCGACTTCGAAGCAGAGCAGGAGCTGAAGGCCGAAGATGAGGCCACGTTGCGTTACAACGACCTTGGAGCTGTCATCGACAGCCACCAGATCTCCAGCGGCGCTCGCTATCAACTGCGCCTCTCCGTCGCCGATCGCGTCCTGGCCGCTCAGAAGCTGCACAGCTACATCATGGCCCAATCTGTTGTGCTGACGCGCCTGGCCTTCTGGAAGGGGCCAGCGAAGCTATCGTGCACGGCGTTAAGACTGAGGACGAGATGATGCCCTACATGATCGACGCATCAAAAAAGGCGGCGAATTAACGCCGCCTCTCTTCGGTAGTAAACCGGTTCTCTACTTCACGCTCGGACTATCGTTAGCAGGCAAATCCCCCAGCGCATACTGAATGCCAGCCAGCAGGTGCTCCATAATCGGTGTCATGGCATAGATGTGTTCGCTATGGCCTAATGCCTCATAGAAGACTCGCCCCTTGCCCTCGTGACGAATCCAGCTCAGCCCGTAATCGCCATCGGTGCGCTTCGTCGCTGCAGTCTCCTTCGCCTTGTCTGCGTCGCTCATCTTCGCGTAGTCGACGCTGGTCAGTACATGCACCCGCTTACGCGAGAACGAATCCTGCACAAAGGTATAGATCTCGTCATGGACTGTGAACTCACCATGAAACATCTGTGTCAGCGGACTCTTCGGATCGTCGATCTTCACCGTAATGGGCTGCGGGAAGAGCCAGTGAAACTTGAAGTAGCCCCCGATCATTACATTGAATTCATCCCAGGTCCCCTTCGGAGGATGGTCTGCCGTATGGTAGGTGTCGCCTGCTGCGTGAATGCCCGCCAGGCCTTTTCCACTGCGCACGAAATCCATCAGCGCCTTCTTCCGAGCCTCGGTTGCAGCCGGGTCCTTCGGATCATCCAGAAAACCGAGGGTCGTGCTGTCAAGAAAGATCGCGTCGTATCCCGCGAGCTTTTCGGCCGTGATATCTGCAGGATCGTAGGTGATCGTCGTCGACCATGCACCTGTCTTCTCGCCCATCGCCTTTACGGTCTCACCCGCCAACGGAATGGAAGAGTGGACAAAGCCTGCCGCGTGCGCCAGCACCAGCACCTTGCGCGCCTTCTTCGGCTTCGCGTAAGCCTTTCCAGGCAGGTTATCCAGCATGGCAACATAGTCCTCCAGCTGCGGCTTCTGGATCTGTACGCCATCCTTAATGCTCTGTGGACGCGGAGGGCTCGGGAGCGTCAGATCCTTGAGCTCTGTCGTAGACAAGGTGGCGGCACTCTGCGCGGCTGCCGGAAGGCAGCACAACGCAATCAGAGAAGAACACAGCAGGTGTTTCATAAACCTCCTCAAAAACCCACCCAAGGATAATCCATGCCGGGACCTTCGAAATAGAAAGAGGCGGAAACCCTCCTCCAATCGTGATAAAAGCTGGGGAATGCACATTCCAGGCTCATGGATCCTGCTCCTCTTCATCCTTCTGGTGGCGGCAGCCGTCCTGATCCTCCTGCATCTCACCGAAGCCGGCCGCATCCTCCATCAGAGGATTCCTGATCGCCCGCACCGGCGGATGCTCCTGGCCTCCAGCTCCTTCTTCATTACCTTTCTCGCCGCTCGCCTACTCGTCTACACCATCCAGCATCACGTCGGCCCTTTCGGCTATGTCATCGTCGGTGGAAGGCACATTCATCACCTGGTCTGGGGAATCCTTCTGCTCCTGCTCAGCGGCTATGCCACCCTCGCTGAAGTCGGCACCGGCGATACCCCCGGCTCTATCTTCCTCAGCCGTCTCCTCTCCATCGCCTACGGTGCCGGAGCCGCGCTCACCCTCGACGAGTTCGCCATCTGGCTCAATCTCAATCCCGACGCCTACTGGTCCTCCCAAGATCGTGAGAGCATCGACGCCATCATCCTCTTCGGAGCGCTCCTGGCCATCGGCACCTGGGGTGCTCCGTTGCTGCGCCGGACCTCGAAACGGCTCTGATGCCCATAGAATCGATACGCCGTCTAAACAAGAGCTTCAGCTGTCCGTCACAATCCCCATGGCAAACTATTGCAACGTCAGCCCCCTCCATTCATCCATCCTTGTACGATGGATCTGTAGCCTCTAACCAAAGTCCGTCCGGAAGAGCCGTAGCCTGAATGTCCAGTAGCCCTCAATTTTTTGCACGCATCTTCAGAGCCTTCCGCTACCGTGACTTCCGGCTGATGTGGATAGGAGCCTGCGTCTCCACCATCGGCACCTTCGTCCAGCAGTTCGCCCAGAGCTGGCTCGTCTACGACCTCACCAAAGACGCCTTCTACCTCGGCCTCGACCTCTTCCTCGGCCAGCTTCCCATCATGATGTTCTCGCTCTTTGGAGGCGTCTTCGCCGATCGCATGGATCGCCGCAAGATGCTGCTTGCCTCCCAGTACATCCAGATGGTCTGCGCCTTCCTGCTCGCCGCCCTCTTCGCCCTGCACCTCGTAAAGGTCTGGCACATCCTCGCGCTCAGCTTCTTCGTCGGAGTCGGCCAATCCTTCGGCGGTCCTGCCTACTCTGCGCTTCTGCCCACCCTCGTCGGCACGGAGGACCTCTCGAACGCCATCGCGATGAACTCCATCCAGTTCAATCTCGCGCGTATCGTCGGCCCCACCATCGGCGGCCTCGCCTACACCACGTTGGGCGCGACCTGGTGCTTCACCCTCAACGGCGTCTCCTACATCGCCGTCATCATCTCGCTCTTCATGATCCAGGTGAAGTTCGTCCCCGCCAAAACCACCGAGTCTGTCCTCACAAGCATGAAAGAGGGCATCCGCTTCATACGTTGTCGTGACGGAATGAGCGCCCTCGTCATCCTTGCCTTCTGCACTACCCTCTTCGGCTTCTCCCTCAACAGCTTCCTTCCCGTCTTCGTCCGCACTATCTTCCACAAAGGCCCAGAGACTTACACCCTCCTGCTCGTCTGTTCAGGAGCGGGCTCCATCGCCGGAGCCCTCTCCGTCGCCGCCGTCGAAAAGATGAAGGGCCAGGGCCGTCTCACCCTCCTCATCCTCGTTCTCCTCGGAATCACGGTCGCCGCCTTCGCTCTCTCGCGCTGGCTGCCCCTCTCCTGCGTCCTCATGTTCCTCGCCGGAACCGGATTGATGGCCTCCGCCTCCTTCATGGTGTCGCTCGCTCAGCTCATCACCACCGACGCCATGCGTGGACGGGTCATGAGCGTCTACAATCTCGCCTTCCGCGCCGGAATCCCGCTGGGCTCCCTCATCCTCGGTAAGCTCATCCCCACCTTCGGGGTCTCCAAAGCCATCGCTGGAGCAGGCTTCTCCCTCACCGCCATCTCGCTCTACTTCCTCGTCCTCAATCGCGAATCCACCTTCCGCCGCCCCTCCGAGCAGACTGATTCCGTCCCTATGCAACCGCGCAGTTAGGTGCCCTCCATCAGAATTGCAATCGCCGGCGCAACCACCAGCCGGGGCAGCACGAAGGAAGGCAGGATCGTCGAAATCGCCGAGTACACCAGCAAACCTCCAAACAGCGCATCGTCTATATGAAAGACCTTGTGCAGAATCCCCGCGATCACCAGCGTGAAGATCAGCGTAGGCGCAAGCGCGACTGAAACCCGCATCCCGCTCCGAGTACTTCGCCCCGCAAAGAAACGGCATCCCACCCAGTCCTTTACGATCCGAACCGGAAGGGCTACCAGCGACAGCGCCACACCGTACAACAACGACTTCCACACCAGGGCATTCGCCGGAACATCAAGTCCTTCGTGGAAGAAATAGAACGGTACAAAGAACGACGCAAACAATCGCACCGCGCGCAGATTCTCATCTGAAGCCAGCGTCGTCATGCGCTTCCGCAGCAGACCTGCGACAAACCCCGCCACAAACGATCCCACAAGCACATGCACACCGATACTCTTGCTGATCACCCCGCAGATAATCGCCACCATCACCAGCAGCGAAAACTCCGACCCCGGAGCATGCGGAACAATGTACTTGCCCAGAGCCAGAAAGAGCAGCGGTGTAAGCACAATCAGCAGCACCAGGATGCCGCTCGAGATCGCCAGCATCTTCACCGACTGCGCCTGCGAGACCACAAACATCACCAGCAGCGCCGCAATCTCTCCCGCAATCGCACTGATGGAGACCAGCTTCTGCTCCTCCTCGTCTAATCCCGAATGCGGAAGCGCATCCAGAATGAACCCCGTCGAAGGGGTAAACAATCCCAACGCCAGCAAAGCCGCCGGCTGCCAAGCCATATGGAGATAACGCATCGCAAGCCACGCGCCACCGACCAGCAAAACTCCACTCACCGCCAGATACGTAGCCAGACGTGGAATCTGTCGGCGCAACTCGACCAGATCGACCTCGAGGCCCGCAAAAAGAAACAGCGACGCGATTCCGAGCGTTGCCAACACCGGCATTACGCTGTCGTCCACCACACCTGGAAAGAACAGCGACACCACAATCCCCAGCGCCACGCATGTCAGAGGGGCCGGCAGCCGAAAACGCTGCAGCGCCCGGGGAATCACCAGTAACCCAAAGACAAACGCCAGGTAGATCAGCGCACCAGTGGAAATATGCATCTCGATATTCGGCTCCTCTCGGAATCTTTCGTAAGCAGGGCCTTATTTTCAAAAGGTTTAGCCGAAACTATAACAAATCAATCTAGCAACCTACACGAATCTCGTGACTCGGTTCCAAGGACACAATCAGTCACTTCGTCACCTTCCTATTGACAATCTATAGGAGCCGCATCACACTCCTATAGTCACTCGATAGGAACGAATGCATGAGCTCAAAACAAACGAATCTCCTCCAGGGCACCCTCGACCTGCTCATCCTCAAAGCCCTCGGCCCCATGGAGCTTCACGGCCTCGGGATATCCAGGCGCATCGAGCAGATCACCCACGGAACCTTCCTCGTCAAGCCCGGTTCCCTCTTTCCTGCGCTTCATCGCATGGAAGAGGCCGGCTGGTTGAGCTCCTTCTGGGGCGACTCCGAGAACAATCGCAGAGCAAAGTTTTACCGACTCACAAAAGCCGGTAAAAAGCAGCTCGATGTAGAAACCGAAGAGTGGACAAGGGTCGCTCTCGCAATGGCCAATGCCCTGAAAGCAACCTAAGGGGGAAAAGATGAAGCTCTGGTCCCGCATCCGCAGCACCCTTCACAATCTGTTTCAAAAGCAGCAGGTTGAAACTCAGCTTGACGATGAGCTCCGCTCCTATGCGGACATGGTGACTGACGAAAAGATCGCTGCAGGCATCCCCGTCCCCGAGGCCCGTCGCACCACACTGGTAGAGCTCGGCGGCCTCGAACAGGTCCGGCAGAAGGTGCGTGAAGGCCGTGCCGGAGCGGGTTGGGAGCGTCTAGGGCAAGATGTTCGTTATGCAATACGCCAGCTTCGGAGAAATCCTGGCTTCACCATAACCGTCGTCCTTACGCTGTCGCTCTCCATCGGTGCCAACACTGCAATCTTTTCGATCGTCAACGCACTCATGCTGAAAAACCTGCCCTACTCGCATCCCGAGCGCATGGGCACCATCTACACCCGCATCACAGGAACCCACTCCTCCGACGAACGGCACAAGATCAACGGCGAACAATGGGAGCTGCTTCGCGACAACGTCCCTTCCCTCTTATCCGCCATCGCCGGTTCACGAACCTCAGGCATCAATCTTCAGTCCGACTCCCACGCGCAGTATCTTCATGCCGGACGCATCTCCCAGCACTATCTCGACGTACTGGCAGTCCGTCCCCTCCTCGGGCGCAACTTCTCCGCAGCAGAAGATCTCATTAATGGCCCGAAGACCGTCATCCTCAGCTACAACCTGTGGCGAAACACCTTCAACTCCAATCCCAACATCGTCGGTCAATCCATCCTGCTCAAGAGCGACCCCTACACCGTCATCGGAGTCCTCCCGCAAGGCGTGACCACACCTTTGAATGCCGACCTCTACACCGCCATTCAAGGCAGCCGCAAAGGCGAAGGAGCCGGGACAAACTTCCAGGTCATCACCCGTCTTCGTGACGGAGCCACCTGGCAGCAGGCCGACGCCGAAATTAACCACGCGTGGTCCCTTCGCCCCCATCCATACCAGCTCGAAGACAATCCCGGCGGCCACGTCACCTTCTACTCCATGCCGCTTCAGAAGGGCGAGACCGACACCCTTCTCCCGCAGGCACTCACACTCATGTTGGCGGCCATCTCGATCCTGCTGATCGCCTGCGCCAACCTCGCAGGCCTCACGCTCGTGCGAATTCTGCGGCGCACACCCGAGATCGCTACCCGCCTCGCTCTCGGCGCCTCTCGATGGCAGATCCAAAGGCAGCTTTGGGTTGAAAATCTCCTGCTCGCCATACTCGGAGGCATCGCAGGCGTAGCCACAGGATTCATCGCCTTGCGCGGTCTGCTCCTTCTTCTCCCCGAGAACTATCTGCCCGTCGCCGACGTGCATCTCGATGGCCGTGTCCTGGCATTCACCCTTCTTCTTTCGCTGCTCACCAGCATCCTCTTCGGCATGCTCCCCGTCCTCGTCACGCGAAGATTCGATCTGCGCTCTGCGCTCGCCAGCCGCGCCGTTGGCGGTGCAGACCACCTTCGTCTCAGGCAGGTACTGATCATCGGCGAGGTTGCTCTCACTGTAGTTTTGCTCGCAGCCTCCGGTCTCCTCATCCGCACCCTCATCCACCTTCAGACGTTACCGCCGGGATTCAATCCCAACGGCGTCATGACTGCGCGCGCGTCCCTCGACGATGTTCGCTATCACGACCCCGCAGCCTTCCAGAAGATGCTTCAGCAGAGCGTCGCTGCCATGCAGCAGATCCCCGGAGTGCAACACGCAGCAGCGGGCCTCAGCCTGCCCTATGAACGATCCATGATTATGGGAGGTCTGCCCATCAGCGATGGAAAAGAGGCAGGGCAAAAGGTAATGACGGATGAGACCTACGTCACACCCGGCTACTTCGAAACCCTCGAGATCCCAGTCCTATCGGGACGCACTTTTACCGATGCAGATGGCCCAGACACCGAGCAGGTGGCCATCGTCAACCAGACCTTCGTGCGCAAATTCTTCCACGGCGAAAATCCCGTCGGACGTCACCTCAATAAAATCCGAATCGTCGGAGTCGTGCAGGATGTTCCCATGGCGCCCGGCATCGATCCCGACGCTCCACTCATGGGCGAACAACTTGTCTACATTCCCGCCTCGCAGGTTCCCCCCTCCCTGCTCGCCATGGTGCACGTGTGGTTCCAGCCCAGCTGGATCGTCCGCACCTCCGGCCCCGTGGAGGGATTGACCGCACAGATGCAGCGCGCCCTTGCCAGCGCAGATCCCAACACTCCCTTCTCGGGCTTCTACAGCATGCGCGACCTGCTGGCTAAAACTCTGGCAACCCAGAGAGTCGAAGTAGCTCTCCTCAGTACCATGGCGGCTCTCGCCCTTCTGCTCAGCGCCATCGGCATCTTCGCTCTCGTGGCCAACATCGTGGCACAAAAAACCCGCGAGATCGGAATCCGCATCGCTCTAGGCTCTTCCATCCGTCAGGCCATGACCCACATCGGCTCCTCCGGAGCAACCGCCACAGCCTTCGGAATCGTTCTAGGCCTGCTCCTGTCCGCAGCCGCACTCCGCGCCATGCAAAGCGTCCTCTACGGCATCAACGTCTACGACGCTCCCTCCCTACTCACCGCCGTAGCAGTCCTCACGGCAATCGCCCTCATCGCCACCACCATCCCCACCCTGCGCATAGCCCGCATCGATCCCGCCAAGACCCTGCGCGAAGAGTAGCGAAAGAAGCGCCACCGCTCCTCACTCCCATTCCATCAATCCCACTTCGCACCAAAAGTGTCATTCCGAGCGGAGCAAAGCGAAGCCGAGGAACCCCCCAAATTTCTCCCGAAGCGCCGCGCTCTGCATCCCTCCCCTAGCTATCCCCACCCCAACACAACTTGTCATCCTGAGCGAAGCGCCGCGAAGTCGAAGGATCTGCGGTTATTCATTCGCGGGCCATCCCATGACCTATCAAAGAAAGCGCACAGAATCAAACCATCGCAAACGTCATTCCGAGCGAAGGCGTCCCCAATGAGCTTGCTAGTTGGGGCAGGAAGCCGAGGAATCCCTGTATTTTGCCCGAAGCGCCAAGGCTCCATCCCATAGTCCAAATCCCCGACCTTACCAACAAAGGTGTCATCCTGAGCGGAGCACAACGGAGTCGAAGGACCAGCGAGGTCAGCCTGTCGAAGAAAACCGCAGACCGAGCCACCACAAACGTCATTCCGAGCGAACGAGGTCCCCAATGAGCTTGCTCGTTGGGCCAGGAAGCCGAGGAATCCCTGTATTCCCTCCGAAGCGCCACAAGCTTCCTCCCGCTAACCAACCCACAAGGTGTCATCCTGAGCGGAGCGCAGCGAATCGAAGGACCTGCAGTTGTTTCCAAGCCATCCAGGCCTGTCGAAGCCCTCCAGAATCAGGTCCACACAAACATCATTCCAAGCGAAGCCGAGAAGCGCGAGCTCCGAAGAGCGTACTAAACAGGCCTGGCAAAACGAAGCCGATGAATCCCGCCCGAAGCGCCACAACAGAATGCCGCAACAGGAAGTCCCCCCAGGACGCCACAACAGGAAGCCTCTACCGAAGTCACCCCAGGGCGCCACAACAGTACGACATCGCAGGAAGCGCAATTCGCCTCTAGGTACGCCAAGGCTTTAGCCTTGGCCTCTATCAGCCCGCCACTGAAAGCGGCGCACCGCACTGCCGTAGGCCAGAGCGAAGTCCGAAGGACGCAGCGAACTCCGCCCGCCGAGGCAAAAATGCCTGTCAAGCCCCAGACCCCGCCAAACAAAACAAATCAGGCAGCTTACCCGCTGCCGATTACCCCAACTCAGGAAGCTACAATAGAAGTAGAGGGAGCGGAATTAAATCCTCACAAAATGATGTATTTTGAATAACTTAGAGAAACCTTTTAGATGGAATATCTTGCAATATAAGTCCAAGCCTAAGTCCAATGAATGGAAGATTTTGCAACAAACTAAGGGGGAGGACCTTCAAACAAAGATGACCACTGAAACCAAAACCGACCTGCATCAACTCGCCCAGGACGTCCTCGCCCGAGCTCTCAAAGCCGGAGCCACCGACGCCGAGACCGTCGTCTATGAAGGTGACGAGTTCTCCGCTCGCGTCCGCCTCGGCCAGGTCGAGACCCTCAAGGAGTCCGGCTCCCGCGCCATCGGTCTCCGTGTCTTTCTGGGCCAGAAGGTCGCCAGCACCTCCTCCTCCGACTTCTCTCCTGAAGCCATCACCCGTCTGGTCGAAGGAGCCGTCACCCTCGCCCGCGTCACCAGCGATGACCCCTTCGCCGGCCTGCCCGAGCCGGAAGAGTTCGGCCAGCTCCCCGGAGATCTGAAGCTCTACTTCGACGACGTAAACCAGATTCCGCCCGCCGAGCGCATCGAGACCGCCCGCCGCGCCGAGGCCGCCGCCATGGCCTTCGACACCCGCATCCAGAACTCCGGAGGCGCCGACTTCGATACCGGAACCTCGCACAAGATCCTCACCAACTCGCGAGGCTTCACCGGGGAATACCGGCGGTCCTACTGCGGCTTCTCCGTCTCCCCCATCGCCATCGACGACAAGGGTGGAATGCAGCGCAACTACTGGTACTCGAGCTCGCGCACCGCATCGAAGCTCGAATCCCCCGAGGAGATCGGCCGCATCGCCGCCGAGCGCACCCTTCGCCGCCTCGGAGCCCGCCGCGTCCCCACCCAGAAGGCGCCCGTCGTCTTCTCTCCCGAGATCGCGCGCTCCATCATCGGCAACATCTTCGACGCAGCCAATGGAGACGCCATCTACCGCCACGCCACCTTCTTCGCCGACATGCTCGGCAAACAGGTCGCGGGCGAAAACATCACCGTCATCGACGACGGAACCATGATGCTCGACGGCATCGGCGGCTTCGGAACCTCGCCGTTCGACGGCGAAGGCCTGCCCTCGCGCCGCACTGTGCTGGTCCAGAACGGTGTCCTCGAAAACTACGTCAACAACACCTACACGGCGCGCAAGCTCAACATGAAGTCCACCGGCAATGGCTCCCGGGGTCTAGCCGGAAACCCCGGCATCGGCGCTGGGAACTTCTATCTCGAGCCCGGCACGCTCACTCCCGAACAGATCATCGGCGAGATCAAAAACGGCCTCTACGTCACCGAGACCATGGGCTTCGGCGTCAACCTCGTCACCGGAGACTACTCGCAGGGAGCCTCAGGCATCTGGATCGAGAACGGCGAGCTCGCCTATCCGGTTGAAGAGATCACCATCGCCGGAAACCTGAAGGACATGTACAAGAACATCGTCGCCATCGGCAACGATCTCGTCTTTCGCAGCTCCGCCGCAGCACCCACGCTCCAGATCGAAGGCATGACCATCGCCGGAGCGTGAAGACTAAAATCTCGACAATGGCAGCGAAGTTCCACTTCGACAAAACCATCGCCTTCTCTTCCGAGAAGGCCGATGAAACTCTTCGCTCTGTACCTGCGGTTCCCGGAGTCTTCGCGCTCTACGGAAAACAGGAAGGCTCCGAGCCCTACCTGACGCGAGCCGCCGATCTGCGCCGCCGCATGAAGCGTCTGCTCGCGCCGCCGGAGTCGCAGTCGAAGCGCCTGAACCTGCGCGACCGTGTCGCCAGCATCGAGTACACCGTCACCGGCTCCGAGTTCGAGTCGACCCTGACGCTCTACCACGCATCTGCTGCGATCTTCGGTTACACCGAGGCGAGGCGGCGGTTGCGATTACATACGCCAGCGTTTCTGCGGTTCGCTGTGGAGAACGAGTTCCCACGCGTCTACGTCACCAATCGCCTCTCGAAGCGAGCACTGGATCAAACCTACGGTCCGTTCCCCTCGCGGGCAGCGGCGGAGCGATACTGCGACGCCGTGCTCGATCTCTTCAAGCTGCGCCGCTGCCACGAAGATCTCGAGCCGTATCCGGAGCACCCCGGCTGCGTCTACGGCGAGATGAAGAAGTGTCTGGAACCCTGCAAGCAGGCCTGCACCACCGAGCAGTACGCCGCCGAGGCTGCCAGCGTGAAATCTTTCTTCGAGACGCACGGCGGGTCCATGCTGTCGCGCATCGCAGAACAACGCGAGAAGGCCTCCGAAGAGATGGAGTTCGAAAGAGCCGCCGAGCTTCACGAGCAGCATCAGAAGGTGAAGTCCGCAGCTTCGCTCGCCGATGAGATCGTGAGGCCGGTGCCGCGCCTGAAGGCCATCGTGGTTCAGAAAGCTTCTCCCATCGAAGAGCGCGCAGACGAAGCCGCACTCTTCCTGCTGCACGGCGGCTGCATCGTCGGCCCGGCGAGGCTTTCGACCCTGGGGGTTCGCGCCGTCAAGGAGCAGACCAGCGTGGGAAGCTCGCTCTTCGCACAGCCGCTGATGCTGACAGCGGTGCCGCTTTCCTCTGCTGAGACCACAACTGAGGAGGCTTCTGGAACCGCAAATTCGCCCGAGGATCGGGCCAGAGCAGCTTTGACCACGCTGGACGAGCAGGTACATCCGAGCAACGACCTTGCGACACTCAGCGATCATCTCTCGCTCTTCCGTCGCTGGTACTACCGCCCGGAGAAGCAGCGCGTCGGTGAGGCGTTCCTGCCGAACCCCGACGGTGGATGGCCGGTGCGGCGCATCCTGAATGGCGCGGCACGGCAGGTACTCGGCGATCCGAAGCCTGTACCAGACGTGCAACGCGAAGCGGCGAAGAAAACGCGCGTCCTGCATAAGGGTCGACCTGACGTAGAGCGCGAGGTACCCGTAGTGGAGCGCCACGACAACTGACCCCAGATCCCGGCAGAGGAACGCAGGAAATTCAAACTCCGCTGATAGACTTTTATCAGGAGCGCACACTTGGTTGAACTAGCATTTTCGATCCTGGCCTCAGACTTTGCCCATCTTGCAGACGAGGTAAAAGCGGCTGAGCGTGGCGGCGGCAGCATCGTTCACGTGGATGTGATGGACGGGCACTTCGTCCCCAACATCACCTTTGGGCCGCCGATGGTGGAGGCGCTGCGTCCGGTGACCAATCTTCCGATCGATTGCCACCTGATGATCGAGAACCCGGATAATTACATCCCTGCGTTCGCCGAGGCCGGCGCCGACCTGCTGAGCGTCCACCAGGAGGTCTGCCGCCATCTGCACCGCACTCTGCAGCTCATCTCCGATCACGGCATGCTGCCCGGGGTGGTCATCAACCCGGCAACCCCGGTGGATACCCTGATCGAAGTGCTTCCGATGGTGCACTACGTACTGGTCATGAGCGTTAACCCGGGCTTTGGCGGGCAGAAGTTCATCCCCTTTTCGGTGGAAAAGATCGCCTATATTGCAGCCCTGCGCAAGGAGATGGGCCTCAACTTCCGCATTGAGGTCGATGGCGGCATTGCTTTCGATACGGTCGCTTCGGTCGTCAAAGCAGGAGCCGAGATGCTTGTGGCGGGCTCGGCCGTCTTCGGCAAGGGGAAGACCGAGCAGAACGCCAAGAAGCTTCTGAAACTTGCCCGGGCGGCAGCGTCAGACAAGTCCACCGGGAAAGAATTAGAATAAAAGCGAGCCTGAGCACCCCGGTGCGAGGCGGATGTGAGGTCTACGGCTGATGAATCATCGTTCTTTCTTTCCCAGTCTCAGGGCTGCGGTACTGGCTGGAGTTGCAGTCGCCCTGATGGCAGCCCCGTCGGGTGTACGCGCGCAGCAGGCTACCGATCCTTCTACTCCTCAGACCACAACCGACGCTGCGGGAACACAGCAGCCGCAGGATGCGACGTTATCGGCATCGCCTGCCTCTTCAAATAAGAAAGATAAAGACAAGGTTGTCCAGTCGAAGGACACCAAGAAGCGTCTGAAGGACTCCAAGAAGACCGATCCGATGGCCGAAGCAGATGCGAAGCTGCCAGACCGTCAGCTGTACGACAAGGCTCTGAAGGCGACAAAAAAAGGCCACTTCGACGTAGCCCGCCTCGACCTGCAGACCCTGCTGAACACCTATCCTGATTCGCAGTATCAGATGAAGGCCAAGCTGGCGATTGCAGACAGCTGGTATCGCGAGGGTGGCACTGCCGCTCTGACGCAGGCCGAGCAGGAGTACAAGGACTTCATCACCTTCTTCCCCAACGCTCCCGAAGCTGCCGAAGCCCAAATGCGTGTTGGCGACATCTATTTCCGGCAGATGGACAAGCCGGACCGCGACTACTCTAAGGCCCTGCATGCTCAGGAAGAGTATCGCCTGATGCTGCAACAGTTCCCGGATTCGACACTGGTACCGGACGCCAAGCAGAGGCTGCGCGAGGTGCAGGAGGTTATGGCGACTCGCGAGGCCGATATCGCCGCGTTCTACGCAACGCACGAAAACTGGCCTGCCACGATCGCTCGTTACCAGACTGTAGCCGACACCTATCCGCAGTTCAGCCGTATGGACGACGTTCTGGTTGCCCTGGGCGACTCCTACGCTGCTGAAGCCCGGATCGTCCGCGCACAGCCAAATCTTCCAGAAGATGCGAAGGGCAGACTGGTCAAGATCTATACCGAACGAGCGATTGCATCGTATCGCAAGGTTGCCCTCGAGCACTCTGCTTCACCGCACGTAGAGGACGCGAGAGATCGTCTCGCGGCGATGAATGTTCCCATTCCCACGCCCACTCCGGAGCAGGCCGCGATGAGCGCCTCTCTTGAGAACAGTCGCGGACAATACCATATACAGGATCGCGCGAAGCTGATTATTTTGCGACGTCCCGACACTGTACTGGCTGCCCACTCGGGTGAACCTCCACTCACGGATGCAACGCCTACACTGGCACCCGCAGTCGTCCGCCAGGTTCAAAGCGACTACGCCCGCGCCATGAATCCTGCGTCTGAAGCAGCAGCCGCTGCTACACCGACGACCGATGCTCATGTAGAAAATGCTGCTCCAGCCGGAGAAGCGGCTCCAGCGGCGAATGCGCCTGCAAAGGCGTCCACGCCTCTGCAGTTGAACGATATCCCTGCAGCGGGTGCCGGAGACGGCGGCTCGAGCGCGACGATGACCAATGTCCCCGGAAACACTCAGCCGGCGGCAGCGGCTCCGAGTGGCGGATCGAACTCCATGGGAGTAGAGGTCCTCACCCCGGGAGCGAATGGGAATGGACAAGCCCCGGCCCAGAACGATCAGAACGGCGGCCTCAAGGCAGTAGGACCGACCAGCAACGCGACGGCTCCGCCGATCGAAAAGCCGGCCACAGCCCCCGACGCGATCAATGATGTCGTTGCCGGGGAACAGCCTGCCGGACAGCCTACACAGGCCGCGGCAAACGGAAAGAAAAAGACTCCGAAGCCAAGCTTCGATAAAGATGAAGAGTCGTCGAGCACCCACAAGAAGAAGAAGGGACTCAAAAAGATCAATCCCTTCTAAGAGAGCGGCGGTTATGAAAGCCGAAAAGCCCCAGGAGATCCTGGGGCTTTCGTTTTTCGGAGAGAACCCACCTCAGGCTAGATCAGGCCTGCGTCGCGGCAGCAGCAACAACGACAACAGAAGGAACGCAACAATCGCTATTCCTGAAAAGAGAACCGGGCTGAAGGAGATCCGGTGAACGGATCGTGGCCGGCTTCCGACCGGCGA
>Ga0268266_10003479_pt1 | contig 15692 bp, 17 predicted proteins | sample KBSS13metaG_FD_190356 | JGI IMG/M metagenome (GOLD analysis project Ga0268266, IMG submission 190356) | Switchgrass rhizosphere microbial communities from Kellogg Biological Station, Michigan, USA - KBS S1-3 metaG (SPAdes) (version 2) | ecosystem: Host-associated > Plants > Roots > Rhizosphere...
CAACCCGGCCGCGGAAGAAGACAAGACCTCGCCGATCTACGGCATGCCGGTGCTGCAGGTCTGGAAGGCCGGCACCGTGATGTTCATCAAGCGCTCGCTGGCGTCCGGTTATGCGGGCATCGACAATCCACTGTTCTATCGTGACAACACCATGATGCTCCTTGGTGATGCCAAGAAGGTCACCGAGAACATCGTCAAGGGGATGTAAGGCGCTCGCAGGAAGTTCATGACCACGCTGAAATGGCTGCTGATCATCGCCTCAGCTGGTTATGCCTTTGGCCTGCTCGCGCTGTTGTTCGGGCAGCGCGCCGTCCTGTTTCCTGCTCCGACAAGCGCGCGCACGCCGCCGCAAGCGGCGGGTTTTCCGGAAGCTGAAGAGCATATCCTGACCACGGCGGACGGCGAGAAGGTCATCGTCTGGCATGTTCCGGCCAGGCCAGGGCGCCCGGTGATCCTCTATTTTCACGGCAATGGCGACTATCTCGCCGGCTTCTTCGGCCGTTTTCGCGGCCTGATCGCCGACGGGATCGGAATCGTGGCGCTGTCCTATCGCGGCTATGCCGGCTCAAGCGGCCACCCGAGCGAACAGGGATTGCTGCAGGATGCTGAGGCGGCCTACGCCTTCACGGCCGCGCGCTACAGTGCGGGCAGGATCGTTGCCTGGGGATTTTCGCTCGGCACCGGCGTCGCCGTTGCGCTGGCGGCCGAACAGCCGGTCGGGAAGCTGATCCTGGAAGCACCCTATACGTCCATCGTCGACGTCGCGGCGTCAGCATTCTGGTTCGCGCCGGTGCGGCTGCTGATGCGCGATCAATTCCACTCCGACCGGCAGATCGCCCGGATCAGGGTTCCGCTGCTCGTGATGCATGGCGCGCTCGATCCGACGATCCCCGTTGCCTTTGGCGAACGGCTGTTTGCACAGGCCAATGAGCCGAAACGGTTTGTGCGGCTCGCCCGGGGCGGTCATAACGATCTGGACAATTTCGGCGCGATTGAAATCGCGCGAAATTTCATCAACCTTGCGAACAGGTGATTGCTGCCATGGCGGCGGATCGACCGCCGCCCTCGAGGATTTGATCGTATGAGCGCACACGGGCCAATGCCGAAATCGGCGTGGATATTTCCCGCACTGGCGGTGTTGCTGTTTGCCGTAGCGACTGCGCTCGGGCTCGACTTTACCCCGTCGACCGGCGGGCTGTTGTTCGCGGCCCTGCTGCTGGCGATCCTGTTCGGCACCGTGTTCGCGGCCGTGCATCATGCCGAGGTGATCGCCGAGCGGGTCGGCGAGCCCTACGGCACGTTGGTGCTGACGCTGGCGGTCACCATCATCGAGGTCGCACTGATCTCGACCATCATGCTCGGCCCGAAGCCGGTGCCGGCGCTCGCGCGCGATACCGTGTTTGCGGTCGTGATGATCGTATGCAATGGGCTCGTCGGCCTCTGCATCTTCATCGGCGGGCTGCGCTATCGCGAGCAGGATTTTCAGGTCTCCGGCGCCAACCTTTACCTCAGTGTGCTGTTCGTGCTGGCGACGATCACGCTGGTGCTGCCGAACTACACGCTGACTACGCCGGGGCCGTTCTATTCAGCGGCCCAGCTCGGGTTCGTCAGCGTCGTCACGCTCGTCCTCTACGGCGTGTTCCTCTATACCCAGACGATCCTGCATAGCGATTATTTCGTCGGCAGCGGTAACGATGCGGCGCATGGCGAAGCACCGCTGTCGAACCGGATGCTCGCGCTGAGCGTTGTGCTGCTTCTGGTGTCGCTGGTGGCAGTCGTGCTGCTGGCGAAGAAATTCTCGCTGGTGGTTGATGTCGTGACCGCGATGATCGGCGCGCCGCCGGCCTTTGCCGGCGTGCTGGTGGCGGTGCTGGTCCTGTTGCCGGAAAGCATTGCGGCGATTGCCGCAGCGCGCAAAAACTACCTGCAAAAGAGCATCAATCTCGCGCTCGGCTCCTCGCTCGCTACCATCGGGCTGACGATCCCGGCCGTCGCCGTGGCCGCCTGGGCGCTCGACAAGCCGCCGCTGGTGCTCGGGCTCAACAGCCAGGAGATGGTCATCTTGATGCTGACTTTCGTCATCAGCATGCTCACTTTCGGCACCGGCCGGACCAACATCCTGTTCGGGCTGGTGCATATGGTGGTGTTTGCCGTATTCCTGTTCATGGTGTTCGTGCCGTAATCGGAGAAAAACCAGATGCTTGCAGCCAAGTCCGATGTTCAGGTCGATACCCCCGAGGTCCGCGTCACCGAGTGGCGGCTGGCACCGGGCAGCGCGACCGGCCATCACACCCACGAGATGGACTACGTGATCGTGCCGGTGACCGCCGGCGAGATGACCATCGTCGCGCCGAACGGCGAACGCTCCAAGGCGCAGCTCGGGGTCGGCAAATCTTATTTCCGGAAAGCCGGCGTCCAGCACGACGTGCTGAACGAGACGGCAAGCGAGATCGTGTTTCTCGAGGTCGAGCTGAAGCCCTGACCGTCCGCCTTGGAACCCTGGCTCGGGCTACCCGGCAGCGGGCGGCATTAACCTCCCGCAAACGAAACCTGGATTATCCGGCACGACCCAAGTAGGCGTCGCCCTCGGCCTGCACGGGAACTGCTGAATTGCCACCGATCCGTCGCAGTTGATCCCTCAATGTGCCTCAAAGTTCCTGCAATTGAAGGGCCGCGGGGAGTGTCCGGAATGCTGAATTATCTGAAGAAATTCGCCGTAGACATCTTTCCTTCGGTGGCTGCGACCGTCATCGGGGCGTACATCGTCAACCACTACATTGTGACCAAGCCGAGCGCGGACGCGCCCGTCGCTGCGGCCTCAACTGTCAGTCCCAAGGGGGATGACAAGGCGGAAGCCAAATCCGCGGCCAAGACGGACTCCCGGCCGGCCGACACGACGGCCAGCGTCAGCAATCTCCCCGCTGCGGGCGTCAAGGCGAAGGGAATCTCCGAGAAAGCCATCAAGGACAAGGACGCGGCCGAACGGCCTGCGATCGTCGAAAAGGCGCCGGAGAAGAGCGAAGCGAAAGCCGAAGCAAAGGCTGACGCCAAACCAGACACCAAGTCTGCTGACACCAAGTCCGCCGATGCCAAGTCCGATGTGAAATCTGCCGAAAGCCCGGCCGAGGGTGCCGACCAGCGCCGCCATGCCGCGGTCTCGCGCGAAAAGGAAAAGATCAGGGTCATCCTGCCTTCGCCCATCCAGCCCGTGGCGTCGTCAGCGGCTCCGGTTGCAGCGGCTGCGCCGGCCGCCCCGGTCGAGACGGCTACTGTGCCGGCTGCTCCGGTCGAGACCGCGACTGCGCCGGAAGAACACCGCGATGCCAATGATCTCGCGCGCGCCGCGATCGAGCGCCTGCGCGCCAACAATGGCGAGACCGCTCCGCGCGCCAACGAGACGACCCGCGCTCCCGAAACACCCAAGGTCGCACGTGCGCCCACGGTCGCGAGCGCTCCTGTGGTCACGAATGCGCCCGCGCTTCGTCCGTTGCCGCCGCCTATCATGGTCTCGGGTTCGCCAGCCGGTGAGCCCTTTGGTCAGGCTTCATCTGGCCGTGCGGCATCGCAGGCGCGGCCGCCTTATGCCGAGGCCACTGACCCGAACCGCCCGACGCCGCCGGCTGAAATTCCGCTCTCGCGTCCGCTCGATCTGCGCGCGGATATGGCGGAGCCTTCCGTGCGCGAGCGCGCCACGGCAGCTGCCGAGGACGCGCTGTCGACCGCCAAGTCGCTCTTCCACGCGGTGCTGCCGAAATAAGTCCATGTCGTTTTGGACGAAGCATGCCTTCGGACTTGGTCCGGAGGCACGCAAACCTGCAGCCGGATTCCAATTCAATCAAACCCGACGAGTCTAGCCGCCGTTGCGCGCAAGCCCGCTTCGCGCGGCTTCGTCCCTGGGACGGAGCGCGAGCGCGCGGCTGTAGGACGTGAACGCCTTGGCCTTATCGCCTAATCGCTCATAGGCGGCGCCGCGCGCCGTCCAGGCTTGCGCACTGCTGGAATCGGCCTGCACGGCCTCGTCGAGATCGGAGGCGGCTTCCTTGGCCTTGTCGATGGCGAGGTAGCTGGTTGCGCGCGCCATCAATGGCTCGATCCGCTGCGGGTTGAGGCCATTGGCAGAGGTGAAATCCGCGATTGCCTGCTCATGCTGGTTGCCGGCCTGATAGATCAGCCCGCGGCCGTACAGGGCCTGCACGTTGTAGGGATCGAGCGAGAGCGCGCGGTCGAATTCGGCGAGCGCTTCTTCGGCCTTGCCGGATTTGGCGAACGTCTGGCCGCGCGCAGCATGGCCCTGGGCGTCGGTGACGCTTTGTCCGCTGATTGAGCCGGTCGGGTTCTGCTCGACGGCCTGCGCCTTTTCCTTGTCCGCTCCCCACGATCCGAGGTCGAACGAGCAGCCGCCGAGCGGAAGGGTGAGAACGATCGCCAGCAGCCCGATGGGCAGGGCCGTGACACGCGAAGCGCGGGGAAGGGCATTGCAATCCGTGGCGGCCATGCAGCGGAATACTTTCGCGTGTCCAAGCCAAATAGCCGCAACGACCGGTGAAGCAGATGCGAGTCGCACCGCGTGCGTTCGCGCGACTATCTCATACTGCAGGATCTGCGATGGCAAAAAACAAAAACGCGGGCCGCAAGGCCCGCGTTTTCAACTCAAATCTCGGGAAGCGCTTAGCGCGGTCCGCGCGGACCTGCGCCCGGGCCACCACGGCCGCCAGCGCCACCACGGTCGCCACCGGGACCAGCGCCGAACACCGGCTTCGGCTTCATCGGCAGCAGGCCTTCGCGCTGCAGCTTCTTGCGGGCCAGCTTGCGTGCGCGGCGCACGGCTTCGGCCTTTTCACGGGCCTTCTTCTCGGAGGGCTTTTCGTAGTGCCCGCGGAGCTTCATCTCGCGGAAAATCCCCTCGCGCTGCATCTTCTTCTTCAGCGCCTTGAGGGCTTGATCGACATTGTTATCGCGGACGAGAACCTGCACGCGGCATCCTCTTTCAATTGATCGGATAGGAATTCTGGTAAAGCGAAGGGCCGGCAAATGGCCTGGCCCTTAACCCTGAGCGCGGGCATTTAGCAGACAAAACCCCGGATGTCCACCGGAGATGGGCGCTTTTGGGCCGAGAAAGCCAAAGAAACCGGCCTAAAATGACGTGATTCGAGCCTCTGGCCCGAATGCGCGAACTAACGAGCCTATCACGGGGTCTTTCATAACATTCCCGTGCGTTCCAGCGACTAAAACCGACAGGGAGGCGAGACATGAATTCGAAGAAATATGCCGCCGAGGCGATCGGCACGTTCTGGCTGACTTTTGCGGGATGCGGCAGCGCGGTCATCGCGGCCGGGTTCCCGCAGGTCGGTATCGGGCTCGTTGGTGTTTCGCTGGCCTTCGGCCTGAGCGTCGTGACCATGGCCTATGCGATCGGCCACATCTCCGGCTGCCACCTCAATCCGGCGGTCACTGTCGGGCTTGCCGCGGGCGGGCGGTTTCCATCCGGTCAGATCCTGCCCTACATCGTTGCGCAGGTGATCGGCGCCATCGTGGCCGCGGGGTTGCTCTATGTGATCGCAAGCGGCGCGCCCGGATTCGATGTCAGCAAGGGCTTCGCATCCAACGGCTATGACGCGCATTCGCCCGGGCAGTACAACATGATGGTCTGCTTCATCACCGAGGTGGTGATGACCATGATGTTCCTGTTCATCATCATGGGCGCCACCCACGGCAGGGCGCCGGTGGGTTTCGCGCCGCTCGCGATCGGACTGGCGCTGGTGATGATCCATCTCGTCAGCATTCCCGTCACCAACACGTCGGTGAATCCCGCGCGCAGCACAGGGCCCGCGCTGTTCGTCGGCGGCTGGGCACTGGCGCAGCTCTGGCTGTTCTGGGTCGCGCCGCTGATTGGCGGTGTGCTCGGTGGCGTGATCTATCGCTGGCTCAGCGATGAGCCGGCCGGCGTCGTGGAAGGCTTGAAGACGGCCTGATCAGCAAACGCATAGCGCGAGAGCAGGGCTCTCGCGCTATTTCTTGCCGGCCGGGGTCACCTCGGTGACATGTCCCATCTTGCGGCCCGGCCGCGGCGCGCCCTTGCCGTAGAGGTGCACGGTGGCGCCCGGCACCGTCAGCCATTGCTCGTAGCTCAGGATGTCGTCGCCGATCAGGTTGGTCATGGTGACCTGGCCGTGACGAACCGGCTTGCCGAGCGGCCAGCCGGCGATCGCCCTGATGTGCTGCTCGAACTGGGAGATCGAGGCGCCGTCCAGCGTCCAGTGCCCGGAATTATGCACCCGCGGCGCAATCTCGTTGACCAGCACGTGCGGTCCGCCGTTGCCGGCAACGACGAACATCTCGACCGCGAGCACGCCGACATAGTCCAGCGCGGTGGCGATCTTTTCGGCGACCGCGCGCGCGTCGGCGGCCAGTGTCTCCGATATCGCGGCCGGCACGCGCGAGAATTTCAGGATGTGATCGCGGTGCTCGTTCTCGGTAACGTCATAGCATACGACCTCGCCGTCGGCCGAGCGCGCGGCGATCACGGAGATCTCGCGCTCGTACGGCACGAAGGCTTCGAGGATCGCGGACTTAGTGCCCAAGTCTTCCCAGACCTGGTTCAGGTCGTCGCCTTCGCGGATGATGGCCTGGCCCTTGCCGTCATAGCCGAAGCGTCGGGTCTTGATCACGGCGGGAAGGCCGATGCGCGCAATGGCGCTCTGCAGCGTCTCTGCCGAAGACACATCGGCATAGTCGGCGGTGCCGATGCCGAGCCGCTTGACAAAATCCTTTTCGACCAGCCGGTCCTGCGTGGTCTCGAGGATCTTCTGCGCCGGCAGCACCGGACGCCGCGCAGCCAGAACCATCGCGGTGGCAGCCGGCACGTTCTCGAATTCATAGGTGATGACGTCGACATCGTTGGCGAACAGTTCGAGCGCCTCGACATCGGCATATTCGGCGCAGGTCGCGTTCAGCACCACGTCGAATGCGGGCGAGTCCGGGTCCGGCGAAAACACCTGGCATCTGAGTCCAAGGCGCGCCGCCGCCATGGCCAGCATCCGGCCCAATTGTCCGCCGCCGAGAATTCCGATGGTGTCGCCCGGCTTCAGCTTCACCTTGCCTGAAGCCGTCACGCCGATCCCTCCGGACGCTCCTTGACGGCGTCGGTCTGCTGCTTGCGCCAGGCGGCGAGCCGTACGGCGAGCGCTGCGTCGTTCAGCGCGAGCACGCTTGCCGCGAGCAGCGCTGCGTTGATCGCGCCGGCTTTTCCGATTGCCAGCGTGCCGACGGGAATGCCGGCCGGCATCTGCACGATGGAGTAGAGCGAATCCATGCCCGACAGCGCCTTGGATTCGACGGGCACGCCGAACACCGGCAATTCCGTCAGCGACGCCGCCATGCCCGGCAGATGGGCTGCGCCGCCGGCGCCGGCGATGATGACCTTGAAGCCTGCGGCCTTGGCACCCTTGGCGAAGGCGAACAGCCGGTCCGGGGTCCGGTGGGCCGAGACGATGCGCTTTTCGCAATCGATCCCGAGCGCCGCCAGCGTTTCGGCGGCGTGGCGCATGGTCTCCCAGTCCGACTGGCTGCCCATGATGATGGCGATAGGTGCGGTCATCTCGTCAATTCTGTTCAGGAATCCAAAAACATAGGCCGATTATAGGGTCGGTCCGGGGCTCATCCAAGGCGGTGGCAAGGGATCAGGAATGGACTATCCTGTCTTGGTGAATCCCGGCAAGCCTTCATAAGCAAGCCTGCACAGGGAAGGCCATGAAGAAGAAAACCAGGGCGACCGCCTCGAGGGCCGGAAAACGCCCCAAAAACGCGGCTTCCGGGCGAAAAGTCGCACCGCGGCGGTCATCCGCGCCGGCATCCCGGCCGCCGACGGCTTCCAACGACACCAAGGCGACGATTCGCCGGCTGAAGGCGGAACTGGCCCGGACCCAGGCGCAGATCGAGGAACTTCAGGCCTCCGCCGATACCGACTTCATGCTGGGCATTCCGAACCGGCGCGGCTTCGAGCGCGAGCTCAATCGCGCGATCGCCTACATCAAACGCTATCGCGCCGGCGGCGCCCTGGTCGTGCTCGACGTCGATCGCTTGAAGCCGATCAACGACGCCTTCGGGCATGCCGCGGGCGACCAGGTGCTCAAGGCCATCGTCGCGACGCTACTCGCGCAAGTGCGCGCTTCCGACATGGTCGGTCGGCTCGGCGGCGACGAGTTCGCGCTGCTGTTATGGAATCTCAGCGAGACCGATGCCCGGGTGAAGGCGGCCGCGCTGGAGGAAGCGATCGATCGTCTCACCTTCGTGTTCGACGGTCGCACCATCACCGCTGGTGCCTCGGCGGGCGTCGCTGTTCTCGATACCCACTCCGACGCGGGCCGTGCACTGGAAGCGGCCGACAGCGCCATGTATGTGCGCAAGGCGTTGCGACGGCACGAGGCGTCGTGAAGCGCTGGAGATCTATAAGGTGAGCATGCTTACGCTTTGCCTACCTTATGACGACGCCTACAATCCGCTGAGATCATCCGGCACGTTACCGAAACTGCGCAGCAACTTCGCGTCGCTGAATTCCCCCATCATCGGATCGCCGCTGCGGCTGAAGGCGACGGCGCCGATGCTGCCGGCCATTCGCGACATCGTCTCGGCGCGTCGCAACGCGGTCGTCGGGCTCTGGCATTCTTCGGCAGTTCCAGCCACCGGCGTGCCGCTATCGTCCTGCAGGAATGGCATTGCGACGTAATAGGTAACATCGGCCATTGGTTCGCTCCGGGTTTGATGGATCAGGCTGCGTCGCTCTCCGCATGGGAGGTTCGCGCCGGCACACAACCGGCGGCGACGGCCGCCTGCAATTCCACGAGTTCAGTTTCCAGATATTCGTTCGCCATGATCAGCGCCTTGATGGTCGAGCGCAGATTGCCGTCGCACATCGCGATGGCCTGATCGCAGGCCTGCTCGTAGCGGGCGTTATCGGACAGGGGCGACGTGACGGACATGGCGTTACTCCCGAGGCTGGCAGCAAGAAGGTATGTTCTCTTTTTGTTCTTATGAAGTCAAGCCGAACTCCATTGCTGGCAGCCCGATTTTTTTGCTGGCTGTCCGGCAGGAGCGTCGCGCCGTCCGGTGTGTGGATTTCGGGGAAAAAGTTTTACGGAAGGCGGATGGTTTCCGCGAACCAAACCGGCTGAACGCGCCAAGCGCGACGATCAGGCGATGATGTCAGGCGTGATCTGGTCTTCGATGAAGGCAATGCGGTCGCGCAACTGCAGCTTGCGTTTTTTCAGCCGCTGCAGCCGCAGCAAATCCGGCGCCGGCGACTGATGCAGCGCGTCGATCGCCGCATCGAGATCGCGATGCTCTTGCTGCAGCCGGGCGAGCTCGCTTTCAAGCTCGCGCTCATCATCGTCGGTCATGGTGCAGTTTAACTGAAAGCGCGATGAGGTTGCGAACGGATTTTTCCTGGAGCGCGATGACTTTTTTTCGAACCGTCATTCCGCTCTATCTCTTAACTGCGCATGATCCCTTCGAAAAACCTGTATCCGCTATTTCGGATCATGCTCTGGGCTGCCATTGAATATCGTCCCTGCGAGGGCGGTCCGCAAGCTGACCGGGTTCCCATACTCACGATTGATTACAGATAAATCCGAAAATATGAGAGCCGCGGTTTCGGGATAGCCATCGACAGATTCGTCGGCTGGTGTACACTCGCTCGTCCGGATCGAATCTGAGGTTCACCCACCGAGGAGATTTCGTATGGCACTACAGGCGCATCTTGTTGAACTTGAACGTAAACACAAGATCCTCGAGAATGAATTGCACGAAGCGCTCGTGCACCTTTCCACAGACGACCTGCAAATTGTCGAGTTGAAGCGCCGCAAGTTGATGGTCAAGGATGAGATCGAGCGGTTGAAGCATACCGCCGAGGAAACTCTCCACTAACCAGTCCAGCAAAGTATCGAAAAATTCCTACGTGACCGGATGGGCGCCGAGGCGCTCATCCGTCTTCACGCAATCTCTGCGTGCCCGTCCCTTCTATCACAGCCCCGCCAGCGCGCCGACATGATCGGCGATCGCGAGCGATGACGTGAGTCCGGGCGATTCAATACCGAACAGATTGATCAGTCCGGCGACGCCGTGATCGGCTGGGCCCTGAATCAGAAAGTCCTGCGTGGCGACGGCGGGCGGCACGATTTTCGGACGCATTCCGGAATAGCTCGGCATCAGCGCGCCGTCCGGCAAGGTCGGCCAGTAGCGCCGGATCGCCGGATAGAAGCGTTCGGCGCGGGCGGGATCAACCGCATAGTCGATGCTCTCGACCCATTCCACGTCAGGGCCGAAACGCGCCTGTCCCGCCATGTCGAGCGTCAGGTGCACGCCCAATCCGCCGGGCTCCGGCACGGGATAGATCAGGCGTGAAAACGGGGCCCGCGCGTTGCAACTGAAATAGTTGCCCTTGGCCAGATAGGCGCAGGGGATCATGCTGAGCGGCATGCCTTCGATGCTGCGCGCTACTGCGGGCGCGCCCAGTCCGGCCGAATTGACCAGCAGGTTGCATGCAAGCGTCATCGGCGCGTTGCCACCCGCTTCGATTTCGATTCCGCCGGGCTCGGCCCGGGCGTGCAGGAGCGGCGTATGAAACGCGAAGGCCGCGCCCTTTTCCTCCGCCTCGCCCCGCAGCGACAGCATGTAGGCGTGGCTGTCGATGATGCCGGTGGACGGCGAGAGCAGGGCGGCATCGCAGTTGAGCGCCGGCTCCAGCGCGCGTGCTGCTTCGCCGGTCAGCAACTGCAGATCGTCGACGCCGTTGGCTTCGGCGTGTGAGCGGATCGATTGCAGCTTTTCGGTTTCGCTCGGTGTCGTCGCCACGATCAGCTTGCCGCAATTGCGATGGGGAATGCCGTGGTCGTGGCAGTATTGGTAGAGCGCGCGCTTCCCGCCCACGCACATCTGCGCCATCAGGCTGCCGGCGCGGTAGTAGATGCCGGCGTGGATCACCTCACTGTTGCGCGAGGAGGTGATGGTGCCGATGCCTTCGGCGGCCTCGAGCACGATCACTTCGCGGCCCGCCTGGGCCAGGCGCCGTGCGATCGCGAGCCCGATCACTCCCGCTCCGATGACGACGCAATCAACCTTGTCCATGTCGGTTTCAGGCCCGGGAATCTGGCGCGCAAATCGGCGCCTGCCGCCCTTGGTGGCGATCGATTTGCTGCGTGAAGCAGCCGGCCAACCCGTTGGTTTGCCTCGAATTACACCGCGAACGCGGCCCCGTTAGTGGAGCATTAATCATGTCAGGGCAATTGCCGTAATTTGGGTCACATTTTAGAATTGCATGGGTAGTCGTTTACCCGATCCAAACCCGTCAAGCCAGACACTCCGCCTGCAAATCTCGGGTGGGTTAATGGCTGACAGCAACCGGCAGGCAGGACGGAAGAATTCGATTCCGGCGCAGGCCCTCGTGTGTCTGCTCGCCATGGCTGCGCCGTGCGGGTTTGCCTGGGCTGCCGCACCTTCCACGAGCATCGCGCCCGCCAGCTACATCGAATTCGATCCCAATCGGGTCTGGGAACTGCTGCTCGGGGGGATCGCCGTCGTTTCCTTCCTGATTGCGATCGGGATCTGGATACTGGCGGCCTTGCGCGGCGCCAGGAGCGCCCAATTGCGCCGCAGCACATTCATCAGCTCGGCGCTCAACACGCTCAACCAGGGCGTGATGATCACCAACGCGCAAAATCGCGTGGTCTTCTTCAACGACCGCTTTCTCGAGATATACGCGCTCAGCCGCGACGAGATCCCGGCCTCCATGACCGGCCGCGAACTGCTCGAATTGCGCCGCAGCCGGGGCCTGCTCGGTATCACCGTCGAGGAATTCAGCAAGCTTGCCCGAAGCCCGGAAGGCGTCGTCACCGAATTGCCGGACGGGCGATCGGTGGTTTCGAAGCTGTTCCGCCTGCCCAATGGCGGGACGATCGGAACGCATGAGGACTGCACGGCGCAGCGCCAGCTCTCGCGCAAGCTGGCATCGACCACCAAGTTTCTGGAATCAGTGCTCGACAACGTTCCGGTGTGTGTCGCCGCCAAGAGTATCGAGGACGGCCGCTATATTTTCGTCAACCGCGCATTCGAGCGCTTCTCCCGTTTCTCCCGCGACCACATCGTCGGCAAGCGCGCCGAGGAGATCTTCCGGCTGGAAACCGCCAACAGCATCGAGATTGCGGATGCAGCGGCGCTCAAGGCACCGGAAGGTCACAACCGCAGCGAATACTTCGTCGAGCGGGGCGATGAGAAGCGCGTGGTCTCCTCCAACCGCGTGGTCGCCCGTAACGAGAACAACGAGCCGGAGTTCCTGATCAACCTGTTCGACGACGTTACCGACCGGCGGTCATTGTCGCGCGAACTTGAGAACACCAAGAAATTCCTCGAACTGGTGGTCGACAACATCCCGGTGTCGCTGATCGTGGAGCGCGTCAGCGACGGGCGCTATCTGCTGGCCAACCGCAGCGCCGAGACCATTCTCAATCGCCGCCGCGAGGATGCTACCGGCCTGACCGCCGCCGATATCTTCAATCCGCGCGAAGCCAAGCTGATCATCGCGCGCGACGAGGCCGCGATCAAGAAGCGCGGCCTGCTCACCGAAGAACATCCGATCTCCACCAAGGACGGGCTGCGCCTGTTCCTGACCCGCCGCATGACCGTGCTCGACGAAGCCGGCGAGCCGCAATATCTGATCAAGACCCACGAGGACGTCACCGACCGGCGCCAGACCGAATCGCGGATGGCGCACATGGCCTATCATGACGGCCTGACCGACCTGCCGAACCGCCCCTCGTTCCTGCAGGCGCTGGCGCAGATGATCGAGGCCTGCGACGGCACGGACGAGGAATTCGCGGTGCTGTGCGTCGACCTCGACGGCCTGAAGGAAATCAACGACGTGTTCGGCCACGCCACGGGCGACAAGCTCCTGATCGAGGTTGCGGGCCGCATCCAGTCATGCGCCCGTGGCGGCGTGGTGGCCCGCCTGTCGGGCGACGAGTTCGGCCTGATCATCGACGGCAAGCAGCCGGAGGCGGGTAGGGCGCTGGCGGAAAAGCTTGCGCAAACGCTGTCGGACGAGTTCGTGATCGATGGCAAGTCGGTACGCACCGGCGTCACCACCGGCATCTCGGTATTTCCGCACAACGGTTCGGACGCCGCCTCGCTGCTCGCCAATTCCGGCGCGGCGCTATTCCGCGCCAAGCAGAAGTCGCGCGGCTCGATCAGCATCTTCGAGCCGGAGATGGACCAGCAGATCCGCGACCGCCGCGCGCTGCATCAAGAACTCTCGATGGCGATCCGCAACGGCGAATTGTCCCTGTACTACCAGCCGCAGGCCGCAGCGGGCGCGACGATCGCCTCCAGCAAGGTCATCGGCTTCGAAGCGCTGGCGCGCTGGATCCATCCGGTGCGTGGTTTCGTCTCGCCGGGTGAATTCATTCCGCTGGCGGAAGAAAGCGGTCTGATCGTCGAAATGGGCGATTGGATCCTGCGCGAAGCTTGTCGGGAGGCCGCCTCCTGGCCGGTGCCGATGCAGATCGCCGTCAACCTGTCACCGGCTCAGTTCATGCACGGTGACCTGGTCAGCCTGGTGCATTCGATCCTGCTCGAGACCGGCCTTTCGCCCGACCGGCTCGAACTCGAAATCACCGAAGGCGTGCTGATCGAGGATTTCGACCGCGGTCTTGCACTATTGCGCCGGCTGAAGTCGCTCGGTGTGCGGATCTCGATGGACGATTTCGGCTCCGGCTATTCCTCGCTGAGCTATCTGCAGGCGTTCCCGTTCGACAAGATCAAGATCGACCGTGCCTTCGTCATGAATCTCGGACGCAATCCGCAGTCGGCGGCGATCGTTCGCGCCGTCATCGATCTCGGCCACGGCCTCGAAATGTCGATCGTTGCCGAAGGCGTCGAGACCCAGGAACAGCTCAGCTTCCTCGCCGACGAGGGCTGCGATTCGGTACAGGGCTTTCTGCTCGGCAAGCCGCAACCGATCGGGCACTACGCCGGGCTGGTCGGCCGCAACGCTAGCGGCATCGAGGCCGAGCGCAAGCTCAGCGCCTGATCCCGGGAATACATCCACTTTTGGCCATCATGCCCTAGTGTAGTGAGATCAGATTCTCACCTGCAGCCTTGGCTTATCTCCGGCGTATGGCGGACTACGATCTCGCGATCATTGGCGGCGGATTGAACGGCGTCAGCATCGCGCGCGACGCCGCCGGACGCGGCCTGCGCGTCATCCTGCTGGAGCAGGGCGATCTCGGCGCAGGCGCCTCCTCGGCCTCGCCACGGCTCATCCATGGCGATCTCGCAGGATTGGAGCGACGGCGCTTCCTCCGCGTCCGAACGGCGCTCGCCGAGCGTGACATCTGGCTCAGGATCGCGCCGCACCTGGTGCGTCCGATGCGCTTTGCGATCCCCGCCCATTCGCAGGAGCGGCCGGAATGGCAGTTGCGTTCCTGGCTGCTGCTCTACGATCGGCTTGCCTCGCGCAGCGGCCTGCCGGCTTCGGCAACCGTCGACGTCACTCATCATCCGATAGGCAACGCGCTGAAGCGGCCGTTCGGCACGGCCTTTGAGTATTCCGACTGCGTCGTGGACGATTCCCGCCTGGTGGTTCTCATCGCCGTCGATGCCGCTGCGCGCGGCGCCGTGATCCGCACCGGCGCACGCTGCACCCGGGCCGAACGCGGCAGGGAATGGCGGCTGGTGACGATCGATCGCGGCTATCGCCAGATCGTCACGGCGCGCGCGGTCGCCAACGCCACCGGCGCCTGGACGTCGTCCGTCGCCGAGACGGTGCTGCGCGTGCCGCCGCCGAAGGTTGCCGCCGTGCAGATGGACCAGATCGTCGTCCGCCGCCTGTTCGACAGCGACAACATCTACGTGTTTCAGAACAGCGACGGACGGCTGATTTTCGCCAGTCCCTATGAGCGCGAGTTTACCCTGATCGGCACCGCCAATCATGCCTTCAAGGGCGATCCCGCTATCGTTGCGATGGCGGCGGGCGACGTTGCCTATCTCTGCGACGCCGCCAACCGCTATTTCCGCGAACGGATCGAGACGGTCGACGTGGTGCGCACGCTTTCCGGCGCCAACATGGCGCAAAACCCTGCGGGTGGGCGCGACGGGGCCGTGACGCTTGAGCATGGGCGCGGCAAGGCACCACTGCTCACGGTTTTCGGCGGCGATATCACGACCTCGCGGCTGCGTGCGGAGAAGGCGGTATCGAAGCTGACGCTGTTCTATCCGATGTCGCCACCCTGGACTGCGATGACGCCGCTGCCCGGCGGCGATTTCGCCTGGGACCGGTTCGACAACGAGGTCGACGACGTGCGGGAACGCTGGCGGTTTCTCGACGAGAATCAGGCGCGGCGTCTCGTTGCCGCCTACGGCTCGAACACGAAGGACATCCTCGGTGACGCCAGAGAGCGCAGCGACCTCGGCCCTGCCTTTGGGCCGGAATTGACCGGCGCCGAAGTGCGCCATCTCGTGCAGAAGGAATGGGCGCGATTTCCCGATGACATCCTGTGGCGGCGCACGAAGCTCGGGCTCACCATGCAGCCTTCGGATCGCGAGGCGCTGGCCGCATTCATGGCGGCAGGATAGGTGCGCGCATCCACAATATTGTGGCCGCCCTCCGTCAGCCGGTTGAGCGGATGCCGATCCGCCGCTAGCGT
>Ga0268266_10003481_pt1 | contig 15689 bp, 14 predicted proteins | sample KBSS13metaG_FD_190356 | JGI IMG/M metagenome (GOLD analysis project Ga0268266, IMG submission 190356) | Switchgrass rhizosphere microbial communities from Kellogg Biological Station, Michigan, USA - KBS S1-3 metaG (SPAdes) (version 2) | ecosystem: Host-associated > Plants > Roots > Rhizosphere...
GCGGAATCTTTGGCGTGATGCCGAAGGCGGCCAGCACCTCACCGTCGAGTCCGGCGGCGTGATAGGCCTCGGGAACGGCGTAGATGTTGTCGACGTCCCTCGCCTCGATCACGGCGCTTTCGCGCACGTTGCAGAACAGGCCAAGCTTGCGCCGCTCTTCCTTCGGGATCTCGCGGTCGGTGCGGCACAGCAGGATATCCGGCTGGATGCCGATCGAGCGCAGTTCCTTCACCGAATGCTGGGTCGGTTTTGTCTTGAGCTCGCCGGCGCTTGGAATGAAGGGCAACAGCGTCAGGTGAATGTACACCGCATGGTCGCGAGGCAGTTCGTTCTTGAGCTGGCGGATCGCCTCGAAGAACGGCAGGCCTTCGATATCGCCGACGGTGCCGCCGATTTCCACCAGCACGAAATCATATTCATCGTTGCCCGAAAGCACGAATTCCTTGATCGCGTTGGTGACGTGCGGAACGACCTGGATGGTCGCGCCAAGATAATCGCCGCGGCGTTCCTTGGTGATGATGTCCTGATAGATGCGCCCGGTGGTGATGTTGTCGGCCTTGGTGGCCGGCCGCCCCGTGAAGCGCTCGTAATGGCCGAGATCGAGATCGGTCTCGGCGCCGTCATCGGTCACAAACACTTCGCCGTGCTGATACGGCGACATCGTTCCGGGATCGAGGTTGAGATAGGGGTCGAGTTTGCGGAGACGGACCTTGTACCCGCGAGCCTGCAGCAGGGCACCGAGTGCCGCCGAAGCCAGACCCTTTCCGAGCGAAGAAACCACGCCGCCGGTGATGAATATGTACCGCGCCATGGGATTCTACCTTTAAGGCCACTGCCCCGATTCGCCAAAACGAATCGCTTGCCGGGGGAAACATTCTGCCGGGCTGTGGGTGACGTTAAATTTGAAGCGATTTCAAAGCACTAATGGGAAGTCCTGATGCAGGACAGTAGAGCCTGTTCCTGCATAGCCACCCTGCTTTATTGCGAACGCGGTGCCTGCGGACCCGCCGGCGCCTGCTGTTCATCCACCTTCTTCAGCGTGTCGAGCACGCCGCCGGAGGTCGGCGGAGCGATCGGCGTCGCTCCACCCGGCTGCGACTGCGTCGCCGGCGCGGTGCCGAGGATCGAGCTCGGCTTGCGGTCGATACCCGCGATCCAGGCCAGAGCCATGCTGGTCAGAAAGAAGAGCCCGGCCAGAATCGCCGTCGTCCGCGTCAAGAGGTTGGCGGTGCCCCGGCTCGACATAAAGCCGGCGCCGCCGCCCATGCCGAGGCCGCCGCCTTCGGATTTCTGCAGCAGCACGGCGCCGATCAGCACCGAGACGATCATGAGGTGAACGACGATAATGACGGTCTGCATCTTAAAAACCTTCCGTCACAAGCTGACAGCGCCGGGCTTCGGCTGCACCAAGAGCTTGCGGGTTTTCCTGAAGTTGCGCGGTGTTACACGATCGGACGGGGCATTGTCACCCCCAACCGCAGCCTCGGAGATAATTGCCGCAGGGGCGATGGCAAGGCTGTCCCCAGCCTCTTGCCGACGTTCAAATCCGGACTTGAGGTCGCATCAACTTCTCTTATAATAGACAAATGGATACTATAGTAGACGATCTCAGCACCCGTCTCGCCCAGCGTCTCCGGCTTGAGCGCGACAGCCGCGGCTGGTCGCTGGCTGATCTCGCCGAGCGTTCCGGGGTTTCCAAGGCCACCATCAGCAAGATCGAGCGCGCCGAGGTCAGCCCGACCGCGGTCGTGCTGGTTCGGCTCGCCAGCGCCTTCGATCTCACCCTCGCCGGCCTGATGCTGCGCGCCGAAGGCCAGGGTGGGCGCCTTTCCCGCGCCGCCGACCAGCCGGTGTGGCGCGATCCCGAGACCGGCTATCTGCGCCGCCAGGTGTTCAACCGGCCCGATCATCCCATCGAAATCATCAAGGTCGAGATGCCGGCGAAGCAGCGCGTGACGCTGCCCGCCTCGTCCTACGCACACATCCGCCAGGCCCTCTGGGTGTTGTCGGGCGCGCTGGTCCTGATCGATGGCGGCGAACGCCACGAACTCCGTGCCGGCGACTGCCTCGGATTCGGTCCGCCGGCGGAAGTGACGTTCGCCAACGAGAGCGCCGCGCCCTGCACTTACGTCGTTGCCCTTGCCCGGAGCTAGCTGGCGATGGCGGAGAGCGAAATCAGGCGTTCTCCGGCCGACCCGGCGAGTTCGGAAACCCCCGTTCCCGCCGGCCACAATCAAGGTCCGCCGCTCGACGACGAGCACCGGCCTGAATGGGGCCACGTCGGAATCGGGAATTATTTCTACTGGAAGGCGGCGCATCGCGCCGCCTGGCACAACCCCTCGTCCGGCATCGTTGCGTTTCGCATCAAAAAAGCCGAGCGGCTGGGCGTCACCTACGAAGAATACACATTGGAAATTCTCGAACGCGGCCGTCACCTGCAGATCGAGGATGTCGAACGGATTGCAGAGATCAAGCAGGCGCGCGCTGCCCGCGCAGGCAGGAATCGAAGCTAAACCCGCGGAAACGCATTTCATTCGACCGGAGCCGATAATTGATGCCTGACATCCAGATCAGAACACTGAGATCCTCGCCTGATATCTGCGCGACGCTCGGTGAAATGTTGGTTGAAACCGTTGAGAATGGCGGTTCGGTCAGCTTCATGCACCCTCTTCCGTTCGAAGCGGCCAACGAATTCTGGCGCAACTCGCTTGCTTCGGCCGACCGAGGCGAGCGGATCGTTCTCGGCGCCTTTGACGGCGAAGACCTGATCGGCACCGTGACCCTCGTGCTCAACCTCGCGCAGAACCAACCGCATCGCGCCGAGATCGTGAAGATGATGACGCGGGTCAGTCACCGCCACCGCGGGATTGCCACGGCGCTGCTGCGCGAGGCCGAGCGCATCGCGATCGCGCGCGGGCGCTGGCTGTTGGTGCTCGATACCGCCGAGGACGAGGGCGCGGCCGGACTTTACGAACGGATGGGATTCAAGCTGACCGGACTGATTCCCGACTACGCGCTGAAACCCCATGGCGGCCTCACGGGCACGCTGATCTACTGGAAGCGGCTGCAGGATGCCGTGCCGGCATAGCCTCCTGCCCGGCCAACCAACCTCACGCCGCATCACAGGCTGCTGACACCACGCTGTCAGCAGGACTGATTTAGGGAATCTTCAGCGTCCGTCGATCAATCGCGCGTTGCGCGCCGTCGATTTGGATCTGCCTTCCAATCACCGATATCGACGGGTCGGCATGCACGAACGTACATCTCCTGCGGCGGATGGGCGAATTGTCCCAATCACATTTGCCCTTGGCCTCGGCGCATTTCTGACGCTGTTCGACGTGACCGCGGTCGTGGTCGCCATGCCCGGCATCGCGAAGGACCTCGGCTTCGCCGTTGCCGGCGCCGCCTGGGTCATCGACGCGTACAGCCTTGCCTTCACAGGTGCTCTGCTTGCTTCCGGGGCGCTTGCAGACCGCTTCGGCCGCCGCCGTTCGATGTTGATCGGCAACGCGGTGTTTCTCGTTGCTTCCATCGCATGCGGCCTGGCGACGGATGGCCCGATGCTGCTGGCCTCGCGGGTCGTGCAGGGCGTCGGGGCCGCCTTCATGGTCACGGGCGCAACCGCGCTCATCGCCGGTGCATTTCCGAATCTTGGTCAGCGGGCACGGGCGTTCGGCATGATTGGGGTAATTGCCGGCGTCGCCATGGCCTTGGGCCCGACCTTGGGCGGCTTGCTCGCCTCATGGTTCGGTTGGCGCTGGATCTTTTACGCCAATATCCCCTTTGTCTTTCGCTGACCATCGTCGTACCGCGATTTGTCGCCGAGACGAATGATCCGGACGGGCCACCGCTCGACCCCGTGGGTGTCGCGTTGCTCACGATATCGCTTGGCCTGGCGATCGATGCGCTGCTTCGGCGAGACGGCTCATTGGCAATTCGAGCCGCCTGCCTCGCCGGCAGCGCCATGGCCTCGCTGTTGTTCGTTTTGCAGCAGTGGCGCCGTTCGCGTCCGGTGCTCGATCCCCGTGTATTCGCAACATCGGCGATGGCGGGGGTTGGCGCGTTGCTCACCGCCATCCAGTTTGGCTATTGGGCCGTGCTCGTCTACTTGCCGCTGTTCTTGAGCACCGCGCTCCTCGTGAGCATAGAGGTGGCAGGTGTCGCACTGCTTGCCGCGACGCTGCCGATGCTCATGGTACCACTGATCGGCGGCCGCCTTGTTACGCAGTGGGGATGGCGGTGTTTCTTCGTCGTTGCGTTTGGCATCATGGCCGCCGGAGACGCATTGCTTGCGTTGGCCACCGTCTCCACCAGCCCGGCAATGCGCCTTGCCGCGACCATCGCCGGAATGCTCACAATCGGCATCGGTGCCGCCCTGGCAAATCCGCAAATGTCGAGCGTGGTGCTGGCGCTCGTACCGCCCACGCAAGCCGGCATGGCCTCAGCCGTGACCATGATCGTGCGTCAGGCCGGCTTTGCCATCAGCATCGCGGCGTTGGGAGCGACGCTCACGAGGACCGATATGGCAACGGCGTTCGCGGCACCATTCGCCCTGGCGACGCTTGCCGCGCTCGCCGCCATCGCCGCTGCGATCATCCTGCTTCCGGCCCAATCTTCTCAAAAAGACACTTCTCAAAAAGACGTGTCAGGTTGAGCATTCCAGGTTCCGCCGAGAAACCTGAGGCGCGACCTAACACCCCGCCGCGATCGCGAGGAAATCGGCTGCTTTCAGGCTGGCGCCGCCAACCAGCGCGCCGTTGACATCGGCAACCGCCATCAGTTCCGCCGCGTTGGACGGTTTCACGGAGCCGCCGTAGAGAATCCGGATCCTGCTACCCTCCGCCTTAAATCGGCTGGTGAGAACCCCGCGGATAAAGCGATGAACTTGCTCGACATCTGCAGGCGTCGGCGTCAGCCCGGTACCGATCGCCCAGACCGGCTCATAGGCCACCACAAGATTGGCCGCCGTCGCGCCGTCCGGCAACGAGCCCGCGAGCTGTCCACCGCAGATATCCAGCGTCTGGCCGGCATCGCGCTGCTTCTGGGTTTCGCCGATGCAGACGATGGCCACGAGACCCGCCCGCCAGGCGGCTTCCGCCTTCTGCCGGACCAGCGCGTCGGTCTCGCCATGGTCGGCACGCCGTTCCGAATGCCCGACGATGATGGCGCTGGCGCCGGCATCCGCCAGCATCTCCGCCGAGAGGTCGCCGGTATGGGCGCCCGAGGCCTTTGCATGGCAATCCTGGGCGCCGACGCCGAGTTTTGAACCGAGCGCCTTGTCGGCGAAACCGGCGATCAGGGTGGCCGGGGGACAGACCAGCAGATCGGCCTTGCCGGCCAATGCACCCGCCCCCGCAATCATGGCCTCGAATTCACCCAAGGCGGATTTCAGGCCGTTCATTTTCCAGTTGCCGGCGATCAGGGGCCGGATGGCGTCGGTCATGTCGATTATCCCCGCAATGTCAGCGTTGCAGATGCGCTAGCAGAGGCACGCCGCCAGTTCCAGATACCGGTTGGGCGGTCCCCAGGCCGTTAACCGCTTCAAATGGCCCACGCTGCCGAGGTTGCGAGGGGGGCGCTGCCACTTTATGATGCGTTTTCAACTCGGTGACGCCCTGTTGCGGAAGTCGATCCTGAACGGAATCGAATTTTCGCCGGGCACGACCCGGTTCCCCTCTCCTGCAAAAACAAGTTGGACCTATGCTTCGAGGAATTCGGAAAGCCTCATCAAACTGGCTCGGCAAGGCCGTGATGGCCGTTGTGATGGGCGTTTTGATTGTCAGTTTCGCGGTCTGGGGCATCGCCGATATCTTCAAGGGGTTCGGCCAGTCGTCGCTCGCCAAGATCGGCAAGACCGAGATTTCGACCGAGCAATTCCGCCAGATCTATACGGAAAGGCTGCAGCAGCTCGGCCGCAGTTTCGGCCGTCCGCTGACCTCGGAACAGGCCCGCGCCTTCGGGATCGACCGGCAGGTGCTGCAACAGACCATCGCCGACGCCGCGCTGGATGAGGAAGCGCGGCGCATGGGACTCGCCCAGTCGCAGGAAGAAACCATGCGGCTGATCTACGGCGACCCGAACTTCAAGGGGTTGGACGGCAAGTTCGACCCGGCACGCTTCCAGGCCACGATCCGCCAGTTCGGCTACACCGAACAGCGCTATCTCGCCGAACAGCGGCGCCTCGGGCTGCGGCGCCAGATCGCCGGTACCGTCTCGGCCGGGGTGGAGCCGCCGAAGGTCCTGATCGACGCCATGACCCGTTTTCAGAACGAGCAACGCTCGATCGAGTTCGTCAAACTCGACGCTGCGCAGGCCGGCACGATCGATCCGCCCTCGCCCGAGGCGCTGGCCGCCTTTTTCGAGGACCGCAAGACCCAGTTCCGCGCACCCGAATATCGCAAACTGTCCTTTGTCGTGATCAGCCCCGAAGAGATCGGCAAGTGGACCGAGGTCACCGACGAGGACGCGAAGAAGGTTTTCGAACAAAATCGCGACCGGCTTGGCTCGCCGGAAAAGCGTGAAGTGCAGCAGATGGTGTTTCCCAGCGAAGGCGAGGCGCAGGCCGCGCGCGCCCGTATCACCTCGGGGATGTCGTTCGACGACCTTGCCAAGGAGCGCAACCTCAATCTGGCCGACGTCGACCTCGGCATGATCGCAAAGACTGCGATCATCGACCCGGCGATCGCGGATGCGGCGTTCGCGCTGCCGTCGGGCGAAGTCAGCCAGCCCGTGCAGGGACAGTTTGGCGTGGCGCTGGTCAAGATCGGCAAGATCGAGCCCGGCACAATGCCGACGTTTGAAAGCGTCGCGGCGCAAGTGAAGAAGGAACTCGCGACCGAGCGCGCGCGCGCCAAGGTCAACGAAATCCAGAACAAGATGGAAGACGAGCGCTCTGGCGGCGCCAATGTGGTGGAGGCTTCGCAGAAGCTCGGCCTGACCGCAATCACGATCGACGCCGTCGACCGCTCCGGCCGCAAGCCCGACGGCCAGCCCGTGACCAACATTCCGCGCGGCCTCGACGTGGTCTCGCAGGCCTTCAACAGCGATGTCGGCGTCGATAACGAACCGATCCAGTTTGCCGGCGGCTATGTCTGGTACGACGTGCTTGGCATCACGCCCTCGCGCGAGCGCCCGCTCGACGAGGTTCGCAGCCAGGTCGAGGCTAAATGGCGCGAAGACCAGATTTCGAACAAGTTGCGCGCGAAGGCAACCGAGATGGTGCAGAAGCTCGAACAAGGTGGCACGCTTGCCGAGGTCGCGGCTGCGGTCGGATCGAAGGTCGAGACCGCGACCGGCTTCCGCCGCGACGCCTCGCTATCAGGCGTACCCTCGGCCGTCATTACGGCCGCGTTCCGGACGGCCAAGGACGGCGTCGGGCAAACGCCGGGCGCCGGTGGCAACGAGTGGATCGTGTACCGCGTCACCGACGTGACCGTGCCGCCGGTCGACACCGCTTCCGAAGAGCTGAAGAAACTGAAGGAAACTTTGCAGCGCGGCATGTCCGACGAACAGATCGGGCAATACGTGACGAAGATCGAATCCGAGATCGGCACCTCCATCAACCAGTCCGCCTTCGCGCAGGTGACGGGCGCCAACAATTGAGCATGATCGACCAAGGCTAACCGGTCATGCTTCAAGACGACACCCAATCCTGAAAGCCCAAGCGATGGACGACCTCAAATCTATCATCGGAAAAGTCGCCACCGGCGCGACGCTATCGCGTGAAGAGGCGGCCGCCGCCTTCGACAGCATGATGTCCGGCGAGGCCACGCCCTCGCAGATGGGCGGGCTGTTGATGGCGCTGCGGGTCCGCGGCGAAACCGTCGACGAGATCACCGGCGCGGTGTCGGCGATGCGCGGCAAGATGCTGCGGGTCCAGGCGCCCGCGGACGCCGTCGACGTGGTCGGCACCGGCGGCGACGGTTCCGGTTCGGTCAACGTCTCGACCTGCGCGGCGTTCGTCGTCGCGGGCGCCGGCGTGCCCGTCGCCAAGCATGGTAACCGCGCGCTGTCGTCACGCTCGGGGGCTGCTGACGTACTGGCTTCCCTTGGCGTCAAGATCGACCTGACACCCGATCAGGTCGGCCGCTGCGTGGCCGAGGCCGGCATCGGCTTCATGTTCGCGCCTGCGCATCATCCGGCCATGAAGAACGTCGGCCCGACCCGGGTCGAGCTCGCCACCCGCACGATCTTCAACCTGCTCGGTCCGCTCTCCAATCCGGCCGGCGTGAAGCGGCAGATGGTCGGCGTGTTCTCCAGGCACTGGGTGCAGCCCTTGGCCCAGGTGCTGAAAAATCTCGGCTCCGAATCCGTCTGGGTCGTGCACGGCTCCGACGGGCTCGATGAAATCACCCTTACCGGGCCAAGTTTCGTCGCCAGCCTCGACCACGGCAAGATCACCACTTTCGAGGTGACGCCGGAGGATGCAGGCCTCACCTGTTGCAGCGGCGACGCGCTCCGGGGCGGCGATGCCGACGCCAACGCGGGCGCGCTCTCGAGCGTGCTCAACGGCAAGCCCAGCCCCTATCGCGACGTCGCGCTGTTGAACGCCGCGGCGACATTGATCGTGGCCGGCCGCGCCGGGAACCTGAAGGAAGGCGTCGCGATCGGCGCCAAATCGCTCGACAGCGGCGCGGCGGCCGCCCGGCTGAAACACCTGATCGCGGTCTCGCGCGGCTGATCCGAGGAGCGGCAAGAGATGTCCGATATCCTGAACAAGATCGAGGCCTACAAGCGCGAGGAGATCGCCGCGGCCAAGCGGGCGCATCCGCTGTCCGAGGTTGAAACCCGCGCCAGAGCGGCCTCGCCGCCGCGCGGCTTCCTGCGTGCGATCCGTGAAAAGCTTTCGCGCGGCGACTACGCGCTGATCGCCGAGGTGAAGAAAGCCTCGCCGTCCAAGGGGCTCATTCGCGCCGATTTCGATCCGCCCGTGCTGGCAAAGGCCTATGAGGCCGGCGGCGCGGCGTGCCTGTCGGTGCTGACGGACGCGCCCTCGTTCCAGGGCCATCTCGATTTCATGGTGGCAGCGCGCGCGGCGACCGGTTTGCCGGTGCTGCGCAAGGACTTTTTGTTCGACACCTATCAGGTGGCGGAAGCCCGCGCCCATAACGCCGACTGCATCCTGATCATCATGGCCGCGCTCGACGACGCCGTCGCGAAGGATCTCGAGGACGCGGCCATTGCGTTCGGCATGGACGTGCTGATCGAAATCCACGATCCTGCCGAGCTCGATCGCGCGCTAAAACTTCGTTCGCCGATGATCGGCGTCAACAATCGCAACTTGCGGACCTTCGAGACCACGCTGGCGACCAGCGAGGCGCTGGCGCCGCTGATCCCGCGCGATCGCCTGATGGTCGGTGAAAGCGGCATCTTTGCGCCCGAGGATCTCGCCCGGCTCGAGCGCGTCGGCATGTCGACCTTCCTGGTCGGCGAAAGCCTGATGCGGCAGGCCGACGTGACGGCCGCGACCCGCGCGCTGCTGGCGCGCGCAGACACACCGCGCGCGACCGGGACCGGCTAGCAGATGGCCGGCAAGACTTCCAAACACAAGGCTTCCAAAAACAAGGCTTCCAAAGGCGGCCCCGCTCTCACCCACATCGATGCATCGGGCGAAGCGCGAATGGTCGACGTCTCGGCCAAGGAGGCGACCGAGCGCACGGCCGTGGCCGAGGGGCGCGTGGTCATGGGCAAGGCGACGCTTGATTTGATTACCTCCGGCAACGCCAAGAAGGGCGATGTGCTGGGCGCGGCCCGCATCGCCGGCATCATGGCGGCCAAGCGCACGTCGGAACTGATCCCGCTGTGCCACCCGCTGGCGCTGTCCAAGGTGACGGTCGACGTCACCCCGGACAAGAAATTGCCCGGCTGCATCGTTCGCGCCACCGTCAAGGTCACCGGACCGACGGGGGTCGAGATGGAAGCGCTGACGGCGGTGTCGGTTGCCTGTCTCACGATCTACGACATGATCAAGGCGGTCGAACGCGGCGTTCGCATCGAGGGCATCCATCTCGTCGAGAAGATCGGCGGCAAGTCCGGCCATTATCGCGCAGGGCGATGACCTGACGACCGCGTCGGCTGTTGTCACGTGTGCGTGACCGGCGCGGCGAGGAATGCCCCCTGGCTTGCGGGGTTATTTCCATCGAGACCTTCACAAGGAGGAATCCGATGGCGATCTACAGGCTTCTTGGTACGGCGGCTGCGTTGGCTCTGATCACCGCACCTGCAATGGCCCAGCAGGTCATGGGCGAACCCGGCTATTGCGCGTTCTACTATCCGAACGCCAATTGCCAGAACAAGGGCCCGGGCAACCCCTATACCGGTGACGCCTGGCTGCGCCTCAACCAGGGCGGCCCCATGGCGGGCTACCCTCAAACCGTCGACGTCGTGAAAAGGCGAACGCACAGGTCCGCGATACGCGTGCAGTGACCGCGGCACCCGCGTCCGCCGAAGCAATAGCCCTGCAAATTCTGCGAAATCGATTGGCGTCCCGCCAGCATTGGGCCAGCCGATATGGCGTGGCCGCGCCTTGTCAGGTTCCATCGTCCGACAAGTCTTCCAGTGGGCGCCGCCAGAGCCCTCCGCCACCGGACTAACGTTTCATTAACCAGGCTTGCTAACGTCAACTCCATTTGGCTGCGGTATCGAAGCCATGAACCCGGGGGTTGTGAGAACTTTGCTTCCGGAAGATCATTCTGGCAGCGATCGTTCAATGGCTTCGACCGGCACCGTCTCAGTCAGGATTGCGTCCGCCTTCCGCGGCGGCCCGATCCGCTGGCTGATCCTGGGCGGCACGCTCCTGATCGCAGCCATCGCCATCGGCGCGACCATCATGGCCGGCAATTTCCGCGAGCGCGCGCTGCGCAGCAGCGAACGCGAGCTGGAAAACACCGTGCTGCTGCTCGCCCGCCATTTCGACCAGCAGCTCGAAGACTTCCAGGTCGTCCAGAGCGACCTGATCGCATTCATACGCTCCAGCGGGATCGCGACCGCGGAAAACTACAAGCGCCGGATGTCCGCCCATGACATCCACCTGATGCTGAAGTCCAAGATCGAGGCGGTGTCCTATGTCGGCGGCATCAACGTCTTCGACGCCGACGGCAACCTGATCAACGCATCGGGCGCCTGGCCGGCGCCACAGGTCAACTCGGCGGATCGCGCCTTCTTCAGGACATTCAAGTCCGTCGCACAATCGCCGGAGATTCTGGTCGAGCCGGTCTACAGCCGCGTCACCGGCGTCTGGACCACGGTGATCGCACGCAAGGTCACCGGGCCGAAGGGCGAATTTCTCGGCGTCATCGGCCGCGGCATCGAACCCGTCAACTTCGAAAAATTCTTCGCAACCGTCGCACTCGGACCCGGCGCCTCCATCGCCATGTACCACAGCGACGGCACGCTGCTCGCCCGTTACCCGCATGTGTCGGAATTGGTCGGCAAGAACTTCAAGACCGGTCCGGCCGCCCAGCGGCGGATATTCGAGCAGCCCAGCAGCACGTCGCGCCTCACCAGCCCGATCGACGGCGAGGACCGGCTGTTCTCGTCACGGGCCCTGATGAATTTTCCGTTTGTGATCATCGCTTCGACGACGACATCGGCCGCGCTGGCCGACTGGCGCGAGCAGATCGGAATCCTGATCATGATCGCCGGACTTTCCGTGCTGGCGATCGCCGCCCTGCTGTTTCTTGTCGTCCGCAAGCTTTCACATCAGCACCGCGCGTCCAAGCAGCGGCTGTCGGTGGAAAAACAGCGCCTCGACACCGCCGTCAACAACATGACGCAAGGCCTGCTGCTGTTCGATGCGAAGCAGCATCTCATCATCTGCAACAAGCGGTATCTCGATATGTACGGCCTCTCGGCCGAAATCGTGAAGCCGGGTTGCAGCTTCCGCGAGGTGATCGCCCACCGCAAGGACACCGGCTCGTTCGTCGGCGACATCGATCAATACCTCGAGGTGGTGCTGCGCGACATCTCACACCGCAACGCCATGGTCATATCGACGCCCGACGGGCGTTCGATCCAGATCGTCAACGAGCCGGTCGCAGACGGCGGATGGCTGGCGACCCATGAAGATATCACCGAGCGCCGCCGCGCCGAGGAGCGCATCACCCACCTCGCCCACTACGACGCGCTGACCGAACTGCCGAACCGCACCCTGTTCCACGAACGGCTCAAGCGCGAGCTTTCTCACGCCGCGCCGGACCGGCAACTGGCGGTGCTCTATATCGACATCGACGAATTCAAGAGCGTCAACGACTCGCTCGGTCACATGATCGGCGACCAGCTTTTGAAATCGGTCGCCGCCAGCCTCGCCGGCTGCGCGCGCAAGACCGACTTCGTGGCCCGGCTCGGCGGCGACGAGTTCGCCATCGTTCAGACCGGGATCGACGATATCGACGACGTGATGATGCTCGTCAGCCGCATCTTTCAGGCGATCCGCTCGCCCTATCAATGCCTCGGCCATCAGGTGACCACCGACGCCAGCATCGGCATCGCGCTGGCGCCGCGCGACGGCTCCGACATCGACCAGATCCTGAAGAACGCGGATCTGGCGATGTACGCGGCCAAGGCCGCCGGCCGCCGCACCTATCGCTTCTTCGAAACGGACATGGAGGCCGAGGTTCGCGCCCGCCGCAGCCTGGAAATGGACCTGCGCCAGGCGCTCGTCGACGGCGGCTTCGAGGTCTACTACCAGCCCTGCCTCGGCCTGCAGACCAACGCGATCACCGGCTGCGAGGCGCTGGTGCGCTGGCGCCATCCGCAGCGCGGCATGATTTCGCCCGCCGAGTTCATCCCGCTTGCCGAGGATACCGGCCTGATCAATCAGCTCGGCGAGTGGGTGCTGACCACCGCCTGCAAGGAAGCGGTGAGCTGGCCCGGCAATGTCCGGCTTGCGGTCAACGTATCGCCGGTTCAATTCAGGAGCGGCACGCTGGCACTGAAAGTGATGGCGGCGCTGGCCGCATCCGGCCTCGCCGCCGACCGGCTGGAACTCGAAATCACCGAGGCCGTGCTTATCAGGGATGACGAAGCGGCGCTCGCCGTTCTGCACGACCTTCGCACCATCGGCGTTCGCATCGCACTCGACGATTTCGGCACCGGCTATTCCTCGCTGAGCTACCTGCAGCGTTTCCCGTTCGACAAGATCAAGATCGATCGCTGCTTCATCACTGACATCGCCGAGCCGGAAGGCTCGTCCAGCATCGTGCAAGCGGTGGTGACCATCGCCGCCGATCGCCACATGACGACGACGGCTGAAGGCGTCGAGACCGAGCAGCAGCGCGAATTGCTGCGCGAACTCGGCTGTTCGGAAATACAGGGCTATTTGTTCAGCCCGCCGAAGCCTGCGGCCGAAGTCAGGCCGATGCTATCAGCGTACCGGCCAGAGCCCGAGGCGACAAGCCCGAGCCGCGCTCGCAAGCAAAAACCTGTCGCGCGGTCGGCGTGACGTTCAGGGCCATTAAAGCAGGCACAGCCGCTTTGCGCGCTCTCCCACATGCAAACCAGTCTCGATCTAGGAGAAAGATTTCTGATACTCGACAAACTTCTTGTAGACCCAGCGTCCCCCATGGTTGCGCCGCCACACCATTCCCCAGACGAGCCGACCGGTAATCGATCGCCTCGGAATGATTACCCGCCAGAGATGCCAGGCATCAGACCGCGCCTGCCCCAGATCCGAACGCACGGCAGGATGAGTATCGCTGCTGTTGGCCATCACTGATCCCTGATATTCGAAGGGCTCCGAACTCGACGCCGCGGCAAGGATGGCTGGCAGCGACTAAGCAGCCGCTGCCAGCCGAGTTGCGTTAGCCGTTTGCGAGCGGCAAAGCGACGTAACGGGATGCGTCGCCGGAGCGAAGGCGCATCAGCACGCTGCTCTTCTTGTCGCTACGGGCAGCTTCAAGCGCGTCACCAACGTCGCCGGGTTTCGCGACGCTCTTTCCGGCAACCTCGAGGATCACGTCGCCCTTCTTGACTCCGCGATCTGCGGCAGCGCTATTCGGCTCTACCTTCGCGATAACGACGCCGTCCTTGCCGTCTGCCTTCCCAGCAGGCGCGAGCGTGAGGCCCAGACGCGGAACGTCGGTACCTTGCGCTGACGGCTTGCCATCGCCTTCACTGTCAGCCTTGGCCTGCTTGTCATTCGGCAGTTTCCCAAGAGTCAGGCTGACGACCTTGCTCTTACCTTTCTGCAGAACGTCCAGCTTGACGGTGCTGCCAGGCGCCAGGCCCCCGATAACGCGGGCGAGTTCGCGGGCATCCTTGACCGACTGGCCATTTACCGCAGTGATGACGTCGCCCGCCTCGACGCCGGCCTTTGCTGCAGGTCCGTCCTTCTGCGGATCAGCTACCAACGCACCTTGCGCTTGCTTCAAGCCCATGCCGTCGGCGATATCCTGGGTTACCGGCTGAACCTGAACGCCGATCCAGCCGCGGCTGACGTTACCCTTGTCCTTCAGCTGCGCGACCACGTTCTTGACCGTCGTTGCCGGGATCGAGAATGCGATGCCGACGCTGCCGCCGGATGGCGAATAGATCGCTGTGTTTACGCCGACGACCTCGCCCTGCATATTGAAGGTCGGGCCACCTGAATTGCCCTTGTTGACGGGCGCGTCGATCTGGATGAAATCGTCGTAAGGACCGTTTCCGATGTCACGGCCGCTGGCCGAAACGATACCGGCGGTTACGGTGCCACCCAGGCCAAACGGGTTGCCGACTGCAAGTACCCAATCACCAATCCGGGCCTTGCCCGCAGAAAGCTTCGCAAACGAAAAATCTGAACCGCCCTCGACCTTGATCAAGGCAAGGTCTGTCCGAGCATCTGTCCCGATTACTTTCGCGGTGTAGGTCTTTCCGGCGTCCGTCGTTACCTCGACTTTGTCGGCTCCCTCAACGACATGGTTGTTGGTAACCGCGTATCCATCGGATGAAATGAAGAATCCGGAACCTTGCCCCATCATGCCATGCCGACCGTTGCGCCCGGGATTCTGGAATTCGCCATTCGGGCCGCCGAACTGACGAAAGAAGCGCTCCATGGGTGAGCCCTGCTCGTTGGAATCGTCCTTGTCGCTCGCGTCAGCGGCCTTGTCCTTCATCGTGACCTTGACCGAGATCACCGACGGCTTCACCCGCTCCACCACATCGGCAAAGCCAAGAGGCTGCTGGGTGGCGCCCGATGCGGCGTTGGCAGCCTGGGCATGGGCCGCGCTGCCAAAGACATCAATGCGATCGGGCGAAGCGCTGAAGCCATACATCGCAAGCCCGGTCACGACCGATGCCATCAATGCCACTTTTCGTGCCGAGAAGAGCGAGCGCTTCCGCTGCCCATGAGAAACGAGGTTACGTTGGTCCATTACAAAATCTCCAGGATGATGATCAAGCGCAAAGCCGAACGCCGCTGTAGTGCGGACTCCCGCATTACGCGATGCTGGCTTGGGAATTAATGTTTAGAAATGAACCGCCAAAATCGGCGGGCAGACGGCGCAAAGTTTTCGAGCGACGCCGCTGAGCAATGGAAGAACGGATTGCCCTTGCTCTTCGAGCTACAGCGGACAAATCGTCGCTTGGTCTCCTTTGCGCCAACGCTTCGCGTTCGTCGCAGGCAATAACGCGGATATAGTTTCGCATTCTCGCAACACTTGATGCCCGAGGCTCGAGAGAGAGAGAGAGAGAGAGAGAGAGAAAGAGAGAGATCG
>Ga0268266_10003485_pt1 | contig 15669 bp, 14 predicted proteins | sample KBSS13metaG_FD_190356 | JGI IMG/M metagenome (GOLD analysis project Ga0268266, IMG submission 190356) | Switchgrass rhizosphere microbial communities from Kellogg Biological Station, Michigan, USA - KBS S1-3 metaG (SPAdes) (version 2) | ecosystem: Host-associated > Plants > Roots > Rhizosphere...
CACCGGCGGCAAGGTGATCCGCGAGATCGTCGAGAAGACCGGCGCCAAGGTCAACATCGAGGACGACGGCACCGTGAAGGTCGCCTCCAACGACGGCGAGGCCATGAAGGCCGCCATCAAGTGGATCAAGTCGATCGCCTCCGATCCGGAGATCGGCCAGATCTACGAGGGCACCGTGGTCAAGGTGATGGAGTTCGGCGCTTTCGTGAACTTCTTCGGCGCCAAGGACGGTCTCGTCCATATCAGCCAGCTCGCTTCGGCGCGCGTGCAGAAGACCTCCGACGTCGTCAAGGAAGGCGACAAGGTCAAGGTCAAGCTGCTCGGCTTCGACGACCGCGGCAAGACCCGGCTGTCTATGAAGGTGGTCGATCAGGAAACCGGCGAGGACCTCGAGGCCAAGCAGAAGGCGGATGGCCCGGCGCCGCGCGAAGCAGCCGGCGAGTAAGGCATCGCAACAATGTGAACAAGGGGCGGCTGAAAGGCCGCCCTTTTTTGTTGTCTGACCGGGGTACAATGCCCCCGACCTTCACTTTGCGCGATTCTGCCGAAGCCGCAGCGAACCCGGCCTTGATCTCATCCGTAGCTTGTCGCGATGTCGCGCGCGACGTCTCAACCGTCACGAAACCCGTTTCACCCAGGTAAGGAGAAATCGATGTCATCTATGTCCCGCCGCCATCTGATGCTTGCTGCAACCGGAATCGCTGCCATGGCAGCGGCCCCGCGTATCGTCTTCGCGCAAGCCGCGGCGCCTGCGCCGCCCGCGGCCCCGACCGGCCCCTTCACGCTGCCGCCGCTCACCTATCCGACCAATGCGTTCGAGCCGCATATCGACGCCAAGACGATGGAGATCCATCACGACCGCCACCATCAGGCCTTCATCACCAACCTCAATAATCTCGCCAAGACCAATGCGCAGCTGGCGACGGCGAAGGTCGAAGACGTCCTCGGCAATCTGAACGCGCTGGACGACGGCATCAAATTCGCCGTCCGCAACAATCTCGGCGGCCACGCCAACCACACCATGTTCTGGGAGATCATGGGCCCGAACGGCGGCAAGCCCGAAGGCGAGGTGCTGGCGGCTATCGACCGTGACCTCGGCGGCATGGAAAAATTCCAGAACGAGTTCAACGCCGCCGGCGGACGCCAATTCGGCTCGGGCTGGGTGTTCGTGACCGTCAGCAAGGACGGCAAGCTCGCGATCGAGACCCGCCCGAACCAGGACAACCCGATGATGGACGGCAAGCGCGCCTTGATGGGTAACGACGTCTGGGAACACGCCTATTATCTGAACTACCAGAACCGCCGCGCCGATTATCTCAAGGCGTGGTGGAACACGGTGAACTGGGCCAAGGTTGGCGAACGCTATGCGGCAGCAAAGGCCGGCACGCTCGGCGTGTGATCGCTGTTTGACGTGAAAAGGGCGGCCTTTCCGGCCGCCCTTTTTGTTTTTGCTCGAAAACTTTTGGCTGCGATCAGGCGACGTCGAAACGATCGAGGTTCATCACCTTGGTCCACGCCGCCACGAAATCCCTGGCGAACTTCTCCTTCGAGTCCGCGCAGCCATAGACTTCCGCGAACGCGCGCAGCTGCGAATGCGAACCGAAGATCAGGTCGATGCGGGTGGCGGTCCACTTCACCGCATTCGTCTTGCGGTCGCGGCCTTCATACGTGCCGTCAGAGCCGGCCGGCTGCCATTGCGTGCTCATGTCGAGCAGGTTGACGAAGAAGTCGTTCGTCAGCGTCTCTGGCCGCGTGGTCAACACGCCGTGCTTGAAGTTGCCGGCATTGGCGCCGAGGACGCGCAGGCCGCCGACGAGCACCGTCATCTCGGGCCCGGTCAGCCGCAGCAATTGCGCCCGGTCGACCAACGCCTCCTCAGGCTTCATGAACTGGTGCTTCTTGCTGTTGATATAGTTGCGGAAGCCGTCGGCCCGCGGCTCCAGCGGGGCGAAGGAATCGACGTCGGTCTGATCCTGCGACGCATCGCCGCGTCCCGGCGTGAAGGGCACCTTCACGTCCAGGCCGGCGTCCTTGGCGGCTTTTTCGATCGCCGCGCAGCCGCCGAGAACGATCAGGTCGGCAAGCGAAACCTTCTTGCCGGACTCCTTCTGGATCGCTTCGAGCTTCTGCAGAACCGTCTTGAGTTCGGCCGGCTGATTGACCTCCCAGTCCTTCTGCGGGCTAAGACGAATACGCGCGCCATTCGCGCCACCACGCTTGTCGGAGCCGCGGAACGTCGACGCCGACGCCCATGCGGTCGAGACGAGCTGGGACACTGACAGGCCTGAGGCGAGAATTTTCGCCTTCAGTGCGGCAATGTCCTGTTCGCCGATCAGCTCATGATCCACCGCCGGGATCGGGTCCTGCCAGATCAGCGTTTCCTTCGGCACCAGCGGGCCGAGATAGCGGGCGATCGGGCCCATGTCGCGGTGCGTGAGCTTGAACCAGGCACGTGCGAACGCGTCGGCGAACTGGTCCGGATGCTCCAGGAAGCGCCGCGAGATCTTCTCGTAGGCCGGATCGAAGCGCAACGACAGGTCGGTGGTCAACATGGTCGGCACATGCTTCTTCGACTTGTCGAAGGCATCCGGGATCGAGGCTTCCGCACCCTTGGCCTGCCACTGCTTCGCGCCGGCCGGGCTCTTCGTCAGCTCCCATTCGTTTTCGAACAGGTTCTTGAAGAACAGATTGCTCCACTTGGTCGGCGTCTGGGTCCAGGTGACTTCCGGGCCGCCGGTGATGGTGTCGGCACCGATGCCGGTGCCATGCTTGCTCTTCCAGCCGAGGCCCTGGTCCTCCAGCGCGCCGCTTTCCGGGTCCGCTCCCACCAGCGACGGGTCGCCGGCGCCGTGGGTCTTGCCGAAGGAGTGGCCGCCGGCAATCAGGGCGACGGTCTCTTCATCGTTCATCGCCATGCGGAAGAACGTTTCGCGGATGTCCTTGGCCGCCGCGAGCGGGTCAGGATTGCCGTTCGGTCCTTCCGGGTTGACGTAGATGAGGCCCATCTGAACGGCGCCGAGCGGCTCGGCGAGTTGCCGTTCGCCGCTGTAGCGCTCATCGCCAAGCCAGGTGCCCTCAGGCCCCCAGAACAACTCTTCCGGCTCCCAGACATCGGCGCGGCCGCCGGCGAAGCCAAAGGTCTTGAAGCCCATCGATTCCAGCGCGACGTTGCCCGCGAGAACCATGAGGTCAGCCCACGAGATTTTCCGGCCGTATTTCTGCTTGATCGGCCAGAGCAGCCGGCGCGCCTTGTCGAGGTTGGCGTTGTCGGGCCAGCTGTTCAGCGGCGCAAAGCGCTGTTGACCCGCGCCGGCGCCGCCGCGGCCGTCCGTGATGCGGTAGGTGCCCGCGCTGTGCCATGCCATGCGGATCATCAGACCGCCATAGTGACCGAAATCGGCCGGCCACCATTCCTGCGACTCCGTCATCAACGCCGTCAGGTCCTTGACCACGGCGTTGAGGTCCAGCGTCTTGAATTCCTTGGCGTAGTCGAACGCCTGGCCCATCGGGTCGGATAAAGTGGAATTGCGGTGGAGAACCGAAACGTCCAGCGCATCCGGCCACCAGTCGCGATTTCCGCGTCCGCGCGAGCCCGTGAACGGGCATTTGGTTTGATCATCCATGGTCGTCTCCTGATGGTTCCTGGTCGGAATTGGAGGCAATCTAAGCGCCGCTCCCCATCAGGTAAAGTTGATTTTGTTGATCGAACCGATAAGATGTTCTGATGATCCAGATGACGCTCAGACAGCTTCGCTACTTCGATGCACTGGCCCGTCACGGCCATTTCGGACGCGCGGCGGAGTCATGTTCGATCTCGCAGCCGGCGCTGTCGATGCCGATCAAGGAAATGGAGGAAGTTCTTGGCGGCGTGCTGCTGGAGCGCAGCGCACGACAGGTGACGCTGACGAAATTCGGCGAAGAGATCGTCCAGCGCGTCCGCGAGATCCTGCGTTCGGTCGACGAACTCGGCGACTTCGCCCGCGCCTCGCGCGACCGGCTCGCGGGACGCTTGCGCATCGGCATGATCCCGACCATTGCGCCGTATCTGCTGCCGAAAGTGATCGAGAACCTCGCGCGCATGCACCCCGAACTCGACATCCATGTCCGCGAGACGCTGACGCCGAAGCTGATCAAGGAAGTTGTCGAAGGCCGGCTGGATACGGCGATCGTAGCCCTTCCGGTATCCGAACCTTCGCTGACCGAGGTCGTGTGTTTTTCGGAGAACTTCCTGCTGGTGCGGCCGGGCGAGGACGAGGGAACGCCGGTGCCGAGCCACGAGACGCTGCGCGAGATGCGCCTTTTGCTGCTCGAAGAGGGACATTGTTTTCGCGACCAGGCGCTGTCGTTCTGCAACATGCAATCATCGCCGCCGCGGGAAGTGCTGGACGCGAGTTCGCTGTCGACGCTGGTGCAAATGGTCGGCGCCGGCATCGGCGTCACCCTGATTCCGGAAATGGCGGTCGCGGTGGAAACCCGTTCGGCGCCGGTCTCGGTCGCGCGCTTCAGGAACCCGCAACCGTCGCGAACCATCGGCATGGTCTGGCGCAAGACCAGCCCGCTGGCCGGACAGCTCCAGCAGATCTCCGAAGTGGTTTGTCTTGCAGCCGACGCGTTGCGCGAACAGCGCATGGCGAAAAAGCCATCGTGGAAATGAAATTGCGCGCCTGACAGGGCGAGCGCCTCGGGAGGTGCCGACGTTGCCACGAATCATCATTCGCCCCGCCCGACCAGACGAATATGACGAGGTCGCCCGCGTCTGGATGGAAAGCTGGGCTTCGGTCGGGCTGGAAGACGCCAGCGATGCCCTGCTCGCGAAATTGCGCGCACGGGTGCCGATGGAAATCGAGAAGGGCTGGAGCCTTTACGTCGCCGACGACAACGGAAGACTGGCGGCGATGCTGGCGATGCATGTGTCCGACTGCTACCTCGACCAGTTGTTCGTCGCACCGGAATATCAAGGCAGCGGCCTTGGACGCCAGCTGCTCGCCTTTACGCGGCTGCAATTACCGGATGAAATCTGGCTGCGCTGCGTACGCGAGAATGAAAAGGCCTGGCGCTGGTATGAACGTGAAGGCTTTGTGTTCGAGAATGAGCATGTCGAGCCGTCCGGCCGAACCATGAAAAACTATCGCTGGAAGAAACGAGGAAACGTCCCATGATAAAACTCTATTGGTCGCCGCGTTCGCGCTCGTTCTCCGCGATCTGGCTCCTTGAGGAAACCGGGCTTCCCTACGAACGCGTGCTGACTGACATTTCGACCGGCGCGCAGAAGGCGCCGGAATATCTCGCGATCAACCCGATGGGCAAGGTGCCGGGGTTGCAGGACGGCGACGCCGCGCTCGGCGAGGCGGCTGCGATCTGCGCCTATATCGCCGACCGCTATCCGGAAACAAAACTGGCGCCGGCCGCAACCGATCCGCTGCGCGCGAAATATCTGCAATGGCTGTTGTTCTCGCCGAGCTGCATCGAGCCGGCCTTGATCCAGCTCTTCACCAAACTCGAAGTGCCGGCGAGCACGGCGGCGTGGGGCAGTGCGACGCAGACCTTCGACGTGCTCGATGCCGCCTTGCAGAAGGGGCCATGGATTCTCGGCGAGAAATTTTCCGCAGCCGACATCATGTTGGGCTCAGGCCTGAACTTCGCAGTTCGGATGTTCAAGATGGTGCCGCCGCGGCCGTCGTTCGACGCCTATATCGACCGCTGCGTGGCGCGACCGGCGTTCCAGCGCGCGGAAAAGATCGCGGCGGGGTAAGCCTGTAGCCCGGAACCAAAATCGCGAAAACAACCCCATGCAAAATAGAGCGCTTCCCGAGCCGTTCACGTCACGACGCGCGGGTCCACATCCTGTGCATAGTCGACACCGTCGATGCCAAAACCGAACAGGCGAAGGAATTGGCTCCGGTATTCCGGAAGGTCGGCCAATTCGCCAAGCGTTTCCGTGGAGAGCAGCGGCCATCGCCGCAAAACTTCCGTCTGAACTTCGGGCGAAAGCTCCCAGTCGTCGACCCGAAGCCGCTTGGCCTCGTCGACTTCGACACCCTTGCCGAGGCGGGTGCGGAACAGGCGGTCGATTTGTTCGATGCAGCCTTCGTCAAGCCCGAGCTGCTTCATGACCTTGAACAGCACCGTGCCATAGAGCGGAACCACCGGAATGGCTGAGCTTGCCTGGGTGACGACAGCCTTCAGCGCCACCACGCGGGCTGCGTCCTCGCCGAGCCTGCTTCGGATCGCTTCCGCCTTGTGGTCGAGATCCAACTTGGCGCGACCCAGCGTACCGTGCCAGTAGATCGGCCAGGTCAGTTCGCTGCCGATATAGGTGTAGTTGAGCGTCCGGAAGCCCGGCGCCAGAACGCCGGCGTCCGCGAGCTGGTCGATCCAGCGCTTCCAGTCATCACCGCCCATCACCGCCACCGTGGCGGCCGCTTCATCTTCGCTCGCCGGCGCAATGGTCGTCTCGTAGACCTCTCCGGTTTCGGTGTTGAGTGTCTTGATCTCGACGGGAGCGCCGAGCGGCTTGATCGCCGAGCGCCAGGTCTTGCCGGTGTCCGGGTCGGTCCGGACCGGCGCAGCCATGCTGTAGACCAGCATGTCGAGCTGTCCGAATTTCTCGCGCACGCGCTCGATGAAGGCCTTCTTCAACTCGTCGGAGAAGCCATCGCCCTCCAGCGTGACGGCAGCACGTCCGATCTTGCCGGCCTCGAGCTCGAAGGCGCGGTTGTTGTACCAGCCGGCACTGCCGCTCTTGGTCGCGGAAGGCTCGCGCTCCATCGACACGCCGATGGTGTCCGCGCCGCCGGCAAAGGTTGCGACGATACGGCTGGCGAGGCCGTAACCGGTCGAGCAGCCCACCACGGCTACGCGCTTCGGACACTCGGGAATGGCACCCTGGCGGAGAACATAAGCGATCTGCTCGCGGACATTTGTGGCGCAGCCGACGGGATGTGCCGTCGTGCAAATGAAGCCTCGCACGCGCGGTTCGATAATCATGCCCACCCCGTTTCAGATCGTTGAAAACTCGCCATGCGCTGCCTGCCTCTCACCGCAAGCGAGGAGCGATAGAAGCGAAATCACGCATCCATCCGCTTGAACACCAGCGTGGCGTTGGTGCCCCCGAAGCCGAACGAGTTCGACAGCACGGTGCCGAGTTTGGCGTTGTCGATGCGCTTGCGGACGATCGGCATGTCGGCAAACACCGGATCGAGCTCGGTGATGTTGGCGCTCTCGCAGACGAAGCCGTTGTTCATCATCAAAAGCGAATAGATCGCCTCCTGCACGCCGGTGGCGCCGAGCGAGTGGCCGGTCAGCGCCTTGGTCGCCGAGATCGGCGGGCACTTTTCGCCGGTGCCGAACACTTTGCGGATCGCCTCGATTTCCGGGGGATCGCCGGCCGGCGTCGAGGTCGCGTGCGGGTTGATGTAGTCGATCGGCGTATTCACGGTCGCCATCGCCATACGCATGCAGCGCTCGGCGCCCTCGCCCGACGGCGCAACCATGTCGTAACCGTCAGATGTCGCACCATAGCCGACCACTTCTGCATAGATGCGCGCACCGCGCGCCTTGGCGTGATCGAGTTCTTCCAGCACCACCACGCCGGCGCCGCCGGCAATGACAAAGCCGTCGCGGCTAATGTCATAGGGGCGCGAGGCCGTGGCGGGGGTGTCGTTGTATTTCGAGGACATTGCGCCCATGGCGTCGAACAGCACCGACAGCGTCCAGTCGAGTTCCTCGCAGCCGCCGGCGAAGATCACGTCCTGCTTGCCGATCTGGATCGTCTCATAGGCGTTGCCGATGCAGTGGTTCGAGGTCGCACAGGCCGACGAGATCGAGTAGTTCACGCCCTTGATCTTGAACCAGGTCGCGAGCGTGGCCGACGCTGTCGACGACATCGCCTTCGGCACCGCGAACGGTCCGACGCGCTTCGGGCCTTTGGTTCGTGTGATATCGGCCGCATCCACGATGGTCCGCGCGGACGGCCCGCCGGAGCCCATGATGATGCCGGTGCGGACGTTGGACACTTCCTCAGGTGAAAGTCCGGAATCCTGGATCGCCTGCTCCATGGCGATGTGATTCCACGCCGCGCCTTCGCCGAGGAAGCGCATCGCGCGGCGGTCGATGACGTCGGCCGGATTGAGCGTCGGCGCGCCCTGCACCTGCGAGCGGAAGCCCATCTCGGCATACTTACCCGCGCGCGTGATGCCGGATTTTGCTTCGTGAAGGCTCGCAAGCACTTCCTGGGTGTTGTTTCCGATGGACGAGACGATACCCATCCCCGTAATGACAACCCGCTTCATGATCGCCTCGCCCTTCCGTTTCCGTTCGTCCGTGAAGATTTTTTGCGTGAAGATATTTTGATTGCGTGATCGCGCCGCTCAGCCCGGCTCGGAGCCTTGCTTGAACAGCCCGACCTTCAGGTCCTTGGCGCGATAGATAATCTCGCCATCCATGGAAAGCCAGCCGTCGGCAACGCCAAGCACGAGCTTTGAACGCATCACGCGTTTCATGTCGATGTTGTACACAACCTTGCGGGCGTTCGGCAGCACCTGGCCGGAGAACTTGAGTTCGCCCAGCCCCAGTGCCCGGCCGCGTCCCTCGCCACCGACCCAGCCGAGATAGAAGCCGACCATCTGCCACATCGCGTCGAGGCCGAGACAGCCCGGCATGACCGGATCGTTCTTGAAATGGCAGCCGAAAAACCACAGGTCCGGCTTCACATCGAGCTCGGCCCGAATCAGACCCTTGCCGAACTCACCGCCTTTTTCGCTGATATCGGTGATCCGGTCGAACATCAGCATCGGCGGCAGCGGCAATTGCGCGTTGCCCGGGCCGAACATCTCGCCGCGGCCACAGGCGAGCAAGTCCTCGTATTCATAACCGCTGCGCCGATCCAGCATCGTGTCCCGCCTCCACCTTAGATGTCCCGATGAGCGCTTTCTGAGCGAACCGGACCCGTTTCCCGACGGGAGCACTTGTTTCCCGCAAATTGGCGCTACTTAGGGTGCTATCGGCATTACCCTCTGCCGAAATCGCATATGTGGTCCGCGCGCTCTGTAACATAGGCACCGAGGCCCGGCAAAGCGCCGGAATTGTCGAAAACACTACGTTTACCAGCTTAGTTCCTTTCTAAACTTGGGAGGGTTCTAGTTGCGAAAAACTTGCATCTACCTGATTTCCTTTTATATTAGACAAGATTATTGCCAGAGTTACAGCGTGGTGCCCGAAGTGGACATGAACGACCAAGCGCCGATCCCGAACGACGACGGTATCGATCCGGCCGCCCGGGCTGCCGGACATCAACCGGCGTTGACCGGCTGTCCCTGGCACGACGTCAACGAAATGCTGCAGGCCGCCGGTCTCAGGCCGACCCGCCAGCGCATGGCGCTGGGCTGGCTGCTGTTCGGCAAGGGCGCCCGCCATCTGACCGCGGAAATGCTTTACGAGGAAGCCACGCTGGCCAAGGTTCCGGTATCGCTGGCGACCGTCTACAATACGCTCAATCAGCTCACCGACGCAGGTCTCCTGCGCCAGGTCTCGGTCGATGGCACCAAGACCTATTTCGACACCAACGTCACCGCGCATCACCACTTCTATCTTGAGAACAACCACGAGCTGGTCGACATTCCCGATCCGCATCTGGTGCTGTCGAGAATGCCGGACGTGCCGGAAGGCTACGAAATTGCGCGCGTCGACATGGTCGTGCGCCTGCGCAAGAAGCGCTGATTGTCCGCATAGATTTGTAGGGTGGGCAAAGGCGCGTTAGCGCCGTGCCCACCATTTTTTGATGCGCTCGTGATGGTGGGCACGCTTCGCTTTGCCCACCCTACAAATTCAGCTCACCGACGGGCCGCGGCATATGGGTCCCTGCGTTCGCAGGGACGACGGCGGCGGTCACTCCACCTTCTCGTCCGCGTAGACGCCCCACAGGCGCTGCTGCTCGATCCAGCCGTCAAAGCCGTTGCCGATCACGCGGCACCAGCCATTGGTGCATTTCTTAACCTGAACCACGACGCCCACCTGCAGGCGGGCCGCAATCGCGCTGGTCGGATCGGGCCGATCATAGAGCGACGCCAGCTCGTCCTTGGTCTTCATGGTGACGACCGCAGTGCGGCGGCCGGACAACAGGGAGTGATAGACCCAGCCCTCGGAGCCCTCGGAATCGCGCACGCGGCGCCAGTTCTCGAACTCGGCGGTGATTTCGACCGGCAGGCCGGATCGGGTGTAGATCCAGGCGACGTCGTTATCCTTGGTCGGACCGGCCCGGACATTCACATGATCGGATTTGAGGCTGACATATCGCGGCACCGGCAGGCCGCTTGTCGTGAGGCCCGAATCCTTGGCCGAAAATCCTGTGCTGACCGATGCGCCAAGCCAGCACCCCGCCAGCACCGTCACCGAACAGAAACGCCCCAACGCCATCAACCCGTCTCCTGCCGAGATAGCCGCAACTCAAATTCTTCGAGTTGAAACCGCTCGCTAACGCCCGAAAACCCCAAACCCCGTGCCCCCGCTTGGTCCATCTCCGGATTGTGACTTCCGAGGGGTTCTTGTCTTGGCCCGGCCTTCTGATAGAGAGGACGGAACGTTGAGAACAAGAACGCCCGAATTTTCCGCTGAAAATCCGAGGCAAGTATTTGGGAACCCAAGGACTTACCTAAGAAGCAGCGGGACATCGGGACCGCGTGGCGTCCGCAGTGTCGAACAACCGGGTTAATGAGGTCTGAACGGCGAGCTCTGGCGAGCCGTTGCCGCATGAGAGCAGGAAATGTCGGTTAAGAAAAAACCTCTCGTCGTCGTCACCCGCAAGCTCCCGGACTCGATCGAGACCCGGATGCGCGAGCTGTTCGACGCGAGGTTGAATCTCGACGATACGCCGATGACCCCGGAACAGCTCGCCGACGCGGTCCGCACCGCTGATGTGCTGGTGCCGACCGTCACCGACATGATCAACGAGGAGATGCTCAAGCATCCCGACTGCAGGCTGCGCATGATCGCCAATTTCGGCAACGGCGTCGACAATATCGACGTCACCGCGGCGCATGCGCGCGGCATCACGGTAACCAACACGCCGAAAGTTTTGACCGAAGACACCGCCGACATGACCATGGCGCTGATTCTGGCGGTGCCGCGCCGGCTGATCGAGGGCGCATCGATCCTCACCGAGGGCAAGGGCTGGCCGGGCTGGTCGCCGACCTGGATGCTCGGCCACCGCATCGGCGGCAAGCGCCTCGGCATTATCGGCATGGGCCGCATCGGCCAGGCCGTGGCCCGCCGCGCCCGCGCCTTCGGCCTGCAGATCCACTATCACAACCGCCGTCCCGTGGCGCCCGTGATCGCCGAGGAACTCGGCGCGACCTATTGGGAAAGCCTCGACCAGATGCTGGCGCGGATGGACATCATCTCGGTGAACTGCCCGCATACGCCGGCCACGTTCCACCTGCTCTCCGCGCGGCGGTTGAAGCTGATCCGCAAGGACGCCTATGTGGTCAACACCGCACGCGGCGAGGTGGTCGACGAGGACACGCTGGTCAAGCTGATCGAAAGCGGCGACATCGCCGGTTGCGGCCTCGACGTCTACGAGCACGAGCCCGCGGTCAATCCAAAGCTGGTGCGGCTCGCCAAGGCCGGCAAGGCGGCGCTGCTGCCGCACATGGGTTCGGCCACCATCGAAGGCCGTGTCGACATGGGCGAGAAGGTGATCATCAATATCCGCACCTTCCTCGACAACCACAAGCCGCCGGACCGCGTGCTGCCCAGCATGCTGTAGATCGGGCAACGCGCCCGATCCTCATGGTGAGGAGGCGCGCTAGCGCCGTCTCGAACCATGTAGCCCCCGCTGCTGCATCCGGGCTTTCATCCTTCGAGACGCGCGAAGGCGCGCTCCTCAGGATGAGGTCTCAGCGTAGCCGTAGCCCGGATGAGCGCAGCGATATCCGGGAAAACTGTATCCGCTGGAGAAAGCGCTCCCGGATGTCACTGCGCTTATCCGGGCTACAGGATACTACTTGCTCTTCCGCCTTTCCCGCTTGCGCCAATCCGCGACAAAGGCCACGAACGCGGCCAGCGCCGGCGGCGGCTGTCGGCGGCTCGGGTAATACAGAAACGGTCCCGGAAACGGCGCGCACCAATCGTCGAGCACGCTGATCAGCGCACCCGACTTGATGCCATACCGAACGTAGCCCTCAAAGGTCAGCCAGAAGCCCACGCCATCATGCACGGCGCGCAACGCCAGGCCCAGATGGGTTGCGATCAGGTTGGCCGGCGGCGAGACCTTCACGACGCGGCCCGCCTTCTCGAACTCCCAGTCCAGCATCGCACCGCTGCCAAAACGGGTGCGGATGCAGGAATGCTCCAGCAGGTCTTTCGGAAGTTTCGGGCTGCCACGCTGCGCGACGTATTCGCGCGAGGCCACTACCGCGTAGCGCTGCGGCGCGCCAAGCGAGACCGCGATCATGTCCTGTGCCAGATGCTCGCCATAGCGAACGCCGGCGTCGAATCCTCCGGCCACGATATCGACGAACGCGCTCTCGCCGACGATCTCCAGGTCGATCTTGGGATGGGCTGCAAGAAACGGCGCGACCATCGGCGCCAGCACCAGATCGATCGCCGGCGGCGGCGCATTGATGCGCAGACGTCCCGACGGCACGGCCCGCAAGCCGCGCACCTGATCGAGCGCCGCGCCGACATCCGACATCGCAGGCCCGACACGGGCCAGCAGCAATTCACCGGCTTCGGTCAGCGCAACGCTGCGCGTGGTGCGGTTCATCAGGCGGACGCCGAGCCGCTCCTCCATGTCGCGCAGCCGCTGGCTGAGGCTCGAGACGGAGACGCCCTGCTCCGTCGCGGCGCGCCGGAAATTCCGGGTGCGCGCCACGGCAACGAAAGCATCGAGGTCGCGGAGGTCGAAATTCTTCATTGTTCGATATACTGAACAAGCTATTTACGATTGTCCAGCTTATCGCTTCGGGCGAACCGGCGCATATCAGCCTCGTCACCACGGCGCGAATATCCGCCGCCGGAAACGAGGAGAAGCACCATGGAAAAGCGCAAACTCGGCACGGCAGGTCCATCCGTCTCGGCCATCGGCCTCGGCTGCATGGGCATGTCGGATTTCTACGGCCCCGCCGACCGCAGCGAGAGCATCGCCACCATCCACGCGGCGCTCGATGCCGGGATCACGTTGCTAGACACCGGCGATTTCTACGGCATGGGCCACAATGAGATGCTGATCCGCGAGGCGCTCGCCGGGCGCAATCGCGACAATCTCCAGATCAGCGTCAAGTTCGGCGCGCTGCGCGATCCCAACAAGGGCTTTCTCGGCTATGACAGCCGCCCGGCGGCGATCAGGAATTTTGTCGCCTATTCGCTGCAGCGGCTCGGCGTCGATGCCATCGACATCTATCGGCCGGCACGGCTCGATCCGGACGTGCCGATCGAAGAGAGCATTGGCGCGATGGCCGACATGGTGAAAGCCGGCTGGATCAGGCATATCGGGCTTTCCGAGGTTGGCTCCGACACCATTCGCAGGGCGCACGCGGTGCATCCGATCGTCGACCTGCAGATCGAATACTCGCTCGTCGCGCGCGGGATCGAGAGCGACATTCTCAAGACCTGCCGCGAACTTGGAATCAGCATCACCGCCTACGGCGTATTGGCGCGCGGGCTGATCAGCGGGCATTGGTCGAAGGAACGCTCCGCTGCGCAGGATTTTCGTCAGATGAGCCCGCGCTTCCAGGGCTCCAATCTCGACGCCAATCTGGCACTGGTGGATTCCCTGCGCGCCATTGCGGCCGAGGTTGGTGCGTCACCGGCGCAGGTCGCCATCGCCTGGGTCGCCGCGCAGGGCAGCGACATCGTACCGCTTGTCGGCGCACGTCGCCGCGACCGCCTTTCCGAGGCGCTCGGGGCGCTGGACGTCAAATTGACGGATGCGCATCTCGCCGCACTCGCCAAAGCTTTTCCGCCCGGTGCCGCCGCAGGGGCGCGCTATCCCGAAGCGCAGCTCGCGCATATGGACAGCGAGAAGCGCGTCGTGGCGTGAGGAAAACGACAACCCCTCATGGTGAGGAGGCGCGTCAGCGCCGTCTCGAACCATGAGGCCACAGACGGGGCTACATCCTTCGAGACGCGGCGCAAACGCCGCTCCTCAGGATGAGGATTGAGAGCTGTGCGGCGGCAGCTACGCGGGGACTCTACGCCGCGTAGCCGCTCAAATCAGTGATCGTGGGCGCATCGCCATTGAGCGGGTTGGCCGGATCGCGCGCGTAGCGCAAGGTTTCAAAGCGCATCGCGCGCGCGTCCACCATCACCAGCCGGCCGACCAGGCTCTCGCCGAAGCCGACAATTTCGCGGATCGCCTCCAGCGCCATCATCGAGCCCAGCATGCCCGCCAGCGCGCCCATCACGCCGGCCTCGGCGCAGGCCGGCACGGTGCCCGGCGGCGGCGGTTCGGGAAACAGGCAGCGATAGGTTGGATTGAACTCGCCATCCGCGCCGCGTTCATGGGCGCGGATCGTGGTCAGCGATCCGTCGAACTGGCCCAGCGCCGCCGTGATCAGCGGCTTGCCGGCAAAGAAACAGGCGTCGGAAACCAGATAACGCGTTTCGAAATTGTCGGAGCCGTCGAGCACAAGATCGTAGCCGCCGATCAGCGACATCGCATTCTTTGCATTGAGACGCACCGCATGCGCCTCGAAATGAACATGCGGATTGAGCGCGTCAACGACCTCCGCGGCGCTATCGACCTTGCGCCGTCCGACGTCGCGCGTGGTGTGGATGATCTGGCGCTGCAGGTTGGACAGCGAGACGATGTCGTCATCGACCACGCCGAGCGTGCCGACACCGGCGGCCGCCAGATACATCAGGACGGGTGCACCAAGGCCGCCGGCGCCGATCACCAGCACGGACGCCTCCTTAAGCGCAGTTTGGCCGGGGCCGCCGACTTCGCGCAGCACGATATGGCGGGCGTAGCGTTCGAGTTCGTCGGCCGTCAGCATGGTCGTTTTGCTTTCTCTCTCCGCGGGCCACCTGTCAAACCCTCATGGTGAGGAGCGCGGAACGCGCGTCTACCGGACGATGCTACGCATCGCCAGGAGAACCATGTGGCCCCGATCGCGCCCGCGGCCATCCTTCGAGACGCCGCTTCGCGGCTCCTCAGGATGAGGAGCTCAGTCAGTCCCCTGAACCGGGCCGCGGTTGGTGCCGACTAAGCAGATGTGCTTAGTTGGCGGGACGTCAATGCGCACTCCCCCTATTCCACTCCGGCATTTCCTGGATTTGTCATGAGATCGGTGCTTTCGGCAACATTGATGATCGGGGCCTCCGTTTTCGCGGCCTCGGACGCGCAGGCGCAGGCGCAGCTGACGCCGCCCGCCACGGCCGGCGCCAAGGCGAAACCGGTCGCCACGATACCGATCCGCCCCGCGCTGCAGAAGCCGGAGGAAACCGCAAATGGGATGGGGCAGGCCGAGCGGCAGGCGCTGCAGTCAGACCTTGCCTGGGTCGGGCAATATAACGGCGCCATCACGGGCGACGTCAGCGAGCGCATGGTCAATGCGATCAAGGAATTCCAGAAGGGACGCGGGGCCAAGCCGACCGGCGTGCTCAATCCGCAGGAGCGCGGGCTGCTGGCGGACACCGCCAGGAAAAAACAGGAAAGCGTCGGCTGGAAGATCG
>Ga0268266_10003487_pt1 | contig 15661 bp, 13 predicted proteins | sample KBSS13metaG_FD_190356 | JGI IMG/M metagenome (GOLD analysis project Ga0268266, IMG submission 190356) | Switchgrass rhizosphere microbial communities from Kellogg Biological Station, Michigan, USA - KBS S1-3 metaG (SPAdes) (version 2) | ecosystem: Host-associated > Plants > Roots > Rhizosphere...
CAAGCTGGGTGAAGTATGGTGCGGACCTTCAGGAGAGGCAGCTCGTCGCGGGTACTCCTGCACCCAACAGCCCCGGCTTCGGAGACGACCCCGATCCAGCCATTCTCTTCGACGGTGCCACAGGCGAACGCACGGAGATCGCGATGCCTCCCGCCGACCAGAGTGGCTACTACATCGGCGTGCGCGACGCCATCCTCGGGCGCTCGCCGCTTCCCGTCTCTCCAGAATCTGCCATCGCTGTGATGGCTGTTCTTGAGACTACCCTCGCATCGGGCAAAGAAGGACGCGTTCTCTCTCTTCCTCTTACGTTAGAGGAGCGACGTGCATATCAAGAGCGAGAAAAACGGGGCGTCTAGATGTTAATCTGGATTCACCGTGCACTCCCCGCTTGTCCCAATCTTTGAGGAGCAGTATCGCGTCCTCAGACCTCGCGCTCCAATGCCTCCCTTCGACATCCGGTTCCGCCGCTTCACTTCGCTCAACACCACGATCCGGCTACGCGAAGGCCGCCTTCATGTGCGGCTCTCTGATCTGCTCGAACACGCTCCTGAGACTGTGCATCATGCCATCGCACACATTCTTCTCGCTAAGCTGTACCGCAAGCCCATCGCTCCTACCCATGCCGATCGCTACCGCCGTCACGTCTCGTCCGAAGCCGTCTCGCGTCAGGCTGAACATATCCGTCAAACGCGCGGCCGCAAGCGCATTCTTACTCCGGTAGGACATCACTTCGACCTCAACGAGGTCTTCGATTCGCTCAACACACGCTTCTTCCACGGCCTGCTGGGCCGTCCCGTCCTTACCTGGAGCGCCCATCACGCCCGGCGCATGCTCGGCCACTACGACGCAGCGCATAACACCATCATGGTCAGCCGCGTCTTCGACCGGCCCGACACACCTCGCTGTGCCATTGAGTACCTTCTGTACCACGAGATGCTGCATCTCAAGCATCCCGTCCGCGTGAAGGCCGGACGCCGCTGCGTCCACTCGCGCGAGTTTCAGGCTGAGGAGCGCCTCTTCCCTCATCTCGAAGAGGCCAAGGCCTATCTGCGCCGCCTCTAACTCCTGTCACTTGAACAAATTCCTAACTGGTTGTCATAAAACCGTGGTAGCATCCTCCCGTCCCGGGCTTCCCGCTTAGGGTGCCTTAGACTGCCACTCCACGCAGCTTCAGTGCCTGTTTTTGGGCCATGGTTCAACCAGCATCTTTATCAAATTTTTAGGAAACTGGGGGTTCTACATGATTCCGATGTACAAACGTGCCGCGGCCGAGTTCTTCGGAACTTTTTGGCTGGTCTTCGGAGGCTGTGGTAGCGCGGTCCTTGCCGCTGCCTTCCCACAGCTTGGTATCGGCTTTGCCGGTGTCGCTCTTGCCTTTGGACTCACAGTACTGACCATGGCCTATGCCATCGGGCACATCTCAGGATGCCATCTCAACCCGGCTGTCTCCGTCGGCCTCGTGGTCGGCAAACGCTTCCCCGCCTCCGAGCTTCTGCCCTATATCGTCGCCCAGCTTGCTGGAGCCGTCCTTGCCTCCGGCGTGCTCTTCCTCATCGCCAGTGGACGTCCGGACTTCTCCCTCGCTGGCGGCTTTGCCTCTAACGGCTACGGTGTCCACTCTCCCGGAGGCTACTCGCTGATGGCCTGCTTTGTGGCCGAGGTCGTTCTCACCACCTTCTTTCTCCTCATCATCCTCGGAGCCACCGATCATCGTGCCCCTAAAGGCTTCGCCCCCATCGCCATCGGACTCGGTCTTACCCTGATCCACCTCATCAGCATTCCAGTCACCAACACCTCGGTGAACCCTGCCCGTTCCACCGGCCCTGCGATCTTCGTCGGAGGCTGGGCCATCGGACAGCTCTGGCTCTTCTGGGTTGCTCCGATCCTTGGAGCCATCCTCGGTGGAATCATCTCTAACATCTTCTTCGACGCTCCACAGCCCTCCGTCCGCGAAGAGCTCTCTCGCTGATCCACACTCACGCAGCAGAAAGCCCCGACGCTCAAAGCATTCGGGGCTTTTCTCTGTCCGCCTTCGTTCTTTACTCCTGCGGAGTCTCTACCAGCTCCGGCATCCATTGCACATTCTTCGCTCGAGCCAAACCAATCAACGCCACACCTACCGCAGCCGAAATCAATGCTGCTATCTGCGCGTTGCTCATTCCCCAATACAACCTCGGGTTGATTCGTACAAACTCCACAAGGAATCTTCCGATACCGCTCAGCACCAGATACTCTCCTGTGATCACGCTCACCGGAGGCCGGCTCTTGGCTCTGCGCCACAGATACCAGGCCAGCGCTATCGAATACAGCAGCTCGTAGACCGGCGTTGGCTGCACCAGATACGGTGTAGGAACCAGCGCATCCGGCCTCATGTGAACACCCCACGGAAGCGTCGTCTTGATTCCGTAGTCGCCATCCCCCGACAGCAGACATCCGATCCGACCCACACCATATCCAATCGCCGCCGCGGGGGCCGCCAGATCCAGCATGCGCAACGGGCCAACCTGCTCGCCACGCGATCCATCCGGCAAGCGAAACCGCGCCGACCTCCCCATCCACATCAGCATCAGAATTCCGGCCAGCATTCCCCCAAACCATGCAAACCCTGCCTGGAACCAGTGCAGGAACTCAAGCGCAACATCCAGCGGATGTTTCCACCCCGGAGAGCCGATCTGGGCCAGTGACGCCCGCAATGTAGCCGGATCCTGAAGCTCATGCCAGACCTTTGCGCCCACAACTCCCGCGATCACCACAAACGCCACAATATTCAGGGCATCTGCATCGATGCCATTGCGAACCAGGTTTTTGTGCAGCACGACCGTCCCCACAACGGCAGCCAGCCACAACAACAGCCCGAACGTACCCAGATGCACCGGGCCTAAATTGATATAGGGATACATATTCCTCGCTTCACTATCCAGTGTATCGTCCGCCGGTCCTGCGACGCCTTCCGTTTCAGACTTGGCCTGAGGTTCGCTTCACGATACCCTTGGCTTTATATGCCTACCGGTACCACGAACTCTCCCGCGGCCTCCTTCCCCTCACCCGACACCATGCAGGTCCTGCTCTCTAAGCAGGAGATCGCCCAGCGCACCCGCGAGATCGGGGAGCAGATCTCCAAGGAGTACGAGGGTCAATCCATCGTCCTCATCGGCGTTCTCAAAGGCGCAGCCATCTTTCTCGCCGACCTCGCCCGCGCCATCAAGGTCGATAACACCTTCGACTTCGTCGCCGTCTCCAGCTACGGCCGCGCCCGCGTCTCCTCAGGAGCCGTCAAGCTCATCAAGGACATCGACAACCCCATCGAAGGCAAGCACGTCATCCTCGTCGAGGACATCCTCGACACTGGCCTCACCCTCAGCTTCCTTCGCCAGATGATGCTGCAGCACAAACCCGCATCGCTCAAGATCGCCACCTGCCTCGATAAACCCGATCGCCGTCTCGTTCCCATCGAAGCCGACTACGTCGCCTTCAAGATTCCCAACCAGTTCGTCATTGGCTACGGAATGGACTATGCTGAGCGATATCGCGGTGTGGAAGACATCCGCCTCTTCCCCGACGACGCCGGCCACTAAACACTATCTAATGGAATGGAGCTGCTGTTCCCACATTGCTGAGGCCATCGCGGAGTTCCATCTCCGCCCCTCAGCAAGACCCTTCCCCACGTCATCCCGACCGAAGCGCAGCAAAGTGGAGGGATCCGCTTCTCGACCACAAACCCGTCAGTCACCCGATACCGTCTTCAACCCAGCCGAAACTCCTTCGCCAGCATCTCGTAACTCCGGATCCTCTTCTCGTGATCCCACACAATCGTATTCACAATCACCTCATCGATCCCCAACTCCCCCGCCATCTGTTCCAACCGCTCCCGCACCACTGCTGGAGTTCCCACAAAATATCGCGGCCACTCTCCCTCCTCCAGCGGCATCTCCCCCCTCATCTTCAACTCGCGCAAAGCCTCTTCGGGAGCAGCCACAGGCTTCCTCTCACCCAATCGAATCCTCTGCTGCAGCAGCTTCACACTCGCAGACAAAAACTCCGCCTCTTCCTGGGTATCCGCGCAGATCACCCCCACAGCGACTGTCGCCTCCGGCTTCTCCAGCCGAACTCCCGGACGGAAGTTGCGCATGTAAGCCTCGATCGCATCCCTGGTCTTCACCGGGCTGAAGAAGTGCGCAAACGAGTACGGCAGTCCAAACTCGACCGCAGCGGCTGAGCTCCACATGCTCGAACCCAGCATCCACACCGCCGGTCCTACATACCGGTCCTCTGCTACAGGAGCAGGCATCGCCTTCACCCTCCCAAAAGGATGCGCGGTCGGAAAGTCATCCTCCAGAAACGCCATCAGCTCCGTCACCTGCTCCGGAAAATCATCCTCCATCGCCACCTTCCGGCTTCGTCGCAGTGCCAGCGACTCCATCGGCCCTCCCCCGGGAGCCCGCCCTATCCCCAGGTCCACCCGCTCCGGATACAGCCCATACAGCGTACGAAACACCTCAGCCACCTTCAGCGGCGTGTAATGCGGCAGCATAATTCCACCCGAGCCGATCCGGATCCTGCTCGTCTCCGCCCCAATCCGCGCCAGCATAATCTCCGGCGCCGTACACGCCAGAAGATCCATCGCGTGGTGCTCCGACATCCAGAAGCGGTGGAAGCCCAGCTCGTCCACCCTTCGCGCCAGGGCAATCGAGTTTTGCAAAGCCTGTGCCGGTGCAGTCCCTTCCGCCACCGGAGATTGATCCAATACTGAAAGTTTCAGTTCCCTCTTAACGTTCCCCATAGCTATCTGATGTCCCACCTGAGAGATCGGAGCAGCATCGTATCTTGAAGTATCATGACTTGACCTATATTCGCTTTTTATTCGCTATAATGACCACACAGGCAGGATGCCGCTCATGAATACGCAGCAAAAATTGGAGATCCTGGCCGATGCAGCAAAGTACGACGCCTCCTGCGCCTCTTCAGGAGCGAAGCGAGCCGGCAATGGCAAGGGTGTAGGACACACCGATGGCACCGGCATCTGCCACTCCTACACGCCCGATGGCCGCTGTGTCTCTCTGCTCAAAATCCTGCTCACCAACTTCTGCACCTACGATTGCGTCTTCTGCGTCAATCGATCCACCTCCGATATCCAACGCGCCCGCTTCACCCCGGAAGAGGTCGTCAACCTCACTCTCGACTTCTACAAACGGAACTACATCGAAGGTCTCTTCCTCTCCTCTGGAATCATCCAGTCGCCCGACTACACGATGGAGCAGTTAATTGAGGTCGCCCGTTCCCTGCGTATCACCCACAGCTTCGGCGGCTATATCCACCTGAAGGCGATTCCCGGATGTTCCCCTACCCTGATTGAAACCGCAGGCCTCTACGCGGACCGCCTGTCGGCCAATATCGAACTCCCCACCCAGCAGGACCTCGTCCAGCTGGCTCCCGAGAAGAAGTCCGCCGTCATCGAAGGCACTATGGGACAGATCCAGACCCGCAAGGACGAGTTGGACGAAGATCGCCGCCGCATCCGTTCCACGCCGAAGTTCGCTCCTGCAGGCCAGTCGACCCAGATGGTGGTAGGAGCAACCGCCTCGACAGACCGGGAGATCATGCAACGAGCAGATGGGCTCTACCGCCAGTATGGTCTTCGTCGCATCTACTACACCGGCTTCAGTCCATACCCCAAAGCCGATCTTCGCCTCCCGCTCGCAGCTACTCCCATGGTTCGCGAGCACCGTCTCTATCAGGCGGACTGGCTCATCCGTTTTTATGGCTTCAACGCCACCGAAATCACCACGCCGGAGAATCCCCACCTCGACCTGCACGCCGATCCCAAAACGCAATGGGCCCAGCGTCATCCCGAATTCTTTCCCATCGACATAAACTCAGCCCCGCGCGAGACGATGCTGCGCGTGCCCGGCCTTGGTTATCGCAATGTAGATCGCATCCTCAGTATTCGCCGTTATCATCGGCTCATCCTCGAAGATCTGCGCAAGCTGCACGTCAGCCTGAAGAACGTCTCTCCATGGATCATCACCGCCGACTCTCTACCAGGTCATCCTGTGCCTTCAACCAGCACCCCTCCTGCGGAACAACTCGCCCTCGACCTCATGCCAGACAATTCATCCACGACCGCCTCCACAATTCACGGACAGCTTTGACGCATGTTTCCTTCAACCTCTTTCATCATCGAGCGAAAGGCCCCGGAAGACTCCGGCTTCGAAAGCTGGCGCGACCTTGCTCGCGATGGCCTCAAATCCTCCACACCTCCCGATGAAATCGACTTTCAGGACGATCTCTTCACCGCGTCGGCCTCCTTACAGCTGGTCGCCAACAACGCAGCACGAAATTCAGCGGCTGCATCGCAGGCGAAACCCTATGTATCTAGATCTTTCCTCGACGATGCTCTTGTAGCCGCGCATCATCGTGACCCCGATCGTTGGAACCTTCTCTATCGGCTGCTCTGGCGCATACAGACAGAAAGAAACCTGCTCAACATCGACGTCGACCCCGATGTGGCTCAATTCAAATCGCTCCTTCATCAGGTTCGGCACGACCTTCACAAGATGCACGCCTTCGTCCGATTTCGAAAGGTTGAAGACAGCGAGGGCGAGCACTTCATCGCATGGCACAAGCCGGCCCACCGCATCCTCGCTCTCGCGGCTCCGTTTTTCAGCGAGCGCTTTGCCGTCATGCGCTGGACTATCCTCACCCCCGACAACTCGGTCTCTTGGGATCCATCCGTCGGCAAGGCCACATTCGGCCCAGGTGCCGACCGCGATCAGGCACCCGATCACGATGAGCTCGAAGACCTCTGGCGCTCCTATTACTCCAGCATCTTCAATCCCGCCCGGCTCAATCCGTCGCTGATGCGCTCGCACATGCCAACCAAATACTGGAGCACGCTTCCCGAGGTGGATCTCCTTCCCTCCCTGATTACGAAGGCACAAGACCGTGTCGAATCGATGATCGCAACCCAGAGCTCTACTCCAAGTGCCTCCCGCTTCATTCCCTCGGAACACACTCTTACCGTCCTTCATCAATCCTTGCCTCAATGCAAAGGCTGCGATCTATACCGTCACGCCACTCAGGTAGTCGCAGGGTACGGCTCTCACGACGCCGCACTGATGCTCGTGGGCGAACAACCGGGCGATAAGGAAGACCTCGAAGGAAAACCTTTCGTGGGCCCGGCAGGCGAGGTCCTTCGCCGCGCTCTGGATGAGCTCGGAATCTCTCCCGAAAAGATCTACATGACCAATGCGGTCAAACACTTCAAGTTCGTACAACGCGGCAAGCTGCGACTCCACAAAAATCCCGCCATCTCCGAGATCAACGCCTGTCGCCCCTGGCTCGAAGCGGAGATCGATGCCTTGAAGCCCCGGGTCATCCTCTGTATGGGAGCAAGTGCAGCTCGTGCCCTTCTTGGAAGTACCTTCGCCCTCATGCGAGACCGGGGCCGTTTCGTTCCCTCACGGTACTCCGACAACACCATCGCCACCGTACACCCTTCAGCCATCCTCCGCGCCTCAGAGCCTGCGCAGACAGCTCAGCTCTACGAGTTCATGAAGACGGACCTGAGGCTTGCCTGGAGCTACGCGGCAACCCCCATCGGAGTGTCATCCTGAGCAAACTGCATCATTCCGCGTTGATTCATGGCACCCCTCAACCCAAAGCGTCACCCTAACCGGAGGGATACCGCCCACTTTGACGGTGCCCCCCATCAAAGTGTCATCCTGAGCGGAGCGCAGCGAAGTCGAAGGATCTGCATTTCGCTTTTGCTCCCACAAAAAATCATCAGGAGGGCAGCGATTTCATGAACAGGGACCCCCAAACAGCATGTCAAGAGGCAAAATCATCCAAACCACTGCAAACAGGAGAGATATCAAATGCCGAACCGCCTCCCTCACGCTGGTATACTTTAATCAGGCTCCGAGCACATTCGGGGCCTTCGGCACGTCTGTAACTTGTTTACTTTCAATAACATGACCGCGAGTGCTGTCTTTTGAAGATCTTGCCTTGGAAGTCCAGACCTAACTCTTCTCTTTTGAAGACTTTGCACCAATTTGTAGGAGGGGGGCCGACAATAGGAGCCAAACCTCTTCCTCCTGTGGTAGAAACAGACCGCGCCGGCAGTTCGGCACGCAAGGAGAATCATGAGCAGTCCGTCGCACCCTGAAGTACATACATTCGATCCCAATGCCTTCGCCGCTCACGCTCTCTCTTCGCCGCAGAATCTCGCCGCTGTCCTCGATCACACCATCCTCAAGCCGGACGCCAGCCGCAACCAGGTCCTCCAGCTCTGCCACGAAGCAGCGGAGCATCGCTTCGCCTGCGCCATGGTCAACCCGATCTGGGTTCAGACCGCCGTCTCCGCGCTCCAGGGCACAGGAGTGCCCGTCGGAGTCGTCATCGGATTTCCTCTCGGAGCCACGCTCTCCGCCTCCAAACGCGACGAGACCGCTCGAGTGGTCAAACAAGGCGCTCATGACGTCGACATGGTTCTCAACATCGGCCTGCTCAAGAGCGCGACGCCTGCCGACTACGAACTCCTCAAACAGGACATTCGTGGCGTGGTCGAGCTGGCGCACGGCAGCGGCGCCATCGTAAAGGTCATCCTCGAGACCTGCCTGCTGACCTTTGAAGAGAAGCTTCGCGCCTCTGAGCTCGCGCTCTCTGCCGGAGCCGACTTCCTCAAAACCTCCACCGGGTTCTCCACCGGAGGAGCCACAGTCGACGACATCGCTCTCCTCCGCGGCGTCGCCGGGCCGCGTGCGGGAGTCAAGGCCTCGGGAGGAATTCGCTCTCTCGCCGACGCCTCCGCCATGCTTCACGCTGGAGCCTCACGCATCGGCGCCAGCGCCAGCGTAAAGATCGTCCGCGAGCTCGCCGGCAACGGTCTCTCCTCTGAACCCTCTCCCGCGGGTTATTGAGAGAGTCACCCGTCAGTACGAAAACGGAAGCCCTCACAGGCACTACAGTAGTATCATCGGCTCTTCCCATGTCTACGGCCAATAAATCACGACGCGGAACCTCCCCCGCCGCGCCAGACGCCCAGGTCGCACCTGAACATAGCTTTGAGGGAGACTACCGGCCGTCCGCCGATGAGGCCTTGCAGGCTCCGAATATCCGTGTCGCTCCCGTCCACCAGGTCGAGTTCCTTCACTCCCTGGCCGACGCGCTCAACACCACGCTCGATCTCAACACCCTCATGCATCGGGTCTCGGATCTGGTGCGCGCCGTCATCGACTACCGTATCTTCGCCATCCTGCTGATCAACGACCGCACCCAGGAGCTCTGGATGCGCTTCCAGATCGGTCACACCCCGGAGATCGAGCGCACCCGCCTCAAGATGGGACGGGGCATCGTCGGGCAGGCAGCACTGCAGCGCAGGACCCTGCGGATCGACGACGTCTCTCAGGAAGAGCATTACATCGCGGCCAACCCCAATGTCCGCTCCGAGCTCGCCGTGCCGCTGATTGTGAAAAATCGTGTGGTCGGCGTGCTCGACATCGAATCCGAGATTCCCGGCTTCTTTACCGAGGAGCATCAGCGGCTGCTGGAGCTGGTCGCCTCGCGCATGTCCATCGCCGTCGAGAATGCCAGGCTTTATACCCGCGTCTCCCGCCAGGCGCAGACGCTGGCAGTCCTCAATGAGATCTCCCGCGAGATCACCAGCATCCTTGATCTCGACGACCTGCTGGAACGCATTGGTCAGCTTCTCAAGCGCGTCATCGACTACCAGATGTTCACTATTCTGCTGTGGAACGAGCGCACCCAGCAGTTCGAGCATCGTTTCTCTTCCCGCTACGGCGAGCGCGTTACGCGCGACCGCACCGTGGCCCTGGGAGAAGGCATCATCGGTTCAGCAGCCCAGCTTCGCGAGCCGGTCCTGGCGCCCGACGTCCGCAAAGACACTCGATACCTCAATGTGAACCCGGAGACGCGCTCCGAACTCGCCGTGCCCCTGATTTACAAAGGACAGGTGATCGGGGTCATCGATCTCGAACACACTCGCGTCAACTACTACAACGAGGATCACCTGCGGACGCTTTCCACCTTGGCCGCACAGGTAGCGATCTCCATCGCCAACGCACGACTCTACCAGCGCATCCACGAAGAGGAACAGCGAATGGAGCGCGATCTGGAGATGGCTCGTCAGGTACAGCTTCGCCTGTTACCTCCACAACCTCCGAAGCTCGAGCGTGCCGAGTTCGCCGCCGAGTTCAACGCCGCCCGCTCCATCGGAGGCGATGTCTATGACTTCCTCGACTACGGTCCAGGCCGAGTCGCGCTCGCCATTGGAGATGTGAGCGGAAAGGCGGCTCCCGCTGCCCTCTATGCCGCGCTGGTAAGTGGCATTCTTCGCTCGCTTGCGACTCAGCATCTCTCTCCCGCTGCATTGCTGGCTGCTCTCAATGATCAGCTTCAGGAACGGCGTCTCGATTCGCAGTATGTCACCATGCTGGTCGCCATCTGGGACGACTCCAATCAGACGATCCAGGTTGCGAACGCAGGCTCGGTACAACCTCTGTTTGTATCCATCAGCTCAAGCGGCTCACGAACCTCGGTCGATGTGAAGACCATCCAGGCAGAAGGCTTTCCTCTCGGCCTCTTCCCGGACGTTGAGTACGAAGAGTTCACCTTGTCGACCCGTACCGGCGATCTGCTCGTCTTCTTCTCCGACGGCATTCCCGATGCCGAGAATGCCAAAGGCGATATGTTCGGAACCGATCGCCTGGCCAAGGTTCTCAAATCGCTACGTCAAGCGACAGCAGCCTCGGCTGTGGAAGCCATTCTGAAGGCCGTCTCTGACTTTCAGTCAGGTATCGAACACTTCGATGACGAGACCATCGTCGTTCTGCGCGCTCTTTAGCTACGGGTTGGCGATCTTCGGGTCGACCTGCTTATAGCCGGCAGGAATCGCGAACTTCGAGGCATCGGCCGCAGCCTGAGAGAAGTTGCTCATCTGCGTGTTCGACTCCACCAGCACCGCAGATCCTTGCGCCTGAGCATTGTCTGGCGCCGCAGGAGCGGGATCCGCAGCTTTCTTCTTGTGGCCAAATCCGCCAAATCCTCCCAGCCCTAAACTGCTGGTAATCGCTGAGGTCGCAGAGTCCTTCGCAACCTGCCCTGCGGACGGCGTGGCTGGAGACGTTGATGTTGGCAACGGTGCTTCCGACGCCGCAGGCAGAGGCTCGCCATTTGCGGTTGTCCCCATGCGCATCACCTGCATCACTGGAATGCCCTTCAGTTTCGACATCTCTTTCACCATGTCTGCCATCGCCTTCCCTGCTCCAGGCTGAGACGCAAGGAGTGCAGGGTTAATAGACTCACCGAAGACAGTCCCGAGCTTCTCTGCAAAACGCTTCTGAAACTCGCGGACCTCTTCATAACCGGGCACCTCAGGCGCGAGCCACATGTCGTTGGTGATCGCCAGCGACCCTTTTTCTCCGGACTTTTTATCGGTCGCGTTCATAGCCATGCTAAGAATCGATTCATTGGCGCTGACACCAGCGACGTCCTTCGTTGCCCCGGTGTTGCGAACCTTCACTTCGAAAGCGAGGTCCGTGTCTGCGGGAGTCGGCTCTCGATCGGCTCCTTGTTGCTCCTTGGCCTTCTTGATGGCCGCATCGATCTGCTGGCGCATCTGTTCGAAGGTCATGGTGGTGTACTGCTTTCGGGTGTGATCGATGGTCGTAATGGTCTCGTGGTCCAGATCGACGATCTCGGTTCGCATCGCATTGGAGCGGACCATACGATTTCCCTGGATCACTACCGTCGAGACAATAGGATCTCCGGCCTGTCGAGCCTGTTTGCTGAAGACGCCGGCCATCTTCATCATTCCGACGATCGCTCCCCCGGTGATCTGGGTCGTCTCCGTATAGCTGAAGTCAGCGTGGAGCGCAGGCGATAGCGCCATCAACAGGCCAATGGCAAAAGGTTTCGTTTTCATGGGTTTCTGCTCCTGACCGTCCTTCGATCGAAGACCTGAGATAAATCCTGTGTCGGCAGGCAGTGTACCAACGGGCGCGGCAGAAAGGTTAGGATAAAAAGTAATGTCCTCCACAACGACTGAACCGAACGCATCCTCCGCCACCCAGATTGTTTCTCCGGCCCGCAGCTTTCAGGGTTCTGTGACTGTTCCAGGCGACAAGTCCATCTCGCACCGCTATGGCATGCTTGCCGGACTGGCTGAGGGAACGACGCGGCTCTCCAATTTTTCTACAGGTGCCGATCCTCACTCGACCCTGAGCTGCATGGAGGCATTGGGTGCGACCGTCGTGAAAAACGGCACCAGCATTGAAGTTACCGGAGTAGCGGGAGCATTCCGTCAGCCCGCGGCGGAGCTCGATTGCGGAAACTCCGGCAGCACCATGCGCATGCTGGCCGGTCTGATTGCGCCGCATCCCCATACCTTCACCATGATCGGCGATGAGTCGCTGACGATACGTCCGATGGAACGCATCCGTAAGCCTTTGAGCTCTATGGGAGCGAAGATTGATCTGGTCGACGGCCATGCGCCCATGACAATCCATGGCGGCGCTTTGAAGGCCATCGACTTCGAGACCCCGATTCCTTCGGCCCAGGTAAAGACCGCCGTGTTGTTCGCCGGTCTGCAGGCCGAAGGCACGACAAGCCTCTCTGAGGCGGTCAGAACGCGAGACCACTCCGAGCATGCACTGAAGGCCTTCGGAGCAAGCCTTACGCGCACGGAAGAACGACTCAGCATCGCCGGAGGACAAAAACTCAAAGCGATCGAGGCGACCGTGCCTGGGGACATCTCCTCAGCTGCATTCTTTCTTGCCGCCGCGTTGCTCTTTCCGGACTCGAATCTCGTGCTGGACTCTCTCGGTATGAATCCAACCCGTGCGGCGCTGCTCGATGTCATCACCACTCTCGGTGGCAAGATCAAGGTTCTGACAGTTGAGGAACACCACGGCGAGCTGATTGGAACCATCCAGGTCAATCGCTCCGCGGAGCTGAAGGGAGCGGAGATCACAGGAGCTCTTTCAGCGCAGCTGATTGACGAGCTACCTGTTCTGGCTGCCATTGCTCCTTATACGCGTGATGGGATCGTCATCCGGGACGCCAAGGAGCTTCGCGTCAAAGAATCGGATCGCATCGCCCTCGTGGCGAAGAACCTGAAGGCGATGGGAGCGGAGTTTACTGAGTTTGAGGACGGCCTGGCTGTCCCTGGAAATCAGCAACTGCACGGAGCAGAGATCGACTCGGGTCACGATCACAGGATCGCTATGGCATTCGCGATTGCAGCCTTGCGCGCCAGCAGTGAAAATGTCATTCACGGAGCAGAAGCCGCGGGAATCTCATTTCCTGAGTTCTTCAGCTTCCTCAACGAGCTTTCCAAGCGCTAGGTTGCAGCCGGGCTGCCGCAAAGCGTGAGAAAAGATCATCAAGCGCGGATGTAACCTCAGCGACGCTGACTTCATCAATGATGTAGTTGGGTGGAGCAGATGGCATGTCTGCGTTCTTCAGTATGTGATACCTATCATTGTCGACGGGAAGCCACTCAATCGGCGGAGACCATGCAGGCGCGATAATCACCATCGGAAGCCCGGCGGCGCGGCCGATATGCAAGGGGCCAGTATCGAGAGTCAGGCCGACGGTGCACAGGCTCATTAGAGCGGTCAGTTGCGCCAGATTCGTCTTTCCCGCCGCGCTGGCCGTGGGAAAGGGAAAACTTCCGCGCAGTTCGTCAATCGCCGCCGCCTCCCCGGCTGTCCCGACAAAGAGAATATGGGCTCCGTACCTCTCCTTGAGAAAGATCGCGGCCTCACGAAATCGCTCCGGACGCCAGCTCTTTCGCTGGGTCACGCTGGTTTGCGTCACGAAGACGACAACCGGCTGCCCCTCTTCGATTCCCGCCGACGACATCAGACCGCGCGCAAAGGCTGCATCCTGATCGCTGAAAAAGATCTTCGGCTCGAAGTGCTTCGCTGTATGTCCGAGGGCCTCGACCAGTCGTAGATTGTTTGCGATCTGGCTTTTGCTGCTATCGAAGGTCATGGGTATACGAAAAAGCGTCGGCTCCACCGTGAAGCCCACTCGCTCCGAGGCTCCACCGAACAACGCCTGAAACGCGATCAGCGTTCGCTCATTCCCCATGGGAGTGAGTGTGACGAAGCTCTTCTTGCGAAAAGGAAACTGATGCCGCAACGACTGGACAGAGGACTTCAGATCCTTCAGGGGACTCGGAGTCGCAATCAGAGTATCGATGTTGGGATTGCTGCGTAGGGCATCCAGTGAGAATCCGCTGGCGACCACAGCGATCTGCGCCTTCGGAGCCGCATGTTTTAGCGCAGCAAAGAGCGGAGTTGCATGAATCGCAGTGCCCAATGCACTGGCATGCTGAAAGACGATAAAGTTTTCGACCTGGTTTAGCTGTTTCCGACCAATGGTGTTTCGGTTTGTTCTACTTTCGATTGCGGTGATACCGGCAAATGCAGCACTCTTCAAACTTCGGAGAAGACTCAAGATCGATCCTTTTCGGGTTGGTCGAGTCAGAAGATCAGTTACATCTTATAGCGGCCCATCTCGTCGTCATTCAGGTTTTCAAGCCAGCGGCGCATCTCATCTGCATTGATGGACTGAGCTCCGGTGGCTGCCTGACGAGAGTTCTCAAGCACATCACGGCTGACGTAGATCGGGCAGTCCCAACGAAGCGCAAGCGCAATCGCATCGGAGGGACGAGAATCCATGGCTACGGTCTCCCCATTTTGCTCGAGCCAGATAACGGCATAAAAAGTATCGTCACGCAGCTCGGAGACAACGACCTTCCGAACCTCAGCATTCAAATTGCGCGCCATATTCCGCATCAAATCGTGGGTCATGGGGCGCGGAGTCGCCGTCTTCTCAAGTTCCAGTGCAATTGCATTGGCCTCGAAGATTCCCACCCAGATGGGAAGAACCGTGTCGCTGGCAATGTCCTTCAGGACGACGATGGGCATATTCGTGACCGGGTCCATCATCAGTCCGCGAATCTGCATCTCGACTTCATCGGGGGTGTGAACTACCGTTGCGGGGGCCTGTGTGTTCATGTTAGTTGAGTACGACGAAGGGTTGGGGCTGCCGGGTGGTCTGGAAAGGTATCGATCCCGCTACCGCCTCGCCGATCAGACAGTTTGGCATGGTCCGGGTGATGTGGATGGCTAGATAGCTTCCAACCGGAGGTTGCGAGGCCCCGGGCGCAAGCGTGAAATTAACTGTCTTGTTCTGAGTGGAGCGGCCAACGACCTGACCGCGACCTTGATTGTAGCTCTCCACCATTACCTCAATCGTGTGGCCCAAGTGGCGAGCATAGTGTTCGCGCTGGATCTCACGCTGCCGATCATTAAGAATGCGCAGGCGCTCGGTCTTGATCTCATCAGAGAGTGTATCGGCCATTCCTACTGCGGGCGTATTCGGACGCGGTGAAAACTTGAAGGCAAAGACAGCATCGTAGCGCACGGCATCGAGCAGTGTGATGGTCTGCTCGAAGTCGGCATCGGTCTCACCCGGAAAGCCGACGATCATATCGCTGGTGATCGAGATGTCGCGTTTGGCCGAGTGAATCCAGCTCATGCGCTCCAGGTACCAATCACGCGTGTACTCACGCGACATCGCCTGCAGGACAGAGGATGATCCGGATTGCACCGGAAGATGGATGTGATCGCAC
>Ga0268266_10003488_pt1 | contig 15660 bp, 15 predicted proteins | sample KBSS13metaG_FD_190356 | JGI IMG/M metagenome (GOLD analysis project Ga0268266, IMG submission 190356) | Switchgrass rhizosphere microbial communities from Kellogg Biological Station, Michigan, USA - KBS S1-3 metaG (SPAdes) (version 2) | ecosystem: Host-associated > Plants > Roots > Rhizosphere...
GCCGCGCGGTCGGCTGGGTCGAACGCGACGAGCTCGCCGCGGCGGCGCTCCTCCACGACATCGGCCGCCTCGTCATCTCCCGCCTGCACCCGGGCTACAAGGTCTACTTCGACGCCGCCTCGCGCACGCCCGAGCAGCGCCTCCGCGACGAACGCGAGCAGCTGGGCATCGACCACGCGCTGGTCGGCGGCGTGCTGGCGCGGCGCTGGAACCTGCCGCAGCGCCTCGCGGTCGCGATCGAGCGCCACCACGCCGAGGACGCCGAGGGACTTGCCGCGATGGTCTCCGCCGCCGACATGGTCGCCCACTACACCAATGGCGAGGCGATCTCGCCGGAGCGACTGATGGCAAGCTGCGAGCGGATCGGCCTCGGCCCCGACGCCCTCCGTGACCTTCTCTACGAGCTTCCCCTGGCGAGCGCCGAGGCGGGCCGCATCTCCGAGCCCTGCCCGCTCTCCGCCCGCGAGCTTGACGTCCTCCGCCACCTCTCGGAGGGCATGGTCTACAAGCAGATCGCCACCGAGATGCACCTCTCGGTCTCCACGATCCGCACCCACCTTCACAACGTCTACGGCAAGATCGGCGCCGTCGACCGCGCGCAAGCTGTGCTCACGGCGCGCGACCGCGGCTGGATCTAGGCCGGCGTCCGAGGCAAGGGACGCGAGGCGGTGTCGGCGAGAGCGGCCGTCTCGGTCACGGCCCTGGCTGGCTGTGACCGTGCCCGAGACGGCCGGGGTATGAAAGCTGTGAAGGATCTCCGACGCCGTTGCGGGAGATGTGAGGGAGACGCCACGAAGTCCACACTTCCGCGCGGGTTCCTCATTGCCCAAGGATCTCCGTGTCAGATTCACCCCCTATAGGGGCGCCAACCTGACGCGCACCTTTCGTAACACCGCCGATCCCGCAGGAACCGGGACGGAGGTGTGGAGTTCCGGGCGGAAGCGTCACGAACCCTCGCACTTCCCCCCGAAACCCTCACGTCCTGGGCGTCTCATCGCGGTCACAGCCAGCCAGGACTGCGATGAGACGCCCAGGACAGGACCCTTCTAGGACTTCCGGAGCGGCCCTGGCGCCTAGACGATCAGCGATTCCCGCAGCGCGATCGCCACGGCGTGGCTGCGGTTTTTCGCGTCGAGCCTCGCGAGGGTGTTCTTCATGTGGGTCTTGACGGTTTCCTCGGAGAGGCCGAGCTGTCGGGCGGCAACTCCGGTCGACTCGCCGTCGGCGAGGAGCTGGAGGATCTCGCGTTGGCGTTTGGTGAGGATTCCGCGGGAGCCTTTCGGCGGCACGTCGGCGTCGATGAAGCGCTCCTGGGCCGAGGCGGCGATGACGGCGGCGCGCAACTGGTCGGGGCCGGCGGTGCGGGCGACGTAGGCGCTGGCGCCGGCGCCCATGGCGGCGCTCGCCAGGTGGCGCTCCGGCCGGTCGCCGTGGGCGACGATCCCGAGCACCGGCGCCTCCCGGCGCATCGCCCGGATCGTCTCGGTGCCGCTGATCGAGGGGCCGCTGCCGTTCGGCCGCCAGCTCATGTCGAGGATCGCGACGTCGAAGTCGCCGATATCGCGCACGAGGGCGATGCCTTCCTCGCGGCCGGCCGCCTCTTGCACCTCGAAATCTTTCGACAGCACTTCACGGACCCCCAGCCGCACCAGCGGATGGACATCCACCACCAGACATTGTGGGCGTTCGCTCAGGACTACTTCCGATCAATTGAATGGGTGTGGGCACCCGGGTCGAGGGCTCGCCCGATGTGAGCCGATCCTAACCAAGCACTCATTGTGCGGTAGAAAGTCATTGTGATCTCGATCACCTCGAAGTCGCGCTATGCGGTCGTCGCGCTTGCCGAGCTCGCCCGATCGGGGGAGCGGCCGGTGCCGATCAAAGAGCTGGCCGAACGCCGGGAGATCCCCGAGCAGTTCCTCGAGCAGCTCTTTTCGACCCTGCGCCGCGCCGGTCTCCTCACCAGCCACCGCGGCATGCGGGGTGGCTACACCCTCTCCCGGCCGCCGGAAGAGATCACCGTCCTCGAGGTCGTCCAGGCCCTCGACGGCAAAATCGGCTCCGAAGCCGAAGAGGCCGGCGGCATCTGGGCCGAGGGAGTCGGCGCCCTCCGCAAGGTCTTCGGCCAGACGACGATCGCCGAAGTCGCCCGCCGCGAGGCCGAGGAGGCCGGCAGCGGCATGTATTTCATCTAGCGCCCGTTCGCTCAGCCGCCGGTGTTGAGGTCGATCGCTTCGCGGATCAGGGACTTCAGGGCCTCGCCGTCGATCTCGTCGTCCTCGGCGATGTCGATCGCGCGGCGGGTGTTGCCCTCGAGGCTCGAGTTGAAGAGGCCCTTGTGGTCCTCGAGGGAGGCGCCCTTGGCGAAGGTCAGCTTCACGACCTTCTTGTAGGTCTCGCCGGTGCAGATGATCCCGTCGTGCTCCCAGACCGGGACGCCGCGCCATTTCCAGGTCTCCTCGACCTCGGGGTCGGCCTCTTTGACCAGCTCGCGGACGCGGGCGAGGGTGTCGCCGCGCCAGTCGCCCAGTTCCGCGATCCGCTCGTCGATCAGCTGCGAAGGGGAGTCCGTCATCGGTTGCCGTCCTTTCTTCTGTGCCGGTTCGGTGCCGCCCGAGTATCCCCGAAAGAAGCGAAATTCTTTGTCTGCGAGGCGCCCCGGAGACTCGAAGTCGATTCAGGTACCGTCACGGCGCGTTTTCGGGCACAATGACCGAGCCACATAAATGGAATCGAGTGATCGAACAAACCAAATGGGTGTAGGAAGACCGATCCGCGCCGAACGCGACCGGTCCACCGCGGCCTCGGTCCTGGCCCATCCGCTGCGCGTACGGATCCTCGAAGTCCTGAACCAGCGCGACATGAGCCCGATCGAATTCTGCCGCGACGGGTTCGCGCCGGAAAGCATGGAGGTGTCCCACGTCGCCTACCACTTCCGCGAGCTGGCGGAGTACGGCGCGCTGGCCGTGATCGAGCGCAATTCGCGGCGGGGCTCGGTCGAACACGTCTATCGCGGCCTGGGCCGCGCCTACTTCAGCGACCTGCAGTGGAGCGAGCTCGACCACGAAGAACGGATGCGGCTGAGCAAGACGGTGGTCCAGGGGCTGATGGCCCGGGTCGAAGGCGCGCTCCTCGGCGGCACTTTCGAGTCGCGGGCGAACCGGCACCTGACCTGGATCGCGATGCGTCTCGACGAGCAGGGGTGGAGCGAAATGACGACCGCGCTCTCCGCCACCTTCGGCGAAATCGAACAGATCCGCGCCGACGCCGAAGCGCGCCTGGAGCGCGACGGGGAGGAGGGGATCCCGTCCACCTGCGGCATCCTCGGATTCCCCTCGCCGGCCGGGACACAGCTGACGCCGCCACCTGAGGAGTAGCCCATAGGGTCCCGCGGATGAGCGGCGACGCCCGCACCACCGAGCGGCTGATGCTGCGCCCACCCGGGCCCGGCGACGCCCCTGCCTACCGTGCGCTCTTGATGCACCCGACGATCGGCGAGTGGCTGCGTCCGCCGCCGCTCGAGCCCTTCGAGCCCGCCGACGGCGACCTCTGGCTGGACGCCGACACGCGCCACTGGGAGCGCTTCGGCTTCGGGCCCTGGGCGGTGGTCGAGCGGGCGAGCGGCGACTACGTCGGCCGGGTCGGGCTGCGTTGGAGCGAGATCGGCGACCGCGTGGGGATCGAGGTCCTCTGGACGGTCGACCCCCGGCACCACGGCCAGGGCTTCGCCGCCGAGGCCGCCGCCGCGGCCCTCGACCTCGCCGCCGAGCTGGAGCTCGACGAGGTCTTCGCGATGATCCTGCCGACCAACGCCGCCTCCCTGCGCGTCGCCGAGAAGATCGGCATGACCCGGGACGGCAACGTCGACCACGCCGGCTTCGACCACCTGCTCTTCCGCTTCGATCCCGACACCCGCTGATCCGTCCGCAAGCCCCGGTGCCGGGGCTAGACTGGCCCGATGCGTGCTCTCGTCCCGAAGCTCCTGATCGTCGCCCTCCTCGCGCTCGCCGCGCTGGTCCCGGCCTCGGTCGCCTCCGCGGCGCCGATGGTCAGCGGGATCTTCCCGCTGAAAACGGAACTCGAAACGAACAACAAGATCGCTGCGGGGCCCGACGGCAACGTGTGGTTCACGCTGCCGGGCAAAAAAGTGGGAATGATCACTCCGGCCGGAATCGTCCAGGAATTCGAACTCAAAGGGATCGAAGGCACGATCGGCATCGCGGCCGGTCCCGAAGGGCGCATCTGGGTCGTCGCCACGGGGAAAGCAGCGAGCTTCCTGCCGGCGAATCCGACCGGGACGGAGACGGACTACGCCTCCGCGTTGATCAACGCCGAACCGAACATCGTGCTTGGCCCGGACGGCCTCTTCTGGGTCGCCTCCAACAACAAAGTGGCCAAATTCTCGCCCGCGAACTTCAACGGGACGATCGTCGAAGTGCCGCTGACCGGTGAACTCGCGCCGAAAGACATCGATGTCGCCGGCTCGCTGATCGCGATCTCAGACAACAACACGGAAGCTGTTACCGAAGCTGGAAGGATCGTCACCTTCACCACGGCCGGTGTGCAGAAAGACGTGAAAATCCCTGGCAGCTCGCAGGGCTTGGCGGGGGCGCCGACCGGGCAGATCGCTTACACCTCTGCTGGCGCGAAACCCGAGCAGTCGGGATTGATCACCCCGCCCGGCCCGGCGAGCGCATTCGAACTCCTCGGCGACCCGTTTGGTGCCGCCTACGGCGCCGACCAGGCCTTCTGGATCGTCCAGTTCGCCAAAGGTCAGCTGACCCGACTCGCCGCGGATGGGCAGACCAGCGTGCTCGGCGGGCTGCCGATCGAATCGGCGCGTCAGATCACCGCCGGCCCGAACGGCACGCTCTGGGTGACGCTGGTCAAAAAAGAAGGGCTTGTGCCGGTCTCGGCCATCGCCCGGGTGACTGGCGTCGAACCGCCGGCACCTCCGGTGGTCACGGAGCCGGCTACCCCGGCGCCGCCGTCGAACGTGATCAAGGTGAGCGAGCGGCCGGTTCCGGACACGGTGCTCGGCAAGCATCCGGGGAAGGTCGTCAAAGCCGGTTTCGGTGGCAAGGCATCGGTCAAGTTCACCTTCTCCTCGACGGTCTCCGGCTCGAGTTTCCAGTGCAAGCTGGTCAAGCCCGCGGTCGGGAAAAAGAAGAAGAAGCCGACGGCCTCCTTCGTCGGTTGTCGGTCGCCCAAGGTGCTGAAAAGACTGGTGCCGGGCAAGTACCGCTTCGCGGTGCGCGCGGTCACGGCCGAAGGGACCATCGACTCCTCGCCGGTCGAAAGCGCGTTCAGGGTCGTCCCCGCGGCTCGTCACAAATGAGGATCGGACCGGAGGCATCAGCCGTGGTCGGCAACACTCCGATGGTGTTGCTCGATCGGATGGGCGATGGGCTGGCCGGGCAGATCTGCGCGAAGCTCGAGTACTTCAATCCCGGCGGCTCGGTGAAGGACCGGATCGGGGTGGCGATGATCGACGCGGCCGAAGAGGCGGGGGAAATCAAGCCGGGACGCTCCTTGGTGGTCGAGCCGACCAGCGGCAACACCGGCATCGCACTGGCGATGGTGTGCGCGGCGCGGGGCTACGAGCTGATCCTGACCCTGCCGGAAGGGATGAGCCGCGAGCGCGGCAAGCTGTTGCGCGCCTACGGTGCCAAAGTGCGGGAGACGCCGAGCCTCGGCGGGATGAACGAGGCGGTCGCGCTCGCCGAGCAGATCCGGGACCAGCGCAAGGCCTTCATGCCGATGCAGTTCTCCAACCCGGCCAACGCGGAAGCGCACCGGCGGGGCACCGCCGAGGAGATCTGGCGCGATACCGACGGTGAGGTCGGCGCCTTCGTCTGCGGGGTCGGGACCGGCGGGACGATCACGGGCGTGGGGGGGATGCTGAAGGAACGGGCGCCGGACGCGCTCGTCGTCGCGGTCGAGCCGGCGAGCTCCCCGGTCCTCTCCGGCGGCCAGCCCGGCCCGCACAAAATCCAGGGGATCGGCGCCGGGTTCGTCCCCGAACTGCTCGACCGCTCGGTGATCGACGAAATCATCTCCGTCGGCGACGAGGACGCGCTGGAGACGGCGCGGCTGGCGGCGAGCGCCGAGGGCGTGCTGGCGGGAATCTCCGCCGGCGCCAACATCCACGCGGCGCTGCAGGTGGCGGCGCGGCCGGAGATGGCCGGCAAAAGGGTGGTGACGATCGTCTGCGATTCAGGCGAGCGCTACATGTCCTTGCCATTCTTTGCCCCATGAGGCAAACGAGATGCTGAGGAAGCTCCTGGCGGAGATCCGCTGCGACATCACCGCGGCGCGCGACCGCGACCCGGCGGCGCAGGGGGTCTCCTCGTTCGAGATCCTCACCAGCTGGGCCGGGGTCCAGGCGCTGCTCGCCCACCGGCTGGCCCACGCGCTGCGCGGGGCCGGGGTGCCGTGGGTGCCGCGGGCGATCGCCTACCTGACCCGCGCGGTCACCGGCGTCGAGATCCACCCCGCGGCGGAGATCGGCACGCGCTTCTTCATCGACCACGGCTCGGGCGTGGTGATCGGGGAGACGGCGAAGATCGGCTCCTGCGTGACCCTCTATCAAGGGGTGACGCTGGGCGGCACCGGCTTCCAGCGCGGCAAGCGCCACCCGACCCTCGGGGACAACGTCACGGTCGGCTCGGGGGCGAAGCTGCTCGGCCCGATCGCCGTCGGCGACGGGGCGAAGATCGGTGCCAACACCGTGGTCGTCGAGGACGTGCCGCCGGGGGCGACCGTGGTCGGCAATCCAGGCCACCCGGTGCGGGTGGAAGGGCGCAAGCTCGAAGGTCCCGACGCCGACTGGATCCACCTTCCCGACCCGATCGCGGACGCGATCAAGGCGCTCTCGGAGCGGATCGTCGAGCTGGAAACGCGCCTCGCCGATGTCGACGGGGCCAAGACCGACGCGGCGAAGCGCGAGAAGTCCGGGATCAAGCCGCGCACCGGTCGCTCCTCCGCCGGGGGCTGATCGGGCCGCGGCGCCGGGAGCGCCGCCCGCCGCTTTAATCTGCGCCCGGTGAAGAAGCGCGCTCTCGTCCCCTTGGCGCTCCTCGTCCTGGCGGCCGCCACGGTCACCGCCTGCGGCGGCGGCGAAAGCGACGAAGACAAGATCGTCGGCGTGATCGAAACCGCGGAGACGACCACCGACCCGGGCAACTGCACCGAACTGCAGACGCAGCGCTTCAACGACCAGGTGACCCAGCAGTCGGGCAAGGCGGGGACCAAGGCCTGCGAAGCGGAAGCGAGGGAAGGCCAGGCCCAGGCGAAGAGCGTCAAGGTCTCCAACGTCTCCGTCGACGACGAAAAGGCGACCGCCGAGGTCCAATTCAAGGGCGGCCCGCTTGACTCCCAGACCCTCGACGTCGCTTTGGTCCAAGCGGACGGCGACTGGAAGCTCGACCACGTCGAGGGCTTCGCCGACTACGACGGCAAGGCGCTCGGCAAGGCGTTCGAAGCGCGCTTCGAAGAAGCGCCGGAAGGCCTCAGCCCCAAGCAGGCGAGCTGCATCTCCCGCAAGATCGCGGCGTCGAGCGAGGCGGAGGCGGAAGAGCTGTTCTTCGGCGGATCTTCGAAGCCGATCGTCAGGTTGGCTGAAAGCTGCGCCTAGGTTTTTGATTTCGCGGGGGGTGGGCTGGGACGGGCGTTGTGCCTACCGCGATGGCAGTCCTAGGGGCGTCCTGGGCGTCTCATCGCGGTCCTGGCTGGCTGTGACCGCGATGAGACGCCCAGGACGGGAGGGAGTGCGTGTTTCGGCACAGGTCCGGGCGGGAGTCGGACTTACCTCGGAGGTGCGTGCGAGAGAAGCCACACCCGGCACGAAGCCGTGCGGGAGATGCCGGGAACTCCACACTTTCCGCAGCCTTCCGTCACTTTCGTGCGCTTTTCGAGCCTGAAAGGAGGCCTCGAGAACGCGCTGCGTGTATTTCCCGCCCTATAGCACGGTCAATCCACGCAGCGCGGAATCGACTGTTGTCCAACACGCACGGAAGCGTGGACTTCCCACGCTCTCCGTCACGACTTGCGAGTCTCGTCACGCTTCCGTGGGAGGGCGGCAAGCGTTCCGTCGCTCCTCCCGTGACGCACCCGAGGCGCACGCCCGGAGGCCCCCGACACTCCCCACATCCCCCGGCCGTCTCGGCCACGGCCACAGCCAGCCAGGGCCGTGGCCGAGACGGCCGCTCTCGCCGACCCGCCTCGCGTCCCTTGTCCGTCCCTTTCCACCCCCAGCCGCCGCCCACCCCACCAGCGGAATCAACCGTCCAGGGTTCGACCCCGCCTCAGCGGCGGCGCGGCGGCGTCTTCAGCATCAACGAGCGGTGGAGCACGGTCGCTGGGGCCCCTGGACTCCGTAGCTTGATCGTGAAGCCGGCTTTCAGGGAGCCGTTGGCGGCCAACAGCTGACGCGACGCCTTCGAGAGCGAAAGGACCACGGATTTCGCCTTCCCGGCCGCCAGCGTGAAGCGGACGTTGCCGAGGGACACCTTGCGTCGCTTGCCGTGGGACGAGGGAAGCGCGTAGGAGTTGGCGGTCAGGCCGGACAAGGTGCCGGAGCAGCCGCGGTCGGCGCGGAGTTTGAAGGCGACTGCGGTGCCGCCCGGCTTGACCACGGCACCGAACCGGGTCAGGTGGACGCTCTGCGGCGTCTTGCCTTTCGGTCCGCCGGGGCCGGGAGTGGCCGGGGGCACCGTGGTCGTGCCGCCGCCATTGGCCGGCAGCTTCGCGAGGTGGTCGTGGAGCGCGGTGCCGTTGGGGGCGGCGGGGGTGCCGTTGTAGTCGGACAGGAGGTAGTAGGCGCTGCAGCCCGCGTCGGCGATCTCCTGCGGTGAGAGCACCCACCATCCCCAGGCGAGGTATCCGACCCCGTGTCCGTCGGCCCAGGTCATGTATTCCTCGTCGAAGTTGCTCGGGGCGCAGATGTCCTGGTCGAACTCGCCGGTGACGACCGGCACCTGGCCGGCGACTTCCGCGATGGTCGAGTTCCAGCAGCCCGCGTTGTCACAGGCCTTGCCCTGGTAGTTGTGGAAGGAGGCGGCCTCCTGGCCCAGCGGATCGTTCGGCCGGAACGTCAGCCACTGGGTGAGGTCGTTGGCGTAGTCGAGGCCGCCGAGCAGCACGGGCTGGGTGGCGCCGGTGGCGCGGACGGTGTCGACGAGCGCCTGCATGCCGACCGCCGGGTACAGGGTTTTGCTCGGCGGATCGGTCTGGTCGTTGCTGATCGGAAGCTGGCAGCCGCCGTCGCGCCAGCAGGCCCAGGTGACCGGGTGGGCGGGATCGTTGACCGCGGCCGGCGAGTAGGGCTCGTTGAAGAGGTCGAAGACGACCGCCGGATCGTCCCTGAAGGTTTCGGCGACCGATTTCCAGAAATCGATCGAGTGTGCGTCGGGCATCGGGCGCTGCCCGTCGGCCTTGGCGGCCAGCGGCCCGGTCCAGTGGAGGTCGAGGATCGCGTACAGGCCGTGCGCGTGGAGCGCCGCCACGTAGGCCTGGACCGCCTGCCGGTAACCGGCCACTGTGAGTGGCTGCGGGGGACCCTGATCGCTGTTCGGATCGCCGTTGATGCCGAGCCAGCAGCTCTGGTTGAGGGGAACCCGGACGGCAGTGGCGTTCCAGGAGGCGACGGCGGCGGCGTCCGCGTCGTCCATGTGCCCGTCGTTGTAGGCGTAGCCCTGATCGCAGGCGTACTCGAAGCTGGGGTGGTTGACGCCGAGCAGTCGGACCGTCTGGCCCGAACCGTTGACGAAGTGGTTCCCTTCGACCTTGATCGAGAGCCCGGCCGCGGCCGCCTGCCCGGCGAAGGCCAGGGCGCTCAGGATCAGGGCGCAGGCGAGTACGGCCACCCGCGCGAGGGATCGGGTCGATTCGGTTCGGGTCTCTTTGGACGAGGCGTAGGTCATAGGCCCGGAATTCTCCGAAGCGGAGCCCGAAAACGCAACGTGGTGCCACCGAAGGTATTGGCGCCCCCGCGGGGATTCCCGGCGCCTGAGGGCCGGCCGGGCCCCTGGCTATGCTCGCTGGGTGAGTCTTCAGGCCGACCAAGAGTCATTCCTGGGCGGCGAGGGGACGCTCTTCGGCCGGCCGACCGAGGCTGGGGCGGACCGGGTCGAGCGTCTGGTCGCCGGCCTCAACCCGCCGCAGCGCCAGGCCGTCGAGCACGGTGAGGGGCCGCTGCTGGTGCTGGCCGGCGCGGGGTCGGGGAAGACGCGCGTCCTCACCCACCGGATCGCCTACCTGCTGGCCACTGGGAAAGCCCGCCCCGGCGAGATCCTCGCGATCACCTTCACCAACAAGGCCGCGGCCGAGATGCGGGAGCGCGTCGCCGGGCTGATCGGCCGCTCGGTGCGGGCGATGTGGGTGACGACGTTCCATTCCTCCTGCGCGAGGATGCTGCGCGTCGACGGCGAGCGCCTCGGCTACTCCAAGGGCTTCACGATCTACGACCAGGGCGACTCGCTGCGGATGATCAAACGCTGCCTGGCGGAGCTCGGGGTCGATCCGAAACGCTACCCGCCGCGCGCCGTCCAGGGCAAAATCTCCGGCGCCAAGAACCAGCTGATCGATCCCTCCGGCTACAGCGAAATGATGGTCGGCGGCTTCGAGGAGGTCGTCGCCGAAGTCTTCCCGCTCTACGAGAAGCGGATGCTCGAGGCCAACGCGATGGACTTCGACGACCTGCTCGTCCGCACCGTGAACGTCCTGGAGCTCTTCGAGGACGTCCGCGAACGCTGGCGGCGCACCTTCCGTCACGTTCTCGTCGACGAGTACCAGGACACCAACCACGCCCAGTACCGGATGCTGCAGTTGCTCGCCAAAGAGCACGGCAACCTGATGGTGGTCGGCGACGAGGACCAGTCCGTCTACAGCTTCCGCTCCGCCGACGTGCGCAACATCCTCGACTTCGAGAACGACTTCCCCGACGCGGAGGTGATCAAGCTCGAGCAGAACTACCGCTCGACGCAGACGATCCTCTCCGCGGCCAACGCGGTCGTGTCCCATAACCGTGAACGGCGGCCGAAGGAGCTCTGGACCGACATCGCGGGCGGGGACCCGGTGAAGCTCTACGAGCTCGGCGACGAGCACGAGGAGGCGCGCTGGGTGGCGGGGGAGATCGAACGGCTCGCCGAGGAGGACGACGTCAAGCGCTCCGACGTCGCGGTCTTCTACCGGACCAACGCGATGAGCCGCGTGCTGGAGGAGACGCTCGAACGCTTCAACGTCAACTACCAGGTCATCGGCGGGACCAAGTTCTACGACCGCAAGGAGATCAAAGACGCCTTCGCCTACCTCGGGTTCCTGGCGAACCCGGCGGACCTGGTCGCCTTCGGGCGGATCGTCAACGAGCCGAAACGAGGGATCGGCGACACGACCCAGGCGCGGCTGACCGCCTACGCGAACACCGCCGGGCTGACGATCTGGGAAGTGATCGAACGGGTCGAGGACGTGCCCGGGGTGAGCGCCGCCGCGATCAAGTCGGTGGGCCGCTTCTTCGAGACGATGGACGCGCTGAAAGATCACGTCGAGGACTCCTCGATGCACTCGCTGCTGGAGCGGGTGCTGAACGAGAGCGGCTACATGGAAGCGCTGAACGCGGAGCGCACGGTGGAAGCCGAAGGGCGGATCGAGAACCTCGAGGCGCTGCTCGAGGGCGCCACCGAGTTCGACCGTGAGCGGGAGATCGAGGGCGAGACCGAAATCACCGCGCTGGAGGAGTACCTGCAGTCGAACATGCTGCGCTCCGAGCAGGACGCGCTGGAGGGCGAGGAGGCGGAGAAAGTCACGCTGATGACGCTCCACAACGCGAAGGGCCTGGAGTACGACACGGTCTTCGTGATCGGCATGGAGGACGGCGCCTTCCCGCACATGCGCTCGCTGGAAGAAGGCGGCGAAGAAGAGGAGCGACGCCTCTGTTATGTCGGGATCACGCGAGCCGAACGCCGCCTCTACCTGACCTGGGCGCGCGAACGCCAGCTCTTCGGCCGCTCCGAGCGCAACCTGCCGTCGCGCTTCATCGACGAGATCCCGATCGAGCTGACCGAGCGGAGCTCGACCGCGGCCAGCACCGGTATGACCTGGGGCTCGACCCAGTACGGGGGCGGCTCGGGCGGCGGCGGGTTCGCCGACAACGGCTTCGGCAGCGGCGACGACGCCTTCGCGCCCGTGCAGCCGCTCGACCCCGGCCCGGCGCTGGAGATGCGGACTGGCGACGATGTCGTCCACGCCTCCTTCGGCGATGGTGTGGTGACCGGGACCGAGCCGGGCGGGGTGCTCGTGGTGAGGTTCGACGACGGTAAGGAGCGCAAGCTGATGGCCGACTACGCCCCGATCAGGAAGAAGTAGATGGCGGCACGGGTGATCGACGGCAAAGCCGTCGCGGGAGCGGTCAAAGAGCGGGTGAAGGTCGACCTCGTCGCCTTCGAGGAGGAGTTCGGCCGCGCGCCCGGGCTGGCGACGGTCCTGGTCGGCGCCGATCCCGCCTCCGAGGTCTACGTCGGGATGAAGGTGCGGGCCTGCGAAGAGGTCGGCATCAGGTCGATCCACCAGCAGCCGGAGGCCTCGATCCGCCAGGAGGAGCTGGAGGCGTTGGTCGAGGAGCTGAACGCCGACGACGAGGTCGACGGGATCCTCGTCCAGATGCCGCTCCCCGACCACCTGGACTCCGACCGGATCGTGGCGCTGATCGACCCGACCAAGGACGTCGACGGGCTGACCCCGGTCAACGCCGGGCTGCTCGCCCACGGCACGCCGGGCCTGACGCCGTGCACGCCCGCCGGAGTGATGGAGCTGCTCGAGCACGAGGGGGTCGAGGTGGAGGGCGCCCACGCGGTAGTCGTCGGCCGCTCCAAGCTGGTCGGCGTCCCCGTCTCCCGCCTGCTGCTGATGGCGAACGCGACGGTGACGATGTGCCACTCGCGCACCCGCGATCTCGACGCGGTCTGCTCCCAGGCCGACATCCTCGTCGCCGCCGTCGGCGTGCCGCGCCTGCTCGGCGCCGCGTCGGTCAAGCCGGGCGCGGTGGTCATCGACGTCGGCGTGAACCGACTGGAGGAGGGCCTGGTCGGCGACGTCGACTTCGACGCGGCCGCCGAGGTCGCTTCGGCGATCACCCCCGTCCCCGGCGGCGTCGGCCCGATGACGATCGCGATGCTCCTCCACAACACGCTGGTGGCGGGCCGGATCCGCATGGCGAGCCGATGACCCCGGACGCCGACGAGCCCAAACGCCGTCGGCGCGGCCCGCGGCGCAAACCGACGCCTGTGGAGGAGCCGAAACCCAAGGCCGGACCGAAACGGGCGGCGAAATCGCGGCGGACCCGCCCGCGGCTTCGCGCCGGCGAAGCCATCGCCCTGGTCGCGGCGATCCTGCTCTTCATCCTCATGTTCTTCGACTGGTACGGCGCCAAGGCGACGACCAGCGCCGAATCGCTCGGCGGGGTCGTCTCCGGCTCCGGCGGCGGCAGCGCCTGGGACACGCTCGAAGTGATCCCGCTGTTCCTGATGCTGGCGATCGTCGTCACCGTCGGCGCCTCGGTCCTCCGGCTCAGCGGCTCCGAGTGGAAGCCCGCGGTCCCGCCCGCCGCGGCGGTCTGCGTCCTCGGCATCCTCGCCGCCGTCCTGATCCTGATCCGCATCATCGACCCACCCGGCCCGCTCGGCGCCCTCTCCGAACTCGCCTACGAATCGACCCTGAAGCTCCCGATCTTCCTCGCCCTAGCCGCCGCCCTCGGCATCGCCTACGGCGGCTGGCGGGGGATGGGCGAGGAGGGCGCGAGCTTCGCCTCGATCGGCAAAGGCCTGGAGTCTCCGAAGCGGACCTAGAATCGACCCGTGATCGCGCTCAGGCGACTCGGGGTGGGTGGGGCGATCTCGCTGGTCGCCGCGTTGTCGCTCCTCTTCTTGATGTTTTTGCAGTGGTACGAAGTCGGGTACACGCGCGAATCCATCTTTCTCTATTACCTCAGCCTGTTCCCGACGGATCACGATGCCTGGCAGTCGCTCGGAACCGTCTCGATAGTCGCGCTGTTGTTGGTGATCGCGTTGACGATCGGCGCGACGGTGACGCGGTTGGCCGGCATCGATGGCAAGTTGGGTGCCCTGGTGTGTCTCGGGGGCGGACTCGCCGTGCTGGTGATCTTCAACTGGATCGTCTCGCCGCCCGACCTGAGCGGCGAAATCAAAGAATGGGCCTGGAGCGGCACCCTGAAGCCGCCGATCTTCCTCGCCTTGGTTGCTGCGCTCTGCATCGCCGTCGGCGGCTGGCTGACCTGGCGGGGCGAAGGAACCTAGAATCCGCCCCGTGATCGATCGCGAGCAGGTACTCCACGTCGCCCGGCTGTCCCGGCTGCGGCTCGACGACGCCGAAGTCGAGACGATGGCGGGGGAGCTTTCGGGCATCCTCGGGCACGTCGACCGGATCCGCAGCCTGGATCTGGAGGGGGTCGAGCCGACCTCGCACGTGGTGCAGCTGGAGAACGTGCTGCGGGCCGACACGCCGTGGGAGAGCATGCCGCCTCAGGTGGCGCTCGCCAACGCGCCGGAGCCGTTCGACGGCGCCTTCCGCGTCCCCTCACCTCAACACGACGCCGACTGATGGCCGACCTGCTCGACCTGACCGTCGCCGAGGCGGCGGCGAAGATCGCCGCGGGCGAGATCTCGGCGGATGAGTACGGCTCCGCCTGGCGCGCCGCCGCCGCGACCGACGACCTGAACGCCTACCTCTGGAGGGCGGAGCACTCGGAGTCGCTCGAACCCGATTGGAACGGCGACGGCGAGAGCGCCCCGGCCGGCGAGGGCGACGCGACGCCCTACGGCTCGAACGCGCCGGCCCCCGCCGAGTCCGGCCCCCTGGCCGGCGTCCCGATCGCGATCAAGGACATCTTCACCACGCAGGGCATCCCGACCACGGCCGGGTCCCGGATCCTCGAGGGCTACCGCCCGCCCTACACCGCCACCGCCGTGCGCAAGCTCACCGCGGCCGGCGCGCACGTGCTGGGAAAGACGAACATGGACGAGTTCGCGATGGGGTCCTCGAACGAGAACTCCGCCTACGGCCCGGTGCTGAACCCTTGGGACCGCGGGCGCGTCCCCGGCGGCTCCTCGGGCGGCTCGGCGGCCGCGGTCGCGGGCGGCCTCGCCCCGGCGGCGCTCGGCACCGACACCGGCGGCTCGATCCGCCAGCCCGCCGCGCTCTGCGGCATCGTCGGCCTGAAGCCGACCTACGGCGCGATCTCGCGCTTCGGGATGATCGCCTTCGCCTCCTCGCTCGACCAGTGCGGGCCGTTCACCCGCGACGTCACCGACGCCGCGCTGCTGCTCGGCGTGCTCCAGGGCAAGGACCCGCTCGACTCGACCTCGGTCGGGATCGAGGGCGGGATCGAGCTGCCCAGCCGCGAGGACCTCTCCGGGCTGAAGTTCGGCGTCCCGCGGGAGCTCGGCGAGTCGACGCTCGACGCCGGCGTCCGCACCGTCTTCGAGGCGACCGTCGCCAAGATCGAGGAGCTCGGCGGCCAAATCGTCGAGATCGGCCTGCCGCACGCCGAGCACGGCATCTCCGCCTACTACGTGATCGCCCCGGCCGAGGCGTCCTCCAACCTCGCCCGCTTCGACGGCGTCCGTTACGGCCTCCGCGAGGCCGGCG
>Ga0268266_10003490_pt1 | contig 15653 bp, 15 predicted proteins | sample KBSS13metaG_FD_190356 | JGI IMG/M metagenome (GOLD analysis project Ga0268266, IMG submission 190356) | Switchgrass rhizosphere microbial communities from Kellogg Biological Station, Michigan, USA - KBS S1-3 metaG (SPAdes) (version 2) | ecosystem: Host-associated > Plants > Roots > Rhizosphere...
GCCTATTTGCCGGAGATATCGACCTTGTCGGTCTTCGACCAGCGCAGGTTCAGCTTGCGGTGGCTGAAATACCAGCGCCCGTCCACCTTGCGGTACTGGTTGTCGTAGATGATCGACATGATGTAGTCCGACGCGACGGTGTCGGATTCCTTGGTCAGATGGTGGGCGACGCAATAGGTCTCGCCGCGCGCCGTGTCGCCGTCGATCCAGACCAGATCATTGTGAACCATATGCATGGTCCGCAGATACATCTGCTTCAGCGCCGACGGCACCACCGCGACGATCTGGTCGCGGCCGGTCATGGTATGGCCGGGAGAGACGATCTCGCCGTCCTCGGTGAAGATCGCCGCGAACTCCTCCGCATCGTGCGTGTCGCAGGCCCTGGCATAACGCTGGGCCAACTCGTGCAGCTGCCGCTTGTCGTCTTCAACGGACATTGTCTTCCCCTAATTCGATAGTGTCGCGAACCTTGGCGCCACAGTCTTTAGCGGGCGGCGTGGCCTACGTCGAGCGTTGCCGGCGTCCATTTCGCCTGCCGGCGCGCTTGCCGCTGCCCGGCGCTTTCTCCGTCATAATTCATGATCTCGGCCGGGCGTTCGAAGGCGCTCTGATCGTCCAGCGCGTTGACGTTGATGACGGCATAGAGCGCATCCTCGATCGCGGTGACGGCGGCCAGATAGATGCCGCAATTGCGGCAGATCAGCGTGTCGGTTGTGCGTGTGCCGAAACGGTAGCGCCGCAGCAGGCCTGGATCGTCGATCTTGAATGTCACCGCGCCCGCTGGGTCGCTGGTCGTGCGGACGCCGTGCTTGCGGCAGAACGAGCAGGCGCAGGCGCGCAGCGGCAGGGTCGCCAACGGTGTCGGCGTCTCGAAAGTCAGATGCAGGGCGCCGCAATGGCAGGCGCCGGTGAGTGTGTGCTTCATCGGGTCGGCCGTCCTCGTCCGGTCGAACGTAGCATGGCGCGGGGAGCGGCTAAACGTGCCACCGGAAACATTTTTCCAACGGCCGACGTTAGCTAGCAGAAAGCCGGGCGCTCCGGTCCGGCTGATTTGGAGGGATAGGTATGGATAAGGATCGGGTTAAGGGCATGGCCAATCAGGCGAAGGGTGCGGTCAAGCAGGCTGCTGGCTCGGTGACGGGCGATGCCAAGTTGAAGGCCGAGGGCAAGGCCCAGAAGACCGCCGGCAAAGTCCAGAATGCCGTCGGCGGCATGAAAGACGCGGTGCGCCAGAAATAATCCGCGCCTTCGATCGAGACACTTTCACCCTCGCTTCGGCCAATCCGGGGCGGGGGTGAATTGCATCCGGGCGCCAAAAAGACCGCGTGCCAAAACCGCGTACAGGATCGTTGCCAGCCATCCGCCCCTCACGTAGTTTGCGCCCCGCAGGCGGTTACGAAAGGGTGCAGTCCATGGAGTTAGCGCTGATCGGCGACATTGGCGCCACCAATGCCCGCTTTGCCGTCCTGCAGGACGGTGTGCCGACCTCCATCAGGGTTCTCCCAGTCGCTTCCTACGCCTCCCTCCAGGATGCGATCATCGCTTATTTCGAGGGGCTGGACCAAGCCGATCTGCGCCGTCCGACTATCGGCGCCGTTGCTGTGGCCGGGCCGGTCACCGGCGATTATCTCTCCTTTACCAATCATCCCTGGTCGTTCTCGATCTCCGGCTTGGCGCGGGACGTGGGCCTGAACCATCTCGACGTCATCAACGATTTCGTCGCTCAGGCGCTGGCTGTGCCGCGGATCGGCCCCGAGGCACGGCGGCAGGTCGGCACCGGTTCCTCGGTTGCCGGTGCGCCGGTCGGTATCATCGGCCCAGGCAGCGGCCTCGGCGTTTCGATCGTCGTACCCGTCGAAACCGGTGGTGGGACCCTTTGGGTGCCGCTCTCAGGTGAGGGCGGGCATGTAACCCTGTCTCCGGTGACCGACCGTGAGGTGGCGCTGGTCGCCTGGCTGCATCGCACCGGGCGCGCCCATGTCTCGGCGGAGACGCTGATCTGCGGCAAGGGCCTGACCACGCTTTATGCCGGCTTGTCGGCGCTCGACGGCATCGCCCCCAGCCACCTGGAGCCGGCCGACGTGTCGCGCCGGGCGATCAGCAGTGAGGATCCGATCGCAGTCGAGGCGGTGGAGATTTTCTGCGCCCTGCTCGGCACCGTCGCCGGCAATCTGGCGCTCACCGCCGGCGCGCGCGGCGGCATCTTCATCGCGGGCGGCATCGTGCCCAAGATGGGCGAGTTCTTCGACCATTCGCAGTTCCGCCCGCGCTTTGTCGCCAAGGGCCGCATGCGCACCTTCCTCGAGCCGATCGCGACCTATGTGATCACCGAGGAATTTCCCGCCTTCCTGGGGCTGGCGGAACTGGTGGAGAGCAACGCGCGGCGGCGGTAGGAGGGCGGCGCTAGGGCGCATTTGCAAGCCCCGCCGTTCCCGCTAAGGTCGGCGCATGCTCGACCGTAAAATCCTCCTGATCGCCGGCCTTTTCGCTGGATTGGCCGGGCCGGCCTTCGCCGCGTCCGACCCCGAGGGCGAATCGCAGAAGATCGCCAAGCCGGAGGTCGTCACCCATAAAGACATGGTCGTGGCCGCCAATCCGCTGGCGACCAAGGCCGGCGCCGATATGCTGGCCGCCGGCGGCAGCGCCGCCGACGCCGCCATCGCCACCCAGCTGGTGCTGACCCTGGTCGAGCCGCAATCCTCCGGCCTCGGAGGCGGAGGCTTCCTGACCTTCTACGACCGCGCTGCCGACAAGCTGATCGTCTATGACGGTCGCGAGGTAGCGCCGGCTTCGGCCACCGAAAAGCTGTTCCTGAGAGATGACGGCCAGCCGCTGGGCTTCCCCGATGCCTTCGTCGGCGGCAAGCCGGTCGGCGTGCCCGGCGTCGTCCGGCTGATGGAGGCGCTGCACAAGGACTACGGCAAGCTGCCCTGGGCCAAGCTGTTCGAGCCGGCGATCAAGCTGGCGGAGGACGGGTTCGTCGTCTCGCCCCGGCTGAACTGGTGGCTGACCACCGCCAAGGACTTCCTCGCCAATGCGCCCGACCTCAAGGAGCGTTACTACAAGCCCGACGGCACGCCGCTCCAGGTCGGTGAGATCCTGAAATCGCCTGAGCTCGCCAAGACCCTGCACAATCTGGCCGAGCACGGCGCCGCCGCCTTCTATAGCGGCCCGCTGGCCGAGGAGATCGTTAAATCGGTGAACACCGGCATGGGCGTCGAGGGTCACCCGACCCCCGGCGGCATGACCCTGGACGATCTCAAGAACTACCAGGTGATCAAGCGCGAGGCGGTGTGCGGCACCTATCGCAAGTACGAGATCTGCGGCGCCCCGCCGCCGGCGGCCGGCGCCATCGCGGTGATCGAGACCTTGGGCATGCTGCAGCGCTTCGATCCGGCGCAGCTGACCCCGCAGACCGCCCGCACCTATCACCTGTTCGCCGAGGCTTCGCGCCGGGCCTTCGCTGACCGCGATGCCTATGTCGGCGACCCGGCCACGATCGATGTCCCGGTCAAGGGTCTGGTCGATCCCTCCTATCTGCTGGTTCGCTCAGGCACGATCGATCGCAACCAGGCGACGCCGGTTGTCATCGCGGGCAATCCGCCCGGCAAGCGCGCCGAGGCCGGGCCGGACGGCTCGTTCGAGCATGCCGGCACCTCGCACATGTCGATCGTCGACGCCGCCGGCAACGCGGTCGCCTTCACCACCACGGTCAACGCGCCGTTCGGTTCGCACCTGATGGCCGGCGGCTTCATCCTCAACGACCAGCTGACCGACTTCTCCTTCCGGCCGGAGATCGACGGCAAGAAGGTCGCCAACCGGGTCGAGGGCGGCAAGCGCCCACGCTCGTCGATGGCGCCGCTGATCGTATTCGAGGGAAAGCGTCATCTGCGCCTGGTGATCGGGTCGCCGGGCGGGTCGAAGATCATCGACTATGTCGCGCTGGCGATGGTCGCCCACCTGGACTGGGGCCTCGGCATCCAGCAGGCGGTCGATTACGGCCACGTCGTCAACACCGGCACCCGCACCGAGCTTGAGGCCGGCACGCCAGTCGCCGACTTCGCCGACGCGCTGACCAGCATGGGCCATAAGGTCGAGGTGATGAGCGAGACCAGCGGCCTGCATGCCATCGCCATCCTGAAAGACGGACTCCACGGCGGCGCCGACGCCCGCCGTGAGGGGGTGGCGATCGGGGAGTAGGACTACCCTCGTCCGAACGACAGATCGAACGGCCCGCCGCGTTCGATGGCGCGCTTGTAGGCCGGGCGGGCCTCCAGCCTCGCGACATAGTCCAGTATGTCCTGGCGCCCTTGCAGAAAGCCCAGGCCGCGCGCGGTTTGCAGGATGAAGGTGATCTGCAGGTCCGCGGCCGAGAACGTGTTGTCGACCAGATATTCGCGGCCCTTCAGCAGCGCCGAGATATAGTCGAGCTGCAGCGCGATCTGCTGCTGGGCATAGCCGCTGAAGGCCTCGCTCTGCACGCCGAAGGCGCCGATGAACAGCGGAAAGACGACCGGCATGCTGGCCGAGCCTTCCGGGTAGTGCATCATCTCCAGATAGTGGCCGTAGTGCGGGGAGTTGCGGTCAGGCATCAGTTTGCCGCCGCCATGGCGGTCGACCAGGAATTCCACGATCGCGCCGGATTCCGCCATCACCGTATCGTCGATCTCCACCGCCGGCGCCTTGCCCAGGGGGTGGATCAGCTTCATCTCCGGCGGGGCGAAGCCGGGGTTGCGCTGGTAGTATTTGATCTCATAGTCCAGCCCCAGTTCCTCAAGCACCCACAGCACGCGCTGCGACTTCGAATTGTTGAGGTGGTGGACGACGATTCTCGGCATGTGGCTTCCCCTTTTTGTGCCTGTTCGGTCTTGGCGCGCGACTGTGCTACAAGCCCCGCTTTTTAGCGAGACCCCTTCTTCCCAATGCGTGTCGACCTGTTCGATTTCGACCTGCCGCCCGACCGGATCGCGCAGCGTCCCGTCCATCCGCGCGACGCCGCGCGCCTGCTGTCGGTGACGCCCTCCGGGCTTGCGGACCATGTCGTCAGCGAATTGCCCGGCCTGCTCGAGCCGGGGGACTTGCTGGTGTTCAACGACACGCGCGTCATTCCCGCCCGGCTGACGGGGCAGCGTGGCGAGGCGCGGGTCTCGGTTACGCTGCACCAGATGCTGGGGCCGGACAGCTGGCGGGTCTTCGCGAAGCCGGCCAAGCGCCTGCGGCCTGATGACCGGCTCGTCTTCGCCCCTGATTTCTCTGCCGGCGTGATCGAGCGCGGCCCCCAGGGCGATGTCGTGCTCGCATTCGACCGCGCCGGGCCCGAGCTGGTTGCCGCTCTCCACGCCTATGGGGCGATGCCGCTGCCGCCCTATATCCGGGGCGGCGTCGCCGATGCGCGGGACACGTCGGACTATCAGACCTTGTTCGCGCGGGAGGAGGGGGCGGTCGCCGCGCCGACCGCGGCGCTGCATTTCACCCCCGCCTTGATGGATGCACTGGCGGCGCGCGGGATCGGCACGACGATGCTGACCCTGCATGTCGGCGCCGGGACGTTCCTGCCGGTCAAGGCCGACGATACCGACGACCATGCGATGCATGCGGAGATCGGAGTTTTGACCGCCGAGACTGCCGGCACCATCAACGCGGCCCGCCGAGCCGGCGGCCGCATCGTCGCCGTCGGTACGACCAGCCTGAGGCTGCTCGAAAGCGCTGCGGGCGATGACAGCGTCGTCCGTCCGTTCGCCGGCGCAACCTCGATCTTCATCACCCCCGGCTACCGCTTCAAGGCGGTCGACCGGCTGCTGACCAATTTCCACCTGCCGCGCTCGACGCTGTTCATGCTGGTCTCGGCCTTCGCCGGGCTGGCGCGGATGAGATCGGCCTATGAACACGCGATCGCTTCGGGCTATCGCTTCTATTCCTATGGCGATTGCTGCCTGCTGGAGCCGCAAATTGGCTGAATTCGGATTTACCCTGCTGGCCCAGGATGGCGGCGCCCGGCGCGGGCGGGTGGCGACGGCGCACGGCACGTTCGAGACGCCGGCCTTCATGCCGGTTGGCACTGCCGGTACGGTCAAAGGCATGCTGCCCCAGGCGGTGGCTGAGACCGGGGCGGAAATCCTGCTCGGCAATACCTACCACCTGATGCTGCGCCCCGGCGCGGAGCGGGTCGAGCGGCTGGGCGGGTTGCACCGGATGATGGGCTGGGACCGGCCGATCCTGACCGATTCCGGCGGCTTCCAGGTCATGTCGCTGACCGGCCTGCGCAAGCTGACCGAGGATTGCGTGATCTTCCGCTCGCATGTCGACGGCTCCGAGCATCGCCTCAGCCCCGAACGGTCGATGGAGATCCAGCGCATGCTGGATGCCGACATCACCATGGCGCTGGACGAATGCACGCCGCATCCCGCAACCCACGCCCAGACCGACAAGTCGTTGGGCTTGTCGATGCGCTGGGCCGAACGATCGAAGACGGCCTTCGTTCGGCGCCCGGGCTACGGCCTGTTCGGCATCGTCCAGGGCGGCGTCTATCTTGAGCTGCGGAGCCGGTCGGTGGCCGAGCTGACCGGCATCGGCTTCGACGGCTATGCGATCGGCGGCCTGGCGGTGGGCGAGGGGCAGGAGGTGATGTTCCAGGTGCTGGACCAGACCGCGCCACAACTGCCGCAGGACCAGCCGCGCTATCTGATGGGTGTCGGCACGCCGGCCGATCTGGTCGGCGCGGTCGCGCGCGGCATCGATATGTTCGATTGCGTGATGCCGACCCGCTCCGGCCGCACCGGGCAGGCCTTCACCGCGCGCGGCAAGGTCAATCTGCGCAATGCCCGCCACCAGGACGACTTGAGGCCCTTGGCTGAGGGCTGCCGTTGCCCGGCTTGCAGCCAGTTCAGCCGGGGCTATCTTCACCATTTGCAGCGGACCGGCGAGATGCTGGGCGCAATCCTGCTCACGTGGCACAATCTGACCTATTATCAGGATCTGATGGCCGGGATGCGGCGGGCGATCGAGGGCGGCGCCTTCGCCGACTTCGCTGCTGCATTCGCGGCGGAGCAGGCGCAGGGCGATGTTCCGCCGCTGTAGGGCCGCCGCTTTGAGGGGCTGATGGATGACAGAGACGATCTATAGCGGCCTGACCCAGCTGGGGAGCAAGACGGCGATTCCGGACTCGCCCGAGGCCGCGGTGCTGGAGAAGGTGCCGAACCCCGAGCCGGGCATGACCTATCTCGTCCGCTTCGTCGCGCCCGAATTCACGACATTGTGCCCGCTGACCGGCCAGCCGGACTTCGCCCATCTGGTGATCGACTATGTGCCGGGGCCGTCGCTGGTCGAGAGCAAATCGCTGAAACTGTTCCTGACAGCCTTCCGCAACCAGGGGGGCTTCCACGAGGCAACGACCTTGGCCATCGCCAAGCGGCTGGTGGAGGAGATCGCGCCGCAATGGCTGCGGATCGGCGGCTATTGGTATCCGCGCGGCGGCATGCCGATCGATGTCTTCTATCAGACCGGCCCCGCGCCTGAGGGGCTGTGGCTGCCGGACCAGGGGGTTCCGCCCTACCGTGGCAGAGGCTAAACGCAAGATTGGGGTTGAGCTCAAAGGCGCGTTGATCGAACGGGCGAAGGCGCTCGGCTTCGATGTCATCAGAATAACGCGGGCCGATCTGGCGCCGGAGATCGGGGCCGGGCTTGACGCCTATATCGATGCCGGCAGCCATGGCGCCATGGATTGGCTGGCTCGCGAGCCGGAACGCCGCCGGCATCCGAACGGCCTGTGGGCCGAGGCCCGGTCGGTGATCGTGCTGGGCATGAATTACGGCCCCGAAACCGATCCGTTGGAGGCTTTGGCGCATAAGGACCGCGCCGCTGTTGCCGCCTATGCTCTCGGCAAGGATTATCACGACGTCATCAAGAAGCGGCTGAAGGAGATCGGCCGTTGGCTGGGCGAGGCGAGCGGCCAGCCGCTCAAGGTCTTCGTCGATACCGCGCCGGTGATGGAAAAGCCGCTGGCCCAGGCGGCCGGGGTCGGCTGGCAGGGCAAGCATACCAACCTGGTGTCGCGGGAGTTCGGCTCCTGGCTGTTCCTGGGCGAAATCTTCACCGCCGCCGAGCTGCCGCCCGACCCGCCGGAGATCGACCATTGCGGCAGCTGCTCCGCCTGCCAGGATATCTGCCCGACGGCGGCCTTTCCCGCGCCCTACCAGCTGGATGCCCGCCGCTGCATCTCCTATCTCACGATCGAGCATAAGGGGCCGATCCCCGTGGAGTTCCGGACGGCGATGGGCAACCGCATCTATGGCTGCGACGACTGCCTGGCGGTCTGCCCCTGGAACAAGTTCGCCAGCCGCACCGCCGAGCTCGCCTTCGCGCCACGCGCGGCCCTGGTTGCTCCACTGCTGGCTGAGCTCGCCCTGCTGGACGATACCGGCTTTCGCACCGCCTTCGCCGGCTCTCCGATCAAGCGGATCGGCCGCGACCGGTTCGTGCGGAACGTGCTGATCGCCATCGGCAACAGCGGTGACGCCCGGCTGGCGCAGCTGGTCGAAAGCCTGCTCGGCGACGCCGCGCCGCTGGTGCGCGGCATGGCGGTATGGGCGCTGGGGCGGCTCAAGCCTGATCGGCTCGCGCGCGGTCCGGCGGGCGAAACCGACAGCGATGTCCTGGCGGAATGGGCTCTTGCCGGGTGCGCAATTGACGCCCCGCCCGCGCGGTAGCAGATAGCGCCCATGACCTATAGCGTGAAAGAGCTGTTCAAGACCTTGCAGGGCGAGGGGGCGCAGGCCGGCCGCGCGGCGGTGTTCTGTCGTTTTGCTGGCTGCAACCTGTGGTCGGGGCGCGAGGAGGACCGGGCGGAGGCGACTTGCCGCTTCTGCGATACCGATTTCGTCGGCACCGACGGCGAGGGCGGCGGCAAGTTCTCCGATGCCGGCGGGCTGGCCGAGGCGATTGCGCGGACCTGGAACGGGCCGGCGGAGCGCCGCTATGTCGTCTTCACCGGCGGCGAGCCGCTGCTGCAGCTGGATGCCGACCTGATCGCGGCGGTTCATGCAAAAGGCTTCGAGATCGCGGTCGAGACAAACGGCACGCTGGAGCCGCCGCCCGGCATCGACTGGGTCTGCGTCAGCCCCAAGGCGGGCGCGCCCTTCGTTCTGAAGGCCGGAAATGAACTGAAATTGGTGTTTCCGCAGGATGGAATCGACCCGGCAGGGCTCCAGTCCTTGAATTTCGATCATTTTTGGGTTCAACCCATGGATGGGCCGGCGCGCGCCGCCAATACCGAGGCCGCCGTGGCATTCTGCCTGGCGAACCCCATATGGCGGCTCAGCCTGCAGACCCATAAGGTTATCGGAATTCCGTAGTCATGTTCGAGCTCTCAAAGTCGTTCCGCTTCGAGGCGGCACATACGTTGCAACGCGCCATCGGCACCGAGGGCAGCCGGCGCGTGCACGGCCATTCCTATCGCGCCGAAGTGACGGTACGGGGCGTGCCGGACCAGGACAGCGGCATGATCGTCGATCTCGGCCTGTTCGACCTGTCGCTGCAGAAGGTGCGCGACGGGCTGGACCATCATTTCCTCGATGATGTGCAGGGGCTGGGGCCGGCGACGCTCGAAAACCTCGCCGTGTGGATTTGGCAGGCTCTGGTCGAGAACGGCGTGAAGCCGGCGCACGTCACCGTCGCACGCGATTCCAGCGGCGAGTCTTGCCGCTACACCGGCCCGGTAGATGGCTGAGGCGGCGCTCGTCCTCTTCTCCGGCGGGCAGGATTCGACCACCTGCCTGGCCTGGGCGCTCGACCGGTTCGAGCATGTCGAGACGGTCGGCTTCGATTACGGCCAGCGCCACCGGGTCGAGCTCGACTGCCGCGCCGGCATCATCGCCGGCCTCAAGGCCGATTATCCCATCTGGGCTGCCAGGCTGGGCGAGGACCACACGGTCGACCTCGGCGTGCTGGGCCAGATATCGGAATCGGCGCTGACCCGCGACAGCGCCATCGAGATGCAGGCCAACGGCCTGCCCAGCACCTTCGTACCCGGCCGCAATCTCGTGTTTCTGACCCTGGCGGCCGCGCTCGCCTATCGCCGGGGCCTCACCCACATCGTCGGCGGGATGTGCGAGACCGACTATTCCGGCTATCCCGATTGCCGCGACCAGACGATCAAGGCGCTGGGCGCCGCGCTCAATCTCGGCATGGACCGCCAGTTCGTGCTCGATACGCCGCTGATGTGGATCGACAAGGCGGCGACTTGGCGGCTGGCCGAGACGCTGGGCGGCGCGCCGCTGGTCGAGCTGATCCGCGAGCGCACCCACACCTGCTATCTGGGCGAACGCGGCGACCTGCACGACTGGGGCCATGGCTGCGGGACCTGCCCGGCCTGCGATCTCAGGGCCAAGGGCTATGCCCAATACCGGGCGACGCCCCAACTCCGGGCGACGCCATGAGTGACGGTAACGGCCGCCCGCTGCCATGGACGGTGACCGCCAGCCGGATGACCTTCGCCGATCGCTGGCTGCGCGTCCGCACCGACGACTGCCTGACCGCCGAAGGGGTCGAGATCAGCCCCTATCACGTGATCGAAGTCTCTGACTGGAGCTGCATCGTCGCGCTGACGAACGATCTGCGGCTCGTCCTGATCCGCGAGTATCGCCATGCGCGCGGCATTATCATCGACGGGCTGCCGGGCGGTGTCATCGAGGCGTCGGATAAAGACGCGGAGGCGGGCGCGCGGCGGGAATTGCTGGAGGAAACCGGCTATGGCGGAGGCCGGTTCTTGTCGATCCTCACCACCTATCCCGACCCGGCCAACTTCACCAACAAAGCCGTCGGCTTTCTCGCCCTCGATGTCGAACCGATGGGGCCGCAGGCGCTCGACGCGGCCGAAGCGATCGAGGTCGTCCTGGCCGATTTTCCGGACGTCCTGACCCGGATCGCCAGCGGGGATCTCAGGCTGCACGCCGTGCATGTCGCCGCGCTGTGGTCGGCCGCGGCGCGGATCGTGCTGGGCGATATTCCGGGGACCGAGGTGATGCGCGAACGGCTTCGGCCGATCTTCGCCGGCTAGTTCTGGGCCGCGGCCACTGGCACCGGCGGCAGGGTGATCCGGTTCTGCGGCAGGGTCAGCGTCACCGTGGTGCCTTTGCCCAGCGCGCTCTCGATATTGAGCGCCCCGTCATGCAGCTCGATCAGCGCCCGCGTCAGCGGCAGGCCGAGCCCGGTGCCCGGATGGGCACGCTGAAATGCCGTTTCCACCTGTCCGAACGGCGCCATCACGGTGGGAATGTCGGCGGAGGCGATGCCGACACCGGTATCCTTGACCGTGATCGCCATGCCGCCGCTGTCGGTCACGCGGGCCGATATCGAGATCTGGCCGCCGGCGGGCGTGAACTTGATCGAATTCGACAGCAGGTTCGACAGGCACTGCTTCAGCTTGGTTGTGTCGCACAGCAGGGTCGGGCTGGGCGACGGCAGGTCGACCTCGATCGCCAGCTCTCCCTCCTCGAAGCGGCGGTTGAACAGCCGGCGGGTCGAGGAAATCAGCTCCTCCAGCGGAATCGCGCCCTCGTCCAGCGCCTCGCGGCCCGCTTCGATCTTCGACAGATCGAGAATCTCGTCGATGATCGACAGCAGATGCTTGCCGGAATTGTTGATGTCCCTGGCATAGGAATCGTAGCGGTCGAGATTCTCGTTCCCGAAGATCCGGTTCATGATGATCTCGGAAAAGCCGATGATCGCGTTCAGCGGCGTCCTCAGCTCATGGCTCATATTGGCCAGGAATTCCGACTTCGCCCGGCTGGCGATCTCCGCCCGCTCTTTCGCCTCGCGCAGCGTGCGGCCGACTTCGAACGCCGCGGTGATGTCGCTGCCGACCCCGCGATAGCCGTCGAAGGCGCCATGCTCATCGAAGCAGGGCTTGGCCGAGACCGACAGATAGATCACCGATCCGTCCGCCTTGGGATAGCGCAGCCGCACCCCGCGGATCGCTTTCTGCTCGTCGAACGGCGCCAGCTTGGTCCAGCTTTCGGCGTCGGCGGCATAGGAGCGCATGAACTCCGAGGCGCTCTGGCCCAACACGCTGGTCGGCGCGCTGCCGGTCAGAGTGAAATAGAGCTCTGAGACGAAGGTGATCTTGCGCTCTGAATCCACCTCCCAGTACCAGTCGGATGCCACCTCGGCATAATCGCGGAAGCGCTGCTCGCTCGAGGTGAGCTGCCGGTCCAGCGCCAGCTGCCGGCGGAACAGGCGGGCGGCGAACAGGATGCCGATCGCCCACAGCACTGCGGTGACCAGTCCCACGCCGGCGAAGACGACTTGCTTGGCGCTGCGCGATGCCTCGCTCATATGGGCGGAGAAGGCGTTCTCGCCCTCGGTGATCTGCGCGTCGAGCTGGTTCAGGGCGGCATGCTCGGCTGCCCGGTCGGTCGAATCCTGCGCTTTGATTCGGGCGGCGAAATCGGCCAACTGGTCGATCAGGCGATCGGATTCCTTCCAGTCCTGGATGGCCGCGGCGAATGGCGACCACCAGGAGAACTGGCGGAACAGCCGGATCAGCCCGTCGATATCCTCGGGATTGTTCTGCCCGCGTAGCGCGGCATTGACGGCCGCCGTCCTGTCGAAATTCGGCGCTTGCATTGCGACGCGCGCATCGCGGTCGCCGCGCGGAACGGCGATCCCTGCCAGGAATGTGTCGTAGTCGGCCTGGGACCGTGAATCGATATAGCGGCTCAGTGCCAGGACGGCGATCTTCTGTCCCTTGGCATAGCGCCCCTCGCCCACCGCATAGGCGCGGATGCCGTTGATCACCTCGAGCGCGGTCCAGCAGGCGGCGAGATCGACCAGCAGCAGGCCGATGAAGGTCGCGGCCAGCAGGACAAAGCTTCGCGCTTGGCCTCTGGAGACCCCAAGCACGCTGCTGGAGCGCGTGGACGGTGACGAACTCGATCTCGGCATAGTCCCGATCATAGCAAGGAGCGAAAGATTCTATCCAATTTATGTGAATTTATAATAGAACCCGCGCCCATTATGCTGGCTGCCTGCGGTCCATATTTATGCAAAATCCGGGCCGGTTCCTTAGCGCATTGAAATAATGTTCGCCTTCTCGGGGCGGCGGGGCACATTGTAAAAAAGATCGACGCTTTTGAGTATCATTATATCAGTAATCTACGGAATATTTTGCGCCGAACCCGCTGCCCGATGCGGTACCGAATGTGGAGTTGACCGAGATATTGGGCGTGATCTCGACCTCCACCTTCGCCTGGGATGAATTGCTGCCAACGCCCTGGGCGACGCCGACGAAAACGCCGTTGGCGATATATTTGCCACCTGAGACGGTCGTGCCCTTGGCGGCGCCCTGGGTCCCGTTGGGATTGGCGCCACCGCTCGACAGGTCCAGCCGGTCGAGCCCGACGGCGCTGCGGACTTTGTCCATCACGCCCGGCCCGCCCTGCGCCAGTTGCGCGGCGGCGGCGGCAAGCTGAATCCCCTGGCTGGGCGTCAGCGAGCCGACAGTCGATCCGAACAGCACGCGCGACAGGATCTCATCCTGGGGCAGAGTTGGGGTCGAGCTCAGCGCCAGCTTGGGTGTACTGGCCGTGCCGGTGACGTTGACCTGCGCGGTGACCGAGCCGGCGGTGGCGCTGGCCTGGACGTCGAGCGTGGGATCGATCGTGCTGCCCCCATCGAAACGGATGATACCGCGGTCGATATTGAAGTTCTGGCCCAGCAGGTCGACGCTGCCGTTGCCGACCTGCAGCTTGCCGGTCAGCACCGGTCCCGCGGTGGTGCCGCCGATATCGATATGGCCGTTCCATTCGCTGACGACTCCGTGTCCGCGGACGTAGAGCTGGCCGGGCGCGTCCAGTGCGATCTGCAGCGACACCGGCGCGACCGGTTCGGCCTTGGGCGCCTCGCCCTTGTCGCGCCCGCCGATCTCGGTCACGTCGAGCTGGACGACGCTGGCGGGCAGGCGGTCCGGGATATAGATCTCGGCGTGGCGGACCTTGAGGTTGCCCGTCACGCCCATCGCCTTCAGCGTTCCTGCCAGCTTCAGGTCGCCGTCGGCGTCGATGGTCATGTCGTCGCCGCGCGCGACCAGGAAGTCGCTGAAATTCAGATTGAACTCGACGGCGGCCGGCGACTTGCCGAGGTCGACGGCGCCGGATGCGGTCATCTTGCCCGATTTGCTGTCGGTTGCCGCTAGATGGTCGAGGACGAAGCGCTCGCCCGAGGTGGTCAACGCCAGGTCGATACCGTCAAGCTGGGTGCCGAGCGACATGTTGGCATAGTGCCCACCGGTGATCGCAATACGGCCGCTGGGGTGTGGTGCCGTCATCGGGCCGCTGACATTCACGTCGATCATGAAATTGCCGGATACCCGGTCCTCGCCCAGCGGTACGATCGAGGTCAGGTTCTCCAGCTTGCCGCCGCCTTTGACGCTCAGCGCCAGCGCGGCGTTTTTGACCACGCGCGGCTGCAAAGTGCCCAGATCGAAGGCGAACGGCACCGACCCGGTCAGCGCCAGCGATTCGCCGCTGCCGCTGGTGAGCTTGGTGTCGAGATCCACTTTCTCTCCGCGCCAGTCGGCTACCGCCGTGAGGTTCAACACCGGCCGGGGCAGGGGGCCGTCGGTCTCAACGTCCAGCCCCTTGGTGTTGAGCGACAGGTGCGCCTCCGGCCGCTGCGGCGTGCCGGAAAGCTTGATCTGCCCATCCAACGTGCCGCCGACCGACGGCTTGCCGGCCAGGAAGGCGAGCGGGTGCAGCGGCAGCTGCCGGATCGTGATGTTCGCCGAGGCGACCTTGGGGGACAGCGCCGCCTCGCCCTCGATCGCGCCGCCATCGACCGACAGGGCCAGGCCGGTAACGCGATAGGCCTGGGGCGCGATCGTCACGGTCGCCGGCTTGGTGAGCGAGAGCGTGCTTTTCCCGGTCTTGGCGGTCAGCGAGGCGAGGCGCAGCACATTGCTGCCGGTCTCCTGCGTCGCCGAGCCGGCCATGTCGACTGAGAACGGGTCGCCTGCCTGCCCGGCGGCGTGGAAACGGAAGTCGGTCGTCTTGCCCTTGGCGGCGATATGGGCGTCTGCGCCGGTCACCGCGCCACCGTTGGTCGAAAGCCCGGTCAGGGTCAGGTCCAGCGTGCCGGCCTGCCTGGCGAAATCGCCCGACAGCGTGCCGGTCAGCGCGGCATGGGTGATGCCGGTCGAATGCGGACTGGCGCCGAGCGCCAGATGGTCGATGGTCGCCTTGACCGGTCCCTGGCCGCCATTGGCCGGCAGGTTCAGCGACAGATCGACCTTGCCTGCCAGCGGCAGCCCGGCAACGCCGGACCAGACCGACAGGTCGCCGATAGTGGCGTTGAGCTTGCCCGAAACCCGCTTGTTGGCCGGGGCCGCCACCAGCGCGGCGTCGACCGTGCCGCCGGTGCCGGCGAGCTTCAGCCGGTTCAGCCGATAGGTTTGCGGATCGTCGCGGGCGAATTCCGCGTCGATGGTTTCGTTGAGCTTGCCAGCGACGATCCTGCCCTTGGCCGTCGCCGCGCCGTTCAGCCCTTGCGGCGCCTGGATCGTGGTTTCGAAATGATCGATCCTGGTGGCGCCGAACACCAGCTGGTCCAGGGTCGCCTGGGCGTCCAATGTCGGGGCATCCAGCGTGCCGCCCGCCGTCGCC
>Ga0268266_10003491_pt1 | contig 15646 bp, 18 predicted proteins | sample KBSS13metaG_FD_190356 | JGI IMG/M metagenome (GOLD analysis project Ga0268266, IMG submission 190356) | Switchgrass rhizosphere microbial communities from Kellogg Biological Station, Michigan, USA - KBS S1-3 metaG (SPAdes) (version 2) | ecosystem: Host-associated > Plants > Roots > Rhizosphere...
TGATACTGGGCCAGGGCGACATCGTAGCCGGCTTCGGCTTCGTGCACTCTTGCACGGGTACGCCCGAAATCGAGCACGTTCCATGACAGGATCGGGAGGCCCAAGGCAGTCAAGGAGCCGGCATCGAACAGATGTGAGGTATCAGTCGATACGAAGCCGACGGAGCCCAGCAGTCTGACAGTTGGAAAGTACTGGGCCACCGCTGCGCCGATTTGTGCGTTGCTGGCAGCGAGGGCGCGCTCGGCGGCACGGATGTCTGGACGCCTACGTAGCAGGCTTGCTGGGTCCCCGACCGCCACGCTCGACGGGGGGAGTGGGACCGGTTTGGGGGGACGCAACTCCCCATCCAGGCTGCCCGGAGCGAGTCCCGACAGGGTCGCCAGTTCGTCCAGGTACTGGTCCTGCTCGGCTTGCAGCGGCAGCAAGCCGGCTTCGGTCTGCATGAGTTGCACTCGCAGGCGCTCGATGTCGCCCTGTGAAGCGGTGCCCGCATCTCGGCGCAGTTGCGTCAGTTCGAGCGTGTGTTGCTCGAGCTCAATCGAATGAGTGACGAGCTCGATGCGGTGCTGAGCTTCACGCAGAAGAATGTACGTTTGCGCCACCTGCGCGGCGAGCTGTACGTGGGCATCGGCAAGGCGCTCCTCCTCTTCCTGCGCCTGCGCGCGTGCGCTTTCTACGTTGCGGCGTGTTGCTCCGAACAGGTCTATTTCCCAACTGGCATCGAAGCCCACGTCGAACAAGTTGATTTCGGCTGCCCTCGAGCCGGAGCCGGAATTGCCGGATAGGGGACCGAGCGCGTTGGTGGGGGCCCGTGTGCGGCCGCCCAGCGCGCTGGCGGAGCCCTGGGGGAAAAGTCCTGCACGCCGCTCCATCACGGTGAAGCGGGCTTTACGCAGCCGCGCTTGGGCGAGTTTGACATTGGGACTGGTTTCCAGTGCCGAGTCGATCACTTTCGTGAGCAGCGGATCGTTCAGACCTTCCCACCAGCGTGCGGCCAGCCCGGATGCGGGTACGGTCGTCGGCACCAGCGCAGCACGGGTGAAAGCAGGGAAAACAGCGGCCTCTGGGGGGCCTTTGTACTTCGGTCCTACCGTACAACCGCTGCAGAGCAGTGGCAGCAGCAGGAGCGTGAGGCTCCTCGACCAGCGGACCGACACCGGCTGGCGGGGCGAGGCTCGGTCGCGCGACGGGAAGGGGGGCCGCTGGTCGGATGTTATATTCACGGCGTCAATGTCCAGCGCTGACATGCACGTCCTTGGGGAGGGGCTGCAGTGCAAAAACCAGAGGGAGCATGGCAACGAGGGCCACGGCGAACACCCAGTTGAGATCGGCGTAGGTCATGACCGTGGCTTGTCCCATCAAGGTGTTCGAGAGTTGCTCGAGGCCGGCGTGCCCCACGACATGGCGCCCGGCGAAGGAGTTCGCGGTGATGGTCTCTGAAAGGCGCTCCATGTGCAGCGTCGTACGCCGGTCCTGGAGGATGGCGATCGCCGCCAGGCCGAATGATCCGCCAAGGTTGCGCGCGGCGTTGAATAGTCCGGAGGCGTCCGCGGCCAACTCGGGCGGTACGGAGCTGGTGGCGGCCTGGTTGAGGAACAACATAGAGAAGAACTGGGCGAAGCCGCGCATGACCTGGGTCAGGAAGAACTGCGGGCCGGCGAAGTCGGGGTTCAAGTGCGCATCCAGGAAGCAACTGGCGGAGTACAGGCCGATCCCTAAAGCCACGGCCAGCCGGACATCAATGATCCGGACCAGGACGGGAAAGGCTCCCAGCATCAACACGGTTGGAATGCCGCTGATGGCGGCGATGAGACCGGATTGCTCGGAGTTGTAGCCGGCCACAGCGGAAAGGAACTGCGGAATGATGTAGAGAATTCCGTAGAGCGCCGCGCCCATCATCAGGTTCATTAGGAAGGCCCCGCAGAAGTTGCGTCCGCGCAGAATGCTCAAACGGATGATGGGCGTGCGGGCAGTCACCTGTCCGAGGAGAAGAAGAGTGAATCCGAGCAGGGATACCGCTGTCAGCCAGCGGATGAGCTCCGACTCAAACCACCGGTCACGCTGCCCCTCCTCCAACACCACGGTGAGGGCTCCCAGACCCAACATCAGGCCGAGCAGGCCGAGCACATCGGTGTTGCGCAGCTCGCTGCCGTTGATCCGGCGGGGCGGAAGGCCGATCAGGATCAACGCCATCAGCGCCACTCCGATCGGCAGATTGAGGAAGAAGGCATAGTGCCAGCTCACGTTCTCTGTGAGCCAGCCGCCGATCACGGGACCCAGGACCGGGCCCATCACGGCAGTCATGCCGAACAAGGCGATGCCAACCGGCTGCTGTGGCGGGGGCAAGCGCGTGGCCACGATGGTCAGGGCGGTGGGAATCATGGCACCGCCGGTGAAGCCCTGGCCGACCCGGCCCACGATCATCTGCGGCAAGGTCTGCGACAGGCCGCACCACATGGAGAATAAGACAAACAGGCCTGTGGCGATCAGCAGGAACTTGCGTAGGCCGAGAATTCGCTCGAGCCAGCCGGCGAGCGGAATCATGACAATCTCGGCCACCAGGTAGGCCGTGGAGACCCAGGTTCCCTCAGTGCTGCTGGCGCCGATCTCGCCCTGGATCGTCGGCAGTGAGGCATTGACGATCGAGATATCGAGCGTAGCCATCAGGGCACCGATCGTGCCCGCGGCTACCGCGAGCCACGCGGCGCTGTCTGCTCTTGCGGCGCCGCCGCCGGCAACGGGGCCCTCGATCACCGGCGCGCTCCGCTGGTGTCAATGTCAACTGTGACCGACAGACCCGGCACGAGAAGACTGCGCACGTTGTCAGCGGTGTGCAACTTGATGCGGACCGGGACGCGTTGCACGATCTTGGTGAAGTTTCCCGTGGCGTTGTTCGGAGGAATAAGCGCGAACTGCGCCCCGGTGCCTGGCGAGAAGCTCTCCAGTTTGCCCTCGATCTTGTGGCCATCCAACGCATCCACCGTAACGCTCGCCGGCTGGCCGATCCGCATGTGGCCGATCTGCGTTTCTTTGAAGTTGGCCACCAGATAGACGTCTTGTACGGGCACCAGGGTCATCAGGCGGTCTCCGGGTTGGATGTACTCTCCGATGCGGACGGTCTTGTCGCCAACACGGCCGTTAATGCTGGCACGCAGCACCGTGGCATCCAGGTCCACCTGTGCACGTTGGGCTTGTGCCCGCGCCTGGTCAATCTGCGCTTCGGCCTGTTGGATTTGTGCCGTGTAGGTTTCAATCGTGCGCTCCGCGGCCAATACGGCAGCCGCGTCTCTGCGGACCTGGGCATGGCTCTGGTCGCGACTCTGGCGCAACTGATCGTAACGCTCATCGGTTTCGGCACCGGCCTTGACGAGCCCGCTATAGCGCTCAACCTGCTTGTCGGCCAACAGGGCCTGCGATCGTGTGACCTCCACTTGGGCCCGCAGCTCGGCGATCTGGGCATGCTGTTGATCGATCTGTGCCCGCGCCTGTGCGATGGCTGCCTTCCCCTGCTCCACTTGCGCGAGCGCCTGCTCCAGGCGGGCGCGTGGGTCACGCTCGTCGAGCCTCGCCAAGGGCTGCCCGGCGGTCACGGGCTCGTTGTCCCGCACATACACCTGCTCGACAAAGCCCGCGACACGGGAGGCAACATTCACCTGGTCGGCCTGCAGGTAGGCATCATCAGTAGATTCGATAAACCGGCCGTGCGTCCAGTAGCGCACCAGCCAGACGCACAGTGCGGTGAGCAGTAGGCCACATCCGACAAGGAGCGCGCGGCGGTGCTTAATGGTCCTGGGCGGCGCGGCGGACGGACCTGCGGGGTCCGTACCGGCTGGGGGCTTTGCTTCGCTGGAATCTGATGACATACGTTAAAAGAACAAGACGGTATCGTTCTATTATAGCGTAATGCCGTTCCGGGACAACCGGCATTGGCGCACAGATCAACGCGGATGAGGCGTCGCCGGGGTGCGATCGGGAACGGTTAACCTCTGATAATGGAACGATACCGGTTCGTTCCATCAGGGTATATGAGAATCTACCTATCGGCGAAGGTCGGGACGATACAGAACGGCATTGGCGCATTCAGTCGGACGGTCGCGCTGGACGTGACGATTGCCGGAGTCGCTCAGGCAGTTGCCGAACAAGTCGTCGCGGATGTTCACAAGGTTTGCCCCTACTCCAATGCCGTGAAGGGCAATATCGAGGTCACCCTCTCGACACGGGCAAGCTGATAAAACAGAGCCTGAAGGCTCGGGGGTACCACGGACGAGCGGCGCACGATCAGTGCAGCCGGAAGAGCTGGCGGATTCTGTTGGCGAGCCAGCGTATCTCGGTGTTTTGCGGTGGGTCCGGGCCATGCTGTGGGCCACCGTTGAGCTGTTTCACCAGCTCGCGCCGCTGGATGACACTGGCGCTGAGCTCTTCCACCAATTCAGGGCGCGCTTTGAAAAGAGGCGCGAGGGCGTCCTTGGACACCTCGTAGACCACCGCCCGGGTCAGTGCGCTGATCTCGACTTTCAACGGCTCTCCTGTGAGCAGCGAGTGCTCACCAAAATAGTCTCCGGGACCGAATCGCAGCAGGTTGGTGTTGCGGCCGTCTTTCTCGATCGAGGCCACCAGCACTCCGCGGCTGACAATGCCCCGGGCGCTCAGGGTCGCACCTGGCTTGGCGAGCACCTGGCCCCGCTCGTAGTTGCGGCGGCGCACGTCCGAGCATAGCGCAGCTTTCTCCTTGGTCGTCAAGGTTGCGAACAAAGGGATGCTTTGCAAGATATGACGCGCGCTGTTCGTCACGGCTCGGCGGCTAGGGCGGCCTCCGGAAAGGCGATTCAGTCGCGGAGCGAAGCGAATGCCGGCTGCGCGCACGGCGCGGTAAACGCGGTCAAAGACTTCATCACGCGCCCGATCGATGGCGCCCAGGTCCACCACCGAATAGTACAATTCGTACTCGATCATCTCGGCGCTCACATCCTGGACAGTGACGGTCGGCTCCGGGGTCTGGAGTATGCTCACGGCTCCCAGGAGCACATGCTGCAGCAACTCGCGGCCGTCCTCCGGTCCCAGAACCGGCTCCAGGCGCACTCGCTGACTGACGCCGTGCAGCAGGGTCGGGGAGCTTCGATTGATGATTTTCGCCTTCGCGATCACGCTGTTGGGGATGATCGCCACGTCCTGGCTGCCGGTTAGAATGTGGGTGGCGCGCCAGTTGGTCTCCATCACGGCACCCTGTGTACCCTCCTCCAGGACGATCCAATCGCCCACCCGATAGGGTCGCTCGAGGTTGAGCACGATGCCGGAAAAGACATCACCGAGGGAGCTCTGGAGGGCGAGGCCGATGATGATCGCCATGGCGCCGGAGGTCGCGAGCAGACCCTTTACCGGCAGATCGAAAACATCACCTATGATGGCGAAGGTCGCGGCAATGTAAACGAGCCCGGCGAGCAGGTCCTGCCCCAGCTTCGATTCGTGCGGGTGCCGGCCCAATACGACGAATGTCCGCAGGAATCCCACAGCGAACCAGGCGACCGTGAGCCACCAGATGACTCCGAGCGCGGCCACCAGCAGGCGCCGGGATTCCGCAGTACCGGTCGGGACCGATGGATGATAGGGCACCACGCGGCCCGCCACCATCAGCCCGGTGAAAACGCAAAATACCAACACACGCAACAGAAACTGTGGCAGGAAGCGGCGTGAGTCGAGATAACGGGAGCCGATGAAACCGGCGACAACCACGAGCACAGCCAGGACAAGAGGATCTGTCACATGAGTTCCACTATCGTTCAGGCCGATCCTCGCCCGCAGGCTCCTATCGACTCGGCGCGACCCAGGACGCACTGGTTGCTGTCCTCATCGAAAATGAGGCCGAGGCGCCGGGCGATCATGGCAGCTTCACCGCGCTTGTGGGTTCCCAACTTGGCCATGATGGCGCTGACGTGGGTCTTGACGGTGGCTGTGCTGAGACCCAACTCACCCGCGATCTCCTTGTTTGATCGTCCGCGCGATATCTGGGAGAGGATCGCCATCTGCCGCACGGTCAGCGGGCTCTGGAGGAAACCCCGGAGTAACCGCTCGGTCACGGCAGGCGCGAACACCTTGCCACCACGGCTCAGTTCGAGCAGCGCGGCCACCAGATCGACCGGATTGCAATCGTGCAACAGGTAACCCTGAATGCCACGCTCGACCGCAAGCCGAATGTGCGCTTCGTCAGCGCGTCGCGTCAGGATCAGGATCGCCTGTTCCGTCGTTGCGTGGCCGCGCAATCTCAGGCCGGAATCGTAGTCAGCCACTGCCAGGCGCGCGGCTCGCCAGGCACCCTCCGCCGGGCCCGGGTCAGCGTCCGCCGCGGGCGCAATCGCGACATCGAAAGCACCGGCATTCTCCAAGGCGTGGACGATGCCTTGCGCGAGCAGCGGCTCCTCGTGCTGGACGAGGACACGGATTCTGGTGTTGTTTTCACTATAAAGTAACGACACGGTGCCGTATTATTACTGCCGGAACACGGCCTGGGCAACAAGGTCGTGTTCTCAATGGAACGATATATCTCGTTAAATGCGACCGATCTGCGGCTGAATGGGTCTGCACCGGCAGCCGGCCAGCGCACCTCGGGAAAGCCGTGCCCGGTATCGCGCGGGCGCGCCAATGGCTCGCGCTGCTGCCTCAGCCGGGGGATACGCCCTGGAGGAAAATGCTCCAGGCCATGTCGAAGAAGGTCGTCCGCTCCTGCTTGCGCTGCAGGCACTTGCGGCCGAGCAATTGCTGCTGCGTGGCCCAGCCGGTGACCAGGCCCGTTACGCTTTGCAGCATGATCTCGATATCGCAATTACCGCGCACCTGGCCTGACTTGCGCGCGGCCCGCAACAATCGCCGGATGACATCATTAATCGGCGCGGCGATGTGATTCATGGTGTGGTCGGCGAGTGCGGGGAAGCGGCGGGCTTCGGCCACCAACACTCGGTAAATGTCGATCATCTGGGGAGAGAGCAGCAATTCCAACATCGCGCGACAGACCTCGCGCAGGCCCTGCAGCGGGTCGGAGGAGACGGTTTCGGCCACGCTGGCGTACTGCAGGAGACTGCGACTGCGAGCGCCGATGACCGCCTTGAACAGGTCTTCCTTACTGGAGTAGCGACGGTACAGGGTCTGTTTGCCGGAGCCGGCGCTGGCGGCGATCTGCTCCATGGAGGTTTCGGCGTAGCCTTGCTCGATGAACAGTCGGGTCGCGGTGCTCAGGATGTGGCGCTCGAGGGCCTCGGCCGCCTGGGCATCCGGGCGGCCCGCGCGGCGGGGTTTGGCGGGCCCCCTCGCCGGGGAAGTGCTCCGGCAAACTGGTTTTTTCGCCATGCGCTGCCCTTGACTGGAATCGCGCGACTATACCGTTTGCGCGAAATCGGTGCAGTTCAGCATCCGCTGTTGCCACACAGTTCAGCTGGGGTGACGAGGGGATGTGCTAGCGGTTCATGGGTTTGGTCAATGCGCTTGCCGACATCGGCATCAAAGCGCTGGTGTCAAATCCGCTGCGAGCGCGGTGGCTATCTGGCTCGACAGGTCATCGATGGCGCGGGTCATGGCGGCCACCACGAAGGGATCACCCGAGCCGTTCACAGGCTCGAGCAAGGTGGTTTGCTGTGTAAGCAAAATTCCGCGGCTGTTGCCGTCGATGACAGTCCAGCGCGCAACCAGGGTAACCTGGTGGTCTGGATAAGAGCCGAAGTGGCTGACTTCCACGGCGAGCAGCAACTTGGGGTGCTCGATCGGCGCAGCTGCGGTTACGAGTGCTTGCGGCAGGCGCGCGGCCAGGGATTCGGCGAGGCTGCGCGTGAAACCGACCGAGAGACGCTCGGCCCAACGGCCGGTTGCGCTTGGAACGAGCTCCCCGGCCTTGCGCCCCACGAGATCGGTGGTGTCGAGGTAGTCGGGGAGACGGACTCGCTCCACGAGGACGGCGGGTTGTTTCGTCTGAATGAGCGTACCGGGCCGGGACGCCGGCACTGAGCCTAGAACGTACTCGGCGGGTGGCGGACTGGTGACAGCACATGCACCGAGCGCGAACCCCATGAGAGCGGTCAGGATGGCTCGCACGAGCCGCCGTGCGCGCGAGTGCTGCTCGACTCGATTGTGGCCGGTGGTGACTATCATTGTTGCGTCTTTCGGCCTCGGAGGAGGACGCTTGGGTTGCGATCAATCGTGGCCGCGAACTCGCGCAGTGAGCTGGTGGTCGCGGCGAGGTCGCGGGTCGCCGCCTCGAGGTCCCCCCGCATGGGCGAGCGGGGATCGGTCATGGAGCTCACCGAGTCCAACAGGGCCTGCGCGCTGCGTGCTATGCCGTCGGCATCGGCCAGAATCTGGCCGAGCTGGCCGCCCCTCTGATCGATCTGCTCGCGGGCAGCAACGAGTGTCGCATTCACGTTGTCCAGGGTTCTGCTGGCTTCGGCCCTCACTCTGCGGAGGGAATCGTCGGTGGTTTGCAGGGTCTGTGTCGCGGCGTCCGAGGTGCGCCGGACGCTTTGCGTCAGCGGTCCGAGTTCCGTATCGAAGTGATCCGACAGGCGCTCGATCGAGGCAAATGCGCGCTGCACACCGGCAATGAGCACCGGCAGTTGCGCCAACTGACTCTGGAGCTCGGTCAATTGCGAGGGCACCGCCGGAATCTCCGGAAGCTGCGGTACCGCTCCGACGAGGTTCGCGGGCGTTCCGGGGAGAAAATTGAGGTCAACACGCAGCTGACCGGTGACCAGGCTTTGCTGCGCCAGTTGAGCTCGCAGCCCTGCCCGCACCAGGCGAGTGTAGTCGGCCGATCCGGTGTCGAGTTTGCGACCCTGCCAGGTAATGGCATCACTACTGAGTTCGAGATAGACGGGGATCCGGGCTTTGAGGGTATCAGCGGAGAACTGGATGGCGATTCGCTCGACCGAGCCGATCTGCACACCGTGGAACGTGACCGGAGCACCTACGGTGAGGCCCGCGACCGAGTCACCGAAGTAAACCACGATGAGCGATGTTTTCTCGAAGAGATGCGCGCGGCCGAAGAACACTATCGCGGCGGCGGCCAGCACCAGCGCGCCGAGTATGAAACCGCCCACCATCGCCTGTTTGGGTTGCCTCATGACGCCGCCCTTCCCCGCACAGCCTGTCCGCCGCGGTGCATGAAGGCACGCACCGTGGGATTGTCGGAGCTTCCTCAACCGATGACGCCTGCAAGTTGATGGCTCACCTAGCAGCTTGTGCAGCGGTAACGCCGGAGTGTTGAACGAGGGATACGGAAGCTTTCGAAATCAGACCTGGCGGTTGTTAGGCGCTATCACACTCTGGTTCGTTTCTGCCCGCCGCATTCTCGGTGTGCTATATAAAGCATGACAACGGCCAGCAGCCCAACAATATGCAGCGGGTAACTGAAATCGGTGGTTGGCAGATCACTGGCCGATTAGGCAAAGGCGGAAACGGCGTTGTTTTCGCGGCCAGCCGGGGCGCCACGTCTGGCGCTCTGAAAATATTGAACACCAAGGATCACAGCCGCCGACGGCGATTCACGGATGAAATCGCCGCAATGAAACAGTGCGCCGACATCCCCGGCGTGCTCCCCATCATGGATTCTCACATGGGGATAGACGAAAAACCGTGGTTCGTCATGGGTCGCGCGATCCTACTGAAAACACAGCTCGGGCCACACCCGGCCCTGAGATCGAGCGTCCAGGGCCATCCGCGACATCGCACACACGCTCAGCCGCGTGCATGCACGCGGAATTTCCCATCGTGATGTGAAGCCCGAGAACCTCTTCCATTTCGATGGACGCTGGTCCGTCGGCGATTTCGGCCTGGCGCATTTCCAAGGGAAAGCCCACGTCACGCAAACCGGTGAGCGCATCGGCCCCGTGCACTACATCGCGCCGGAGATGTTGAACACCGCGTCGGAATCGGATGGGCGCTCAGCGGATGTATTCTCGTTGGCGAAAACATTATGGGTTCTGGCCAGCGGACAGGCCTACCCCCTTCCCGGCGAGTACACCGAAACGATCAGCGCATTCCGGATCTCCAGCTATGTTACGGTGGGAAGAACCGGAGCGCTCGACGCGTTACTCCTGGCCTGCACCCGATTCGATCCACGGTCACGACCCACCATGGACCAGTTCGCCGCGGAACTCACAGCATGGCTCGCGCCGACCGCACCGTCCCGCGCACGCATCAGCTTGGACGTCGGACAGTTCGCCGCAGACCTGGAAAGGCAACAGACACTCTTTGACGCGAAGCGAAAAAGAGAGATTTGCAGATAGCAGCTGATCGGCAACGGCACGGCACACGGATACGCGAGGCTTTGCGGTCGTTGGCGGACGATGTCGCACAGACGTTGGCGGGACGCGCGACTCGAAGAAGTGCGCGTGAACATCGACAATTTCCATTATGGATTCGAGCTCAACGCCTACATTCCCCGTGTTCCCGATTCTGGCGTGCGGCTCGGGTTGCACGTGGGAATCGCCTCAGACGATCAGAATGTGCAGATCGACGCACGCTTCACGATACAACCCATTAGCCCGCAGAGCGGCCTGTCCATGCTCGTGTGGGACAAACATATCGAGTTCCTGGCGGAGGGCAGTCAAGAACCTGAGATGCTGTCCATTCTCGATACAGCAATACGCAAACATCTGCAGAGCGCCGTCGGTGCCGCGTTGCGCTTGACTTACGCAGCGGACGACCCGCAACCGTCCGTGGCGTTGGTTCCTGGCTCCGTGACCGTGCAGAGTCAAAATGCGGCATTGGAGGGAGCAACGGTAACCCTTCTCCTTTCGAACGGCCTGTACATGCAGGGGAGGACCAACCCAGAAGGCCGAGCTGCGTTCAACGCCGTGCCGGCCACGACAAAATTGCGGGCATTCGTGTCGCATCCCTCTTACCCAGGCGTCATTTCAGGCAGTAGCCCCCTTCACGGGATCGTCACGATGGTCCATCAGATTGGCATGTCAGGATCACTAGTGGCAACGACAGGCTGGACCGCCGTGCCTGGTATCGGTGGTAGCGTCAACTTTATTCACGACGCTGATGACAGGCGGTACGTCTACGCACCCAACATGATGATCAACTCGGAAACCAAGCAGCCGGCCGCGGTCGAACTGGGGGCGGCTCTCTCGTTCAACGACAGTTACGGGGGCACCATCACCCTCGTACCCCGGGCATTTCATGGAGCCTGCTTCCTCTTAGATATTCGAGGTTGACCGTTTCTCTCCCGCAACAACGCCCCTGCAAGCCCAAAAACGTACGGGAGATCTGCGCGATCAACCCCTATACACTCTTGTGCAGCGTCTTCGGCCGCTCGCCGCGCACCCTCCTCTCGCTGCTTGGTCGAGCTACGGGTGAGCTACGGCGGGATAAATCGGATAAGTCACCGACATTCAGGATCGGAAACACTCAAACCGTTTGCCGCCCGCGAAGGCCCGTGGTAACCAATCGAGACTCAACCCAAATCAACAACTATCGCCGTCCGGCAGTACATAGGAAGACGAGCTGACCCAAGAACGACAGCAGCCAGACCGAACCGAGCGGATCGTCGCTGAGCAGGCGATAGCAATAGCCGAAGCGCCGCCCGCCAATCGCGCGCTCCTCGCCGGACAAAGCGGCAGACACTACTTGGGCGATGTATGGCTTGTCGTAAGACGGAGCACCGTTTAGGAGTCGTGAGTCAGCCACGGTAATGAAGTAATCGGCGGGGATGCGCCTCCCAGTCTCATGAAAGAACAGCCCCCGGACGATTCGCTGGATAACGTTCTGCAAGCGCCCGGAGTCTACCGGCAGTGCTCTCACCGGCTGCAAAATCGGAGATGCGAGCGGCGCAGCGAGCTCGGGCATGTCGACGTGCAAAGTTGCTGTTACGATGAGGTCACGCAAAAACTCGTCGTCGCGGGCAAAGGCATTGTTACATGTCAAACAGCCGGGGACCGCAATCAATTCAGAGGTCGGCACGTCACCGAAAAGGCATTGCGGGGGGACATGGTCTTGGGTGATTCGTTCGGACGAGCCGCAGTAAATGCACTGCTCTTCCACGTTTACTAATTCGTGCGACATGCAGGTCATTGTATGCAGAGACGGCCTCGACGGTCGGTCCGGTGAACCAGCATCAAGGCGACCGGGTAGCCCTGGTGTGGGACGGTCGCAGAACACAACGGCAGGCTGCAGTCGCATCTGGTCCCGCGGCTGAGGACGCAGCTGTCGGGCCCGCGGAGCAGCGCTTAATGTAAGTCTTTGAAATGAAATGCATTTATCAGCTCCGGGCCGCCAGCACCATGAGAGTAAAATAGGGATATAAACCAAAACCGGATGCCCGCGTGAGACCGTCTAACGCATTGAAACTCCACAGAGACGAGGTCCGACGCCTCGTCCAGCAGGCGCACGTGATCAATCCGCGCGTGTTCGGCTCGGTATTGCGCGGGCGAGATACGGAAAGCAGCGACCTCGACATTCTCGTCGATCCTCTGCCGGGTACGACACTATTCGACTTGGGAGGACTGCAGATCGCCCTGGAAGAGTTGCTCGGGGTACCGGTTGATCTCTTGACCCCCGGAGACCTCCCACAACGGTCGCGCGAGCGGGTATTGAACGAAGCCGTTCCGGTATGACCAGCGACGAATCGCGCCTGCGACTCGCCGACTACCTTTCGCATATGTTGGAGGCTGTGCGGCTGGCGCGGGAATATGTCGCGGGCATCTCAAAGGACGATTTCCTCAGAGACCGGCGCACTCAACAGGCGGTCGTGCTCAATCTAATAACGATTGGCGAGGCCGCTTCGCGGATTGTCACCGAGCATAAGAGCTTCGCGACTGCCCATCCCGAAATCCCGTGGGCGCAGATGCGCGGCATGCGCAACCGCATGGCACACGGCTACTTTGACATTGATCTGAGTATCGTCTGGGATACTGTCCAATCCTCTCTGCCAGAACTCGAGCGCCAACTCGGAGTCGTGGGTTCACAAACCGCATCTTAGCGGAACCCTGGGTGGCTGTCTTAAAGTGCGAGCTATGGAAATAATCGCGCGACTAGCTGCTGACGAGACGCTGGGAGACCGAATCATCAAGGTCAACCATGCTGGTGAGAACGGCGCAGTCAACATTTACCGGGCCCAGCTGCTCGCCAGTTGTTGGCGGAAATCTGATTTGAAATCCGAGCTGCGACAGTTCCTCGAGCACGAGAAGCGGCACCGCGCAATCTTCGCAACCGAACTCTCTCGGCGTGGCCGGCGCCGTTGCCGAAGTTACTGGCTCTGTGGTGTTGGTGGATTTGCGCTAGGCTTGGTTACTGGATCCTGCGGACGGCCTTCGATAGCCGCAACAACCGTCGCCGTCGAAACTGTTGTCCTACGGCATCTCGACGCTCAGATGGCAGTGTTGAGCTCGGCGGATCCGGCGGCAACTGCGGCTATCAGAGCGATATATGACGACGAACTCGCTCACCGTGATAGAGGCGCCCTGGAATCAAGAGCGGGCATCTTTTGGCCTAGGGTTCTTCGGCCCCTGGTGAGTTGGGCGACTGAAGCGGTAATCTGGCTTGGCATGAGACTCTGACCTGCAGCGCCATGTTGATTGACGACCAATTCCACGAGGTGGGTTATGCCGTTATTGAGGGTATGGTCGGCATTGCGACACTGAATAACATTGCACGGCATGTTGATGACATTGTGGATGCAGGTGCCGGCACCCGCCGCCTGATTGAGCGTCCCTGGTGTAGATCGGTTGCAGAACTCCTCGCCCGTGATACACAACTTGCAACGGTTCTTCCAACTGATGCCCAGCTGGTTCAGTGTACGTTGTTCGTAAAGTCGTCCGCCAATAACTGGCTCGTAGCACTGCACCAAGATCTCAGTATCCCCGTTGCGGAACGCGTTGATCGCCCGGAATGCCACGGATGGTCGCAAAAGGAAGGGGAGTTATTCGTGCAACCGCCGACCTCAGTTCTGGACGAGATGGTGGCAGTTCGACTCCATCTCGAAGATTGTGACGAGCGGAACGGCGCTCTTCGGGTGGTACCTGGTTCTCACCGGTTCGGTCGACTGACAGCAAGCGAGTCACGCCGAGCCCGAGATGCGCGAGGGGAGAAATTGGTGCGAGTCCGCCGTGGAGCAGCGATGATCATGAAACCGCTGTTGCTTCACGCATCCTCGAAGGCGACAATCAACAGCATGCGACGCGTCTTGCACTTCGTATTTGGACCAGGGACGTTGCCTGGAAAGCTCGCCTGGCCTCCCCGGTTCGTATAGGGCAGCATGCGATGCGACGAAAGCTGAAACCCGCGTCAGTGCAGGCTGACCCGAAGAAATGGTCCGAAAAAAGCCGCCGGTCGGTGAGCTTTCACTACGTCAAGGAATACCACGATATCGTTTATAAGTGCAGGCGCTGCAAAGAGCCAGCCGTTTTCAGCGCGACCGATCAACTGCACACGTATGAAGTTCGGAAGGCGTCAATCGATCAACGGCGCGTGTTGTGTGAAAAATGCTGGCGGGAACTGCTGGTGATTGACTCAAGTATCGCATCGTGCAAACAGCAGTGGGCAAAGATGAAGCGGAAGTTGAGATCGGATGAGGTCTTTCTCAACACATGGCCCAATTGCTGACCTCACGGCAGCAGTACGTTCCATATCGCGTCGACTCCGCTACCCGGAACATGCTGCGGAAGTTGCTGACCACCTCATGAGTGCGGACATCTATTGGATAACAGGTGTACCCTGCGGGCGGCTTGCGATATTGGGTCGCCCGCGAGCGGGAGATTGGCTCGCTGACGAAATCACGGACTGGGCGACGAACGGACTCACTGACGTCGTTTCGCTTCTTGAAGACCATGAGGTCCGTGATCTTGAACTAACGCGAGAAGCAGAGCTTGTCCGTCATGCTGGCTTGGACTTCGAAAGATTTCCGATTGCTGACCGTGGGGTCCCGACTTCGCTCGAAAAGGCCCACGATTTATGGTGTCGTCTTGAGGTGAAGCTCCGGAACGAGCGCAGTGTAGGAATACATTGCCGTGCGAGCATCGGTCGCGCGGGTATGGTCGCGGTTGGAACTTTGTTCCGCTTTGGCGTTGCGGAAGACGTTGCTTGGCAATACGCCTCGATGGCGCGCGGGAGACAGGTACCTGATACCGACGAACAGCGCTTATGGATCGCGAAGGCGTTTCGCCGACCCGGTGTCATCTGATTGTTCTCACGTCGGGACAATGATGCATTCCGGCGTAAGCCTTGGAGAACTTAAAGAGACCGGCGTCTTGCGAGCTTCTCCTTGAGTCGCTGACGCACGACTTTGTAGTAGTTTCGTTTGATCATCTCGTAGCTCGTTCCAGTAATCTCCTCAACGGCCGCCGGATCCAGCCCGTCTTCGGACGAAGTCGAAGATTCGCTCTCGAGTGGAGTTGTGAAGCATCGCTCGACCGCCGCGGAGTAGTCAATCGCGACCACGCTGTCATCCCACGACGACGCGATCTCCGTACCGCGCCCTGTATATCTCGCAGCGCTGAATGGCCTGCTCATGCAGCCACTTGGCCGCTTCTTGCGGATCGCTCACGCACGTCTCGGCTTCAAAAGCGAGGTGCCGAGAACCCCCGATGGTCACATGCCACCCCGTCCCAGTCGCTGGAAAGCGAGCAATTGTCCTCACACTCATAGATAGCGCGTAAAACGTCAG
>Ga0268266_10003492_pt1 | contig 15646 bp, 2 predicted proteins | sample KBSS13metaG_FD_190356 | JGI IMG/M metagenome (GOLD analysis project Ga0268266, IMG submission 190356) | Switchgrass rhizosphere microbial communities from Kellogg Biological Station, Michigan, USA - KBS S1-3 metaG (SPAdes) (version 2) | ecosystem: Host-associated > Plants > Roots > Rhizosphere >...
ACACCTTCCAGTTCACCACCGTGCCGGGCGCGAACAATGTCGATCGCATTGCCGATTTTGTCACCGGCGTCGACAGGATCGCGCTCGACGACTTCATCTTCACCGGCCTCCAGACCGGCACTCTCAATGCCAACGCCTTCCATGTCGGCAGCGCCGCCCATGATGCCGACGACAAGATCATCTACAATCAGACCACCGGCGCGCTCTACTTCGACTATGACGGCAATGGCCACGGAGCCGCTGTGCAATTCGCAAACCTGAATGGCGCACCTATTCTGGCCGCAAGTGATTTCATGGTGATCTGAACTTCGCGATGGCGCTCCGATCGTGGCGGCAACGACTTCACGGTGATCTGAAGCGCCGGCGCGCTCCTCCCGGTGGCTCGGCCGATCTCCCGCTCCGGGCGAGGTGGCTTCCCGGCTGCCTGACCGCTCGAAGGATGTTGACGCGGACCGTAGAGATGCGCGGTTGACGGCGATATCGATAGCGCCGACAGCAGGTTAGGATCGCCGGGGAGATTCGCCGACGCCGTAATGGCGCTGCCCTGCCGGGTGATTCCCTGCATGACGGCGGCAATCATTTTAGAGAGCAGCTCTGAGGATGAGTTCATCCAAGGGATGGCCTCGCGCTTAATTTAGGGATCGACACAGTGCCAAACGACAACAACGCTTCGACCAATGCGCCCAGCTCGACCGTTTCGGTCCCGACCGGCACACCGACGGCGATCCCGAGCCTTTCGATCAGCGATCTGGATGCCGACAGCAGTTCGACGGCCTATACCGTAGCGTTGAGCGTGACTCACGGCGCCCTGGTGCTTGGCGTGACCCAGGGCCTCAGTATCAGCAACGGCATATTGGGAACCGGCACGCTCGGCGGCACCCCGACCCTCGAGTTCGGCTCCGATGACGGGAGCATCCTCCTCACCGGCTCCTATAACGACGTCAACGCGGCGCTGGCGAGCGTCACCTACATTCCGGACAGCGGCTATACCGGCAACGACACGTTCACCATTTCGGTGATCGACGGAGGGGCCTTCACCGATTCCGATGGCTTTACCCTCAGCATTGGCGCGGTGAACGCCGCGCCTGTCATAAGCGACCTGGCCGGCGACACGGCGAGTTACGTCGAATCCAGCCCGCCCGTGCTGCTGGACATCGACAGCAACGCCGTCGTGACCGACGACAACGCCAATTTCGACGGCGGCCTGTTCACGGTCGCGATCGTGACCAACAAGAACAGCGCGCAGGACATCATCGCCTTTGCCGAAGATCCCGATTTCGGGCTCAACGAGAATGACGACGGCACCGCGTTCCAGGTGATCCTGGACGGCGTCATCATCGGCGAAATGCCGTTCGAATATGGCGCGACGGGCGACAATATCTCGATCGCGCTCAACGAAAATGCGACGGCTGCGGCCATCACCAGGCTGATCGGGCTCCTCACCTACAGCAACACAGACAATTTACACCCGACCACCGACACGCGCGGCGTGGAGATCAGCCTGACCGACGGCGGCGGCCCCGACGCCGAGACCACCACGGTGCAGACCTTCGTCGAGGTCACCGACGCGCCGGAGGTGAATCATGCGCCGGTGCTCGACCTGAGCGGGCCTTCGGTCGCGGGCAACGACGTCATCCGTCCCTATAGCGAAAACGCGGCGGCGGTCCGGCTCGCGCCGAGCGCGACATCCACGGACGAGGACACGTTCACGACCCGCTACAATGGCGGCTCCATCACTGTCGCCGTGACGGGCGCGACCGCGGCCGACCAGCTCACCATGGTGAGCCAGGGCCATGTGGTGATCGAAAACGGCAATGCCGTAAATCACGACGGGTCGATCGTCGCGACCTTCAGCGGCGGCACCAACGGCGCGCCGCTGGTGATCAGTTTCCTGCCGGCGGCGGCGTCGGCCGATACGCCGCCTTATGTGGCCTCCGACATCGTCAAGAGCATCGCCTATGCGAGCAGCTCCGACGCGCCCCCCGCCCAGCGGACGATCACGATCACGCTGAACGACGGCGGCGGCACCGATTTCGGCGGCACCGACACCGTAGTTGCAACCGCGACGGTGAACATCACCTCCGCCAACGACGTCCCCGTCGTCGACCTCGATACCGCGGCGATCGGCGTGAACGACAGCGGCACCTATACGGAGGGCGGCTCGGCCGGGCTCGGCGCGAACATCGCGGTCCGCGATGCGGACGGCGACATGATCCATGGCGCGGTGGTCACGATCACCGACGGCGTCCCGGGCGACCTGCTCGCCGCCGCCACCGCCTTGCCCGCGGGGATCACGATCGATCCCTCGAGCACGGCGACGATGCTGGTGCTGACCGGAACGGCCTCCGCCGCCGATTATACGACAGCGCTCGGGCAGCTGACCTACACCAATGGCGGCGACGATCCGGCCGCCGGCGGGTCGGATCCGACCAGGACGATCACCGTCACCGTCAACGACGGAACTGTGAACAGCGCGCCGGCGACGTTGACGCTGACCCTGTCCGGCGTCGACGATGCCTCGGTCGCGCAGCCTGACGCCTTCACCACCGACGAAGTGACGGTCAAGACCGGCAGCGTCTTCGCCGACAATGGCTCGGGCGCGGATTCCGACCCGGACAATGCCCTCGTCGTCACTGCGGTGAACGGCTCCGCCGGCAATGTCGGCGCGCCGTTCGCCTTGCCGTCAGGCGCATTGCTGACGCTCAACGCCGACGGCACCTTCAGCTACGATCCCAACCATGCCTTCGATGCCACGCCGGTATCGGACGACGCGCTTGACAGCTTCAGCTACACGCTGACCGACGGCGCCACCGCGACGGTGTCGGTGACGATCAGCGGCGTCGACAATAACGACGTGCTGGTGGGCACGAGCGGCACCGACACGATGGCGGGCGGCGCCGGCGACGACCGCTATTACGTCAATCAGCCAGGCGACCTCGCTTTGGAGAATGCGGGAGAGGGTTATGACCGCGTCCTTGCCGGCGTCAGCTACGTCCTTCCGACGGGCAGCGAGATCGAGAAGCTGACCACCGACGACAATTTCTCGACCGCGCCGATCGACCTGACCGGCAACGAGTTCGCCCAATATCTGTTCGGCAATGCCGGCGCCAACCGGCTCGACGGCGCCGGCGGCGCGGATGTGATGGTGGGCCTCGGCGGCGACGACCGCTTCTATGTCGACACGGCCGGCGACCGGGTCATCGAGGCCGCGGGCGAAGGCTATGACCGGGTGTTTTCGGCGGTGAGCTGGACGCTGCAGGCAGGCTCGCAGGTCGACAAGATCACCACGAGCGACAATCTGGCGACCACGGCGATCAACCTGACCGGCAATAACCTGAGCCAATATCTGTTCGGCAACGCCGGCGCCAACATTCTGGACGGCGGCGGTGGCGGCGACGTGCTGGTTGGCCTTGGCGGCGATGATCGCTACATCATCCGCAACAGCGCAGATCGGGTGATCGAGGAGGCGGCCGGCGGCAATGACCGCGTGCTCGCGGGGGCGAGCTTCGTGCTGCAGCCGGGCTCGGAGGTCGAGACCCTCAGCACGATCGACAATCTGGGCACCACCGTGATCGACCTGACCGGCAACGAATTGGGCCAGTATCTCTTCGGCAATGCTGGCGCCAACGTTCTCGACGGCAAGCTCGGCAACGACGTCCTCTACGGGCTCGACGGCTCCGACACCTTCCAGTTCACGACCGTGCCGGGCGCGAACAATGTCGATCGCATTGCCGATTTTGTCACCGGCGTCGACAGGATCGCGCTCGACGATTTCATCTTCACCGGCCTCCAGGCCGGCACTCTCAACGCCAACGCCTTCCATGTCGGCAGCGCCGCCCATGATGCCGACGACAGGATCATCTACAACCAGAGCACCGGCGCGCTCTATTTCGACTATGACGGCAATGGTCACGGAGCCGCTGTGCAGTTCGCAACCCTGAATGGCGCACCTATTCTGGCCGCAAGCGATTTCCAGGTAATCTGAGCTTCGCGCCTCTCGGGCGTGCTCCCACAGAAGATGGGCGAAGTGAAGCGACGCAGGCGACGGATTCCCTTATCAAGACGCCAACGGCAATGGCGCTGGGGCCGCCGTCGGGTTCGCGATGCTGCAGGGCGCGCCCGATTATCACGGCGAGCGATTTCACGGAGATCTGTGGAAAAGGTCCGTCAAATCCCGACTTTCTCGAGCGCTCGCCGCCGCCGCGCGCTTTCGACCCCGAATGCAGATACGAGATCGACCGCCAGCAAGGCGTCGGCTGCCCATTTGGCGAAGCCGTCGCGCAACTCCGGCGTGACCCGCACCCTGCCATCGCCCTCGTCCGAAAGCTCCACCAGCCCGGCATCGCGCGCCAGATGCAGGACGGCGCGGACCTGGACGCGGGAGGTGGAGGTTCGTTTCGCGGCGGCGGAATAGAAACCGGCCGCGGTCCAGCCGTCCGGGTCGTTTCGCGCCGCCTGCAGCAGCACGGCCAGCAGGCGCGCGCCGGAAACGTGCCGCAGGAAGAAATCCACCGGCGGGTTCTCGGTCATCACCCGGTTCGCCATGCCGAGATTGTCCTGGCTGAGGAAGCGATAGGCCTGATGATAGACTGGATCGCGGGCCATCGCCGCCTGGTAGCGCGGCTCGTCGGGAATCATTTCGAGCAGGGGCGCGTGGAAGGCCGCCAGCCATTCGCGATCGATCTCGAGCATGCGCTCCGTCGAGCGAAGCCGATGGCGGCGACGATCGGCCGACAACGTCTCGGTGATCAGCATGCCGTCCTTGCGCATCTCGTCGACGAGGCGCCGAATTCGGCGGAGCGGGCCGATGCCCATCTGCGCGCCGGCCTCGGCCAGGGTAGCGACGCTCATCGGCGGCGATGACGGGTCGCCATTGTTCAGCGCGTCGATGCCGACCGCCATCATGAACAGGATCGCGCGGTCATATTCGAAGAGGTTGCGCACCAGGCGCACATCGTCGCCGTAGAGATCCGCCATGCCGTCGATCAGCACGTCGACGGCCGCCTTGAACTTCGGATGGCGCTTCAGGTCGTCGGAAGTGGAAAAGTTGGGATCGCCTGCCGGCGAGGACAGTCTTTCGCTCGAACGCACGCCTGTCCCCCTGTCGAAGACAAGCTTCCAGCCTGCCGCGAATCGTCGCAACCTGTTTATCTGTCAGCGAATTTCAGTCAATCGTACCAACTTCCTTCATTGCCCCCGATATTTCCCGCCGTAGGACGATGTCGACTGGATTATTGGGCCGGGGGGCCGACAGCGCGTTTTCGATCATCTTCATTCCGGCGCCGGCACGCCGATCGAACTGCGGGGATTTTCACCATCTCCTGCGGCAGCCGGCACTCTTTGCCCATGCGTAAATCGTTGTAAATGAGGTATAAACTCGTGGATTCCAGATTGTCCGGCACAACAGGGGTGGTTGCTCCCGCGTCCAGCGCGTCCGTTTCCCCACATTGGGCTGCCGCAATCGGCAAGGGAGGGCTTCATGCCTAATAGCGCGCCTTCGGGCACGAGCAGGTCGCTGAGCATCCCGCGCAGCTATACGCTGCGCAAGAACGATTTCGGTTTCAGCGATGCCGACGGCAACGGTTTCAAGTCGGTGCTGTTCACCACCCTCCCCACCGCCGGCACACTCTATTTCGATTCGAACGGCTCGCTTGGCGGCGGGCGGACCGCGGTCGTCGCCGGCCAGACGATCAGCGCGGCCGACATTCTCGCTGGCAAGCTTTATTATCTCGCGCCGGAAGGCGTCAGCGGCGCCAATTACGATCATCTCAGCTTCCAGGTCCAGGACAATGGCGGTGTCGCCGGCGGCGGCGTCGATACCGATCAGAGCCCCGACACCCTGACCTTCGACCTCGCCTCAACGTCGACGCCGTCGGCGCTGTTCGGCAGCTCGATCAACCTGGCCAGCCTGGCCGCCACCGACGGGTTCAAGATTCAGGGCGACGTGGCGGGGGACCGGGCCGGGATCGTTTCGTCCGCCGGCGACTTCAACGGCGACGGCTTCGACGATTTCATCGTCGGCGCCTACCGCAGCAATGGCGGCACGGGCGCCGCTTATCTGATCTTCGGCAAGGCGGGAGGCTTTCCCAGCCTGATCGACCTGACCGAGTTTTCGGCGAGCGATGGATTCAAGGTCAGCGGCGAAGCATCCGGCGACGAGGCCGGGCGGAGCGTCTCGGCGGCAGGCGACATCAATGGCGACGGCTTCGCCGACATCATCGTCGGCGCGCTGAAGAATGACGCGGGCGGTACCGATGCGGGCGCCGCCTATGTCCTGTTCGGCCATGATAGCGGCTTCGGCCCGATCAATCTCGCCTCGCTGACCGCCGGCCAGGGTTTCAAGATCATCGGCGACGCCAATGGCGACAATGCGGGCTACGGAATCTCGTCCGCCGGCGACGTCAATGGCGACGGCCTGGCCGACATCATCATCGGCGCAGCCAACAATGACAGCGGCGGCACCAATGCCGGCGCGGCCTATGTCATCTACGGCAAATTGGGCGGGTTCGGCACGATCGATCTCGGCGCGGGCGTCAGCTTCGACCAGGGCTACAAGATCCTGGGCGACGCCAATGGCGAGCTTGCCGGTTTCGGAGTCTCCACGGCGGGCGACGTCAATGGCGATGGCTTTGCGGACATCATCATCGGCGCCTGGAAGAATGGCAGCGGCGGCAGCCGTTCCGGCGCGGGCTATGTGATCTTCGGTCATGCCGGCGGCTCGGGAACGATCGACCTCGGAACCGCGCTCGACAGCAGCCAGGGATTCAAGATCCAGGGCGACGCCGAATATGATTATGCCGGCCGCAGCGTATCCACGGCCGGCGATATCAACGGCGACGGCTTCGCCGACATTATGATCGGCGCCCAGCAGAATAGCAATGGAAGCGTACAGACGGGCACGGCCTATGTGATCTTTGGGCATGCCGGCAGTTTCGGCGCGCTGATCGACCTTGGTGCCGCCATGGCGCCGAGCCAGGGATTCAAGATCCAGAGCGCTGCGGCTCAGGATTATGCGGGCTACAGCGTCTCCTCGGCGGGCGACGTCAATGGCGACGGCTATGCCGATCTCCTCGTCGGCGTCCCGCGTAACGGCGGCGGCGGCGATCTGGCGGGTGCTGCCTATGTCGTCTTCGGCCATCCAGGTGCCTTCGGCTCCTTCGGCGTGCTCGCACTTCAGTCGATGTCGGCAAGCCAGGGATTCAAGATCCAGGGCGAATCGGTGGGCGGGTTCGCAGGTAAAAACGTATCGTCGGCCGGCGACATCAATGGCGACGGTTTCGACGATATCCTGGTCGGGTCCAGGAACAACAGCAGCGGCGGCGCGCTCGCTGGCGCATCCTATGTGATCTTCGGACGATCGAACCTTCCGGCCAATATCGCGCCGGTCAATGCGGTGCCGGGGGCGCAGGCGGTCAACGAGGACGGCGCGCGCACGTTCAGCACCGCCGATAGCAACGCGCTCTCGGTCAGCGACGCGGATGCAGGCTCCGGCAATCTCACCGTCACCCTTTCGGTCGCGCATGGCGCGCTGACGTTGAACGGAGCGAGCGGACTCGCCTTTACCGCCGGCGACGGCAGTGCCGATGCGACGATGACCTTCGCCGGCACGGCGACCGCGATCAACACTGCGCTCAACGGGCTGGTCTATGCCCCGGCCGCCAATTTCGCCGGCGGCGACACGCTGACGATCATCACCAACGATAATGGCAATAGCGGCGGCGGCGGCGCGCGCCAGGATGTCGACAGCGTCGCGATCTCCGTCGCGGGCTTCAACGATGCGCCGGTGAACGGCGTCCCGGGGGCCCAGTCCATCGACGAGGACGTGGCGCGGACCTTCAGCGGCGCCAACGGCAATGCGATCACGGTCAGCGACGTCGATGCCGCCAATCTCACCGTCACCCTCACGGTCGCCCATGGTTCGCTGACCCTGAGCGGCATCGCCGGGCTCGATTTCAGCGGGGGCGCCGGCGACGGCAGCGCGGACACGACGATGACCTTCACCGGCACGGCGGCCGCGATCAACGCCGCGCTGGATGGCACGGTTTACACCCCTGCCGCCGGTTACAGCGGAGCTGACACGCTCTCCATCACGACCAGGGACAATGGCAGCAGCGGCACGGGCGGTGCGCTGCAGGACGCTGACAGCGTCGCCATCGCCATTGCCGCGGTCGACGATGCGCCTGCGGGCACTGACGCGACCCTGGTCATCCCGCGCAGCTACACGCTGCACAAGGACGATTTCGGCTTTAGCGACGGGGACGGCAACAGCTTCGCCTCTGTGATCGTCACCAGCCTGCCCGGCAACGGCATCCTCTATTACGATTCGAATGGGTCGCTTGGCGGCCATCGCGTCGCCGTGACCGCCGGCCAGTCGATCAGCGCGGCGGACATTCTCGCCGGCAAGCTGACCTATCTCGCCCCGGCCGGCGTCGGCGGCGCCGATTATGATCACTTCACCTTCCAGGTGCGCGCCAATGGCGGCGGCATCGATACCGATCCGACCCCCGCCACCCTGACCTTCGACCTGGTCGCAAGCGCGCCGACGCGCAGCTTCTTCGGAAGCGTGATCGAGCTTTCCACCTTGTCGACGAATGACGGGTTCAAGCTCCTGGGCGCAGCCCCGCAAGACAGGGCAGGCTGGAAAGTCTCGTCGGCCGGCGACGTGAATGGCGATGGTTTCGCCGACATCATCATCGGCGCGCCGAACAACGACAGCGGCGGCACCGATGCCGGCGCAGCCTATGTGATCTTCGGCAAGGCAAGCGGGTTCGGACCGATCAATCTCGCCAACACACTCGCCGCGGGCGAGGGGTTCATGATCCAGGGCGATGCCGCCAACGATCTCGCCGGCCTCGGCGCCTCATCCGCGGGCGACATCAATGGCGACGGCTTTGCCGACATCATCGTCGGCGCCGTCAATCACCAGAACGGGGCCGGCAATTCCGGCGTGGCCTATGTGATATTCGGCAAATCGAGCGGCTTCGGAACGATCGATCTCGCCAATCCGCTCGCCGGCGGCGATGGGTTCAGGATATTGGGTCACGGCGACGAGGCCACCGCCGACCGCGTCTCCTCGGCCGGCGACGTCAACGGCGACGGCTTTGCCGATATCATCGTCTCCGCGCGCTTCAACAATGACAACGGCACCCAAGCCGGCGCGTCTTACGTGATCTTCGGCAAGGCGGGCGGGTTCGGGACGATCGATCTCGGCAACGCGCTCGGTCCCAGCGAGGGGTTCAAGATCCAGGGTGGTGCGAGCTTCGATGGCGCCGGGCAGGCCATAGATTCGGCGGGAGACGTCAATGGCGACGGTTTCGCCGACATCATCGTCGGTGCCTACAATAATGACGGCGCCGGCCCCAATTCCGGTATTGCCTATGTGCTCTTCGGCCATGCCGGCGGGTTCGGAACGATCAATCTGGGCAACGCGATCGCGCCCAGCGTCGGATTCAAGATCATCGGCGAATCCGCTTACGATTATGCCGGGACCAGCGTGTCCTCGGCCGGCGACATCAATGGCGACGGCTATGCCGACATCATCGTCGGCGCCAACAAGGCTGGCGAATCCAGCTATTCCGGCGCTGCCTACGTGATCTTCGGCAAGGCGGGAGGGTTCGGTCAGATCAATCTGAATTCCCTCGGCGCCGACGGGTTCAAGATCCGGGGCCGCGATTATGATAGTGCGGGAATCAGCGTATCCTCGGCTGGCGACGTCAATGGCGACGGCTTTGCCGACCTCATCGTCGGTGCCAACGGCCATAATTATGGCGGCGGCCCCGGTGCGGCTTATGTGATCTTCGGCAAGGCCGGGGGTTTCGGGACGATCGATTACCGCAACCCGGCCGCACTCCGGCTCGACGAAGGGTTCAGGATCGACGGCGAGGTGGCCCGCGATCTTGCCGGCCGCAGCGTGTCGTCGGCCGGAGACGTCAATGGCGACGGCTTCGACGACATATTGGTCGGCGCCATGTACAATGATGGCGGCGGCAGCAATTCCGGCGCCGCCTACATCATCTTCGGCCGCGCCAACCTCAATTCGGCGCCGACGCAGAGCGCCAATACGGGGCTGACCCTGGACGAGGGCGCGACCGCGGTGATCACCGGCGCGATGCTCGATTTCGAGGATGTCGAGCAGGCCGATTCGGCGATACGCTATACCTTGACCTCCGCCGCGACCCATGGCGTGCTGACCCTGGACGGCGTCACGCTGAACGTCGGCGGCGGCTTCACCCAGGTCGACCTGGATTCCGGGCGCGTCGCCTATCGGAACGACGGCGGTGAGGCCGGTTCCGCCTCGTTCGGTTTCGACGTGTCGGACGGCGTCGGGGGCACGACCGCCGGGCAAAGCTTCGCCTTCACCATCACCCCGGTAAATGACCCGCCGGTCGCCAATCCCGACAGCTTCACCACCGACGAAGACACGCCGATCAGCATCGCATTCGCCGATGTGACCGGCAACGATTCGGATCCGGATTCCTCTCCGTTCATCGTCGCCATTTCGGCACCGCTGCACGGCACCTACACGTCGAACGGAGGAATCATCACCTTCACGCCGGACCAGGACTTCACCGGCGACGCCTCCTTCACCTATGAGATCCAGGACGATCAGGGCGCGTCCTCGACCGCCACGGTCACCATCCACGTCAACGCCTTCAACGATGCGCCGGTCAACACTGTCGGTGGCCTCGTCACGGGCGCCGAGGACACGTCGATCGCCATCACCGGATTCAGCGTTTCGGACGCCGATGCCGGCGGCAGCAACATCCGTGTCCTGATCGGCGTCGGCCACGGCATCGTCACGCTCGCCACCAACGTGCCTGGCGGCCTCAATGCGGGCCATCTCCAGTCGAACGGTTCCGCCTCGGTGCTGATCACCGCCACGCAGAGCCAGATCAACGCCACCCTCGCCGCGACCAACGGGCTGGTCTACAAGCCGGACCTCGATTTCAACGGCAACGACACCGTCACGATCGAGACTAACGATCTCGGCAATGACGGCGCCGGCGGCCCGCTGTTCGACATCGATACGCAGGCAATCTTTGTCACCGGCATCAACGATGCGCCCACGTTGATCAACGGCTCCGCGATCAACCTTGCCCCGATCGTCGGCTCTCCGAGCGCGACCGGGGAGACGGTGACCAGCCTGGTCTCGAGCCATTTCTCCGATGCCAAGGACGATCGGACCGCCTTCGGTGGATCGTCGAGCGACAGCTTCGCCGGCATCGCGGTCTATATCAACAATTCCAGCGCTTCGACGGGCCAGTGGCAATATAATGACGGTTCGGGCTGGCAGGACATCGGTGCCCTCACCCAATCCGCGGCGCGCCAGTTCCACCCCGATACGGCGCTCCGCTTCAACCCCGTATTTGGCTATAGCGGCAATGCCCCCACGATCCTGGCGGTGATGCTGGAAAGCGGCGTGACCTTCGCTGAAGGCGAAGCCAGGAATCTGTCCGTGGCGGGCTCGTTCGGCGGTACATCCCATGTTTCCGGTTCCGCCGTCGTGCTGAACGACGTGGTCACCGTCGCCCCCGGCGACACAGTGCGCGCCGCCGAGGATGTCGCGTCGACCGCGGTCACCGGCTTCAGCGTGACCGATCCCAATGCCGGCAGCGGCAACGTCCAGGTCACGCTTGGCGTTGGCCACGGCATATTGACGCTTGCCACCAACGTGCCGGGCGGCATCACCGCCGGCCAGATCAGCGCGAACGGATCGGCTTCTGTCACGGTCACCGCGACCCAGGGCCAGATCGACGCGACCCTCGCCGCCGCCAACGGCCTGCTCTACAAGCCCAATGCGGACTATAACGGCAACGACATCGTCACCGTCACCACCGACTATCTCGCCGCTACCCCGCCGGGCGGACCCGAGATCGTCACCCACACCAAGCCTGTCGTCATCGACGCGGTCAACGACGCCCCGGTCCGCGTCGGCAGCAGCGTGGTTGCCGTGCCGGACGTCATCGAGACGGCGAGCGAAACCGGGCACACCATCGCCAGCCTGTTCGCCAGTCGGTTTTCCGACGCCAAGGACGATCAGGCCGCCTCCGGCGGATCCTCTGCCGCCACCCTCGGCGGGGTCGCATTCATCATCAACAATTCGAACGACAGCCAAGGCCATTGGCAATATCATGATGGGTCGGCCTGGCAGAATATCGGCCCGGTGACGCGGGCAGCGGCGCATCTTTTCCACGCCGAGACCGCGATCCGCTTCAATCCAGCCCCCGGTTACCTGGGCAACGCCCCGAACTTCCAGGCGCTCATGTTCGAAAGCGGCATGACCTTCACCGATGGCGACGTCAGGGATTTGAACAGCAGCGACAAGACCGGCGGCTCGACGCATTTCGCTTCAGGCTTCATCATCATCAGCGAGCGAGTGGTGGCCGCGAACGACGCGCCGGTGAACCAGGTCGGCGCGACATTGACCGGAACCGAGGGCAGCGAGCCGATCGCGGTGACCGGAATCAGCGTTTCCGATCCCGATTCCGGCAACAGCGACATCCAGGTCGTGCTGAGCGTCGGCCACGGCATCCTGACGATCGCGACCGACGTGTCCGGTGGCATCGCCGCGGGCCAGGTCAGCGGAAGCGGGACGGCCTCGATCACCATCACCGCGCCGCAAAGCGCGATCAATGCGACCCTGGCCGCCTCCGGCGGCCTCAGCTACACGCCGAACCTGGATTTCAACGGCAATGACGCGGTCACGGTCGCGACCAACGATCTCGGCAATACCGGCGCTGGCGGCGCCAAGGCCGATACCGACACGCAGGCGATCGTCATCGACGCGGGCAACGACGCGCCGGTTCTCGTCAACGGCTCGACCCAGGTCGCGGCGCCGGTCGTCGGCTATGCGAGCGCCAGCGGAGAGACCATCGCCAGCCTGTTCGCCAGCCATTTTTCCGATGCCGCGGACGATCAGGCGGCCTCCGGCGGATCGTCGGCCGGCACCCTGATCGGGGTTGCCTTCACGATCACCAGTTCGGCCGCCCCGCAGGGCCAGTGGCAATATTATGACGGCTCGGCCTGGCAGAATTTCGGTTCGGCATCCCAGAGTGCGGCGCTCCTTTTCCACGCCGATACCGCGATCCGCTTCAATCCGGCTCCCGGTTACAGCGGCAACACCTCGCTTTTGCGGGCCATCCCGATCGAAAGCGGCGAGACGTTCACGGATGGAGAATATAGGGATCTGTCCCTGGACGGCGCGATCGGCGGTTCGTCTCATTTCGCTGCGACTGCTTTGGACATCACCGCAAGCGTGACGGCCGCGAACCAGGCGCCGGTCAACCATCTCGGCGCGACGTTGACCGGCAGCGAGGATGGCGGGGCGATCGCGGTGACCGGGATCAGCGTTTCCGATCCGGATGCGGGCACCAGCGACATCCAGGTGGTGCTGAGCGTCGGCCATGGCATCCTCTCGCTTGCAACCGACGTGTCCGGCGGAATCACCGCCGGCCAGATCAGCGCCAATGGATCGAGCTCGCTCACCATCACTGCGTCGCAGAACCAGATCAATGCGACCCTCGCTGCCGCGAACGGCCTGACCTACACGCCGAGCCCTGATTTCAACGGCAATGATGCGGTCACGGTCGCGACCAGCGATCTCGGCAATAGCGGCGTCGGCGGCGCCCAGGCCGATACCGACATGCAGGCGATCGTCATCGCCTCGGTCAACGACGCGCCGGTTCGCGTCAACGGCTTGACCCAGCTCGCGGCGCCGGTCGTCGGCTATGCGAGCGCCAGCGGAGAGACGATCTCCAGCCTGTTCGCCGGCCATTTCTCCGATGCCAAGGACGAGCAGGCCGGGGCCGGCGGCTCGTCGGCCGGCAGCTTCGCCGGCATCGCCATCGTCGGCAACGATTCGACGCCTTCAGAGGGCCAGTGGCAATATTTTGACGGAACGGCGTGGGTGAATATCGGCCTCGCAAGCCAGTCCTCGGCGCAGCTTTACCACGCCGATACCGCGATCCGCTTCAATCCCGCGCCGGGCTTCAATGGTGCCGCCTCGGCGCTTCGGGCCGTCCTCGTCGAGAACGGCGTGACCTTCACCGATGGAGACGACAGGAACCTGACCTCTGCCGGCTCGTTCGGCGGCGCGTCCCATGTCTCGTCGGGCATCGTCGTCCTGAGCGCCACCGTCACGGCGGCGAACCAGGCGCCGGTCAACCAGATCGGCGCGACGGTGACGGGGGCCGAAGATGGCGGGCCGATCGCAGTCACTGGGATCAGCATCGCCGATCCCGATGCCGGCGGCAGCGACATCCAGGTCACGTTGAGCGTCGGTCACGGCGCGCTGACAATCGACACCAATGTCTCGGGCGGCATCATCGCAAGCCAGATCAGCGCGGGCGCGAACGGATCGAACACGATCACCATCACCGCGACCCAAGGCCAGATCAACGCGACCCTGGCCGACGCGAACGGGCTGACCTACACGCCGGACGCCGACTTCAACGGCAGCGACGCGGTCACCGTCGCGACCAGCGATCTCGGCAATACCGGCCCGGGCGGCATCCTCATCGACACCGACACGCAGGCGATCGTCATTAGCGCCGTCAATGATTCAGCCGTCGTCGACCTCGACGTCGACGACAGCAGTGGCGCGACGCTCGGCGATTATCACACGGCCTATAGCGAGGGTGGCGCCGCGGCAACTGTCGCCGATACCGACGTGTCGATCACCGACCCCGATGCCGGCGACAGCATCACCGGCGCCACCGTCAGCATCACCGATCTGGAGGCCGGCGACCAGCTTGCCGTCGCCGGATCGCTTCCCGGCAGCATCATCGCCTCGAGCGCCGGCGCCGGCACGATCATCCTGAGCGGCATCGGCACCCGCGCCGAATATCAGCAGGCTCTCACCCGGATCGTCTATTCGAGCGCCAGCGACGATCCGACCGTCGGCGGTCTCCACAACAGCCGCTCGATCGGGATCATCGTGAACGACGGCACGACGAACAGCGCATTGGTGACCACCATCGTCGGCGTAGCCGGAATCGATGATCCTGCAATTGCCCGGGCCGACAACGTCTCGACCAACGAGGCGACGGTCAAAACCGGCAACGTCTTCGCCGATAATGGCGCGGGCATGGACTTCGACCCGGACGGGCCGCCGCCGACAGTGTCGGCGGTGAACGGCTCTGTCGCCAAGGTCGGGGTGCCGGTCACTCTGGCGTCGGGCGCGCTCCTGACCCTCAACGCCGACGGTACGTTCAGCTACGATCCCAATCACCGGTTCGACACCACGCCGGCGCCGGGTTCGGGCGCGTCCAATGCGCCGGCGCACGACAGCTTCAGCTACACGCTGTCCGGCGGCGGCTCGGCCACGGTGTCGGTTACGATCGCGGGGCTCGACGGCAACGACGTCCTGTTAGGCACGAGCGGCAGCGATCTGATGTCCGGCGGCGTCGGCGATGACCGCTATTTCGTGGATCAGGCCGGCGACCTGGCTTTCGAGAGCGCGGGGCAAGGCTACGATCGTGTCCTGGCCAGCGTGAGCTATATCTTGCCCGTCGGCAGCGAGATCGAGAGGCTGACCACCAGCGATAATTTAGCGACGACGCCGATCGACCTGACCGGCAACGAGCTTGGCCAATATCTGTTCGGCAATGCCGGCGCCAACAGCCTCGACGGCGCCGGCGGAGCGGAC
>Ga0268266_10003494_pt1 | contig 15640 bp, 5 predicted proteins | sample KBSS13metaG_FD_190356 | JGI IMG/M metagenome (GOLD analysis project Ga0268266, IMG submission 190356) | Switchgrass rhizosphere microbial communities from Kellogg Biological Station, Michigan, USA - KBS S1-3 metaG (SPAdes) (version 2) | ecosystem: Host-associated > Plants > Roots > Rhizosphere >...
AACGACTCGGTCTCTTCCATGCCGCGACGCAGGTACAGCGCCACGACCGCACACAGCGCACCGATGGCGAACGGAATACGCCAGCCCCACGCGTACAGCTGTTCAGTGGTCAGCACGTTCTGCAGCACGATCAGTACGCCCAGCGCGATGAGCTGGCCGGAGATCAGGGTCACGTACTGGAAGCTGGAGAAGAAGCCGCGACGTTCCTTGGTCGCCATCTCCGACAGATAGGTCGCCGAGGTGCCATATTCGCCACCGACCGACAGGCCTTGCAGAAGTCGCGCGAACACCAGCAGGATCGGCGCGCCGATGCCGATGGTTTCGTAGTTCGGGCTGAGGGCAATCAGCAACGAGCCGAAGCACATCAGGTAGACCGAGGCCATCAGGGCTTTTTTGCGTCCGACCTTGTCGGCGTACATGCCCATCAGCCAGCCACCGATCGGGCGCATCAGAAAGCCGACGGCGAAAATCGCAGCGGTGTTCATCAGTTGGGCGGTGGTGGAACCGGCAGGGAAGAAGGTTTTCGCGAAGTACAGGGAGAAGGCGGCATACACATACCAGTCGTACCACTCGACCATGTTGCCGACGGAACCGCTGAAGATCGATTTGATCCGGCTGGCGGTGGTTCTTTCTTTGGCGGGCACGGCAGCCGACCCAAGAGGCAGGGCGTTGGAGTTATCCATTGAAGGATCCTTCGTTTAATTGTTTTTGTGGAGCGCGTAGAAACGCAGCCTGCGAGGGCTATAGCAGGAGGTGTGCCAACGGGGGGAGGGCCGGTTTAGAGGGGATGGCAGACCTGACTGAGCGGGATATCGCCGAAGGATCTGGTTTGATGAGCGGATTTCCGCTTATTGGGGCTGAGATCAAAAGCCCCTCACCCTAGCCCTCTCCCGGGGGGAGAGGGGACTGACTGCGGTGTTTATTCAAGATTCACCGACCTGCAATTTCGGCGTCGAACTCAGGCTCTAGATCCAACAACGATCGGCTCCCTTTCCCCCTCGCCCCCCTGGGGGAGAGGGCTGGGGTGAGGGGGATGGATTCAGCCACACCAAAAATCCCGACCCTGCCTCACTCAGCCAAAAACATCTCCCGACTCAACCCATGCCGCTGCATTTTTTCATTGAACGTGCGGCGCGGCAGTTGCAGTTCTTCAAGCACCGCTTTCACATCCCCCTTGTGCCGGGTCAATGCTGCACGCAGGCATTGCGCTTCAAACGCCTCCTGTTGCGCCGCCAGCGATTGCCCCGGATCAATCCCCGGTGCCGGCTCGTCCAGCCCCAACACCTGGCGTTCGGCAACGTTCGCCAGTTCGCGCACGTTGCCCGGCCAGTCGTGGCTGAGCAGATGACTCAACTGCGCGCCACTCAAGGGTGGAAAGGTACGCCCCAAGCGTTCAGCGGCATTGTGGGCGAAGGTTTCGAACAGCAACGGAATGTCTTCACGACGATCGCGCAACGGCGGCAAGCGCAGCTCGGCGACGTTCAGGCGATAGGCCAGATCCTCGCGAAACCGCCCGGCCCGAGCCTCGTCGAGCAGATCCGGTTTGGTCGCCGCGACAATCCGCAGATCGACACGAATGCTCTGGTTCGAACCCAGCCGTTCAAGCTTCTGCTCCTGCAATACGCGCAGCAGTTTCACCTGTTGGGCCAGCGGCATGCTTTCGATTTCATCCAGAAACAAGGTGCCGCCATCGGCGTACTCCAGCTTGCCGATGCGCTTGCCCGAGGCGCCGGTAAACGCGCCGCTCTCGTGACCGAACAGCTCGGCCTCGAACAGCTGCTCAGGGATCGCTGCGCAGTTCAGCGCCACGAACGGTTTGTCCGCTCGGGGGCCAAAATCATGCAGGCAACGCGCGACCAGTTCCTTGCCGCTACCGGTTTCACCACGGATCAACACGTTGACCGGCAGCGTCGCCAGATCCAGCACCTGCCGGCGCAACGTCTGTAAACCACGGGACACGCCGAGCAGGGTCGCATCGAGTTTCGCGCGGTTGTCGGCCTGCTCGTGCAGGGCGCGGTTCTCCAGAATCAGACGGCGTTTGTCCAGCGCCCGGCGCAAGCTGCCGAGCAGGGTTTCCGGGCTGAACGGTTTTTCCAGAAAGTCGTAGGCACCGTCGCGCATCGCTTCGACGGCCATCGGTACATCGCCATGACCGGTGAGCAGGATCACCGGCAGATCGGCATCGCGTTTCTGCACTTCGGCCAACAGCGCCAGGCCACCCATGCCGGGCATGCGCACATCGCTGAGGATTACCCCGGCAAAGTGCGCGGGCAGGGCGGCGAGGCAGTCTTCGGCGCGGCTGAACAACTGCACCTCGAAGCCCGACAGGCTCAGCCACTGCTCGACGGCGCTGCGAATGCTGCTTTCGTCATCGACCACCATTACCGAGTTAAGCATCAGATGTGTGCCTCCAGATCGATCGGCAAAGTCAGGCTGAACACCGCGCCGCTGTCGCCATTCTCGGCGCTCAGACGGCCGCCGGATTCATGCACGATGGCGAAGGATACCGCCAACCCGAGGCCCAGGCCGTCGCCCACCGGTTTGGTGGTGAAGAACGGATCGAACACCTGACCCAGATGATCTTCGGCGATGCCGCCGCCATTGTCGCTGACGCTCAGACGCCACAGTTGCTCATCGGCTTCCAGACGGATCTCCAGACGCTTGCAGGGTTTGCCCTGCATCGCATCGAGGGCGTTGCGCAGCAGGTTGATCAGCACCTGTTCGAGACGAATCGCATCGCCGCGCACCCACGCCGGACGGGTCAGGTGCAACACCAGACTGACCTGTTCGTCGCGCAGCCGCGCATCGAGCAGTTGCAGAGATTGATCGACCACCGTCGCCAGATCCAGCCGCTCGCGCAAGCCGCTGGGACTTTTGCGCGCGAAGGATTTAAGGTGGCCGGTGAGGGCAGCCATGCGCGTGAGCATTTCATCCACCGGTTTCAAGGCTTTATAGGCATCGTCGACGCGGCCATGGTCGAGCAGCAGGCGCAGAGTCGCCAGTTGCATGCGCTGGGCGGTCAGCGGCTGATTGATTTCGTGGGCCAGCGCGGCGGACATCTGACCGAGCGCGGCGAGTTTGGCCGATTGCACCAGACCGTCCTGCGCGGTGCGCAAGTCGCGGGTGCGTTCTTCCACCAACTGCTCCAGTTCCTCGCGGTTGCGCTGGCGGATTTTCGACAGGCGCCAGCGCTGGTTGAGAAACAGCAACAGAAACACCAGTGCCAGCCACACCCCGGCGGCGGCGAGGCCGGCGTTGCGCAGATCTTCGAACGCCACTTGCGGATGACGCAGCAGGTGCAGGGTCCAGCCTTCGGCGCTCAGGGGCAGTGACTCCCATAGATAATCCGCCGTGCCTTGCGGGCCTTCGACACGGCGCAGATCGCTGTTGTCATCGAAGCGGCGCAGCGACAAGTGGGTCAGGGGCACCAGCGATTGTTTGTCGTATTGACGCGTGGCCTTGATCTCGGCCATGTCACTGGCGCTCAACGGCCGCAGCGCGCGATAGCGCCAGCCGGGTTGGTTGGCGATGAAGATGATGCCGCGCGCGTCGCTGACCAGCAGCGTGTCATTGCCCTGACTCCACTCCCGCTCCAGTTCGGGGAATTCCAGCTTGACCACCATTGCCCCAAGAAACTCGTCGTTATCACCAAGTACGGCGCTTGAGAGGAAATAACCAGGAATGCCGCTGGTCACGCCCACGGCATAAAAACGCCCGGTGCCCTGGGTGCGGGTCTGGCTGAAGTAGGGGCGGAAACCGTAATTGTGGCCGACGTAACTGCTCGGCAGACGCCAATTGCTGGCGGCCACGGCGAGGCCGGTGTGATCGAGCAGTTCAAGGGTCGAGGATTGTGCCGCACCGTTGATCTTCTCAAGCTTCAGGTTCAGCGCCGCCTGTTCGTCGGCATCGACCGCTCCGGCCAGCGCCGCGCGCAATTGCGGGTCCAGCGCCAGCACGGCGGGCAGGGCGCGATAGCGGTCGATCAGGGTGTGCAGGGAATTGGCGTACAGCGCCAGTTGCTGGTTGGCGCGTGCGGCATCCTCCTCCAGCGCTTGACGTTCGGCGTGGCGGATCGCAAGCGTAGCGGCAAGCGCCGCGCCGGCGATGATCAGCAGGGTATACAACGACAGACGCAAGGTACGGGAAGTCGGCAGCATGCTGGGCGCAGGGATAAGGACGGGCAGGCACCTTACCATGTGCACTGTTGAGGCCAAGAGCCGTGTCGTCACCTTTTCATACGGCAGTAAAACTGGACGAGTTGGAATGAAGCACTGTTCGCAGGTTTCGAAGCGTTTTTATTCGAGTTCCGGTTTCGCGTTCAATGCGTTCAATGCGTTTAGTGGTGTCAGAGAAACTCATGGCCTTGACCTTTTCGATTAAATGTTCCGAGCCACGCTGCAGCATATTTATCGTGCCGATAATGTCGGCATCCAATGCTGTCACCTCATCCTCGGTAAGATCAATTGCGCTGGTTGCTATTTCACTCAAGAGATCGAGGGTATCCGGAATGACCTTGATGGCCGGCCCGACGTAGGGGATCTTGCCCGCCCCTGCCAGCGCCAATTCCTTGCCAGCTACGATAGCGCCCTGTTTGATCTCTTGCCGTCCTGCGGGTTTGAGCGGGTTGTAAGTAGCCAAAGACTTAATGTTAACCACGGGGCCTTGTTCTGCTTCTGTTTGCTTGATCAGCTTGTCTCCTTTCAATCGATCCGGTTGCAGGCTGATGGCGGTGTTCAAACCGGTATGTTTGCCGATTGCTTTCGTAGTTTTACTCACGGTTTTTCCGACCACGAAACCAAGTGCCCCGCCGATCAGCATTCCGAGAGGGCCGCCGGGGATTCCCAGTGTTACCCCGGCCGCGCTCAAGCCTATGCCAACCGCGTTGGATGCACCCTTTTCCGCAAGGAAAAAACCTGTTCTTTTCGCTGTTGATACTCTGCTGTTGGTCTCGGAACGATGGTTGAGTATTTGAGTGGTGACATCCCTGACCGCCAGATCGACGGCTGAAAGCAGCTCGTTATGGAAGGCCAGTTTCTTCTGCATACGCTCTCTGGGAGTGTTTCCGGTAATAAATGCCAGAACTCCTCCGTTAGACGATTGGGCTTCCTCCGTTTTGTTGCCTGTCGAATCGAAGTAAGTCACGGGGTTGTTGAGCACAAAACCGTACAGATTCAACCCATCGATATCGCCCGCCGGATCCGCACTGACCCAGCGTTGCAACCAAGGTGCGTAATAGCGTGCGCCGTAGTAATACATACCGCTGAGGTCCATCTCTTTGCCCGAATAGCGAATGAACTTGTAGCTGACTTCAATTTTCGAGGGCGCGGTCAACCACGCCGTGGCACCGAACGGGTAGTAACCTTCCTCGCTGACCAGTTGTGCCTGTTGGTCGAGTTCCATCACGCAGGAACCGAGGTGATCTTCGAGGCTGTAACGCAATTGATCGGTGTCGGTGCCTTTGGGTTTTCTCTCTGCCCAATGCAGGCAGCGGGCATTGCCGAGGGTGATGACGTGCAGTTCTTCACCGTTGTCGCGGGTGCGGATTTCCAGGCCCGGCAGGTAGCGCACCTGATGAAAGTGTTCGGCAGTGGGGGTATGAAATTCGTGGCGTTTGTACACGCGCACACCCTGACTGTAGCGGTAACACTCGGCATCATTCGGTCCGCCTTCGCGCTGGATCAGGATCACGCTTTCCAGCTCGTCGCGGGCATTCCAGAGCAGCGGTTTGCCGGGGTGCATCGCCTTTTGATTTCCGTGGCGATCGAACAGATCGTCGAACACCGGTTCCGGTGCGCCTGTTTTCCAGGGCACCCCGCGATTACTGTTCAGGTCGATGCGCATTTGCCGGGTGGAGTTGTGGCCCTCTCTGACATGGCACAGTTCGATCAGGTTGCCACCGTTATCGTATTGATAGGTCTGGGTGTAGTTGAGGCGATCGCCAGGGGTGCCCGGTTGCGGCAGGCCGGGAATGTCCGGCGGCGGGGCGTCGTCGTAACCGGTGGCGCTGGTCAGTCGGTAGAGCGAGTCGTAAGTGAAATCGCGGTGACCGTCGATCAGCTGGTTGGCGAAGTAGCGCGGCTGAAAAGTGTGGTCTTCGATGCGGGTGATGTTGCCGACAGGGTCGTAAAAATATTCGAAATCCTGCAGCACAGCGCCGCTGCCCTTGCGACTGGACTGGGTGTGCAAGCGGCCGTCGGCCAGGTCGTACGTCCACTGACTGCGCACCTGGTTGCCGGCCAGTTGTTCGATGATCTGGTCGGCGGCGTTGTACTGCGCGTCGAGCAGCACCGCGTGCCAATCGGTCTTGTCGTTGATTTGCAGGTGCGTTTGCCTGAGCTGTCCGGCCAGACCGTAGCGCAACTGTTGTCGGTGTCCGCTGGCGTCAGTCTGCTCCTGCACGAGGCCGAGGGGGCTGAAGACGCGGCGGGTGGTGAAGGCCTTGGCGTCGTGGAAGGTACGGGTTTCTTCCAATGGCTCGCCGATCAGGGCAAAGCTGGTCATGTGCAGGGTGCCGCCGGGGTCTGTCTGTTCGAGGAGCTGGCCGCGCAAGTTGTGCAGCGCATCGGCGCCAGCGTCGCCGTATATGAAGGTTTCGACGTCAGCGATGCCATTTTCTTCAACTGTCAGCCTGCGCAATTGCTCGTCGAAAGTCATGACCCAGTGATGCCAGCGCGCGTCCCAACGCTGAAGCGACTCGCCGGCCAGCCCTGGCAGCACCACACGCCAGCCGCTATCCACGTTGTCGATAAGCACCGCATTGCCATTCAACGAATAAACAGTTGCCGTGTTAGCCATGGACAAGCGCGGGTCCCGTTGCGTGATCAGACGCCCGGCTGAATCGTGTCCCTGGCAGGTCACCAGGGTGCTTGACGTGTTACCTGTCACGCTACGCAAGTACGCGACCTTGCGGACTGGCAGGCCTCGTCCGTCAATCCCTGTCAGGGAGGGCGTGCGTGCGTGCATGGTTTCAGTGACCGTTTTTAAACTTGGTGAGGAGGGGGTTCCCCGGCTTCTTTGATGCCAGATGCCGTTGTCTTGCTTTGTACAGATTGTCAGTGGTCCCCATCTCTCTGTATCGCGCAAGTCCGGCCTGAGCCTGTGCGATGTTGGCGAGCACGGCTCGGTTTTTCTGTTGCAAGCCAGCGCGCGTAATGACGGCCAGCGTTTCGCTGGAAGTATTGCCATTGATATTCGGCAGCACATTGGCAGGCGAAACACTGTCAACGCCCAATGCGTCAAAAGCTTTTTCCGCCCATGCAGACCGTTGTTCAATGGCCGCTTTCCAGTCGCTGAGCATTTTTTCGATCTTTTCAATTTTCACCGGGTCAAGCCGGTTCTTGATGTCTTGTGCTTCCTGCGCCCGACTTCCCATGTTAAGTGCGCCGGGAATGATCCCCACCACTGTTCCGAATACTCTGTTCATTAAAAATGCTGGGCTGAATAACGAATTGAGTGTCGGATGCAGCACTTCGCTCTTGAAGTCTTTCCATGAGTTGATTTCCTTGACGGGGGCCTCGATCCCCAGGCTTTGATCAATCGCGCTGACGGACATCTGCGAGGTTTGCGGGATCAAAGGCCCGACTTGCAGGCCGATAGAGTTTGCCACCGGCTCAACGATGGCCCCGGCGACATCACCCCCGATGTTGCCACCGACCAACGATGAAGGTTTCAACACGTTCGGTGCCACTTCAAGTGCTGGAATCATGGTGTCAAATTGGGCACCGCCCAAAGATCCACCTTCATAGCCGACAATCCCTCTGACGATTTCTCCCCCCAGATTCACTGCCATGTTCAGTGCAACATTTTGATTGATGATGTTGTGCAGTTGCCCCAATACTTCCTCGGAGTGTCCTTCTACGGCGGAAGCAAACGCCGAATACAGCATGATCACGCTTTCTGCCCGCGTGTTCCCGTCCGGATCGATAAAACCGATCGGGTTATTCCCCACGAATGCATATAAATTCAGACCGTCCGCCTGCTCAGCATCGGTGCTGATCCAGCGTTGCAACCACGGCGCGTAATACCGTGCGCCGTAGTAATACAGCCCGCTGACGTCCATCTCCTTGCCCGAGTAGCGAATGAACCTGTAACTCACTTCAAGCGCTGAGTGAGCGGCCATCCATGCGGTTTCGCCGAACGGGTAATAACCTTCCTGACTGATCAGTTGCGCCTGTTGATCCAGCTCCATCACACAGGAACCAAGGTGGTCTTCAAGGCTGTAGCGCAGTTGATCAGCGTCGATGCCTTTGGGTTTTTTCGCCAGCCAATACAGGTAGCGCGCATTGCCGACGCTGATCACGTGCAGTTCTTCGCCATTGTCACGAGTGCGAATTTCCAGCCCCGGCAAGTAACGCACCTGATGGAAATGTTCGACGTTGGCGGCCAGATAGTCGTGGCGTTTGAACACCCGCATACCCTGGCTGTATTCGTAGCGTTCGGCGTCACTGTTGTGGTTCTCGCGGGCCAGCAGAATCACCTGGTGCAGTTCGTCGCGGGCGTTCCACTTCAGGGGTTTGCCCAAGTGGATGGCTTGTTGATTGCCGTGGCGGTCGAACAGCTTGTCGAAGTCCGGTTCCTCGCCCTCTGTCCACAGCACCCCGCGATTGCTGTTGGGGTCGATGCGCATTTGCCGGGTGTAATTGTTGCCGGCACGCACGTGGCACAGTTCGGTCAGGTTGCCGCCGCGGTCGTACCGGTACGTCTGGGTGAAGTTGAGGCGATTGTTCGCCGGTTGCGGCAGGCCGGGAATGTCCGAGGGCGGGGCGTCGTCGTAACCCGTTGCGCTGGTCAGTCGGTAGAGCGAGTCGTAGGTGAAGTCGCGATGGCCGTCGATGAGCTGGTTGGCGAAGTATCGCGGTTGAAATGCGTGGTCTTCGATGCGGGTGATGTTGCCGACAGGGTCGTAAAAATATTCGAAATCCTGCAGCACAGCGCCGCTGTCCTTGCGACTGGATTGGGTATGCAAGCGGCCGTCGGCCGGGTCGTACGTCCACTGACTGCGCACCTGATTGCCGGCCAGTTGTTCGATGATCTGGTCGGCGGCGTTGTACTGCGCGTCGAGCAGCACCGGGTGTGAGTGGGACTTGCTGTTGATTTGCAGGTGCGTTTGCTTGAGCTGTCCGGCCAGACCGTAGCGCAACTGTTGTCGGTGGCCGCCGGCGTCAGTCTGCTCCAGCACCACGCCGAGCGGGCTGAATCGGCGGTGGCTGGTGAACGCTTGGCCATCGGTAAAGGTGCGGGTTTCCTTCAGCGGCTGGCCGGTCAGGGCAAAGCTGTCGGTGCGCAATGAACCCGAAGATTCTTTCTGTTCCAGCAACTGGCCGCGCTGGTTATGCCCGGCGTCGGCCGATGCATCGGCATAGGTAAACCTATCGATAACTTCATCGTTTTCGGCGAGCGTCACCACCCGCAGTTGCCCATCGAAGGTCGTGCGCCAATGCGCGTGGCGCGCGTCCCAGCGTTGCAGTGGCTCACCGGCCAGCCCCGGCAAGTTGAAACGCCAGCCGGCGTCGACACTGGCAGATTTCAGCAGCGCCCCGGCCAGGCTGTGGACCGAAGTCAGAGACGGCACCGAGAGACGCGGATCCCATTGCTCGACCAACCGTCCTGCGTGGTCGTGATATTGGCGGGTAACCAGGGCAGTAGCGGTGTCATCGGCCACCGCACGCAGGTACGCCACCTGTCGCACCGGCAAACCACGCGCATCGCTGACGGCAAGCGCTGGCGTACGTCGATGCAGGTTGGCGATCATGACCGCTGTACCTTTGGCGGTGGTGGCGGCTCGGCGGTGTCATTGAAATCTTCGCTGGCGCGATACCACGGGTGGTAGGTCTCGCGGGAGAAGTCACCCTTGGCGTTGACCAGCCTGGTCTGGCGCCCCAACGCGTCGTAGAACACCTGATCAAAGTAGCCCAGCTCGCGCAGTGACTGGTCGTTGACGTAGCGGTGGGTATTGGCGAAAAACGGCCGGAACTGACGAACCGGCAAGCCTTTGTTGTTGTACTCGACCCGTTCGCTGATACGCCAGCGCGGATTGGCATCGACTTGTTTGAATTGACCATCCTCGACGATCAGCGAGCCATCGTCGCTTACGGCATAGGCCATGCCCGGATCAACCCGTTGCTGGGTTTGCAGGGGCCGGCCAAAGCCATCGACGCAAGCTTTGATGATCTGGATCTGCGCATCTGTCGCAACGTCGGGGTAGCGGTCGGCACTGAGGATGACGCTGTGCACCGGTTCGCGATGCACCGTGCTGATGACCTCGTGCAGGGCTTGCTCAGCAGGTGTCAGTGCGCTGCTGCGCTGTGCGAGTCGCCGCCGTGCGCTGGCCCTGATGTGGCCGCTGGGCAAGAGATCCCTCCGAGCGATCCATTCGCGGGTTGTCCGGCTGTCATTGGTCACCTGTCCCATCCAGCTGAACAGATCCTTGCGCAAGGTGGTGGCGGCTTCCTGCACGGCTTTTCCCGGGTTGGCGATGGCCGTCTCCGGGCGCCGGTCTTCTGGAACTCTGTACTCTTCCAGCGGGCTGAAGCCGGCAGGCTGGCCGTTCTCTGTGCCGTGAAAGCTGCTGGCAATTGGCTGGCCGGAAGGCTCGTAGATCGCTTCCTGAACGTTGTCATTGGCGTCGAATATCTTTAGCGGTTGCAGCGCGTGGTAGTCGTACTCGATGCGCGTGGTACAGCCATCCGGCAGCACCACGAGCGTCACGGCCAGCGCGTGAGCGTCGTATTCGGCGCGGGTGTAGCCGTGGCTGAGGGTTTCGCGATAACGCTGTACTTTGTAGAAACCGTCGAGGCCAGCGTATTCGGCATAGCCGAAATTGGCCGACCACAGGTCGTGCTCCGTACCGCCCAATGGATTCACCCAGAACAGAAACGGCATCGGCAGATATCCGATCTTTCGCAGTTCGTCCCGCACGTTGATTGGAGGGCGCACTTCGCTGTAAGCGTCCAGCGCGGTCTTGTCCAGTTGTGCGATTTCCAGTGGGCCGGCCAGGGCTTCGAACCCGGCAACACCGTCTTCCAGTTGCTTGCCATCGGTACCCAGGTAACGCTGCACGGACTGTGTCGTCAGCACGCGTTCGGCATTCCAGTGCGCCGAATCCTCATGCGCCATCAGGCATTCACAAGACACCTGCTCTGCGTCGAGCCCTGTGGGCAAAATGCCTTTTGGCAAGACCAGCGCGTTATCTCGCTGTTGATAAGGCAAACCCAGACGCCAATGCTGCAAGTCCTTGTCCAGCTCGATGAACGCTGAACGGCTTTCGTTCAGGTAGAACGATTGCTGCGCCGGGTCATGAGCGTCGAGCCACCATTGTTGTTCATCGGTATCGTCGAATGGCGGCAAATCCTCTTCGGTAAGCTGCCGGGCGTAGCTCACCCTCATTGTGTGCGTCGGCTGACCGTACGCGCTCCAGCGCAGATTCAGCTCTTTGCGACACAGAGGGTCATCGACAAAGCGGTCGTACTGACAGCTGATTTTTTCCACCACCAGCGGCAGTAATACGGCAGCGGCACAAGCACCTTGCGGGCGTACTTCGCGCACCTGATAACGCCATTCTTCGACCACATAAGGCGTGGCGATCCCGGGGCCGTCCACCTCTGCATCGGCATAGGTTTCACTGCGGATTACCGCGCCGGCCAGCGCCCGGGAAATCTGGTACCGGGTATCGTCATCGTGCGCCGGGATGATTTCATCAACGTCGTCGTCTGGGTGATGCCGGCTGAACAGAGTGTTGCCGAGGGGGACCGCTTGTGTGTCCTGATTGAAGTAGCCGGTGCGCGGCCGGTCCATCGATTGTCCGGTGTGAAACCAGGTATACACCCGCACCGGTTCGCTGAAGCCGACGTCATCAGCGCCGCTGGCGCTCTCACTGTCGGTTTGCTGCAACTGGCCGAAACCGCGGAACTCACGATCACGGCTGTCGTAGAAACCTTCCCGCCAGGTGAACGTCTGCGTCAGGCAATTGCCGGTGATTTCATCCAGTTGCTGTTGTTTCTTCACCACCGTCACCGGGAACGGCAGGTGGCAAACCGGCAAACGCTTGAGGGTGAGCAAACGGCGTTTTTCATCCAGCCATTCCTGCGCCGAACTGCGGTAGATCACGCGGGTACTGCAGCCCATGTTGTTGTTACTGCTGGTCAACAGATACGGTTTGGCCGAGACAAAATCGTAGCGCCAGTGCTGCGGCTGCATGTGCGTGAGCGTCAGGATCAGGCTGGCACAACCCAGGCCCTGCAGATCGGCAAAACTCACCTGGCTGAAACGGTCGTAACGTACGCCGTCGGGCCACGGCACGCTGATCGGCGTCTGCTCCAGGCCGTTGCCACCATGGTTCAGGTAGATATCGAAAGTGTCTGAATTCAGGTAAATCAGCGATGCGGCTCCGGAGCCGTCGAGGTCGGCAAGGCGTACGCGTGACGAATCGAATTGCGCGTAGTTGAAGGGTAGTTCGCTGATCTTGCGACCTTGGCCAAAGCGGCCGTGACCGAGGTTCGGCCAGCAGCGGATTTCATCGTGGCGTATCCGGCACAGCTCGGGCATGTCGCTGCCGAGAAGATTGCCCAGCAGCACCAGTTCTGTCGGAGAATTGCTGAATACCGGCAAGCGGTCGTCGTCGGGTTTGTGCGGCACCTCCTCAGGCGCGGCGAAACCTTGTTCGCGCTGGTTGGCATACAGCCGTACCGAATTCGGTCCGATCAAGGCCAGGCTGCTCAAGCCGTCACCGCTCAGGTCGCCAAGTGTCGAGAGGGCGGAGAAGAACTCCGGCGGGAAATGGCCGAAGGCAACAAAATCGTCAAACTGACGCTCTGCGGTGAATGTGCGAAAGCCGCTGCTGCCTGGTTGCGCGCTGACCCAGTCGAGTCGGCCGTCACCGGTAAGATCGGTCAACAGTTGCTGTACCGGACGGCTGCGATCGGCGACCGGAATCTTCTGCAAAGCGGTCCAGGGTCCATAACCGATTTCATCGCCGCCCGTCGTCGCGCGCAGCGGTTCGCGGTAATACCAACTCTGGTCATAACGGCAAAGAAACCCCGGCACGCCTTCGCCGAAGAGATCGACGCATTGATAGAAATTGTTGTCTTCGATGCCCGGTTGCACCTCGGACTCGAAGAGTTGAAGCGGTTTTTTATTGATATCGAAGGCGGCGTAGTCGAACTCGATCGGCGGCGTGTTCTCGACAACGCCGTTGGCATCGAACGCCTGATAGTGCGCCGCGCTGATCTGGCTGTAGGTCCATTGCGCGATGTTCTGCGGTTGGTGATATTCCAGCAGCAGGCGGCGTACCAGTTTCGGTTTCTCGGTTTTTTCCCTGGAAAAGTGATGAAACAGCAACGCTTGCTGGCACAGTCTGCGCGTGCCCAGTTCAAAGCCCCGACCATGGGTTGAAAAGCGGTCGGGGCGGACTGTCCAGTGGTTCGGGGGGGAGCCGTCATAGGCCGGGATATCGGTCAGCGACGTACTGCGCTCGCCGTAATCGAACAGCAGGTGGAAGTGCCAGTCCAAGTCAGTGGGATTCTCTGTTTTCCAGCTGTACAGATCGCTGCTGGCGGTGAAGTTGCCATAGCACACGCGGCACAGATAACGCTGGGCGCGGTAGTCATGTGTCGGGTCAGGATCCTGATCATCGGCCTTGTACTCAAAGCAGATATGTTCGCCACGGGCGTTCATGCTTTCGCCGATCAGCCATGCGGCGACGCGTCCAGGTGCATCGGGATCGGCGAGCCTTGTCGCTGCGGTTTTGCCGTAAATGTGCAGTGAACCATCGGCGCCATGTATCAGCCAGAACACCGGTGGATCTGCTTCTCTGGTCTGGCGCTGCCAGCGCTCACGCAAAGCAAAGTCGCCTTCGACTTGCGGCCAGTAACGCACCACTTTGTGCGGACCGATGTCGACGCCGTTGTAGCTGTTGGCATCACGTGATTTGAGTTCGCCATTTTCGTCCAGCTCCGGCATCCATACTTCGCCATCTACGCCGATGATTTCGTCGTGCTCGGTATAACGCGGCACGCCTTTATTGGTGCGGCGGCTGATCTGACCCACGCCACTCAGATTCCACGAAAGGCCGAACGGACCGTTGCCGCTCTGACTGCTGTAGCTCAAGGAAAACTGTGGGTCCCAGCCTCGCCCGGCGGACGTTGGAATCGGCAGTTCGAACGCTGCCGCTCCGGTCGGGCCCACAGCGCCCCAGCTTTTGCCGATGGTGGCGATCGATGCGCTTTTGGCGATGGAGGGCGTGGTGATGCTCAGTTCTTGTTGCTCGGCCATGGTCGAATCCATTGCGCAGAAGGTGGGCGTGAATGGACTGACGCTAACAAGAACCGCGATTAAATGAACCTGTCAGATCTGACAGGTGTGCAAGATCATTTTGTGTGCATTGACGACGTTTTTATCGCGATCGGTTTGCACAAACAAAAACGGCCGGATCATCCAAGGGATGAACCGGCCGTTTTTATGAGGGCGAAGGGCTTACTGCACTTCTACCGCCAGGCTTTCGCTGATCTTCTGTTGCCAGATCGCAGGACCGGTGATGTGCACCGACTCACCTTTGCTGTCCACCGCAACGGTGACCGGCATGTCCTTGACCTCGAACTCGTAGATCGCTTCCATGCCCAGTTCGGCGAACGCCAGCACCTTGGACTTCTTGATCGCCTGAGCGACCAGGTAAGCAGCGCCGCCGACGGCCATCAAGTACACGGCTTTGTTGTCCTTGATCGCTTCGATCGCGGTCGGGCCGCGCTCGGATTTGCCGATCATGCCCAACAGGCCGGTTTGCTCAAGGATCTGACGAGTGAACTTGTCCATCCGCGTCGCGGTGGTCGGGCCCGCCGGGCCAACCACTTCGTCACCGACCGGATCAACCGGGCCGACGTAGTAGATGAAGCGACCTTTCAGATCCACCGGCAGGGTTTCACCCTTGTTCAGCATCTCGACCATGCGCTTGTGCGCAGCGTCACGACCGGTGAGCATTTTGCCGTTGAGCAGGACGGTTTCGCCCGGCTTCCAGCTCTGCACGTCTTCCGGGGTCAGGGTGTCGAGGTTGACGCGACGGGCCGACGGGCCGGCTTCCCAGACGATTTCCGGGTAGGCGTCCAGCGGTGGTGCTTCCAGCGAAGCCGGGCCGGAACCGTCGAGCACAAAGTGCGCGTGACGGGTGGCGGCGCAGTTCGGGATCATGCACACCGGCAGTGAGGCTGCGTGAGTCGGGTAGTCCATGATTTTTACGTCGAGCACGGTGGTCAGGCCACCGAGACCCTGGGCGCCGATGCCCAACTGGTTGACCTTCTCGAACAGCTCCAGACGCATTTCTTCGATGCGGTTCTGCGGGCCACGGGCTTTCAGCTCGTGAATGTCGATGGATTCCATCAACACTTCTTTGGCCATGACTGCGGCTTTCTCGGCGGTGCCGCCGATGCCGATGCCGAGCATGCCCGGTGGGCACCAGCCGGCGCCCATGGTCGGAACGGTCTTCAGCACCCAGTCAACGATCGAGTCGGACGGGTTGAGCATGGCCATTTTCGACTTGTTCTCGGAACCGCCGCCCTTGGCCGCCACGTCCACTTCCACGGTGTTGCCCGGGACGATGGAGTAGTGAATCACGGCAGGGGTGTTGTCCTTGGTGTTTTTCCGAGCACCCGCC
>Ga0268266_10003495_pt1 | contig 15629 bp, 16 predicted proteins | sample KBSS13metaG_FD_190356 | JGI IMG/M metagenome (GOLD analysis project Ga0268266, IMG submission 190356) | Switchgrass rhizosphere microbial communities from Kellogg Biological Station, Michigan, USA - KBS S1-3 metaG (SPAdes) (version 2) | ecosystem: Host-associated > Plants > Roots > Rhizosphere...
TCTCCGGACGGTGGGTCACGATATATTTTTTCGCCGCATTGATTCCATCCGCCATCGGACTGCTCGGCGCCTTCGGCCAGAAGCCCGACCACATATCGTAGGTGCGGCGGCCAAGCAGCAGATCAAACTTCTCGCCCTGCGCTGCAAGAAGTGCGTCCCGGCCCGCAGGGCTTCGATAGGGTGCGGTCCAGTCGCTGTAGGGAAAACCGTCGTCATCGGCAGAGTGCTGGATCACGCCGTCCAGCGAGATGTGTTCCATGATTTTGAGTTTTCTCATTTTTTAGTCTCTCCGTGTTCTGTGGCTGAAGTTCTACTCTGTTGGCCTCGAAAGGAACTCGCGCACCTCAACCGATGCCCGACAGGCGACGACGGCTTTGCGTCCCCATGCGACGGCCTCATCCATGTTCGCCGCATCGAGGATCCAAAAACCACCAATGTGCTCCTTGGTCTCAAGGTAGGGTCCGTCGGTGACGGCCACCTCTCCGCCGGGCTGCTTCCGCAGCGATCTTGCGCGGGACGCCGACTGCAACCCGCCGGCGAAGAACCTGGCACCGGCAGCCTCCATCTCTTCGTTGAGCACGTCGATATCGCGGGACATATCTTTGCCCTCTTTGGACCCGTCATAGCCATCAGGGTGATGAATCGCAACCAGATACTGCGGCATAACTTCTCCTTTTTCCTATCACTGCATTCGCGGCAGGCCGTTTGCCCGCCTTCACTATGACAACGAACGACGAGTCCCGAATTCGACACATCGTTCAAAAAAATTAGCTCTTATGTTTGGAGAGCGGTGTCGCGCTCTGCTGCCTGCAGCCGCTGTTACGTTCACCCACCCGCCCCGGCTAGCCTGTTCCTAGACTCTCCATGCCGCCCCTACATTTAGGCTACCAAGCACAAGAATCGGTAGTGACAGTCGGCTTCTCTCCAGTAGTCGTAAACTGCCGAGAAGAGCGTTTATGGAGACTAATCCACCAAATGCTCATAACCGATCAAACGACCTCTGGAACCTCAAGCCGCAGCTGATAGATGAAAGCCTTCACCTTTTCGGCCGACACGCGTGGATGCTCCTGAAGGATGAGGTGTGAACCTTCCACGACCGAGATCAGAACGTCCGGGCGGATAGATTGAATCTCTTCAACTGAGCGCAGATGGATGAGTTTGTCTCGAGACGCGCGGATATAGAGAAAAGGAACAGTGGTTTGCCTCAGCTCTCTTCGCACGTCGCATGTCAACACTGCCTGAAGGCGCTGAACCAAAACCCTCGGCTGAACGCCCGCAATCACGCTGCGCACTGTTGTGACCAGATGCTCAGGTGCTGTTGAGCCTATAAGCAGCCACTTAGAAACAGCTACGGGCAATGGAAGGAAAAACACCGGCGTCAGAAGCGGCACCACCCGCCATAGCCACCTCGGTCCAGGCGTGGACGCGAATCCGGCACAGAGGATGAGCCCTCTGAGGCATGAATCGTATAAGGCTGCACAGACAATGGCAACAGGTGTCGAAAAAGACTCAGCTAACAGAATGTAAGGCTCGTTGGTGGGCAGCGATGAGCGGACGAGTTCAACTATCGCAGGGTAAGTTAGCTTTCGGTCTCGTGGATACTGAACGATCGTGATTGGGAACTCGCTGGCCAGCTCCTGCACGAAGGTTTCGAAGAGTGTTCCCGTGCCATCCATTCCGGGGAGTAAAACCAGTCTGGGGGAAGAGGGAGTCATCTCTCGATCTTAGCGGCTGAGTCTTACCATATCCGTATACAGGCTGCTCGTACGCTTGTGGAAGGACTGGTCGGATGTGTACCGGTAAGTCGGCTTCTCTCCAGTAATCGTCCGTTGCCGGCACCCCATTCATGACGCGCTTTCATCGCAGCATGAGTGGGCGTTCGAGCAAAGCTCGAACCCAACCCCAGCCCATCCAAAACCATGTCATCCCGACCGAAGTGCGAAGCACGCAGCGGAGGGATCCGCTTCTCCCACCAACCCCGAATCACCCTCCGCTAGACAACGTGCTCCGCAAGATAACCCTGAATCTCCGCGTACTCCCCCTCAGAAAGCCGAAACGTAGCCGCAGGAATCGTCCCCTCCACCTGCTTCGCATTGCGTCCGCCCACAATCGCCGCTGTGACCGCGGGGTTTTGCAGCGTCCACGCAATAGCAACAACACCTGCACTCACACCACGGCGCGCGCCGATCTTTCCAAGGAACTCCGCCACCGCCAGATTCCTCGACAACAGCGGCTCCTGATAGTTCTTGGCATTGCGCCGGAAGTCATCCTTCGGGAAGTTGGCAACACGCTCCTTCGTCATCGCGCCCGTCAAAAGGCCGGAGTGCATCGGCGCATAGTTGATCGTGCCGATATTGTTCTTCTCGCAGAACGGCAGAATCTCCGTCTCCACCGCGCGGTTCAGCATCGAGTAGGGAGGCTGATTCGAAGTGATGGGAGCGATCTTCATCGCACGCTCCATCTGGCTTACGTTGAAGTTCGAAACGCCGATCCAGCGAACCTTGCCCTCTTTCTTCAGGTCGGCCATCACGCTCCAAGCCTCTTCAACGTCCTCATCTGGCTTGGGCCAATGCATCTGGTAAAGATGGATGACCTCCACCTGAAGCCGACGAAGGCTGTCCTCCACCTCGCGGCGAACCTGCTTCAGGCCATTCGTAACCTCGCGCTTCTCATCCCAGACCAGTCCACACTTCGTAAAGACATAGGGCTTTTGTGACGTTGTCTTCAAAGCCCGCGCTACCACCTCTTCGGAGTGCCCCAGCCCATAGACCGCGGCCGTATCGATCCAGTTGATCCCAAGATCCAACGCCTTGTGAATCGCCGCAACCGAATCGTTGTCGTCCTGCGGTCCCCACGCGAACTGCCAGTCCCCGCCCCCGATAGCCCACGCGCCAAACCCAAGGGGTGTCAGCTCCAGATCCGAATTCCCAAGTCTCTTCTTTTCCATTCCTCTACTTCTCCTCTACGGTTAAAAGCCGCTATCTCGCGGATACGATACAGACCTTCTTCCATGCATCAGGCATGAAGAGGCACCAAAACCTGTCAAGCCAGGAACCCACCTAACCCAAACAAACCAAAACACATCCAGTTGCCGATCAGTTCCACCCAATCCGTTAAACTTAATTCATAAGACTCATTCCAACTAAGTTCTGTCACAAATCGGTCTTCAAAACCTGTCTCATCCAAATAGAGCTTGAGGACCGATAAACGCAATCGAACACGGAAGCACAATCGAAAATGAGCAAGCGACATGAACGGAAATCGAACTACTGCAAATTGAACGACTGCAAAATCCGTTTTGCTTAAGGGCACGGCTTCAGCCGTGCCGCAACATCACCCATCGAACGGGGCTTTAGCCCCTGAGGCACTCTCCTCCGGCCGGCAAGCTTTAGCGAACATAGCTTTTTTTATTGGCACAAAATCAACGATTTACACGTAAGCAGCCTGATTTCAATATCTTACACCTTTAGTCCAAAGCTAAATCTTCTGGAATGAATACTTTGCACCAAATGGACAGGGGGCTAGGTTCGATTCTGAATGACGCGCTCATAGACCCGAACATACTCCTGAGCCGGCTTATCCCAGGAGAAGTCCTGGGCCATGGCGCGCTGCATCATCTTCTTCCAGACCTTCTTGTCCTGGAAGGCGGCCAGCGCTCGATGGATGGCATCGAGCAGATCGTTCGGGTCGTAGCCCGAAAACTTGAAGCCGTCTCCTCCCCCATCCGGCAAGTCCTCCACGGAGTCCTGCAGGCCTCCCGTGGCACGCACGACCGGAATGGTGCCGTACTTCAGGCTGTAGATCTGGTTCAGGCCGCCGGGCTCGTAACGCGAAGGCATCAGAAAGATATCCGAACCCGCCTCGATCTTGTGCGCCATCACGTTGTCGAACTTCACCTGCACCCTCATCTTTGCGGGGTATCGTTCAGCCATCTCGGTCAACAGACGCTCGTAGTACTCCTCGCCGCTGCCCAGCATCACCAGGACCACGTCCTCCTGCAAGAGGCGGTCGAGAATACCGACGATAAGATCGATCCCCTTCTGCGTAGCAAAGCGCGAAACCACGCCGATGACAGCCGTACTATCGTCAACATCCTCCAGCCGCAGGGCGTGGAGCAGATCGCGCCGGCACTCTTTCTTGCCGTCAAGCTTGTCGGCCGTGTAATGCGCGGCGATGTGCGGGTCGATCGCAGGATCCCACTCACTGTAATCGGCTCCGTTGAGGATGCCGAAGAGATCGCTCGATCGGCGACGCAGAGTATCTTCAAGTCCGTTTCCAAACTCCGCCGTCTGAATCTCCTGCGCGTAGGTCTGGCTGACGGTGGTGATGGCATCGGCATACACGATGCCGCCCTTCAGGAAGTTCACCTTGTCGTACTGCTCCAGCTCGTCCAGCTTGAACATGTCCCAAGGCAGCAGCAGAGTCTCCATCGTGCGCGGAGGAAACCATCCCTGATAACCCGCATTGTGAATCGTCAGCACCGCCGGAACATGACGGAAGACCGGATCGAAGTAGTAGATCGACCGCAGCATGACAGCAGCCATGGCCGCCTGCCAGTCATGAACGTGGAAGACATCGGGAACACCGATCACCTTGGTAGCTTCGAGGACGGCGCGGCAGAAGGTTCCAAAACGCTCCGCATTGTCGGGGTAGTCGCCGGAGGGAGTGGCATAAAAGCTCTCGCGGTCGAACAGCTCCGGAACGTCGACGAAGTACATCTGGACTCCATCGGTCAGGCCTCCATCCAGGATTCGAGCGAAGCGGTTGTAGGTGGGGAAAGGAACGGTCACGCTGGGCAGAGCAACCGTGGCATTCGGAAAAGCCTTTGCGACCTGGCGGTAGTACGGAATGAAGACCTGAACCTTGTGTCCCATCTTCACCAGCGTCTTCGGCAGAGCACTGATCACATCCGCCAGTCCTCCGGTCTTAGCCCACGGTGCACACTCCGAAGCCGCAAAAACGATATGCATGCCTTATCCCCTCTTCTCTACCAAAACGTTAGTCTATACAAAGAGATGCACAAAGCCGACCCTGAGCTTCCGAAGCACTATGAAACGTAAGCCAAAACTAGGACAGAACTTCCTCGTCGACGACCGAGCGCGTCACGCCATCGCCGACGCGCTGGGCGACGTGAGCCAGCGGACCGTTATCGAGATCGGCCCCGGACATGGCGCGATCACCGAGATCCTCGCCCCGCGCGCAAAGCGCCTGATCGCGCTTGAACTCGACCGCGAGCTGGCTCCCGCGCTTGCGCAGCTTTATGCTGACCGACCGAACGTCGAGGTCGTCGAGATCGACGTCCTCAAAGCAGACCTCTCCTCCCTGCTTGCGGCGGGAGAGACCGCCGACGTGATCGGAAATCTGCCTTACTACATCACTTCGGACATCTTGCTGAAGCTCTTCGCGGCGGGCTCGGCCGGTCTGCTGTCGCGGGCTGTCGTCATGATGCAGCGTGAGGTCGCCGAACGTATCTCCGCGTCGCCGGGAGTTCGCGACTACGGCCTGCTCTCCGCGACGGCGCAGATGAATGCGCAGGTTGAGTTTCTCTTCACGCTTCCACCTTCGGCCTTCTCCCCACCGCCGGAGGTGTACTCCTCAGTTCTTCGGCTACACTTTGCGCCACGGTTTTCGGAGCTGGATGTCGATCCAGCCGGGTTCGACCGTTTTCTGAAGCAGAGCTTCGCCCAGAAGCGCAAGACGCTGGAGAACAATCTGCGAGCCGCCGGATACTCTTCTTCGCACCTGACAGAATCATGGCCCGAGAGCGTTCCGAGACAGGCCCGAGCCGAATCACTCAGCCTGGAAGCCATGGCAGAGCTCTACCACTCGCTCAAGCCATCCTCGGCTCTGTCCTAGGAGTTACTTAGGCTGCTCTCCGGCCTCGGCCAGCAGCTTTGCGGCGCGCTCGCGCACCTTCTGCATGAGATCTTCGTCGGCGATGATGGCCTGAAGCGCTGGAGCGATGTTTCCTACCTCCACCGCTCTCTTCTCGTTGATCTCGCGATTCAGGACGTCGATCTCCGAATAGAGCCCCAAACGATCGAAGCGATGCATGAACTCGAGCTTCCGTCCTTCGTCCATTGTGAAGGCAATTGCTTGAAACAGCTCCGTCAGCTGAGCCACGCCCTTGTTTTCGGAGTAGTTATAAAGACAGGATCCCTGCCCGTCGGCCCCCTTGTAGCTCAGGGTCTTCTTGCCTGTGTCGGCAATATTTTTCGCCTTTGAGGCGCACTCCAGATTGAAGCGATCGAGGGTTCTCGCCATTTTGAAGATGGTCTCGGTCGTGGGAGAGCTGATCTTGATTGGGCGATTGATCGGAGCCCCCGAGCTGGCTGGCGCTGCCCCCGATCCGCCGCTCACTGCAGCCAGTTGCGCCTGGTAGGTTCCCGTTCCGTCTTCATGGACAACGAGCGTGAACTTGGGAACCGGCAAGCCAATGCGCTCAAACTGAAAGCTGACCTCCGGGCTTGCGGTCGTCGCATTCCCGGAACTCGCGGGTGCGGCCGTTGACGCGGTGGTCTGGCAGTAGCAGACGGAGCCGCCGAACCATAAGAACAGCGGAAGGAACTTCATCGAACGGCCCCTTGAGCAAGAACTGTCTGCGCGGTGTGGATATGGCAGATCGCAATCGCCAGCGCATCGGCCGCATCCGCCGAGTCGGGAGTCCGATCGAGTTCTAAAAGCCGGGTCACCATAAACTGCACCTGCTCCTTCGCCGCCAATCCATAGCCGACGACAGAGCTCTTGATCTTGAGTGGAGCGTACTCCACGACCTCGAGTCCCTGACTCGCGGCGGCCAGCATAGCTACACCGCGTACCTGCCCTAGTTTCAAAGCTGACTTTGCGTTCGCAGAAAAAAACACTTCTTCAATAGCCACAACCTCAGGCTCGTAGTGCGACATGGCAGCGATCAGCTCAGAGTAAACCTGCGCCAGACGTTGTGGAGTCTTCTCTTTTTTACTGAGCCGGATCGTCCCTGCGGCAACGTGATGCAGACGCGGCATCCGCGCCTCGCAGTCCACCTCGACAACACCATATCCGGTGAACTCCGTCCCGCAGTCGATTCCGAAGACTCGCATGGGCGAAGTTTACTTCATTTCAACTCCCGCTCGGACTGGCGAGGTTGAGTCCGCGAGTTGCCTACTTCGAGATTCCCTCGAGGGGCGAGCTCGCAGTCGCGTAAAGTTTGCGAGGCATTCGTCCAGCAAGATACGCCTGGCGACCCGCCAGAACTGCATGCTGCATCGCTTCGGCCATCAACAGAGGGTCCTTCGCCTGCGCAATCGCCGTGTTCATCAGCACACCGTCGAAACCCAGCTCCATTGCCACGGTCGCGTCCGAGGCAGTTCCAACGCCCGCGTCGACGATTAGAGGAACTTCAGTGATCAGCTCGCGCAAAATGCGCAGATTCGCCGTATTCTGCAGGCCAAGGCCGCTTCCAATGGGAGCTCCGAGAGGCATGACGGCCGCCGCGCCGACATCAATCAAGCGTTTCGCAAATACAATATCATCAGAGGTATAAGGCAGAACCGTAAACCCCTCCTTTACCAAAACCTTAGTCGCCTCAAGCGTCGCCTGAATATCGGGATAGAGCGTTGCCTGATCCCCGATTACCTCAATCTTGACCCAGTCCGACAGCCCGACTTCGCGCCCCAGCCGCGCTGCCCGGATCGCCTCCTCGGCGGTGTAACAACCCGCGGTGTTGGGCAGAAGGAAATAGCGTTGCGGATCGATGTAGTCCAGCAGCGATTCGGTGGAACGATCCAGATTGACTCTGCGAACCGCGACCGTAACCATCTCAGCTCCGGAAGCTTCGATGGCAGCCTGAGTCTCCGGGCCATCCTTGTACTTCCCCGTTCCCACAATTAACCGCGACTGAAAGGCTCGTCCTGCAATCACCAGAGGTTTCATAAGGTCCATTCTAAGACGAAAATCACCGGCGGAAATTGCGAACGGCCCGCGCTCATTTGAGCAGCGGGCCGTTTGCCGGTGAACTGTTGAGATTGACCTGAGGCGTCCTTGCTCGGACATGGGCCTCGGCGGAGTGCGTTCAGCAAGTTACTGAAGTCGCCAGGACTAGAGCAGGACGCTCTAAGCCTCAGTCACCTCACGTACGTTGATGCAACTGTTACTGTCAGATTTCATAGGCTGGATCATCCTCCTTTCCCGTGTACGGAGAGCCTACGCCTTGTTCCGTTGTGGAATCAAGTGCGGCAGCAGGGCCAAATACATCTCACCCAGCGGGGGCGGCATCGCACCTTCATCGAGGGAAAGAGAAGGTCACCTCGTTTTATCTAAAATTCTGCCATAGGAAAGGTTCTCCGAGAAGATGAAACCTGCAACCATTATTGGAATTGTCCTGATTCTGTTAGGAATTGTCGGCTTCGCCACAGGTGGCTTCAGCTTCACCCATCAGCATAAGGATATTGACGCCGGCCCCATCCAGGTCTCCCACGACAAGAAGGAGACCGTTCCCATATCGCCGATCCTCAGCACCATCGCTCTTGTAGCTGGTGCTGGACTGGTTGCGGTGGGAGCAAAGAAATAATCACGCGGCATTCCCTCTGATCGAGTTAGCTATAGTTAATCCAGATCCCCGCAACTGCGAAAGGTCTGGATGAGAGACTCCATCACGGTATCGAAGGAGGACTACCTCAAGGCAATTCTTGAGGCTGAGTCCGAAGGACAGCACGTCATCTCCGCTACTCTGGCCCATTGGCTGTCGGTGTCCCCACCGGCAGTCACCATGGCTCTGAAGCGGCTGAAACGCGATGGTTATGTCCTGGTAAAGAACGATGGCACCCTGCAACTCTCCAGCAAAGGCAAAGAGACGGCCTATAAAACAGCTCTACGCCATCATCTGATTGAGCGCATGCTGGCCGAGATCTTCGGCATGGAGTGGTATCAGGTGCACGATGAGGCTGAGCGGCTGGAGCACGCAGTCTCCCCTGCCTTTGAAGCGAAACTCATCGAAAAACTGGGAGAACGCGGGACCTGTCCGCATGGAAATTCTGTGCTGCCAGAGAGTCCGGCTCGAAGAAAAAAGCGAGGCATGATCCAACTCTCGGACGCGAACGAGCGCACAGAATATCTGGTGGCCAGCCTCTACGAACGCGATCCCAAGCTCCTTATCTTCCTGCACAAACTCGGAATCGGCCCACAGACTTCGATTCGAGTCGTAGCAAAAAACTACGATGAGACGCTCACGATCGAGACTTCTGTCGGAGACTTCACGCTGGGTAAGCCGGCAGCCGATAAGGTCTGGGTCCGTCCTAGATGAGTTAACATTACAAGAATTTCATTAACCACAGTTAACTACCTGTGGCATACTGCTATAAAGCACCCCTTTGCTGGAAGATGGAGACCATTACATCCATTCCGATCGAGGACACCGTTCGCCGGCCTTCCCTGTCGAACGTTCATTCGAGCGTCAAGATTTCGGAATCGAGCCTGCTCTGGAAACGCGCTCTCGGATTCATCGGCCCGGGCTTCATGGTCGCCGTCGGTTACATGGATCCCGGAAACTGGGCCACCGATCTGGCTGCCGGATCGAAGTACGGATACACCTTGCTCTTCGTCATCATGGCCTCGAACCTGATGGCGATACTGCTGCAGAGCCTGGCTCTCAAACTCGGCATCGCCGCGGAGCGTGACCTCGCACAGGCCTGTCGCGACCGGTACAGCCGTCCCGTCAACTTTGCCCTCTGGATCTTCGCCGAGATCGCCATTGCCGCCTGCGATCTGGCGGAGGTGGTTGGATCGGCCATTGCGCTTCAGCTCCTCTTCGGGATTCCGTTGGTGGCCGGGGTGATCATCACCAGCCTCGACGTCTTCCTGATCCTTCTGCTGGAGCATCGCGGCTTCCGTTACCTTGAAGCCTTTGTCATGGTCCTGATCGGGACAATCGCCGTTCTATTCGGGATCGAGATCCTTCTCTCCCGCCCTGAACTGGCTCCCATCTTTCACAATCTCTTCGTTCCCTCGCGGTCCATCGTCACCAATCCCGAGATGCTCTATATCGCTATCAGCATCCTCGGCGCTACTGTGATGCCACACAATCTTTACCTGCACTCCTCCATCGTGCAGACGCGGAACTATCCACGGACAAAGCCAGGCAAGCGTGAGGCGATTCGCCTGGCCAACTTCGACTCCGCCACAGCATTGACGATGGCGCTCTTCATCAACGCGGCGATCCTCATCGTCGCCGCCGCGGTCTTCCATCGCACGGGTCATACCGAAGTCGCCGAGATCGGCGATGCTTACAAGCTATTGACTCCCCTGCTCGGATTTACCGGGGCCAGCATGATGTTTGCCCTCGCACTGCTGGCCTCGGGGCAGAACTCCACCATCACGGGAACCCTCGCCGGACAGATCGTGATGGAAGGGTTTCTCGATCTTCATCTGCCGAACTGGCAGCGCAGGTTGATTACAAGGCTCGTTGCCATTGTTCCGACGGTGATTGTCACTGTGATCTATGGAAGCTCAGGCACAGCTCGCCTGTTGGTCTTCAGCCAGGTTGTTCTGAGCATGCAGCTTAGCTTTGCGGTCTTTCCCCTGGTCCGGTTTACCAGCGATCCGAAGTTGATGGGTACTTTTGTCAACAAACCGTGGATCCGCATCCTCGGTTGGGGCGTCGCTGTACTCATCGCCGGGCTCAACATCTGGCTGCTCTTTCAGACATTTCGTTGAGCTATTTCAGATAGGCCCTCACAAGATCGATCAACTCCTCCCCTAGTTCCGGAGTCAACGGAGCCTGGCCGTCGTGCAAAAGATGTAGCCGGATATGATCCTCCATGACCTCAGCCATCAGGCTGTTGATGCCTCCCCTTACCGCGGCGAGTAACATCAACACCTCTGCACAGTCATGGTCTTTATCGGTTAGCTTTCTCTCCACAGAGTCCATCTGCCCTCGAATACGTTTCATTCGATTCAGCAGCTTTGCCCGCTCTCGATCGTTGTGCGCCATTTCTCCCTCCAAACCCAAACAATATACCCTACCGGGGTATACTATATTGGAAACATGAATTCCGTAAGACTCGCTTTGCCAAAGAGCCGTGTGCCAGAAAGGAGGAGTCAGCCATGGTTTTTTTGAGAAAATCGTCTCTCAAGCAACGACAGCTCACGAATTCGCGTCCGCGCGTAGAGATGCTTCAACGGTGGGTCGAGACCGCAGATGAACGTTGCCCGTTGGCCTGTGCCTGGTGCGTCCTACCCGAGAATCTCGACGAACAAGATGAAGACAGTTGGTTGCGTTGGCCTGCCTTCACACAAGGGGAGGCAGGCTTTTTGCACAACGTTCATCTCCTCTACTCACACTTATTGCCATAACAAAAACAGGAAGACATTTTGGCAACTTCAATCCGAGCACTTTTGCTGTTGACTCTTACGCTGGGGGCTTACGCGCAGGAACGGAATCTTGCGACCGCCAAGCCTGCTCCACAGGCGCTTTTGCCGGATGCTCCTTCGAAGACCGATTCGCCGACCACCATGTTCCCCCATTCGGAGAGCGTTCCTTATTACATTGCTGGCCAGGCCAATATCGTTTTTCAGGCACACGGCCCCTTTCATTCCCCTTACGACGGCCCCAACAGCCTGCAGGCGCGTGGCGAGTATAAGACTTCGCTGGTGGGGACGCTCTTTCTTGGCCTGCAGCTTCATCATCATGCGCGCTACGCCACCGACACCATCGTCGACTTCGAATCGGCAGGCGGCCGCGGCATCAGTCAGGCCCTTGGCCTCGCCGGCTTCACGAATCTCGATGTAGTCCGCAATCCGAACCTTGGCTCGAAACCCTACCTGGCTCGCGTCGTCATCCATCAGACGATCGGTCTCACCGACAAGCTGGTCGAGACGGAGCGTACCCCGAATTCACTCTCCACGGCGCTTCCCGAACGGCGCTTCGAGCTTCATGTCGGCAAGATGAGCCTGCCCGACTACTTCGACATCAACTCCGTTGGCTCTGATAGCCATCTGCAGTTTCTAAACTGGACCGTCGACAACAATGGCGCCTGGGACTATGCCGCCGATACCCGTGGCTACACCTATGCCGGAGTCATCGAGTATCACGACCGCGCTTGGTCGGCCCGTTATGCGGTGGCGGCCATGCCCACCGTTGCCAACGGAATCGACCTTGACTGGGCCTTCAGCCGTGCCATCGGGCAGAACTTCGAGTTCGAGCTGCGCAAGTCCCTTCTGGGCCATCTGGTGGCTCCTGATCGCAAAGGAACCATTCGCGTGCTCAGCTTCGTGAATCACGCAAACATGGGACTCTACCGTGATGCCGTCAAAGCTTACCTCTCCGGTCAAGACCCGAAGCCTGACATCGCCGCCCACGCAAAGTTCAGCTCGGTCAAATACGGTTTCGGCCTGAACGCCGAGCAGGAGATCACTCGCGATCTTCGCGCGTACCTTCGCATCGGATGGAACGAGGGACAGCATGAGTCCTTCGCCTACACCGAGGTCGACCAGACCGTCTCCTTCGGGGCAGATTACTCGGGCCGCGCCTTCTCACGTCCCGATGACAAGATCGGTGTCGCCTTCGTCTCCAATGCCATTAAGCGCGACCACCAAAACTATCTTCGTTATGGAGGTCTGGGCTTTCTGTTAGGCGACGGCAACCTGAACTATGCCCGCGAAGACATCCTCGAGAGCTACTACAATCTGCACGCCTGGCGTGGAGTCTTTTATGCGCTCAACCTGCAGTTCGTCGATCATCCCGGCTACAACAAGGATCGCGGACCTGCGCTCGTCGAAGCCGTGCGCATGCACGTCGACTTTTAAGAATCGCCGTATACTTTTTCTGTGAGCTCGCGGATCGCATACGAAGCAGTTGGATTTCTTTTAGGTCTGATCTTCGGTAGCTTTCTCAACGTCTGCATCTCGCGTCTGCCCGGACAGCGTTCGATCGTAAAGCCCGGTTCGCAATGCCCGGAGTGCAAAGCTCCCATCCGCTGGTACGACAATATTCCATTGCTGAGCTGGATCTTGCTGCGAGGACGCTGCCGCGACTGTAGTCGTCCCATCCCCTGGCGATATCCGTTGGTCGAGCTCTCCACGGCAATCTGGTTCACCATCCAGGCGGCTCGTTTTCACACACTGCTGAACTTTTATTTCAACGATCCTACGCGCAGCGCACCGTCCACGTATGCGCCGTTCGCCATCATCGCCAATCTGAGCGTGACCATCCTTGGCTTCCTTCTGATCGGCCTGATGGTGATGGATTGGCAAACCGGGCTGTTACCAAACTCCTTTACCGTCACCGGCATCTTTCTGGGGCTAACCCTTACCTGCGCCCAGGCCATCTTTCTCAGCCCCACAGAGGGCCAGGTTGTGCTGCCGCCCCATAGTATTCAGCTGACCAGCGTGGGAGCCGCGACCGAGAACGGAAACGTCTTTCTAACCGGCCCCGAAGCTCTGATCGGCGGGCGTATTCTGGCTACACTGGGTGCCGCACTGCTGCTGCTTTCCATCCGCTGGCTCTATCGAGCCCTGCGTCATCGCGAGGGTATGGGCCTGGGCGATGCGAAGATGCTCGCCATGATTGCTGCGCTCCTTGGGTTCTGGCCGGCGATGCTCTCGTTCTTCTTTGGTACCCTTGCGGCAAGTATCTACGGGGTTTACCTGATCGTCCGGGGCCGCGCCGGAGCCTCTTCCAAGCTTGCCTTTGGCAGTTTTCTCGCCGCCGGTGGGCTTGTTGCTGCTCAAATTGGTGACCGCATCATCGATGCCTACTCGCAGCTCTTGCGCTGACAGCGCGATAGCCGCACAAACGGCCGTTTAGCTTGACACTGGACAGCCACAAACTTAGAGTCGAAGATGGCCATGCACAATTATCCCTACATCTGGAACTATCTTCCGCTGATCTTGCAAATCTTAGTAGCTCTTGGTCTTGCGTGCGGTATGGTAGGGGTCTCCTTCCTGGTTGGAAAGCATAAAAACTCTCGCACAAAATTGGGGCCTTATGAGTGCGGAATGGACCCGATAGGCGACGCTCGCGGACGTTTTTCGGTCCGTTTCTATATGGTGGCGATGCTGTTCATCCTGTTCGATGTGGAGGCGGTCTTCATGCTTCCCTGGGCAGTTATCTTCCGCCGCCTTCCCCAGATCACCGGATCGAAGATGTTCGGCTTCTACGAGATGCTCGTCTATCTCGGGTTCGTCGCCGTAGGGCTCTTCTACGTATGGAAGAAAGGCATCCTCGACTGGTCAACCGATAAGGGAGATCTCTAATGGACCCTTCAATCTTTGGAACTGAGGCCGTCTTCGAAGCTTTTCCCGACGAACCGGCCGTAAAAGCCTCGCGCGAGCTGGCCTCCGACGCCAAGTACGACCGCAATGAGCTGACCATTACAGTTCCTCGCGAGAATATCGTTGCAGCATGCGAAGCTGCGAGAAGCGCTGGATACAACTTCTTCGAAGACGTCACCGCTGTAGACTGGTATCCCTCCGAGCCTCGTTTTCAAATCAGCTACTCCCTTCTCTCACACTCTCTGAAGCGCCGTCTGCGCATCGTCGTGCGTCTCGCAGGCGATGACGCCTCGCTCGATAGCATTACTCCTGTCTGGCCTGCGGCTAATTTCTATGAGCGTGAGATCTTCGACCTCTTCGGCGTGAACTTCGTCGGTCACCCCAACCTGCGCCGCATCATGATGCCCGAAGACTGGCAGGGACATCCCCTGCGTAAGGACTACCCCGTGGAGGGCTACCGCTAATGTCCCCTGTCGCCGCTCCTGATCAGATCAATCCCGGTATTGAAGACGTTGTCGCCGATTCCGAGCGTCGCCACCATGGCACCGACCCCATCGCGGACCAGACCATGGTCATTAACATGGGGCCGCAGCACCCCTCCACTCACGGCGTGCTTCGCCTAGTGCTTGAGATTGACGGCGAGACCGTCGTCTCCCTCGCACCCGACATCGGTTATCTGCACACCGGAATCGAGAAGACCTGCGAGGCCAAGTTCTACCAGCAGGTTGTTCCCCTCACCGACCGCATCGACTATCTTGCGCCGATGACCAACAACACGGCATACGCCCTCGCTGTTGAAAAGCTGCTCGATCTTGAGATCCCGGAGAAGGCACAGTGGCTGCGCGTGCTCTTCAACGAGCTGATGCGAATCAACTCGCACCTGGTTTGGCTCGGCACTCACGCCATGGACATCGGCGCGCTTACCATCTTCCTTTATTGCTTCCGCGAACGCGAACAGTTGCTGCGCATCTTCGAGGCCGTCAGCGGTCAGCGCATGATGACCAGCTACATCCGCATCGGCGGTGTAAGCCTTGAGCCGCCGCTTGGTCTGTTCGAAGCGATCCGCGCCTTCCTCCTCGACTTCCCTTCAAAGATCGATGAGTACGAGTCTCTGCTTCAGAACAACCCCATCTGGATCAAGCGTCTGAAGGGTGTTGGCTATATCTCGCCCGAGGACGCAATCGGCCTCGGCGTCTCTGGCCCCCCTCTGCGCGCTGCCGGGATCGACTTCGACCTTCGCCGCGACATGCCGTATTCGAGCTACGAGAAGTTCCAGTTCAAGGTGCCGGTCTCGACCGACAGCGACGTCTGGGCTCGCTACGTACTTCGCATGCAGGAGATGCGCGAATCGGTGAAGATCTGCCTGCAGGCGCTGGACGGAA
>Ga0268266_10003496_pt1 | contig 15629 bp, 13 predicted proteins | sample KBSS13metaG_FD_190356 | JGI IMG/M metagenome (GOLD analysis project Ga0268266, IMG submission 190356) | Switchgrass rhizosphere microbial communities from Kellogg Biological Station, Michigan, USA - KBS S1-3 metaG (SPAdes) (version 2) | ecosystem: Host-associated > Plants > Roots > Rhizosphere...
ATATTACCGGCACGACGATGTGACGATCGTGGGCCACGGCGGCGACGTGCGCCTCGTCTGGCGGCATTTCTTTCGGCACGCCGACCCCGAAGACAGCGCGACCGTGATCTACCTCGACAATGGCGGCCGCACGACGTTCGACCGCCATCGGCTCGCCACGCTCGTCGCCGATCGCGTCATGCCGGGCGCTGCCCGACAAGGCGAGGAGCAGGAGGAAGCCCTCTACCGGGGACTGGCGTCCGGCCGGTGGGACCAGGCCGCAGGGACGGTCGCGGCAACGATTCCGGCGGGTCGCCTCGAAGCGACCGTCAACCGCGTCGGCTACGATGCCATGAACATCCTCGATGCCGACGCTGCCCTGCCGGTGTTCCGGTGGAACGCGGAACGGTTTCCACATTCTGCCAATGCCCATGACAGCCTGGCCGAGGCCTTTCGTGCCGCCGGCCAGCTCGACCGGGCGAGGGACAGTTACCAACGCGCGTTGACGCTCGATCCGTCAAACGATCGCATTCGAGCGACGATCAACGATCTGGACCACCCGACACGCCCCCGGTGACGGCAGGCGCTCTCCACCAAGGACGATCACGATGCATCTGTTCCCGCGCCTGCTGGGCGCTGCCGCCATGCTGCTGCTGGCAATCCGACCGGCCACAGCGGAGCCCACCAGGATCGACGTTCGCGTCCTCGCACGCGGCGCCAAGTTCCTCGGCGGCTATACGACGCCTGTGCGGGTGACGCTCAACGATGCGGATACAGGCGAGACGCTGGCACGTGGCGTCACCTCTGGCACCATCGGCGACACGCAACGGATCATGTCGGGCGGCAAGGACAGCGGCGGCAAGCGAGCCGGCGCCGAGACGGCGGTCTTCCGGACGACGCTGGATATCGAGCGTCCGCGACGGATCACCGCGACGGTGACCGGCCCGCTCAGCCAGGCTCAGGCGACCACGACCGCGACCAGTACGCAATGGGTGCTGCCCGGACATGACGTCACCGCCGGCGATGGCTGGCTGATCGAGCTGCCCGGCCTGATCGTCGATATCGCCGATCCGATCGCCTATCGCTGGGTGACGGCCGGCGAGACGGTGCCGCTTCGGGTCGGGGTGACGATGCTATGCGGCTGTGCGATCTCGCAGGACGGCCCCTGGCGCGCGAGCGACACCGAGGTGGAGGCGATCGTCACGACCAATAGCGGTGCCTCGCGTCGCATCCCCCTGCGCTTCGATCCCGCCAGCACCACGTTCACCGCCAACATACCCACGCAGGCCGCCGGCCTTTACGAGGGCGAGGTGCGGGGCTGGGGAGCGGCCAGCAACAATGCCGGCGTCGCGCATACCGCCTTTTTTGTCCGCTGACCGTCGCTTCGAAGGAGATTTTGATGCGCTACATATACCCGATTGCGGCCCTGATTTGCCTTGCTTCGGGCTCCGCTCAAGCCGCCACATGCGAAAGCTCGTTCGTCAAGGGAGGCAATCCCCTGACCGGTCTGCGCTTTACCGCGCAGATCGCATTGCCGGGCCTGACCCCGGCAAGCGCCATCGGTCAGGTGCGCGGGATGGTGCAGGCGAAAGGCTATGACGTGCTGGCGACCGAGGCGGAGGGTGGCTCGATGCTCATCGAACAGCCGCAGATAGGAAGAACGCGCGGCTTCCCGATCACCATAACCGCCACCACCAACAATGATGTCGGCACGGTGCGGATGGACGCCAAGTTGAAGCCGGCCATGACGGTCGGCTCCGACGCCGTCAGAACGGAATTGTGCGGCATCCTGAACCAGATCAGGGCGGGGCAGGCCGGTAACGTCGCGGCGGCGAAAGGCATGACGGCCGGCGCCAACGGTGCCCCTCTCGCCCTAAGCGCATTGCTGCTGTCGAACCAGATTTCGGTGGAAGCTCAACGCAACCCGGCGTCGATCCCGGCACGATACGGGAGCAAGAGCTTCATCGTGAACGGGCGTGTCGATAGCCTGGATCTTACACGGGGGATCTACAGCGTTCTGTTCGATGTGCCCGAGCCGCACGATCAACCCTTGCCGTTGTCCCGCCCGACGACGTTCAAGACGGACATCATATGCCAGATGGCGAAAGGCCAGTCGGTCTATGCGCTTCAGCTCAAGCCCGGCAAGTCCGTCAAGCTGGCCGGCGTATACTCGCACTACGACGATATCGGCCATGCTTTCGTCATCAAGGATTGCCGTCCGGCTGGTTGAGCGACGGAAATGACCGTCTCCAGGTGGCGATCGCTGGAAACCAGCGAATGTTGGTGGTGATGTCGGTTTCGTCCAGGAAGATCGGGCGGCCAGCGGCCGGCAGTGGTAAGGTGATGCGTCCGCCTCTCGGCGGGAGGTCGGCGTCGGCATATGCCATGATTGGGGACAACCGGCGATAAAAGATCGGACGCGGCGAGTTCGGTGTTCCCGCACACGATCGAGAAACCGGGATATCATGGTTTGGTGGGCCAGCGGCCAATCAGATGGCGCTAGCGCGACGGCAGCATTTAAGGCTCTTGCTGCCATGCAGACTCGCGCATCTGGCTAGCAGAGACCGGGGCCTAGTCGCTAGCCATAACGCGCAGACAACTGCTCAGATAACAGCGTCGACAATCGCTTCGACAAAGTCGGCATTGATCGGCTCTTTGGAAAACCAGCGGCGATAAAATAGTGCTCCCACCACCGCCGCGATAAGGTCAGCCGCCGGGCGGTCGCGTTGGACCTCGCCCCTATTCTTTGCCCTTTCGACGACAGCGTGGAACGGCGCCATAAACGACTCATGCAAGCCGCACTGCATGGCAGCGATATCCGGATCGCGTTCCGCGGCATCGATTATAGACGGATAGACCGACGCCCACGCGGCAGTCTGCAGTTGCTCAGCGAGATTTGTCAGCAGCGCGTGGAGATCCGCTCGCACGGTGCCCGTGTCGGGTGGCGGATAGGCGTCGCCAAGCCTGGAACAAGCGTCGATCAGCAACGTAGAGCGCGAGGGCCAATGTCGATAAATCGTTGTTTTCGACACCCCCGAGGCGCGCGACACTTCGTCGATGCTGACCCCGCTCAGTCCATTCTGCGTCAACTGCCGATAAGTTTCGGCCAATACCGACGCCTTGGAGCGCTCCACCCTTTTGTCCAAAATTTGAACCACACAGAACCTCCGTTGACGCGTACAGAACGATACGGTATCGTTCTGTAGCGACATCTGAATATAAACCGCAAGCCGGAAAGGCCGCCCTCGTGAAATTTGCCTACACGCGCCTTGTCACCGAGGATGTCCCGCGCCTCGTGAGCTTCTACGAAAACATCCTGGGCCTACAGGGTAGGGGCGATGACAGCTATGTCGAGCTGCGTCCGGGCGGTGCCATCCTCGCGATTGTCAGCAGCAAAGCCGCTAGCTTCATGCATGGCGGGGAATGGCCCGCAGGCGATAATAAATCGGCCATCCTCGAGTTCGAAGTGGACGACGTGGATGCCGAGCGCACGCGTATCGATCCCTTCGTGACGGACTGGCTGCAGCAGCCCAAAGATATGCCCTGGGGTAATCGGTCGATGTTGTTCCGCGACCCCGACAGCAATCCGATCAACTTTTTCAGGCCGATTGAGAAGCCCTGATCGGATGGCGAGGCCGCAAACGCAACTATCTTCACGCCTTCCCGTTGGGAACGATGGTCGGATCGTCCACATGCCAGTTTTGGACCTGTGAATTCGGTGGCTATCGTGATCGTTCAGAGACGCGTTTCCCCATAGGGTGGACAGCGGCGGGACGAGGCCAACGAGCGCCTTCACCGCTGTAAATAAGGAGTGAAAGTGACTGTGAGCATGGGTGGCTGGGACCGTCGATCCGTCATGGCCATTGGCGCCGGGGTACTGGCCGTTCCAAGCTTCGCAACGCAATCGCGGGCGAGTGAATTACCGCCGGCGGCGCTCGATCGCGTTCTGGAATTGATGCGCGACAGGCGGATTCCAGCAGCGGGGATAGCAGTTGTGCACAACGGGGTCACGATGATGGCCACGGGTCTGGGCACGGCTTCTCTACCGTTCGAGCTTCCCGCAAATGAGAAGACACTTTTCCATCTCGGGTCAGTGGGCAAGCAACTGACGGCGGCTCTGGTGTTTGAGTTGGCCGAAGCCGGCGCGATTGATCTGAATGAACCGAACGGGCGCTATGTTCGGGGCCTCCCGGACGCCTTCGCCGCGATCCCCGTTAGCGCCTTGTTGAATCATACCGGGGGTGTGCCGGACTATGAAGGGCTGCCTGGGTTCGAGGCCGATCGCCCGATCACGCGCGAGACCTTCCTCGCGGGTGTATCCGCCGTCCCGATCGACTTTCAACCGGGCCGTGCCTGGGCCTATTCCAATACCGGCTATGTGCTGCTTGGCTATTTGCTGGCCGATGTCACTGGGAAATCCTATCGCGACCTCGTGACGGAGCGGCTGCTGAGACGTGCTGGTCTGCCTGACGCCCGGGTCGATGACGCAAGCGCCATCATCGCCCGGCGAGCGGAGCCCTACGTGCTGGAAGACGGAACCACGCGGCATGCCGTGGCCATGAGTTCGGACTATTCACAATCGGCCGATGGCGGCGTCTTGATGTCGGCGCGCGATGCGGCGCAATGGGAACACGCACTTCAGGCCGGCCCGATCCCGTCCTCGGCAACGGTCGTGAGGTTGATGCGTCCGGCGCTGATGTCGTCGGGACGCAGCGCCGCCTATGGCGGGGGCTGGTTCACCGACGAGGTCAATGGCCGGGCAGTCCAATATCATTCCGGCAGCGTGCCGGGTTTTCTGACCTTCGCCTGGCGCGCGCCATCTACCCGGACCGCAGTTACCGTCATGGTCAACATCGAAAGCGGGCCAGCAGGGCGTTTTATCGAGGAAGCCAGCCTGATGCTGGCAGAGTTCGTCGCTCCGGGATCCACCCCATTGGCGCTGGCTCCTATCCAGGACGACGCGCCGGACGTCACGACGCAAGCGCTGGCCCTACTGACGCGCGGCGACCGAGCGCTGGATGCGGGTCTGTTCACACCCGAGATTTCCGACCTGATCGGTGGTCGAGCCGCCAGTGGAGTGCTGCCCTTCAAACTGGGAGCCGACACAACAGGCATCGAATTTCGTCTTGTTGAACGTTATGAAGAGCCGGGCGGCCAGGTGCGGCGCTACAGGATAAGCCGCAACGGGCGGGCGCGTCATGTCAGTTTCGCCTATGCGCCTGACGGTCGAATCTATCGCTTCCGCAGCCTCTAGTTGCTGAGACGTAGAGGGGTTGAATGTTGCGCTTGATACCGCGCGACCAAGGTGTGCCACATGGCACACCCGCCATCGTTCGCACCCCGATACGCCGCCAACTCGCTCAGCGCGAGAGAAAGAACTCAACGGGTGCCGTCAGTTCCACTTCGTCGGCCATGTTCGCCGGGATTGTCGGCAATGGCTGCGCGCGCTTGAGCGTATCGAGCGCGGCCTGATCAAGGTCATAGGAGCCTGACTTCTTCACGAGCGCAGATGACAGCACCATGCCGGCCCTGTTCATTCTGAATCGAATGGTGACGGTGCCCTGCTGGCGGGCGGCGCGCGCGCGTGCCGGATAACGGCGGAAACGCTGCAGATGGGCGAGGATCGAGCCTTCCCAATCAGGACGGGCGTCGTTGGACAAGCGGTTGGCGGCCGGCGCGGCGGCGCTTTCGGGCGCAGTCGTTGCCGGCACGGCAGGACCGGGCTCAACAATCTTGACCGGCTCGCGCGTATCACGTGCCGCTATCGTGGGCGATGCGAGTGGCACGATGGGGATTGGAACAGACTCGGCGACGGGTTCGGGCTGGGCTTCCTGCTTCTCCACTTGTTCCGGCCCGGACACTACGTTGCGGACCTGTTCAGGGGGGGCGGCCAGCGGTTGGAGCTCAACAGCCGTCAGGGGTTGCGAGGTGGCTCGCACAGGCTGATCAGCGGCCTTCCATGTGAACAGAGCACCCGCGAGGAGCAGGCCGATGATCGATGCGGTACCGGTCAGGCCGAAAAGGCGCGTGCGCCAGTCCATGGGCTGCTCACAATAGCGGCTATGGCTATGGGAGACCTCGGCACCTAGCCGGCTCGGGGCTGGCGAGCGCGACATGGTCTCACGCTCCTTCACGTTGTCAGCCCGATGGCTTCGACAGGCGGCGTAACCCTCAAAAAGAGCGGTTTCGTCATTCGCTGCCGCAAGCTGCAGTCCGCGATACCCTCCAGCCTCCATCATGATACTCCCGGCTCGGGCCGCCTGACGATCCAGATCGCCCAAAACAGCATGAATGCGGCCACAGTGCCCGTCAGCAGCGGGCCGGGCCTGACGTGCAGCCAGAACAGCCCGAACCCCATCCCCATACCGATACAGGCCATTGCCTTGGCACGGCGCGGCACCGCCCGTTCCGTTCGCCATGCCCGCAACCCCGGTCCGAAGCGGGGATGGTTCAACAACCATGTTTCGAGCCGGGGCGAGGATCGCGCGAAACAGGGCAGCGCCAGCAGCATGAAATCGGTGGTTGGCAGCAACGGCACGAAGATGCCGCCGAAGCCGATCGCTACCAGCATGAGCCCAAGCACCAGCCAACCGACGCGGGCCGCTCGGCCGCGCCGAAGCTGGTCGGCGTTCATCGTCTCAGGCAAGTCGTGCATCCACATGGGCCTGGACTCGCGCAAAAGCCTCGAGCGCACCTGCCTCGGAACGCTTTTCCTCATCCTCGTGCAGTTCGACCGCATCGAGCGCGGCGGTGAATGCGCGCCAGTGCGGGGCCGGACCTTCGGGCGCCGGAGCAAGGTGGCGCGCACCGTGATGATCGGTCAGCCCGAGCTTGTGCGCTTCCTTGCGCAGCACGGCAGCACCCATGTTTGACCCTTCGGCGACATAGAGCCAGCCCAGCGCGCTGCCCAAATCCAGCGGTTCGCCTGCGGCAAAGACCGGTGATCCAGCGTCGGAGGGCGGCACGCCGAGATCCTCCATGTCGGCCAAGACGAGCGGCAGTCTACAGCGCCGGACTAGATCCGGGAAAGCAGCCTGCAGCCGTGTGTCGGCATAAAGCGCGGCCACGTCGCGGTGGAAAAGATACTGGATACCCAGGAAACGCTTGTAGCGCTCGATGCTGGCGAAGGACGAAGCCGACATGATTGAGCGGTCGACACCCTCATGGACGCTGCTGGTAACGCCTTTCAGACGTTTGGCGCGGCTTTGTTCGGTTGCGGGGAGTTTAGCGGTCGATCCGATCATGAGTACGCTCCTGTGCAATGTGAAAGGGACGCCGCCGCGATCAGAAGGCATAGCCAAGCCTCACGCTCGCAGTGGTGCGTTTGTAGGAATAGAGCCAGTCGATGTTGCTCTCGACGCGGGTGTGCTGGACAACCAACTCAGGAATGAGAGGTCCCAATTTCAGGACCGGCAGGCGGGCGATTCCGATGATATTGAATTGCCGGTCCTTGCGCTGTGCCTCGAATAATTCGCTGTAAGCGCGGTGCCGGCGATAGCGATAGGATCCCATGAGGAAGAGGCTCGCGACATTGCCGAAAGCCTTATTGATTCCGAGCCGGGCGCCCCATTGGCGATAGGCTTCGACAAGGCTCGGCGTGTCCTTCGCGACGGCATCCGGGCCGCCAAACACAGTCAAGGTCGGCGTCAGGGAATACCACACCGTGACCGCGATATCCGTGAGCGGCCCATTTTGCGGAGTGAAGGCCGCATCGCGATAACGGAAATCGCGATAATTGCCCTCGATCCTGACGAGGCTACGCGGCGGGAGAGTGTGCGTCCATTCCGCGTTGATACCTGGCGCTCTGTAGAGTTCCGATGATCCGAGCGAACCTATCTCGAATGAGGGCGAAAGGGAGATTGCGTCCCTGGCGGTCTGATATTGATAGCCCAGGCGCATGATCGCCGTTGCCTGGGAGTAATCATGATGGCCGGGATAGACGTCACCGAACAGGATGGCGCGTGCCCTGAGACCGCTATGATCGCCCAAGGGAAGGTCCTTTGCCAACATCGCCTCGAAGTTCACGCCCGCGGCCGCGATCGCAGGAGGGACCTGACGGTCTACAAGGCAGGTACCGTCATCGGTTGCCAGCAGGCAGGTATAGCTTGCCGACGACTGATTGAGATTGCTGCTGTACCCGGGGCCGATGGCAAGGCTGCCCTGCCAATTTCGGCGACGCTTGAGTGCGCCGAGATAGGCATCGACCGTGCCGATCACGCCCTGCGCTTGTGGCCCGTCGTGCGCGAGCAGGTCGCGCGCTGCCCGGAATGCGCTATCGGCTGCTCGATCCTTGTGGTTGTCGAAAAGGACGCGTGCGAGCTCCAGCCTACCCGGTACAAAGTCTGCCTTGATCGTCAACAGCGCCCGATAATGCCGTTCGGCGGCAGCCAGGTCGCCTTTCTCGCGAGCGAGCGCGCCAAGGGCATATTCGACGAGCATGGGATCGTGCCGAGCCAGCTTTTGATAGGCGGCGAGAAAACGGCGGACGTCGCGCCATTGCTTACGCGCTACCGAAACATACAGAGCCCGCCCGATTTCATCGACATTATCGCCGACGGCATAGGTCTGGCCGTCGATGGTCAGCGAAGAGGTGTCACCATCTAGCGCCTCGGCATCCTCGATCGCACGGGACTCTCGGTCCACGCGCTGGCGATCGAGTTGCTGATCGAGCCGCAGCCGCGTGTCCTGTCCGCCGCTTGTCTGCGCCTTCGCGAGGGGCGCGTGCAAGCAGGCCACCAGAGCAAGCACCGACAGCCTGGCGGGGATTGAAACAGGAAAGGCTGATCTGTCCATGGAGATGCTTGGCCGGATAGTTCGCGTGGAAAAAACCGGGGGCCTCCATCGGAGACCCCGGTTCCGAACTGGGTGATCAGTTCTTGGTGCCGCCAAAAGCGGCGCTGTATTGACGGTTCGTGCCGCTGAACGCGACAGTGCCCGCCAGCGCATTGACATTGGATCCAAAGAAGCGGCCGCTTACTACGCCGCTGGAGGCCAGCGGCGTGCCGCCCGCGCCGGTCGCGCTTGCGCCAGCGCCAGCAAATGCGCCGCCGGAGGCGATGGTAGCGGTACCGATGTTCACGCCATAGGTGCCGCCAGCATTGGCGAGGCTGCCCGTGAGCGTGCCGCCGCTGCCGGTGAACGATGCATTGAACGTGCCGTTCAGGACGCCCTTGCCCTGATAGTCGCTGATGCCCTTGACCGAGTAGCTGGCCGATCCGCTGGAGGGCACCGACGTCGACGCCCCCGTGCCGCCATAATAGACCGTGTGATCGCCGGCGGTGACGCTGGCCGTCTGCTTCCATTCACCGAAATAGATGTCGTGGCTGCCGACTTTGGCGAAGTCGAAACGGCCATATTGGCTGTGATCGGTGACGGTGCCGGTAACGGCGGTGAAGGTGGTCACGCCGTTGGCGTCAGTGCCGAGAATAGTCTGCAGCCCCTGAAAATCGATATACTGGCTTGCGGCGAGATTGGGCACATGGATACCGACCTTGCCGGCAGTGTGTGGGCCGCCAACGACGGTGCTGGCGGCGATCGTCACTTTCGAGGAATCGCTGGTTCCGCCGACCACCTGAGCCTGGGCGACACCGGCCAGGGCGCTTGAAAGGCCGAGGGCCAGACCGAGTACTTTGAGATGCGCAAACGTCATGTTACGTCTCCTGCTTGTTGGAGCGCCCGACATTTCGGACGCGTTCATCCAGGGTCGTCACCCATCATCTCGGTCTTGTGAGGATTGATGGATGTGGGCGGCGGCCCTGAATCTCGTCTCAGAACCTCCCGGTCAGGCTGAGGCGCACCGTTCGGCCAGGCGCGGGCAGCATGGAGCGTGACAGGGGGTCGAGATAATAGCGGTTGTTGAGATTGAGGCCCGACAGCTCGGCGCTGAAACGGTCGTTGATCCTGAACTTGGCGTAGGCATCCAACGTTACGATCTCGCCCCAAGTATAGGGGATGTTGAGCACGCACCCGCCGACACAGTCGTCGGCATTGGTGAATTCCGCGAGTTGCGGATTGTCGTAGCCGGCATACCAGGTGAAGCGCCCACCGACTTCGAGCCGGCGGTTGAAGAAGCGCCCTCCCACGGTCCAGTTGACAGTATCCTCGGGGGTCGCCTGCGTGAGCAGGAAGCCCGAAAGAAAGCCATATTTGACGCAATCGGGAACGCGACCGCGCGACGGGTCCAACTGGGTGGCGACGCTCTCGTCGCACACCTTGTTGGTGGTCATGTGGCTGGCGCCGAGGTCGGTGAAGAAGCTGCCATTGTCGAAGCGCGCCTGCAGCTCGAAGCCGGCGATCACCTGCTTGTCGATGTTGCTGAACATCAGGTTGGTGCTCCGCTCGATCACGTCGCGCGTCGTGTTGTGGAACCAGGTCAGCTTGAGATCGGCATGCTGCCCTTCACCGAGGCGAAACAGCGGCCGGAGATCCTGAATCCAGGCAGCTTCCCATGAGCGGATACGCTCGGGCTTCAGATCGCGCAGCGGGTTGATCGAGGCCGAGAAGCCGATCGTGCTCTCGAACATGCTGGGGAACCGATAGGCTCGCGCATAGCGGACATAGGCCCGGCTTGCGCTGCTGATATAGGCGGTGGCCGAAACCGTCGGCGCCCAGCCATGGCCGGTCTTGCGCTTGGCCTCTGTGACCGGAACGAACGTGCCATTCGCGACTGTGACGCACGTTCCTGAATAATTCGGGACGCTGGTCAGCGAACCATTGAGGCAGATATTACCCGCCCGCTTGAACTTTCCATCGGCATCTGGAAACCAGTCAGGACCTTTGAATGTGATATTGAACGGCTGTGGATTGGCAGCGTAGGCTTCGAGATCGTTCGGAATAATTATATCAATAAGTTCAGGAGGAAAGCCGCTCTCGGAATATACATTGCGTAAGTATGTTTCGTAGTCAGCCAAGCCTGAGCCGACTGTCTGGTAGGATGTGCTCCAGCTCGTCGTGACTGGCCGGCTGATCGATCCGCCCTGTCGTCTCAGATATTCCGGCAGGAAGTCGTCTTCCGCCCAGTATCCGGAATATGATAGGCCAGCATTGAGCTTGAGGAAGCTCGTCGGTCGCCATTCGCCGCTGAAGTTGATGCGATACTCCTCGCGCCGTCCCGCGCGAGGCAATTGCCGCCAGCCATTGGCGGCAGCCGTGGAGTATTCGTCTCCGGAGCGCAGGCGTTCGTGCTGCCAATTTCCTTCCAAAAGGAAGCTCAGTTTCGACGTCAAGTTGAACTGGTTGCTGGCGGAGATACCGTAGCGGTCATTGTCTGAATTGGAGATCGCGGTGTTGACGATGGTCGGGTCGCCGCCGAAGCGCGGATCGGCCGCAGCATTGGGGAATCCGCCCGCGCTGTAGGTGTCACTGACCGTATCGGTAGCCCAGGCCGTGGCGCGAAGATCGATCCAGCGGCTGTCCGGCTGCCACTTGTATTCGGCGTTATAGGCCTGCGCATGCACTTTGCTGAGCGGCCACTGGACATTCCCGAACGTAGGGCCGTCCACCGTGAAGATGCGCGACGGCAGAATGTCGCCGAAAGTCGCCTTGCTGTCGCGGAATCCGATCTGCAGCGCCTGATCGTCGGCGATGTGCCACGTCGCCTTGAACAGGAAGGATTCGAGCTTGCTGGACGTATTGGGGACTTCGTTGCCGGGCTCGTAGTTGAGGCCCAATTTGCGCACGAAGGTGTGGGAATTGAGGGGCAGATTTTCCTGGCTGTAATAGCCCGGGGCCGTTTCCCCCGAGAAATAGTTGCCCCGTTCGCGGAACGCATAGGCTCCGAAGAGATCGAAATCGCCTGCGCGGCCGGCGACGGCCAAGCGGATTGCACGGTCTCCGGCCGAGAAGGATTCGTTGTCGTCGGGCGTGCGCAAGTTCACCCGGAGCGAGGGATCGCAATAGGCATAGGTCGGCGACGCCCCGATGCCCTGGCAGACAAACCCCGGGATCGTCCGGTAGTCCTGGCCTGTGAGCAGCGTCGGAAGACGCGGATTGGTCGAGTTGTTGCCCCCTTCGAGCCGCAACTCGATCCCAAAATGTTCTCCTGGTTTCAGGATGTCGGCGGCATCAAGCGTGTTGATGACGACGGCGCCACCGGTCGAGCCGTTGACGCCCCGCGTCAAAACCGGCCCCTTCAGGACCTGGAGGCCGGATATCAGACTTGGGTCGACATAGCTGCGATTGCTTGCGCCATTATAGCCACGCCACACGGTCAGGGCCTGTTCGGTCCCATCGATGATGACGGGCACGCGGCCCGGCCCCTGGATGCCGCGAATGCTGGGATCGAGCGCGCCGCCGTTGCGTGCATCGCCGCTGAACACATTGACCATGCCCTTGAGCACGTCAGCGGTGTTGACGCCCTTGTAACGCTCCACCTCCTCGCGGCTCGCGAAGGTCGACGAGACATCCTGATCGTATATGGCGTCCTTCTGCCGAGCATCGCGCTCAGCACCGGTTTCAGAAGAAGCGAGAGCGGCGCCCTCGACACGAAGAGAACCCAACAGAACGGTGCCGGAGCCAAGCTGATCGGCTGTCGCGACAGAAACCTTGCGCAGCGAAACGGTCCTGCCGTCAACGCGGGCTACCAAGCCGGTAGAGGCAAGCAGGCGTTCTAACGCTTGCGAGGGTGTCATAGTGCCTTGCACGCCGGGAGATGAAAGGCCCCGGACTTGGTCGGCATCCATGCTAACCTGCAGCCCCGACTGCCGACCGAAGTCGGTCAGTGCGTCGGTAACAGGCTGTCGCGCTATGTCGAATGGCCGTGCGCGCTCGGGCGCGGACGACTGCGCCTGTGCCAGGGACGGCGCACATATTCCAGCAACCGCGGCCGAGGCGAGCAACGCACCAGCCCAAAGCGGGAGACTTCCAAACTTCCCGCAGCTCTCCGAACTCACCTGATCGATCCCCACATCAAAGTTGGCCTGACTCGTAATCGCTATTGCGAGGCAGTTGCATAACTTCAACGTTCGAACGCTGACCGATTCCAGAAAAAAATGGAGCGAGAGGAATTTTCTTGCGGTGTCTCTAGCCGACGGTGACAATCCGCAGCCAGGGAGACACTCGGGCAACTGTCATTTTATGGGCTCGCGCCAGCGCCTCCAGCGCCTGATCGGGATCCCGCAGATCAAAGACGCCGCTGACCCGCCGGCCCGGCAATCCAGGGCCTCTGGTGACGATGTAGCCCTTGTACCACGGGCGGAGCAGATCGATGACGTCGCCGATCGGCTGATCGTTGACGATTGCCACGCCCTCGCGCCACGCCGCTATCCTGTCCGGCCTGATCGTGCTGGGCGCTGGAGCGCCTTCACCCATCCATACCGACTGACCAGCAACCAACACTACACGATGCGGTGAAGCAGGATCGAGCGTTTCTACCGCGACACGCCCGCGCTGAACCGCCACGGCAGCGTTTCTGCCTATCTTGTCGACGGAAAAGGCCGTGCCGAGGACCGTCACCCGGTTATCCCCTACTACGACACGGAATGGCCGGGCCTTGTCATGCGCGACGTCGAGCCAGGCTTCACCTTGCAAGAGGTCCAGCCTTCTCCCCTTTGCATCCTCGGTGAACGCGATAGCTGTCAAAGGAGCAAGATGGACAGTACTGCCATCCTGTAGCCGGACCACGCGCAGTTCGGCGGTTCGGGTAACTTCATCCGAGCGCACCCGAAGCGCAAGGTCGGGGGCAACGAACCACGCGAAGCATGCAGTCAATACCAGCGCCGAGAACGTCCCGGCGCGTCCGAGCTTTGGAAGTCTGGCTCGATGCTTGGACAGCGCCGGTGATGTGCTTGCGCACATAGGGCCGACAGCCGTCATCAACCCGTAGACATGCGTTGTCTCCTCCCATGCGGCAAGGTGCGCGGGGCTGGTAGCGAGCCAATCGATGAACTGGACATGCAGTGCCTCATTGTCCGGCTCGCCCTCGAGCCGAACCAACCAAGCGGAGGCCTGGCGGCTGAGATCGCTCCGCATTGGATCCGCCTCGTTTTGCCCGGTCATCGCGCTTCCCGCATTTTCCATCTGCGCGCAGGGCGCGCGCTTTCCAGTGCTTTATGCATTTAACGAACGTGCCTACTGCAATTCCGGAAATTTCTCGAAGAAGGGCTCAATGGCGGCGCCGCAAGGCCTTTTTGCAAAATTCTACAGCCTCGATCACCAGCTCGGACACGAGACTCTTCGATATACCAAGCTCCTGCGCGATCTCTATCAACTTCATGTCCTCGAAGCGGTGCATTTCGAATGCCCGGCGGGTCCGGACCGGTAATTGCTCCAAGGCCTTGCGAACCATGGCGAGTTCGTCTTTCGCTTCCACGCTCGCCTGTTGGGAAGGCTGGTCGCTCGGGATGAGCTCGGCCGCGACGGTGGCTTCGGTCGCGAAGATTCGACTCGCGCGCCCATCACGCCGTTGCCTGTCCAGCGCAAGGTTATGGACGATCCGGAAGAGATAGCCGGTCGGTTCTTCAAGGGTGGGCGACCTAGCGGTAGCGCGGAAGCGTAACCAGGCGTCCTGAACCACATCTTGCGCTTCTGCGGAATCGCCAGTGATCCTCGTTGCGTAACGAAGAAGGTCCGCTTGAGCGGCAAGAAATACCTGAAGGCTATCGATTTTAGACACCCAACCCGACGTCCCAACCTAACGGTGATATGAACCAGCGCGGGTAGCATTATCTTTGTTGCGAACCAATCGCATTTAGTTCGAATCCACGCTGGGTTTGTTCTGCGGCTACAGCTGGCCTGACGCGACCCCCTGAAGCGGCGATAGTCGGCAAGGTCGGAGAAGTTGGCGCTCCCGCGCAGCAGGAGCGCATCCTTTATGGCAGCCTTGAGATAGCCATGGGCGCTTTCGGTTGCGAACGCCGCGTCGTGGGTCTTTGCTGCGGCGGTTCATGTGTCCCCCGCGGCGAAGTGGGCCATTTGGTCGGCATAGGCCTTCCGAAAGGCAGGCCGGGACGTGAGACGCTCCACGTAGGCGTGACATGCCGGATACCCTTCGAGCCCATCGAACTTATGGACTTGTCGGAGGACGTCAGCCATCAGGAGGTCGGCCACGGTGAATTGTCCGGCTGCGAGCCATTGCTTGTCGGCCAGAACCGCTTCCATCCGATCGAGCCGGGCCTTTAGGAAGCCTTCCACGAACTTGGCCTCGGGCGCTTCCCCGGGATAACCCATGAATCGGAACAGCGCCCAGGGCTGGCTCGGCAGGTCGACGGAATTGAGCGCGGCTATGACCCACTCCAGCACCTCGGTGCGGCTGCGCCGGTCCGTGGGCATGAGCGCCGGGCTTTTTTCCGCAAGGTGCAACAGGATCGCACCGCTCTCGAAGATCGTGAGGTCCCCATCGGTCAGCCAAGGCACCTGGCCGAATGGCTGCGCTGCCAGATGATCGGGGCCGCGATCACGAAACGGCGTGCTTTCCACCCGATAAGCCAGCTTCGCTTCCTCCAGGGCCCAGCGGACCCGCAGGTCCCGCACGAGGCCGCGCGGCATTTCCGGAACCCAGTCATAGGTGGTGAGGATCAACTCGGTCATTCGCGGTCTCCATGAAAAACGGGAAGCTTGTCGTGCCAGCCGCGCCGGCCTTGTTCGTGACTTTCGCGCTCAGCCTCATTCGGCAGGTGTTCGTGGATCAGGGTCACCACGGTGCTTCCATCGAA
>Ga0268266_10003497_pt1 | contig 15627 bp, 14 predicted proteins | sample KBSS13metaG_FD_190356 | JGI IMG/M metagenome (GOLD analysis project Ga0268266, IMG submission 190356) | Switchgrass rhizosphere microbial communities from Kellogg Biological Station, Michigan, USA - KBS S1-3 metaG (SPAdes) (version 2) | ecosystem: Host-associated > Plants > Roots > Rhizosphere...
GCATGCACCAAGAGGCTTCCAAGACCACGCTGCCCGAACCGGTGGCGGGAGGAGAGACGAAATGAACGACGCCGGCACTCCGCCGACCCTGCCACTGATCCCCACGGTGCCGCCCCCCCTCGGGATGCCGCACCTGACCAATGTCGGGATCGGCTTCGAAGCCGATAGCTACAGCGACTGGATCGACGAAAGCATGTCCTGGAAGCAGACCTGCTACGTCGGCGACTGGTCGCCCCTGCTTCTGAAGCTCCGGGTCACGGGACCTGATGCGATGAGGTTCTTCGCCGACATCTCGATCAACGACTTCTCCCGCCTCGCAGTCGGTCGTGCTCGGCATATCGTCCTCTGCAACGACACTGGAAAGGTGATGGGCGATGGCGTCCTGATGCGCCTGGGAGCCGACGACCTGCTGTTCACCAGCGGACCGGGCGTCCCCTGGGCCTCCTGGTGTCTCGCGCACGGGACCTACGACGTCGAGGCCCGCGACGAGAGCATGGATCGCTTCATCTTCCAGGTTCAGGGGCCGGAGTCCCTGCGCGTGCTCGAGGAGCTGACCGGAACGGACCTGCGAGGCATCGAGTTCATGGGATTCGCGGAGCGCGAATACGACGGGATGCGCTTTGACGTCCTTCGCCAGGGTATGGCGGGCGAGCTTGGCTACGAGCTGCACGGCCGGTTCGCGGACTCCAATCGGATGTGGGACGCGATCGTCTCCGCCGGCACGCCCCACGGGCTTCGCCGGCTTGGCGCCCGGGCCAAGATGGTCAATCACGTCGAGGCCTGTTTCCCCACTCCGAGCGTCGACTACATCCCGGCCTGGTTCGCCGCCGACGTTCTTGATTTCGGTGAATCGATGGCTGCCTCGGAGATGCCGATGTGGGACTTTGTCTCAAATCATGCCGGTAGCCTCGCGGTCGCGGGGGTCGAGGATCTGTACTTCAGCCCGGTCGAACTCGGGTGGGGTCGGGCGATCGACGTCAAGCGCGAGTTTCGCGGTCGCGATGCTCTCGTCGCCGAGCTGGCCGAGCCACGCCGTCACATCGTCACGTTGGTCTGGGACGCGGAGGACGTGGCCGACGTTTGGACATCACTTCTGAGAGACGGGGAGCCCTTCGAGCAGATGGAGATGCCCCGGGGACCGCTCGGCTGCGTGCGCGCCGATCGAGTCTTGGCCGGCGACATCGAGGTGGGCATATCCGTCTCGCGCTGCTACAGCTATTTCTTCCGGCAGATGCTCTCGCTCGGTGTGATCGACGTCGCCAGGACCGAACCTGGGACCCGGGTCGAGGTGGTGTGGGGCGCGGCCGGCTTTCCTGAGAAGAAGATCAAGGCGACGGTAGCTCCGGCTCCCTACAAGCCCGACAACCGCCGGGTCGACGTCTCACTGCTTCCCACTTACATCTGACGCGAGCTCGCGCTTCGTGCTCGAGCGCAAGCGGGACGGAGTGGGCGGGCGGGGATCTCAGCCGATCGAGATCTCGTGGCCGGGGTCGTCACCGACCCGGGCGATCTCGGTGTCGAGCAGAAATCCGGTCACCGGGCAGATGTACTCTCGGTAGACGACCTTCGCCGCCATCTCGGGATCTTCGGTCGCGAACTCCGGGCCTACGGTGTCGATCGCGATCTCGCGCATGCGACAGCAGTCCCGGAAGTTGGCTTTCGCCGGGCCGAGGTCGGCGCCGCTCGCCCACCACCGGCCGGCGACGATGTGGAGCAGATCTCCGATCGATCGCGCCCCGGCGGGAGGATCCTGAGGCTCGACCGGTTCGGTGCCTCCGAGGCGCTCGCGGCGCCGGCCCAGCCGAACCTCGATGGTTCGATCGGCGTTGACGACCTCCCCGTGGATCACGACACCGTAGACACGCTCGGCCGCCTTCGGGTCCAGATAGCCGGCCACCACGTCGCGCTGGACGAGATCGGGGTCGCGGCGGAGGGGATCGCCAAAGCCGGGACTTGAAGGCGAGACGAATTCGATCACGTCTCCGTCGATCATCGACACAGGTGCTCCCTTGAAGGCGATCGGTTCATGCTCGCCGGTGAGCTCTTCAAGCGAGGTCGGTACCGATCCGACCTTCATCTGGGCCAGCGCGTCGCTGCCGCGGCGAATCTTGAAACGCCCCATGCTTCCCATCGAGCCGCCGAAGAGGCCCTCTCCCTTGGGGAAGCTGTCGTTGGCGTAGAACACCATCTCCGCCCCCGCCGACCCAAACGGAGTGAAAGCTTCGCGGAAGCTGACGCCGGCGCGGTGGCGACCGGCGCCGTCCAGGCCGGCGGGGGAGATGCTTCTGCCGAGCACGACGATCGGATACTGCGCCTCGACATCCTCGCTGTTGTAGCCGATGCCGTCCGGGATCCACCAATGGCCGCCGAGATCTACTCCGTCGCGCCCCGGTCGACCCGCGAGGGAACCCATCATCGCGTTGGTGTCGGGAAAGATGAACGGCTCGCCGCTTGCGCCGGCCCCGGCAACGATGGGGCCGTAGAAGTGGTGGACGCTGGGCCCGAGCGTCCGGGCACGACTCTCCTCGTCGCCGCTGCAGAGCATCTTTCCGATCGCGGCGCCGGCGACGTGGGCGAGCATCGGCGACGTCAACGCCCCCGATGGGCTCGTCGCGGCCGGGTAGTCGGCGCAGTTGAGCAGGCCCGGCGTCGGATCGAACAGGATCCGTCGGTAGGCGCCACCGTAGGCCCCGCCGAGCTCCGGCACGAGTTGCGGCACGATCGCGCAGAGCGCGGTCCCGGCAAACGAGGCCAATGTCACGTTGATCGATCCCGCGACCTGCGGGTCGGTGCCCTCGTTGTCGACGACGATCCGGCCATCGCTCTTGCGGAGGTTCACCTGATAGCGATAGATGCCTCGGTCGCCAGGAACGGCCGCCTCGGTGAAGGCATGATGAGACCACCGTCCGTCCGGGATAGCCTCCAGGCGCTCCTCGAAAAGCTGCTCGCCGGCGTCGAGGATGCGCTTCATCACGCCCTTGACCAAGGACGGGCCGTAGCGCTCGGCAAGCGCCGCGATCTTGCGGCTGCTCGCCTCATTGGCGCCGATCGAGGCGCGCAGGTCCATCTGTGCGAGATCGGGGAACCGCGACTGCCGCATGAAGAGCGCCTCCAGGTCTTCATCGAGCTCCCCTGCCCTGACGATGCCCACCGGCCGCCAGCTCATCGGCTCCTGCCAGACATCTTCGGCCTGGACGCAGAAGCTGCCGGGGACGGTGCCGCCGACATCGGACATGTGAGTCGCGTTGGCGACCCAGCAGAAGATCATGTCGTCGACGAAGACCGGGGCCAAGACCGTGACGTCACTGTGGTGTGCGGCGGCGATCCAGGGGTCGTTGCAGACGAACTGATCGCCGGGACGGACCTTGTCGCCGCGATGCTCGAGCATCCAGCGCACGGCCATCGAATGGGAGTTCGAGAACCATTGGACACCGGAGCCGAGGAAGAGGAGCTCGCCATCCTCGGTGAGCATCGTCGCCTGGTAATCGCGGGTCATCATCGTCACCGGCGAGACGCACAGCTTCTGCAGCAGGTCGCAGTGCTCCAGATTGACGTTCATCAAGGCGTAGCGGATCACCTCGAGGGTGACGGGGTCGACGTCGGTGTCCACGTCCTGGTGGAGACGCGTCCCGGCCTTCACGGACGGCGGTGAGGCGGCGACGTAGCTTCGTCGGAGCCCGTCCCAGTGGTTCGTCTGGTCGTCGTTCATCGCACACCTCGCAGCTGCAATACGAGGTTGCCGGCCTCGTCCGAACGCAGTGTCTGGCCCGGCGCCACGGGGACGGCCGTGTGGGGGAGCTGGACGATCGCCGGCCCCGCCACGGTGACGTCCCGTGGTGGCGAGCCCTCCCAGATCGCGGATGCGATCCATTCTCCGGATTCGGGCCAGTAGATCTCGCGCGAACCGGTGGCTCCCTGGCCGGGGCCTGATCGGGGCGCCGCCGGCGCGGGGGTCTCGTGGGCGACGGATACCGCGATACGCAGCGCGAAGACTTCGATCGCGTTGAAGACGGCGACTGCCGCCTCACCGTAATGCCGAGCGTACTCGGCGACAAATGCCGCTTCGACCTCGGCGACGGTCCCGTCTCCGATCGGCCCGGTGGGGAGGGGGAGGGGGACCTCGTGCATGTACTGCTCGGCATAGCGCGCCATCGCGGTCCGATCGACCGCGATCTCGTCCTCTCCGTAGCCGGACTGAACCATCGCGGCCACCGCCTCGGCTTCCGCCGCGGCGAGCTCCTGGCGGAGTGACGCGGCGTCAAGAGGCGCCCGGAGCGAGCACTCTCGCTCGAACACCCGCATCGAGTCGGTTGCCGCGATGCCGTAGGCGGAGAGCGTCGACGCGCCGTTGCCCATCGGGATCACCACCTCCGCGGCCCCAAGCTCCTCGGCAAAGGCGAAGGCATGAAGGGGACCCGCGCCACCGAAGGCATACAGGGAGAATTCGCGTGGATCGAGGCCCTGCTCGATCGTGCGTTGGCGGATCAGGGTCGCAGCGTTATGGCTGTTCACCCTGATGATCCCGGCCGCGGCCTGCTCCAGCTCGAGGCCTGCTTCCGCGGCGACGCGTCCGACCGCGCTCGCCGCCGCGTCGGGGTTCAGCTCCATGCGGCCACCGAGAAAGCGATCGGGGTCGAGCAGGCCGAGGACGACGTCGGCGTCGGTCACGGTCGGCTCGGTGCCGCTTCCGTAGCAGGCCGGGCCGGGCGAAGATCCCGCCGAGTGAGGTCCGACCCGAAGCCCGCCGCCGTGTGGATCCACATGGGCTATCGATCCACCTCCACAGGCGATCGACCGGATGTCGAGATGAGAGATCCGGAAGGTGTATTGGTCGATGACCTGCGTGCCCGACAGGATCGGCCTGCCGCCGACGATCAGGCCGACCTCGAAGGAGGTGCCCCCCATGTCGGTGGCGATCACGTTGACGTGGCCGCTGCGGCGCGCGATCTCCGCGGTGCCTGCCAGGCCGCCCGCCGGGCCGGAGCCGATCGTCTGGACCGGAAGACGACGGGCGACATCGAAGGACGCGACGCCGCCGTTGGACTGCATGATGAACGGCTGGTGGCGGAGGCCGGACTCGGCCAGCGCTCGACTCAGGTCGTCGAGGTAGCGAATCGAGGCCGGACCGACGTAGGAGTTGATCACCGTTGCCACGGTGCGCTCGTACTCACCCTGCCGCGGCGCCGTTTCCGCGGAGAGGCTGACGAAAAGGTCAGGCCGACGTGCGAGGATCGCGTCCCGGAGGCGCTGCTCGTGGATCGGGTTGCGGAAGCCCCACATGAGCGCGATCGACACCGCCTCGGCGTCGGTCGAGATCACGGCCTCGGCGGCATCCTCGACCGCGGCATCGGTCAACTCGGCAAGGATGGAACCGTCGCGCGTGACCCGCTCGGCCACCTCCTTGACCATTCGCCTTTCGATCAGCGGGGCGGGCCGATCGGTCTCCCGGACGTTGAGGATCCGGTCGGCCGGCGCGCCCGCGGTCCGGCCGTTCCCTCGCATCATCGTCAGTGCGTCTCCGTGCCCACGGGTTGCCAGCAGCATCACCTCGGCGCCCTTGCGCTCGACCACGAGGTTGGTGCCGATCGTCGTTCCGTGGCTGAAGCGCTCCGTCTCGGCGAGCAGGTCAGCGGAACTCGTGCCCGCCTCCTCGGCGAGGCGCGAAAGTCCGTTCATCACGCCGTCGACCGGCGTGGTCGCGTGGGTCGAGAGGACCTTGGCGTGAAGGACGCCACCGGAGTCGTCGATCGCGACGCAGTCGGTGAACGTTCCGCCGATGTCGACGCCGATGACGTAGGTCAAATCAGTCCCCTGGCCTGTCGGACGCGCGGAGCTCGACGCCGGCCCATGCCTCGACCGATTTGGCGAGGGCGGTCATGTCCTCGTCGGGCCCGAGCTGCGCGACACTGAACTGCCAGAGATGGCGGACGGCCGAGCCGACGAAGATCGGCACTCCCTCGTCCTCCGCCTCTTCGGTGAACAGACGGACGTCCTTGTACATGCCGCCGAGAGCGAACCCGGCGTCGAAGGTCCCCGGCAGCACATGGCGTGGGAATTTCACCTCGGTCGCCGTGTTCTTCCCCGAGCCCGAGTTGATCACCTCGACCATCAGCGTCGGGTCGAGCCCGGCCTTGACGCCGACCGCAAGGGCCTCGGAGGTCGCGGCGATCGCGGTCGCCGACAGATAGTTGTTGGCGAGCTTCATCACCTGGCCGAGGCCGGGCTCATCGCCCACCTCGAAGATCTTCGACCCGAGTACCTCGAGCAGGGGGCGCACAAGATCGAGATCGGATCGTGACGCGGCGACCATCACCGCGAGGCTGCCCGCCTCGGCTCCGGACACACCGCCGCTGACCGGCGCGTCGACGTAGGCGATCGACTGTTCGGCGAGCTCTTTGGCGACCCGCGCGGCCGCCCGCGCGCCAACGGTGGAGAGGTCGACGACCCGCCGTACGGCATCGCCTTCATGCAGACCCTGTTCCCCCAGCGCCACCGCGGTCAGGATCGACGGAGAGGGGAGGCTCGTGAACACGGTCTCAGCCTGGTCGGCCACCGCGGCGGCGGATGGGGCACCCGTCGCGCCCTCTCGTTCGAGAGCGGCGACGGCCTCCCGGTCGACATCGAAGACGAGTAACTCCTGACCGGCCGCAAGCAGCCGTCGACACATCGGTCGGCCCATGTTTCCCAGGCCGACAAATCCCAACTTGGTCATCTCGTGCTCCTTATCCGTCAAGTCGCTCGGCACGCCTACTCCAGAGACGGAGACAGCGGGTCGGCGCCAACCTGTGCCAGCCCGGAGGCTGCTGCGTGCCTGAGGTGGTCACGGCACGCCAACGCAGCCGCGTGCAGGTCTCCTCGAAGAATCGCATCGATGAGCAGGCGCATCTCCTCCAAGGTTCGCTCTTGACGACCCGGTGAGCTCAGGGACGCCGCCCGGATCATGCGGACGCGAGCCTGAAGGCCTTCGTGGACGGAACGGATGACGCTGTTCCGGGCTCCGTCCAGGAGCGCCGCATAGAGGCGATCCTTCGAGTTGAGCACCAGCCGCACGTCGCTGTCTGCCCCGATGACGGCTTCGAAGTCGTCGAAGGCCTCCTGCAGGCGCGTTCGCTGCACGTCGGTCGCCCGTTCGATGAAGCACCGCACCGCCAACTCCTCGAGGGCGGCGCGCACTTCGATGAGTTCGCGGGCCTCCGTCGCGGTCGGGATGACGACGATCGCGCCCTTCTGGGGGACCGTTTCGACCAGACCTTCGGCCTCGAGCTCCCTCAGTGCCTCGCGGATCGTGCTTCGTGAGACGCCGGTCAGCTCGATCAGTTCGCGCTCGACCAGGCGCTGGCCGGGGCGGTATCGGCCATCCAGGATGGCTTGCCTGAGGACATCCAGGACCCGTTCGCGGAGAGGAGCCGCTGACCGGCCGACGCGGAGCAGGTTCAAGTTGCCGTTCTCCTCCGCTCCTCTCGCGCTCACACTCGGGACACTATCGAATGATCGTCATACGTAAAGACAATCTGCTCAGAAGTGGACAAGATATGTATGGTGATATGACCAAAAGGGATCGGACTAGGAGAGGTATCGAGTTGAGCGAACTGGGGAACGGGACGACGCCGGCCGACATCACGGCGAAGGTCCTGCAGAGCTTCGATGGGTGCGGAGACGAGCGTCTCCAGACGGTGATGAAGGCGTTGGCTTCCCATCTCCACGAGTTCGTGACCGAGGTCGATCTCACCGAAGACGAGTGGCGCAAGGCGATCGAGATCCTTACCGCCACCGGACACATCACCGACGAGAAGCGGCAGGAGTGGATCCTCTGGTCCGACACGCTCGGGGTCTCGATGTTGGTCGACGCCCTCGCGCATCGACTGCCGCCCGGGGCCACCGAGTCGACGGTCCTCGGCCCCTTCTTCGTCCCCGCCTCGCCGCTGCGGCCGAACGGGGCGCACCTGGATGAGATGCCCGCCGGCCGGTCCGCCCTGATCCATGGTCGAGTCCTCTCGCTCGACGGGACGCCGTTGGCCGGGGCAGAACTGGACGTTTGGCAGAACGGTGACAACGAGCTCTACGCCGTCCAGGACCCCGACGCGCCCGAGTTCCACCTACGGGGACGTTTCCAGACGGATGCCGACGGTGTCTATGAATTCATCGCCGTCCGGCCGACCCCTTACCCGATCCCGTTCGATGGGCCGGTCGGCAAAATGCTCGATTCGACCGGTCGTCACCCGTGGCGACCGGCGCATATCCACATGATCGTTCGTGCTCCCGGGCACCAGACGGTCACCACGCACCTTTTCGACAGCGAGAGTCGGTATCTGGACTCGGACGCGGTGTTCGCGGTGAAGCCGTCGCTGTTCCGCGACTTCGTGGTGCGCAGCGCCGACGACCCGGAGCGCCCCGAGGGGGTCGAGGGCGAGTGGTACTCGCTCGAGAGCGACTTCGTCCTCGCACCAGGGGGCACCGAGGAGCCGATCGATCCCGGGCGCACCGCCTGATGCGCTTCGAGCACGAGGGGCAGGCAGCCAGGGTCGTCTTCGGTCCTGGTCGGGCGATCGACGCCGTCGCCGAGGTCGAGAAGCTCGGCGGCCGGCCGATGGTGATCGTCGGCGAGTCCGCCGCCGAGATCTCGCGCCCGCTTCTCGAGCGAGTCGGGAACATCGAGGCTGATCGGATCGCCCGCGTCCGTCAGCACGTGCCCGTCGAGGATGCGGACGCCGCACGGTTGCGGGCCGCCGAGGTCGGGGCGCATTCTCTCCTCGCCGTCGGTGGCGGCTCGGCGATCGGACTGGCGAAGGCAGTGGCGCTGACCACGGGACTGCCGATCGTCGCCGTCCCGACCACGTATTCAGGTTCCGAGATGACCGCGGTGTGGGGGATGACCGAGAACGCGGTCAAGACGACCGGGCGCGACACGAGGGTCGCGCCGAAGGCCGTCGTCTACGACCCTGAGCTGACCTATTCCCTGCCTCCCGAGGTCACCGCGGCGAGCGGGCTCAACGCGGTCGCCCATTGCGTCGACTCCCTTTGGGCGGAAGGCCGGGATCCGCTGACGGAAACGATGGCGGAGCGGGGGATCGCGTCGCTTGCGCAGGGCCTACCGGCGGCTATCGCAGAGGCGAGCGGGGAGGCGCCCCGGTCCCTTTGCCTGGTCGGGGCGTGGTTGGCCGCCTCTGCCTTCGCGGGCGCGGGGTCGAGTCTTCACCACAAACTGTGTCATGTCCTCGGCGGTCGGTTCAATCTTCCGCACGCCGATACCCATGCGGTCGTCTTGCCCTGGGCGACTCGTCTGGCGGTTCGACAGGTCCCCGAGGCGGGCGCGGTCATCGGCCGCGCCCTCGGGTCGGAGGATCCCGTCGTCGGCCTGCGGGCGCTCTCGGTTCGGCTGGGGGCGCCCCAGACGCTTGCCGAGTTGGGCCTCACCCGCGCGCAAGCCTTGGAGGTCGCCGACGATCTGCCGCTCGACCGGCTCGCCACGCCGTTCGAGGTCGACCGCGGCGATCTCCGCGAGCTGCTTCTCGGTGCCACCGAAGGAGAGCCGACTTGAGCGGCCGGTCCAGGAAGAACGGCAAGGTCGCGGTCATCACCGGCGCGGCCTCGGGCATCGGTGAGGCCATCGCCCGAAGGTTCGACGAGGTCGGATTCGACCTCGTCCTCGCCGATATCGAGGCCGAGCCGCTCGAGCGGGTGGCCGGCGACCTGCGGGCGCTCGCGGTTCCGACCGACGTCGGGAGCGCCCGCGAGGTCGAGGAGCTGGCAGTGCGGACGATCGACCGCTTCGGCCGCGTGGACGTCCTCTGCGGCAACGCCGGCGTCGTCGGCGGGGCAGGTGAGCTCGGCGATCTGAGCGATGCCGACTGGCGTTGGGTCTTCGACGTGAATCTGTTCGGGGCCGTGCATGGGGTCGAGTCGTTCCTGCCGCACCTGCTGGCGAATCCGGAGGGAGGGGTGATCGTCCACACGGCTTCCGATGCCGGGCTGATGGTCGCCCCGTTTCTCGCTCACTACAGCGCCTCGAAAGCGGCGATGATCTCGTTCTCGGAGTCGGTGCGGCTCGAACTCGAGCGAGAGGGACGGAACGATGTGGCGATCTGCGTCCTCCTGCCGGGCCCCGTGCGGACCCGGTTCGGTGACACGGGTCGGCACCGACCCGCCCGGTTCGGTCCCCATCGCGACATGACCATGGACAAAGAGGTATGGGACGCGATCGAGCCGTCCATGATCACGCCCGAGGAGGTCGCCGAGGCAGCCTTGAAGGCCGTCTCGGGGCGGCAGTTCTGGGTCCCGCTCCATGGGCGGCGTGAGCAGGAGTTCCTTGGGCGGTCGGATGAGATCCGGGCCGCCATGCGTGATGCCAGTTAGTATGCTTGTCGGACAATCTGTCGTCAGCTCGTAGGAGGACCTTTCTTGCACGCCACCACCCAGCCTGCATCGGCGCCGCTCCCACACGATGTCCCGGCTGGAGTCGACCCGAACGAGATCGGGCGCCTCTTGGTCCGGTGCCCGGATCAGCCGGGGATCGTCGCTGCGGTCTCGCGCTTCCTCTTCGAGTGCGGCGCGAACATCGTTGCCTCCGACCAGTACACGACCGATCCGGACGGCGGCGTCTTTCTGCTGCGTGCCGTCATCCATCTCCCCGATCTGATGTCCGAGCGGGACTCTCTGGAACAGGGCTTCCAAGAAGAGGTGGCCTCGCAATTCGAGATGAGCTGGCACCTTGCCCCGGCGGTCGAGCAGAAACGGGTGGCACTGATGGTCTCCCGCTACGACCACTGCGCGCTCGATCTTCTGTGGCGGGCGCAGCGCGGGCAGATCCCGATGAACATCGGCGTCGTCATCTCCAATCACTCCGACCTCGCTGACCCGGTGCGTGGCTTCGGGGTGCCCTACGTCCATATCCCGGTCACCGCCGACACCAAGGCCGAGGCCGAGGAACATCAGCTGGAGCTGCTGCGCGGGAACTTCGATCTCGTCGTCCTCGCTCGCTACATGCAGATCCTCAGCGGGAGCTTCCTCGAGCAGGTCGGCTGCCCTGTGATCAACATCCACCATTCGTTCCTGCCGGCGTTCGCGGGCGCGAATCCCTATGCGCGAGCCAAGGACCGCGGCGTGAAGCTGATCGGGGCGACCGCGCATTACGCGACCGTCGATCTCGACGAGGGGCCGATCATCGAGCAGGACACGATCCGCGCCACCCACAGCGACACCGCCTCCGACCTGGAACGCCGCGGCGCCGATGTCGAGCGCACCGTGTTGGCGCGCGCGGTCGACTGGCACTGCAACGACCGCATCGCCCGCCTCGACAAATCGACGGTGGTGTTCTAGCCGGGGCTCGCGCGCCGTCGACCGAGGCGGCGGACGAGGAGCGGGGCGGCTCCGAGCATCACCATCAGGCGCAGCAACTGGACGGCGAGGACGAAGGTCGTGTTCGCACCGCTGCCCACCGCGACCGGCAGGACCGCGTAGAGACCACCGGGGGTGGTCGCCAGGTAGCCGTCGAGCAGCGAAGTTCCCGTCGCGGCGCTGAGCGCTGCTCCGAGGCCGAAGCAGAGAAGCACCGCTGCGACAACGAGGCCGGCGACCGGCGGCAGGAGCCCGGCGACGCGACGGATCGTGGCGCGATCGAAGCGCAGGCCGATCTGCAGACCGATCAAGGCGAAACCGAATTCGCGGGCCACGGTCGGGATGTGCGCCGATCCGCTGAGTCCGCATACCGCGAGCACGCCGGCGATCAGGAGGGGACCCAGCATCGACGGGGCCGGCAGCCTGAGGCGGTGTCCCAACGCGACGCCGACGATGCCTCCGAAGATCACCAGAAGCCATCCCCAGGCGTTGCCGAGAGTCGAGTCCATCGCGGTCGTGGCGCCATGGCCGGCGAAGGCCAAGGAGACGACGATCGGCGTCGCCAGGCTGACGACTAGGACGCGGAAGTACTGCATGAAGGCGACGAGGCGATCATCGGCGCCCAGTTCACCGGCCATGGGAACGATGCCGGTCGCCCCACCGGCGATCATCCCCAGCGAGGCGGTGATCGAGTCGAGCCCGGTCAGGCGAGCGAGCCAGATGCCGCCGAGAAGGGTCAGCGCCAGGGTGGCGAAGTTGACCAGCAGCACCGGCCCCCAGCCGAGGCCGAGGCCGGTGAGGGCCGAGGCCTGGAAGAGCTGACCGAGGGTCACGCCGGCGATCGCCTGGCCGAGGTGAAAGCCCGCTCTCGGCATCCGGATACGCGCGCCTCGAAGGAGGGCATGCACGAGGCCGACCACCACACCGGCGAGGAGATAGGCCGAGGGGAGGCCGATTCGATCGGCGCCGTAGCCGACGGCCAGGACCCCGACGCCAACCTCGAGCCAGTCGACTTTATGGGTGGTCTTCAGCAGTGGGTCCGGCTCGAAGGGGGGAACTACGGCGGGACTGCGGAGACTACGGATTTCAAGGAATGTATGCTTGTATGACGATGATGAAGAATGAGGAGATTCGCGAAGGTGTGATCGTCGTCGGCGCGGGCCCCACCGGTGCCCTGACCGCGCTGGGACTGGCGCAGCGAGGAGTCGAGGTGCTCCTCCTCGAGGCGGAGGATGAGGTGGTGGCCTCGCCGCGGGCGATGGTCTACCACTGGGCCGTTCTCGAAGGGTTGGATCGTCTCGGGGTGCTGCGGGATGTCGAATCCCGTGGATTCACCACCCAAGACTTCATGCTGCGCGTGTTCGAGACCGGCGAGGACGCACGGATGAGCCATTCCGTCCTCGAGCCGATCACGGCCTACCCGTACAACGTGCATCTCGGCCAGCATCGCGTCGTCGAGGTCGCCCTGGAGCATCTGCGCAGACTGCCGAACGCCGAGGTTCGGTTCGGCAGCCGCGTCGAGTCGGCGGAGAGCGTCGGCGACCGGGCAGCGGTCGAGATCGTGGGGCCAGGCGGACCGGCGCGGATCAGCGCTCCTTGGGTGCTGGCTGCCGACGGAGGGCGGAGCGCCGTGCGCTCGAGCCTCGGGCTGAGCTTCGACGGGATCACCTGGGATCACCGGTTCGTCGCGACCAACATCTACTTCCCGTTCGACGAGGCGGGGGACTTCTTCGTCGCCTCGATGCTGCTCGACCCCGATAACGGGGCGATCGTCGCCCGTATCGACGACGAGGGCATGTGGCGTTGGACCTGGGGCGAGTCGGCCGACCTGCCGGTCGAGTCCGTCGCCGATCGTCTCCCCGCGCGTTTCGCCGCTCTCGGGATGGGCGACAGCGGCTATGAGGTCGCCAGCTTCACTCCGTACCGCATGCACCAGCGGGCGGTTCCGAACATGCGTAGCGAGCGCGTCCTGCTGCTCGGCGATGCAGCCCACGTGACCAACCCGACCGGTGGGCTCGGACTGACGAGTGGGCTCTTCGACCTGTTCGCGCTGATCGAACCACTGCGTGGCGTGATCGACGGCGAGGTAGGGACCGAGGTGCTTGACGAATGGTCTCGTGAGCGCCTCGACAAGTTCCTCCAGGTTGCCTCCCCGATGGCGAGCCAGTTCAACCGGGACGTCTACCTCGAGCGCGACCTGGACAAACGACGGGCGATCGTCGCCGGCGCCAAGGAGGCGATCGCCGACCCCGAGATGAACCGCGGGCGACTCCTCGCTTTCAAGGGACTGGAGACCGGACTTCCCGAGGCCGTCGGCCGGCCGGTCGGTGGCGCCTAGGCCGGAGCCAGTCGGGCGAGCAGCAGCTCGAGCACCTCGCTGCTGTTCCGCTCCATCATCATCCCGTGGCCGTTGCCGGGGAAGCCGTGCTCATCGAGGCGGATGTGGTCGACGTCACAGCCCGCGGCGCGGAGAAATGCTGCCGTCGCGGGATCGGCCAGTCCGACCATCGAACTGGGGGCCGTCACCAGCGTGATCGGCACGCGGCTCAGGTTGACCAAGTGACGAGGTTGATCGGGGTCGAGTTCGCCGGCGTCGTCGACGGGCGGGTCGAACTCGAAGGGCGCCGCGGCCAGACCCCAGTCGAGTGAGAGGCCGATCTCGGGTCTCTTCAGGAAGGGAGGTCCGATCGGCTCGATCGCGACCAGTCTCGTCACCGCGTCCGGCCGCGCCTCGGCGGCAAGGAAGCCGGCGGGCCCGCCTGCCGAGTGGGAGAAGACGACCGCAGGTCCGATCTGGTCGAGCAACTCGGCCAGACAACGTTGCTCCAAGGCGTGGGCCGCCGCCAGTTCCGCCCGCATCGGTCCGGCGCCGGCCATGAACTGGTCCATGGTCTGGTCCCCGGGGAGGCGTCCGCCCGGCCACTCGGTGTGGCCTCGGCCGAGATCTCCCTCCGGATCGGGCGTGAAGATCTCGGCCAACATCTCGTAGGTGGCGGGAGGAAACATCGGACCGAGGAGGTCCGGGTGGTACGGCGACCGTCCGTGGCCGGGTCGGTCGACCACGTAGACGTCATGTCCGCGGCTGGCGAGCAGTTGAGCCCATCCGGGGCGACCGTCGGGCGTGCCGAGCCAGTCGAGGCCTTGCCCACCGCCGCCGTGGATCAGGACGATCGGCTGCCCGGAGGCGGCCTCCGGCGGCGATACCCGCTCCACGTACATCTGGCCGTTCGGGACCGTTCCCATCGGACCGGCTTCTGGCGTCACACCGACCCAGAAGAACGTGTGACGGACGTTCATGACGGGTCGGGGGCGAGCAGCGGGCTCGGTTCGCCCTTTTCCATCCACTCGAGCCTCCGTCGGACGGCATCGAGCGCTTCTTCGCGGTGGGTCAGGATGAAGAAGCGACGCTCGTGGATCGCGTCGACGACCATGCCGGCCACCTCGGAAGGCTCCATGCCCTCTTCCGCGGTCCGTTTCTCGATGAAGCCGAGGACCGCCGCGCGGGCGGGGTCGTCCCAGGTCCGCTCGAGGTCGTCGGGCATGTTCCGCTCAGCTTTCGTCATGTTCGTGCGCACCACCCCGGGCGTGAGGATCGAGACGCCGATCTCCGATCCTTCGGCGAGCAGCTCGTGCTCGAGGCTCTCACTCAGTCCGAGCACGGCGAACTTGGTCATCGTGTACGGGTGAAAGGTGGGAGCCTCGGTGGCCAGGGAGGCGACGGATCCGGTGTTCACGATGTGGCCTTCTCCCTGCGCGCGGATCAGCGGCAGGAAGATGCGGCAGCCGTTGATCACGCTCCAGAGGTTGACGTCGATCATCCACTCCCACGCCCGATGCGGGATCTCGTCGAATTTGCCACCGGTCTCGACGCCCGCGTTGTTACAGAGGACGTGGACCGCCCCGTAGCGCTTGATCGTGTGGTCGGCGAGCGCCTGGATCGCGTCGGCGTCGCCGACGTCGGTGAGGAAGGAGTCCGCCTCGCCGCCGCCCGCGACGATCGCCGCGGTCGCCTCCTCCAGCGGGTCCTTCTCGATGTCGGCGAGGACGACCTTCATCCCCTCGGCGGCGAACCTTTCGGCGAATGCCCGCCCCATCCCGCTGGCTGCACCGGTCACGACCGCGACGCGGCCCTCAAACTGCTTCAGCATCCTGTCCTCCTATTTTATTTCGCCGCCGCCAGCTCGGCGCGCCGGCGGTCGGTCTTGTACGGGGCGGGGGCGACGGTCGCCCGGATCGCCTTCTGGCGCTTGCCGTGGTCACCCCAGAAGACGGTGACCTCGGTCCCCGGCTCGG
>Ga0268266_10003498_pt1 | contig 15620 bp, 17 predicted proteins | sample KBSS13metaG_FD_190356 | JGI IMG/M metagenome (GOLD analysis project Ga0268266, IMG submission 190356) | Switchgrass rhizosphere microbial communities from Kellogg Biological Station, Michigan, USA - KBS S1-3 metaG (SPAdes) (version 2) | ecosystem: Host-associated > Plants > Roots > Rhizosphere...
CCACCTCGGGCACGGCATCGGGCTCTACCCGCACGAGGCGCCCCATTTGAATCCAACCTGGGACGACACGTTCGAAGTGGGCGATGTCTTCACCGCCGAGCCCGGCCTCTACGGCCCGGAGCTACGCGCCGGCATCCGGCTGGAGAACGACTATCTGGTGACCGAACGCGGCGTGGAACTGCTAAGCGACTTCCCGCTGGAGTTATAGAGAATTGCGAGTAAACGTTCCGGGAGGGCGAAGCTCCTGCTGAGCCGCGCTGCGTGATACGGTTGAAGATCGGGATAGTCGACTCCCTCTCCCGCCGGGAGAGGGTGGGGGTGAGGGCAAGAAGCGAATTACGACTTTAACTTGGCAGGATCATGCGCGGCGCTCTGCCCTCATCCGGTGAGCGGGCACCGATGCAAAGCATTGGTCGGCTCACCACCTTCTCCCGAGGGGAGAAGGACTTGACGCCCCTAAGCGGCGTGCTTCTCTTTGCCCGACTTGCCCTGTGCGGCGGCGCCCTTCGCTTCCCAGGTCTCGGTCCACATGCAACCGGCCCAGGAGAGCCCGACACCGAAGCCGACGAGCATCGAGCGTACGCCCGGCCGCAAGCGTCCGCTGGCCCGCAGGTCGTGCAGCAGGATCGGAATCGTCGACGACACGGTGTTGCCGTAGTCTTCGAGCGCCAGTGGCAACTGCTCCGGGGTGATATCCATGCTCATGCGCAGCTTATCGAGCATGAATTGCGTTGCCTGATGCATCAGGAACAACTCGACGTCCGCGCGCTTCGCGTCGGCGGCGCGGAGGACGTCTTCGACGAGGTTCGGAATCTGCTCGACCGTAAAGTCAACGAGCGCCGGGCCGTCCATATAGAGTTGGCTGCCCCAGCGATGCCGCTTGCGCGGTTTCAAGACATCCGTGGAGCGTGCGCCGCCTGTAGCGACAAACAGCGTGTCCGCGCCAGAGCCATCGGTGCCAAAGCGGAACCCAGCCAGCGACTGAGTGTCCGACGCTTCAATCAGCGTGGCCGCTGCGCCGTCGCCAAAGATTGTCCGCAGGCTGCGGTCTTCGGCGTCAATATACTTCGAATAGGTCTCGGCCGTAATCAGGAGCACACGCTTGGCCGCGCCCGATCGGATCAGACCGTCAGCCAGCGAGAGTCCATAGACGAAACCGGAGCAACCCAGGTTGAAGTCGATCGCGCCGATGCTCGTTTTCAGCCCTAGCCGATGCTGCATCAGGCAGGCCGTTGTCGGCAACGGATAGTCTGGCGTTTGCGTGCAGAAGAGCAGGAAATCAATCGAATCACGCTCGACGCCGTGCTCGGCGAACAGCCGCTCCGCCGCGGCGACGCCCAGGTCGCTCGCGCACTCTTCCGGCGCCGCCACGTGGCGACTCTTGATGCCGGTTTTCGAGTAGATCAGGTCCATGTCCCATTTAGGGAAGCGCTCGCGCAACTCGTCGTTCGTTTCGACGGTTTCCGGCAAGTGCATCGAGATGGGGCCGATCGCGGCGTGCTTCACAATTCTCACATCCCACGGGCAAAAGACTTCAACGTAAGGGCGAGAGGTTAGCACACTTGCGGCAAGTGGGTCAATTCCGCTAGCGGTGGCGCCAGCATGAGAAATGGCCAGGCCACCGAACTAACATGACGTCAAACGCCGCGAATTGCGACAAAACAACTCTTGGATGAGCAAAATGTTAGAAATCGTCGGCTAGCGGTTTTGCCTGGTCCTGCCTGCCCGCTGACATGTCCTGGAGCGCAAATAGGCGCTTAGCTGCTACAGATTATTTTGCAGACCAGGGAAAGCGCCACCCCTTTGATGGCTGTTCCACTGTTGGCTCTTGCGGGGCGGGGATGTTCGCCCGGGCCGAGTACTCTTCGAACGACGGCGCGTCAGACGCGGAGTTTGAATACAGCGGGGCCTCTTCGAGCGGCGGAGCGGCCTTTAGCTGAAAGCGGCCTGACCGCGTCTGCGCTGGTTCCGGTGTTTCCAACTGCGCAGGCGCCACGTCGCGGGCGAACGGGTTCCAACGCCAGCGCTTGCGGGGCTCCGGTGAGCTCTCCAGCGCCGGCTCCGCCTCTGCCGCTGGCGGTTCCTCGTACTCGACCTCGGCCGACTGCCGCAGGAATTTGCCCGATAGCGGGTTCAACGAACGCTTGGGGGCCGGAGCCGGTCGATATTGATTGCGCGAAGGCTGAACAGTCCTTTGCGCTGGTTGGCTGGGAGTGGTCTCGACCGGTGCGGTTGCGTCGACACTTTCCGTCGAGGGGATCTCATTGTAGGAATCCCCAATGCTCGGTCCGGCGTCTAGCGTCAACTCGTCCACGCTTGGCGGCGGCTGCGGTGGAGTCGAGATCGGACGCGACATCGGCTGACGCGGCGTAGGTTGTGGCGCCGACATCTGCTGAGGTGACGTCGCACGATTCGATTGCCGAGACTGCGTCCAGTTCGTCGTCGTGCGCGGCGTTGTTCGTTGCGGCGCTGATCTTTGTGCGGCCGATGGTTGCGGTTCTACGCGGGGCGCTTCGCCTTCGACTGTGGGAATCTCGTTGTAATTCTCGGTGATTCTCGGGGATGTGTCATATTCCGGCGGCGCGTACGTCGATGGCGCCTCGGTGTCCGCTGTTGGCTGTGTGCGAACGGTCGACTGGGTTCGCGCAGGTGTGTCCGTTCGTAGTGGCGGACGCGACGGGACCGGGGGATCCATCGCCTGCGCGGCCTGCGGCGCTGCCTTGCTTTGCATCCTCGCTGGCATTCGCGATTGGATGCGCGACTTCGAATTCGAACGTGTCGCAGCCTGCGTTCGCGCCGGAGTTTTTGCGCGACTTGAGCTCGGGTACGGCGCCGAGCCGGGGGACGGGCTGGCGCTGGCAGGCGGCGTTGCGCCAGGGTATTGCGCGCCGCCGGGCGACTGAGTGGGGGCAGTCTGTTGCGATCGCCGCTTGGCGTTCACGGCAGCTTGCGCTGGCGAAGTTGGTGGCGCCTGGAACATGCGCGGCGGCGCTGGCGGTTTCATCGGCGCCGTGTTGGCCGTGTCATCCGTATCGATCGTCGCCGGCTCATACGATGGCGAGCCAAGCGTCGGCGGGCCTAGCGATGGGCCATCGTCGGACTCGTCATAGGCAGTCTGGAAAAACTTCCAACGTGGCGCGGCGTCGGCGGATTGTGGCGCCACGCCTGGCAGTAGGCTCAGACCTGCTGCAATAATCCCTGGCGTTCCGACATAGAAGAGCTTACGGAGCGATCGATTCATAACCACCCAATCTTCAGCTGTTTAGCGTCCCAAGCGGCGCGTCGTAGCGCGCCTTATCGAGGACTTATCGGTCCTAGCAGGCCGCTGGTCGAAGAACCGTGGACCAGTGACTAGTCATGCGGCGCGCGCGTCTGGCGTAAGCCGGGCGAACTGTGCCGGGCGAAACGGGACTAACGTGATTCCGGTCGCGCAACAGCCGAAGAATTCCTCAGAGCAGGATGCTCCGGGTCAGACAACCTTCAGCGCAGGATGCGACTTCCATGTGGCGAATGCCAGCCTTTGTCAGGCACTTTTATCTTGCGCATTTTTCCCAACCGGCAACGGATCGCGTCGCGTATTCGTTGATCCGCAAGCATGCTCCGAAGAGCATCTACGAGTTTGGCGTGGGGACAGCTCTACGCGCGGAGCGGATGATCGAAGTGGCTGCTAGCGCCGCCAGCATGCCTGAGATCTCGTACACAGGTGTCGACCAGTTCGAAGCCCGTGGGAGCAACGTTCCGGCCGGAATCTCGCTGAAGCAGGCGCATTGCAAATTGGTGGCGACTGGCGCCCGAGTGCGACTGCTGCCGGGAGACGCGTTCAACGTCCTGTCGCGCACTCCCGCCAAACCGGGGGCGGCCGACCTGGTTGTAATTGCCGCCGATCACGACGCCGCGGCGCTGGCGAGAGCCTGGTACTTGATCGAGCGTTTGGCTCACGCAAAGACGCAGATCCTTTGGCAAGAGCCCAAAGGCGCCGCGACGGCGTTCCGAGTGGTCTCGCACGAAGAATTGCGAATCCTGGCCGGATCAGGACGCAAGCTGCGGGCTGCCTGAGATTGCCGGTTGCGCATCCTCGCGTCTCCGAAATATTCTCTAGCCGGCCTCTGTGAGGCCGCAAGCGCGAAAACTTCTTTTAGCGGATGGGCACGATCCCACCGGTTCTTTGGGACGCCACATCGACGACCGAGGCGCCGGAGGGCTTGCACCCTTCCGCTCTCGAATCGTCTTTGATTTCGGGTGAACCTCGCGCTTCAATGATCGCTCATTGGGTATGTAAATCGCTGCCATGCGGCGGCGCTCAACCCTGCCGCAAAGTGTTTGCGGCTAAGAGTTAGGTGTTGGCGGCGCGATTTTTGTTCGCCGGCGCGCCAAGAACGGCGCCGGGCGAGCGAATGACTGTCCGCTACGATTGCGTCTCGGCTGTATCCCGCCGAAATGCGGGGTTTGCCAGCGTTTTAAAGACGACAGCCGACTGGCCAGGGCGCCCTCGGCGCCGGCTGATGTGTATGATGGAGGCGACCTGTTTTATTGATCCCGAGGCGGCAGATGGACCAGAGCATTGACGCTTTGCGACCGCGTTTGCACACCTTGGAATCATTAGGTTGAGGTGTCGAGGGGGACCTCTCAGATGCCGTTGAACGACCCGAATCCACTGAATCCGCAGCGACGCAAAATCCACGCCACGCTCGACATCGGGGGCGGCGGGACCTCTCCGTTTCCGAGTCCTAGCGCCAGCCCGGATGGCCCGCGCGTTGAGCTTGTCGAAGGGAGTGGGCAGGACCTCTCGGACGAAACCCGCGTGCTGCTGCGCACTCGCCTGCGCGCGGCGGCGCTCGTCTTCTGCCTGGGGTCGTTGGCTTTCTTCTTGCGAGACTTTCTCACCACGGATCCTCCCTCGGCGGATCCGACGCTCGATCAGCACCAGACGTTTCTCCGCTGGTTTCATGTCGTGCATGTCAGCGTGATGGCGCTGGTGAGCTATAAGCTCTGCTCGAAGTGCGATCTGTCGCTGCGCTGGCTCCGCGTGGCCGAGACGTTGATCTTTGGGCTGACGGCCCTGTTTTTTGTCGCGGTGCAGCATTGTGTGACGCTGGTGGCCGCGCGAATTGGCTATGTGTTCAACCCGGTAGCGCTCTGGTTCACGTTGATGTTCACGTACGCGATTTACATCCCGAATACCTGGCGCCGGGCGGCGATCGTCCTGGGCTTCATGGCGATCGCGCCGATCACTTGCTTGCTGGTCGACCACGCTTTGTACCCGTCGCCGTTTCAGCATCTGGTCACGTTCGATTCGCTCTCCGGCTCGATCCTGATGATTGTGATCGGATTTTTCTCGAGCGTGTACGGCACGTACATGATTGGCGCCTTGCGCCAGCAGGCGTACGAGGCCAAGCAGCTTGGGCAGTACAAGCTGGGCGAATTGATCGGCGCCGGCGGCATGGGCGAGGTCTATCTGGCCGAGCATCAAATGATGAAGCGCCCCTGCGCAATCAAAGTGATCCGGCCGAACAAAGCTCGTGATCCGCGAGCGCTGGCCCGCTTCGAGCGCGAAGTGCGGGCCACGGCCAAGCTCTCGCACTGGAACACCGTCGAAATTTTCGATTACGGCCGCACGGAGGATGGCACGTTTTATTACGTGATGGAGTATTTGCCCGGCCTGAGTCTTTCGGAACTGGTCGAGCGGCATGGACCGCTGGCGCCGGAGCGCGTGATTTATTTGCTGGAGCAAACCTGCGATGCACTTCGCGAAGCGCACGCCGCGGGGCTGGTCCACCGCGACATCAAGCCAGGCAACATCTTTGCGGCAATCCGGGGCGGCGTGTACGACGTCGCCAAGCTGCTCGATTTCGGCCTGGCCAAGCCGGTCGCCGATGCCTCGAGCATCCAGTTGACGCAAGAAGGGATGATTACGGGCTCGCCACTGTTCATGTCGCCGGAGCAAGCGATTGGCGAGCACGAGCCCGACGCCCGCAGCGATATCTATTCGCTGGGCGCCGTGGCGTACTACATGCTGACCGGCCGCCCGCCGTTTCAGAGCGACAAGCCGATGAAGGTGATGATCGCGCATGCGCACGACGAACCGCCGCCACCATCCCAATTCCGCCCCGACCTGCCAGCCGACCTGGAACGCGTGGTGTTACGCTCGCTGGCCAAAAACCCGGCCGAGCGCTATGAAAACGCCGGCGCGTTCGCCCGCGATCTGTCGTCATGCGAGGCAGCCGGCAATTGGACCCGCGAACACGCGGCCGCCTGGTGGACACAGGTGGGGCAGCCGGCGGTGGTGGGGGCGTAACTACGGAAGCCCGACGCGGGTTTGTCCTTCTTCTCTTCGCTCCTCCGCGTCCTCTGCGGTTCATCCTTTTGGCGTAACGAAGAGGATTGACCGCGGAGGACGCAGAGAACGCAGAGGTGACGAGAAAATGAAGACCTACTTCTGCCCAACCTGCGGCTGCGGGTATGAATCTTCTCAATGCGGTGGGCACGCGAAGTCCTTCCGTGTCGATATGCGTTGTCCGAAGTGCGACACGGCCGTTGAGATCGCAGGCCCGCCGTTTATTGCCTTCGGTTTGATTGTCGGTCTCTTGCTCGGACTCGTGACCGACACGACCACGCCGATGGTTGGCGCCGGTGTTGCCGCCGGCTTTGGAGCGTTTGGCGCCGTTCGGCTCGCCCGGCAGTTACTAGCCTCGCGGCGGGCGCGCGTGGTATGATTCAGCGGTCGCCTCCGTGCGACATTGTTGACTGGTCACGTCTGCACACCGAGGGGCGCGATGCACATTCTCTTGACGACTGTCCTGGGCCTTCTCTTTTCCTTGGCCATCGCCGAGGACAAACCCGCTCCCGCCGCGGACCAAGACCAACTGCAAGGGCTTTGGCAAGCGGTTTCGATGGAAAGTGGTGGGCAGGCGGCGCCGGCCGATCAGACGCGGAAATTCCAGTTGCACTTCAAATCAGGCAAGGTCGTTTTTTCGCCGAAAGCGGACAATCGCGAGCACACCTTCGAAATCAACGCTGCGGGCAAACCGAAAACGCTCGACATCATCCCTGGTGATGGCGCCAAGAAAGGGGCAAAGCTTCCCTGCGCAATTTATGAATTGAGCGGAGACAAGCTCACGTTCTGCATCAACAAAGAAATGACCGGCGGCAAACGCCCCACCGAATTCAAAACCGCAGCAGGCGATGGCCTGGTGCTGATCAAGCTCGAACGAGTGAAGGTAGACAAATAACTTCGCGCCGCGCGCGACGTATTTATTGCTCATTGCCGGCGGCTAACGAGTATGTGGTTCGTCACATTTGTCCCAGACACTACAGAAAAGGATTCCTATCATGCACGCAAGGGCGAACGTCCCGAGAGTCTTGGGGATCTTTTTATTGACCATCGCAGCCGCAGTTGCCCCAGCATCGGCCGCCGAAAAGGCAGCCAGCCAGCCGGCCGGCAAAAAGAGCCTGGGCGGATCGGGCGAGATGATTCGCTTCGACCTGCCGGCCGAAGGAGCCAAGGCTGCCGGTGTCAAGATCCATGGCTCGCGGTACGGAACTCCGCAGGCGCCGGACGAGAAGTTCGTGATTTATTTTCTCAGCCCGGACCAGTCCGAGGTCTTGGCGACCGAGTTGGCCCCCTATTCGCTCTTCGACCGCGGACCAGAGAAATGGGTCGACGTGAAATTCCGTAAACCGGTTGAATTAACCGGCAAAGAGGTGTGGATAGCCGTCGAATTTCGAGCCGGCCGCACCAAAGGCGTCTACGTCAGCTACGATGGCGCCACCGACGGCAAACGATCCCGCACGGGCCTGCCCGGCCTGGAAGCGAAGCCGGTAGATTTCGCCGGCGATTGGATGATCGAGTTGATTCCTGCGCAGTGATGCGTTCGCCGTGCGTGACTTGACGCTACCAGAAAAGGGCCGAGTTGATGGCGTGGTGGGCAATTCTGTATACGACTGTCTATTGCCTGCTGGCAATGGCCGGATTTTGGTCCGACTACGAAGGCCGAAAGGCGAAATGGTTTCTTGGCTGTGCCATCAGTTCCAACCTGGTGATTGCATATCTGTACATCGCATATTGGTATCCAACATTCCGCGTCGACTTTGGACCGGTTGTCCCGACTTTGTTCGTTGCCGCGTTGTGTTGGGAGATATTTCAATTGGCCGACGATATGCGAACATCGCAGCCGGATCCGGAGCTTTCGGCGGCAGCGCATCGTGGAGTGGCGATCGTCACTACATTGTGCATTGCCGGGATTTGCTTCCCTGCGTACGCAATCGCAGGAATTGTCGCCTTTACGAAGTCAAATCTGTAAATCGCGCGGACTGTGCGTTTTGACAGCACTACATGGCGCCGCGTGAATTCTCTCAGCGTCGCGAACACGCCCGCTGCCTGTTACTCTGTTAATCCTCGGCGCCCTCTCCGTACTCTGCGGTTCTACTCCTTTCCTTGATTCGCTCCGGACTAGGAAAGGCTTGATCGCAGAGGGGCGCAGAGAAGAAAAATTGAGCACGCAAGATGCGACGGCGACCGACTTGGTCGATGGAGAGAACACAGGCGCCTAACTTACACGGGTCGCATCACCCGGTTGGCATCCCCAACCACGCCCCCTGATAGAGCATCAGGTAAACGATCACGCCCGTGACTGAGACGAACAGCCAGATTGGAAATGTCCAGCGGGCCAGACGTTTGTGCTTTGCGCGCTGATCGGTCAGGCCGAAGTAGATGGTTGTGAGCGCCAAGGGGGGCACCGTCACGGCCAGTACAATGTGTGGGAATAGGATCGAGAGGTAAATCGTCCGCACGACCGCTGGTCCGACGAAATCCGTCCGGCCGACTTGCACGTGATAGATCACATAGCACGCCAGAAAGACCACGCTTACGGCCAGCGCGGCCAGCATCGTCCGCTTGTGGGCTTGCTCCCGCCCTTGCTTGATCAGGTAGAAGCCCGTGAGCAGCAGCACCGTCGCTGTGGCGTTCAGCAGCGCGTTGACTGTCGGAAGATCGCGGAGTGTAAACGCAAGTAGCCCTTGGCTGAGAAACAGGTTCACGGTTGCTTCTCGCTGGTGGCTGGCTCGGCCGGTTTCGAATCGGTCGGCGAAATTGCGGCCGGCTTGTCGTCCGGTGTTTCGGTGGCGGGCTGATCGGCTGCCGGTTTTTCAGTAGCTGGTTTTTCGCCGGCACTGTCCGCCGGAGGGTCTTTGATCTCAATCAGCGGATTGTCCGGGTCGGGCTTCAACTCGCCATCATCTGTTGGATCGGCTTTGGGCTGATCGTCATGCGGCGCCGAGGTGGGTGGCAGCGCCGGCGCTTCGAGCGTGTCGTCGGCCGCCGCGGGCGCGGTGTTATCGAGCAGGCTTTTTAGTTTCTTGTGCAGCGCGATCACTTGGGCCGGCTCGTTCAGCAGGTACATGCCACGAACCTTCATGTCGCGGTCGACCAGCATCACGCGCTCGGTGTGCATCTGGGCGCCCACGCGGACTTTGAACACGTCCTGGCCTACGTGCTGCACCGTCTCGAACGGCGCCGTCAGGAAGAACCAGCGTTTTGGCTCTGCGCCAAACGTCTTGGCGTACTCGGCCAGCCGCTTGGGCGTGTCGTTCGCCGGGTCGCACGTCATGCTGACGAATTTCAGATCTTTGTTGGGGTACTCACGTTGCAATCCGGCGATGGAGCGGTTCATCTGCGCGCACGGGCCGGGGCACGAGGTGAAAAAGAAGCTGGCCAGCCAGATGTCGCCCTTCAACGAGTCGAGCTTGAACGGCTTGTCCTGACTATCGGTAAACGTGGCGTCAGTGACCGTGGTGGTCGGATACGTGGCGTTCTCTTTCGAGGCGCCCGCAAAGCCCGCTCGCGACCGTTGGATGTTTCGGTAGGTCCAAAACCCTGTGTACGCCATCAGTAGCGCGAGCAGAAACGACAACCAGAATTTCACGGCAAAACTCATAATAGATCTCCCGCCGTGCGCTGTCTGGCGATCCAACAGGCGACCGCAAACATGGTCACAGCGAATAGGAAAGTGACGATCAACGAAGCGCCCAGGGATGGCAAGGCCTGCATCCACTCGGCGTTGATCGCGTCGGGCCCCTCACCTAAATATAGCAGCCGCCTGATGCCGGCGACGCCGTACGACAGGGGGTTCGCCCACAGGATCCACTGCAGCCAGCCGCCATCCTCCGGAAAAAATGCGCCGGAGAGGAGCCACATTGGCAGCAGAAACACGCTCATGATGGCGTGAAAGCCTTGCGTGGAATCCATTCGCCAGGCGATGACGAAGCCGAGCGCCACCAGTGCAAACGCCACCAGAAACGAAAACGCCGCGGCGGCGATAATCCCGACGAGCGAGAATTTCAAACCAACGGTCAGCCCTAGGAGCAAAAACAACAGCCCCTGCCCTCCGGCCAGCAACGTGCCGCCGGCGATCTTGCCGAGCACCATCGACCAGCGCGGAATGGGCGCCACCAGCACGGCCTGCAAAAACCCTTCGCGACGATCTTCAATGATCGAGATCGTGGAGAAGATCGCGGTGAACAGCAGAATCAGGGCCAGCGTGCCAGGGAAGAAATACTCTCGATAGGTGACCTCACCGCCGGCCATTTGGAATGCCGGGCCAAGCCCCGCGCCAAACAATAACCAGAACAGCACGGGCTGCCCGATCGCGCCGACCAGTCGATTGCGCTGCCGGACAAACCGGATCAGTTCGCGCCAGCAGAGTGACCACACGGCGGCGCCGGCGTGGCCGACGCTTGGCGCAGCCGGCGTGGGCGAATGTTTCGACGACTGCGCTGCGCTTGCTGTGCGATCACTAACGACCGCCGCTGTGGACTTCATCGAATTGTCAGCCGAGTCAGTCAACGGTCGCCCCCTCCGCTTGCCAGAAGCGGTGACCGGTCCGCGCGATGAAGACGTCTTCGAGGGTTGGCTTGCCCATCGTGATCGATTGGATGCGGCCGGGGAATTCTTCGACCAGTTTTGCGACCAGGCGATGCCCGTCCGGCTGCTCGATGCGCACCCGACCATCCACGACGCGCGCCGGGATTTGCAACCTGGCGGTGACCTCCACGGCCAGCGCAGGCGGATCATCGGTTTCGATCGTCACGCTGTCGCCGCCGACCGTGGCGCGCAGCGCGTCTGGCGTGTCGAGCGCGACGAGTTGGCCGCCGCTGAGGATCGCCAGCCGGTCGGCCTTGTCGGCTTCTTCCAGCAGATGCGTCGTCAGCGCGACGGTCACCCCTTCCTCGCGGCGGACTTGTCGCAGGTACTCCCACATGTCGCTACGGGCGGCCGGGTCGAGCCCCGTGCTCGGCTCGTCGAGCAGCAGCAATTGCGGACGGTGCAATAAGCCACTCGCTAGCTCCACGCGCCGGCGTAAGCCGCCAGAGAGCGTTTCCACGCGGTCGCCGGCTCGATCGGTGAGCTGAAACCGGGCCAGCATCTCCGCGCGTCGATCGCGAAACGCCTGACCAGACAGTCCGTAGAGCTGCGCGTGTTGCCAGAGGTTTTCAGCGACGGTGAGTTTGCGATCTAAGCTGGGCGCCTGAAAGACGACGCCAATCCGCTCGCGCACTGGGCCGGCCTGACGCGTGACGTCGAGCCCAAAGATCTCGATCGCGCCGGCTTGAATGGGGATCAGCGTGGAGAGCAAGCGAAACAGCGTCGTCTTGCCGCCGCCATTGGGGCCGACGATCGCAAAGAGTTCGCCGGTATCGATCGACAGGTCCAGGCCGGCGATGGCCACGCGGTCGCCATAGCAATGCCGGACCTGGGAGACGCGGATAGCGGCCTTCACCATGGCAACGACCTAAGTTGAAAGCCAACCACCGGGCAACGAAGCGAGTCCCTAGGACTTAATGATGCTCCTCGGCCGGGCTAAGCTCGGCCTTCAGGCCGGCCTGCACTTCGTCGTACAGCTTGCGCGGTTCGGCCGCGTGCTCGCGACGCTCAGACGAATAGCGGCGAACCCGCATGCCAACGTCGGGCACCAGGGCCATGATCAACAGCAGCGACATGATCGAAGCCGGAATCGTCAGCACGTATTTCCAGTCGGCCTCATACTTCAAATGCATGAAGAACAAGATCACCAGCATGGCCTTCGTGCAACTGACGGCCATCATGAAGCACCGGCCAACCGCTGGCACGTCGTGGTACGGCCAGAACTCCGAGTAGGTGAAGAACGACGCTCCCGTCAGCACGCACAGCGCCAGGAAGACGTAGATGTACTTGGTGATGCTGTGATCGTCCGTGTGCGAATCCGCGTGTCCCGTCGTATGACTCGCGTGCGAATGTCCGGCGTCGTGCATGAAAAACTCCGCGTAAATTGTTCGCCCTGCCCGCCATCAGAGCATGCTCTGCGGACGCACGGCGCGTGATATTCAGTCGTATAAAAACAGTCGAATTAGAACAGGTACAACAGCGGGAACAGGAAGATCCAGACCAGGTCGACAAAGTGCCAGTAGAGACCGACGTTCTCGATCATGACGGACTTCGAAGCGTCGAGCGTCATCATCAGCATGAGTGCGAAGACGAACAACCCGACGATCACGTGGATGGCGTGGAAGCCAGTCAGCGTGAAATAGGTGCTGGCCCACATATTGCCGCCCGGGATGACGAACGGCAGCTTGCACGAATCGAGCGTTTCTCGCAGGTATTCGGCTTTGTCCTTACCTTCCGGCACATGAAGCGGCAGTTGCAGCCAGCGATGGTCCGGGCCGATCACTTCGGCGTGGCCATGCATATGACGGGCGAACGAGGCCGGCGGCATGATTTCGTCGGCCAGGCGTTGCAGCGTGACCAGATTCGTGCCGCTGAACTCTTTGCGTAATTGCAGGCCGAGCGCTAGTTGGTCTGCCTGAAGTGGGGTGAGGTCTGCTTCCGACAGCTTGGCCAGCGGAGCGATCAGGGCGTTCAATCGCAACCGCGCGGCGGAGCCAAAATCGAGATCGGCTCGTTCATAAATTCGGCGATTCAATTGCGACGCCGGATAGATCCCGTGCGAGAACTTGGCGTTGTACTCGTACATCTTCACGCCCAAGAAGACGGAGCCGAGGATGAGGGTTATCGCAATCCACATCTTGGCCTGGCCGGCTTTGTTGCTCTTGGCGCACTCGAGCGCGATCACGACCGAAACGCTGGAGCAGATCAGCACGAAGGTGTTGAAAGCGCCGATCGGTTCCGACAAGTGCACATCGTGCGTGCTGGGCCAGTTGATGGCGCCGAAGCGGATCACGATGTAAACGCCGATCAACGCGGCGAAGAACATGATCTCCGTCGACAAAAACAACCACATGAACAGCTTGCCATTGGGAAGTGGCAAACCGGCTTGGTACTGCAGCTTCAAATGGTGAGAAGCGTGCCCATGATCGATTTCTGCGGCAATGGCCATGACTGGTCGCTTGCGCCTTTCTTAGGAATACAAATCAGCAACGCCAAGCCGCCAACTGAGGCAGCCCAACGTCAAACTCTCAGCCCCGGATGGGACCAAACGTCAATAACACGAGCACACACGGCAAATACACGAGCGACGCCCGCAACAACGTGCGAGCGGAAGTTTCATCCAAACGCTGGGCGAACCACACGGCGCAGGCCGCCTGCCAAACGCCCAACACCAACACGGCGGCAAAATATCCAAGCCCGGCAAGGCCCTGCGTAGCCGGCAGAATGCTGACCGGAATCAGCGCCAAAGCCGAGACGACGGCCAGCCGGCCGGCGCGGCGACCCGACGGATCGACGACCGACAGCATTTGCAAACCAGCGGCGCCGTAATCGTGTCGATAGATCCAGGCAATCGCCATGAAGTGCGGGAACTGCCAGACGAACAAGATCAAGAACAACGTCGCGACGCGCAAGTCGAGCTGACCACCCATCGCGGTCCAGCCCATCAGGATTGGCACCGCCCCGGCAACGGCCCCTACGCCCGTGTTGTGCAGCGTGCGCGACTTGAGCGGCGTGTAGACGCAAACGTACAGGAACCAGGTCAACAGCCCGAGGGCCGCGGTCAGCAGATTCACAGTCACCGCCAACCAAACGACACCGGCGACAGTGGTAAAGACGCCAAACCAAACCGCCTCGCGCGCTGATAACCGACCCGACGGCAATGGCCGATCGGCGGTGCGTGGCATCTTCAGGTCCGACGCGCGCTCGATCCATTGATTGAGTGCGCTGGCGCCAGCGGCGACGAGCGCCGTGCCGACGAGCGCCGCAACCAGACGATAGACGTCCGGCGCGCCCCAGGTGACGACGAACGCGGACACCGCCACGCAGACCAGTTCCAGAATGGCGATCCGTGGCTTGGTCAGCTCGATATAGTCTGCGACTTTGCTCAGCACGCGTGGGCGAGTGGTCTCGGCCGAGGCGGCGGTTGTAACAATGCTCATGCCAACACCCCCAGTCCGGAAATCCGCGCCACTGGTCGAACAGACGACGCGGCCGGCAGTAGCAGGGAGCGAAGCGCGATCAAGAGCGACGTGACCAGGATCAGCGAACCCGTCGCCACGTGGGCCGTGGTAATTAGCGCCTGAGCGCGACTCTCCTGGCTGACGACAAACGCCTGGGCCCAGGCGTATTGGCTAAACCAATTGGCCGGGAATCCGTATTTCACCACCCAGGTGCTAGCGCCTAGCGCGAGCTGAGCAACGAGCAGTCCCAACAGGCAATACGCCGGAGTGGTCACTCCGGCCGCGGCGCCGCGAAAGCTAGCCGCGCGCCAAGCAACCGAGACAACATGCGCGGCCAGCGCCGCGGCGACGAGCAAATGCAGCCAGAGCGCCGCGCGAAAGACACTGGTATCCGCCCCAACTTGAACGTGGCGGAGTTGCGAACCGAGGACTAGTTGAACGTAAGCCAGCGCCGTCGTCAGAAACGCCAGGCGACGGAATTTGTTGGCGGATCTGCCGAGGCGAGTTGCGTCCGCCGCGTTTTGGTCCAGGCCTTCGGTCGCCAGCCAGCGGCGCGACGTCCAAACGGCTAGCGCCACGGCGAGTGCAAACACTAGCGGGCCAACGCAACCGTGGATCTGCGCGAGCAATCTGGCGTCGAGCCGAACGCGCATTCCGCCCAATACTCCCTGACTGATCACTAGCAACAACTCGCCGATGGCGGCGGCGCGAAGCCACGACCGGCGATCAAAGCGAAAGACAACGACCACCAGGACAATGCTGAGCAAACCAACCAGCGAACCGATCAGCCGATGGCCATGTTCAATGAACAAGTCCCAGGGACCGTTGATCCAGGTGGCCAGCGGATACAAAAACGGGTTGTAACCAAACGTCGTCGGCCAGTCCGGCACGGCCATGCCGGCCTTATACGTCGTGACCAGGCCGCCGACCCAGATCAATGGAAACGTAGCGCAGACCAACAGCACCGCCGCGCGATGCGGCCAAGGGCTGTCAAGTTTTGCGCTGGTTGGTGTCATCTTTATGTAGGGTACGCACTCCGTGCGTACCATCTGTCATGTTTTAGCGGGATTCTGGTAGGCACGGGGCGCCTACCCTACGGAAGTCCTGCTTCAATGTCCGTGGCCGTGATCCGCGTTCGGATCAACACCTTCTGGAGGCGGCTGCGTTTGTGGGTAATAGTCCGAATCGACTTCCGGCGAGCCGTACTCGTACGGGCCGCGATAGACGATCGGCTGCACGTC